>ERZ1023261.127-NODE-127-length-35948-cov-14.805784_pt1 | contig 35948 bp, 34 predicted proteins | sample MGYA00521234_ERZ1023261 | MGnify/ENA primary metagenome ERZ1023261 (study PRJEB32759, sample SAMN07749871) | skin metagenome | biome: transportation; feature: city; material: polyester macromolecule | host: Homo sapiens | place: Hong Kong:TC line | collected...
CCGCGCTTGACCAGCTTGGACTGGAAGACGTCCAGCACCGCCTGGGTGCGCTCGGCGGAGTTGGCCTTGATGAGGATCTTCTCCCCGGAGGATTCCACGGAGGCGCCGACGCCGCGGAAGTCGTAGCGCTGGGACACCTCCTTCTGCGCCTGGTTCAGCGCGTTGGAGACCTCCTGCTTGTCCACGGTGCTGACGATGTCGAATGAGGATTCGCTGGCCATGGGCCCTCCTGCGGGGTCGAGGTCGGATGTTCTCCACCAGGGTACGTGCTGGGCCGGGCGGCGGGGGAGGGATCGGCGATCGGCCAGCGTTCCCCGACCTGCCCCTGATCGTCCTCTCACCAGGGGCACAGGCGGGCGTCCGAGGGTGGGAGGCATGCAGATGCACACCGTCCTTCCCCACGGAGTCCTCCCCGGCGAGCTGGAGGCAGGCGCCGTCGCCGCCCTGCCCGTTCACGCGCCGTCGCGCCCCCGTCCCGGTTCCGCCCCGGTGCCCGCCGCGGGCCTGCACCGGGCGGATCTGGTGGCCCGGCATCGCGGGGTCCGAGAGGACCTGCGCGCGGCGGTGGCCCGCGGGGAGATCAGCGCCCGGCAGTCCGCCCGGTTCCTGGCCCGCATCGAGGCCGCGCTGCTGGTCGAGCAGCACACGCCGCCGCGCGTGCCCGGCGGTCGGTGAGGCGGGCCGATGCGGCGGACCTCGGGAGAGAGAGCGCCCCTCCCGGTGCCGTTGCTCACAGGTCGGGTCCGCGCAGGGGCCGGGGTTTGTGCCGGGGGGCTCGGGTCCGCTACGGTGGTATCCGCTCCCGCTTGCGGGAGCGATGATCCATCGTGACGGCCGAGGCGCCGGCGCGGCGGAGGCTCGGCAGGTTACCCGAGCGGCCAAAGGGGGCTGACTGTAAATCAGCTGGCACTGCCTACGGGGGTTCGAATCCCTCACCTGCCACCGATGCCCGGCACAGGGCGCGCCACCCGAAGGGCCCCGATCCACCGGATCGGGGCCCTTCGGCGTATCCACCTCCGCCGCGGTCCCCGCCTCCGGCTGGTGCGGAGGCCGACGCCGAGCCGACGGGTGCCACCCGGCCGCGGTCAGGATGCTGTGCTCACAGTGAAAGGCCTGGGGCGCACCCGGGGCCGGTGCGTAGTCTCGGGCGCATGGCTACCGTCGAACTGACCGAGAACAACCTCAACCAGACCATCCAGGACCACGACATCGTGCTCGTGGACTTCTGGGCCGAGTGGTGCGGGCCCTGCAAGCAGTTCGGGCCGGTCTTCGAGGCCGCCTCGGAGAAGCACCCGGAGATCGCCTTCGGCAAGGTGGACACCGACGCCCAGCAGAGCCTCGCGGCCGCCGCGGGGATCACCTCCATCCCCACCCTGATGGCCTTCCGCGAGCAGACCCTCGTCTTCGCCCAGCCCGGCGCCCTCAACGGCGCCCAGCTGGACCAGGTCATCGAGGCCGTGCAGGGCCTGGACATGGACGACGTGCGCCGGCAGATCGCCGAGGCCGAGAAGCAGGCGGCCCAGCAGGCCGAGGGCGGGCAGGCCCCGTCCGCGGATCCCGCGCAGGCCTGAGCCCGGCACCCACCCGATCCCGCGCCCGCCCGGCGGCCGTGGGATCTCCGCCCCGCGGCCCCGGAACACCCGTTCCGGGGCCGCAGCCGCGTCGTCAGCCCCCGAAGCGGTGGGCCTGCGGGGCCACCCGGGGCCCGCGCCGGGGTCGGCGGGGCCCGGCGGCCAGGATCATGCGCACCACCCGCTGGCGGTTGCCCGCCCACGGGCGCAGCAGCCGCAGCATCCGCTCATCGTCCCCGGCGCGCCCCTCCAGGGCGTAGCAGACGCCGTGGGCCAGATGGTAGTCGCCCACGCTGATCGCATCCGGCAGACCGTGGGAGCGCTGCATCGTCTCGGCCACCGTCCACGGGCCGATCCCCGGCACCGCCGCCAGCCCCCGGGCGAGAGCAGCCACCCCGTGCGCCGCCCCGCCCGGGAGTCGTCGCGCCTCCTCGGCGCGGATCAGCGATCCGGCGGCCTCCGCCAACCGACCCACCGCTGCGCTGCGCTGGGCATCCACCCCGGCGGTGCGCCAGTGCCAGGACGGGATCCGGCGCCACTGCAGCGGCGTCAGCGGCAGCACCAGGTCCCGCGCCCACGCCGGGGCCGTCCCACCCGGGGACGGCGCGGGGTCCGCGTGCTCGCGGGTCAGGCGCTGCCACGCCCCGATCGCCTCCGCACCCGTGACCTTCTGCTCGAAGACCGCGCTCACCGCGTGGCGGAAGACCCACCCGGAGGAGCTCAGCCGCAGCCCCGGACGGGTGCGGAACGCCGCCCGGATGTCCGCTGGGATCAGCCGGTGCTCCGGTGAGGCCGCGAAGCCGGGCCAGTCATCGGCCAGCCCCGTCAGTCCGGCGGCTCGATCCAGGAAGGCCGCGATCTCCTCCGGATCCCACCCCCAGGCCCGGACCAGGATCGGCCAGCAGGCCGGACCCGACGCGGCCTCGCGCGCCGCGGCGTCGGGCACCAGGTGCGGGCCCTGCTCGAGCACCGCGGTGACCCCCGACCCGGTGTCCTCCGGGATGCGTGCGGTGAGCACCGCGCGGGTGCCGTGGGATCCGCTGCGGATGCGTACAGTGGGGTCCGATGTGCCGCGCCGCAGCACCGCGAGCGTGCGCGCCAGATCCACGGGTGAATCCGGGCGCAGCAGGCGCTCGCGAACGCAGGGAGCAGGCATGGGATCCATCGTCTCACGCGGTCGACGCGCCGCCACCTCCGGCGGCAGCGCCGACCCCGCCGCCGGTCGGGCTGTCGCGCCGCGGGGTTCGCGACGCGCAACCTGGGCGCTCGGCGCGGTCTGCGCGCTGCTCGCTGCGGGGCTGTTCTCCTGGATGTCCGTGGGGCAGTGGGAACGCTGGGACAGCCCCTCCTGGGACCTGGCGATCTTCTCCCAGCTGGCCCAGGACTACGCGCACCTGCGGGCCCCGATCGTGGACATCAAGGGCCACGGCTTCAACCTTCTGGGGGACCACTTCCACCCCCTGCTCATCCTGCTCGGCCCGGTCTGGGCGCTGTGGCCCAGCGGCCTGGCCGTCATGATCACCCAGGACGCGCTGCTCGGGCTCGGGGCCGGGATCCTTGCCGGCTTCGGCACCCGCTTCCTCGGGTGGGCGCGTGGGCTCTGCCTGGGCACGGCCTTCACCCTCAGCTTCGGGGTGCTCGAGGCGGTGCGGGTGCAGTTCCACGAGGTCGCCTTCGCGGTGCCGCTGCTGGCGATGAGCCTGTGCCTGCTGGCCCTGCGCCGCCTGCGCGCGGCCGCCGGGTGGGCAGCGCCCCTGGTCTTCGTCAAGGAGGACCTCGGCATCACCGTCGCGGTCATCGGGCTGGTCATCCTCTGGACGGCCCTTCGCGCCCCCGCCGCGGACGGGCACGGCGCGGGGCCTGAGCCCGGGTCCGGTTCGGCGTCGGAGGGCTCCGGCGAGCAGCGATCCGCGTCCGGTATCCGCCCCGCGCCCGGCCTGTGCAGCGCGGCGGCGCACCGGGTGCGGGGCGCGCTGCGTCGGCCCGGGGCGCCGGCCGGCATCATTCTGGCGTGCTGGGGCCTGGCCTGGAGCGTGCTGGCCGTCAGCGTGATCCTGCCCGCGCTGAATCCGCGCGGGACCTTCGACTACGCGGACAAAGTGGATGTGCCGCGGGCCCTGGGCGACCCGCTGCAGGCCTTCGCCCAGCTGTTCACCCCTGAAGCCAAGCTGCGCACCTGGGGGCTGTTGCTGCTCAGCGGGGCCGTGGTGTTCCTGCGCTCGCCGCTGTCCTGGGTGGGTCTGCCGACCCTCGTGTGGCGCTTCCTCTCCCCGAACGAGGGGTACTGGGGGCCCACCTGGCATTACAGCCTCGTGCTGATGCCCGTGCTGTTCGCCGCGGTCTTCGACGCCGCCCTGCGGGCCCGCGCTGCGGCCCCCGCGCAGCGCCGTCGGCGCGAGGTCGTGCACCAGGGCGATGCCGGGGATCCCGGGGCGAGCGGGCGCGCCGCCGTCCTGCGCTCGCGGGCGCGAGCGACGGTGGACGCCGTCTGCGCGGCCGGGCCGGTGCTGGCCGCCGTCCTCGCGGTGGCCCTGGTGCCCTCGGGACCGTTGGCCGAGGCCTGGCGGCAGCGGGAGCCGGATGCCGCGCAGCGGCAGGTGATCCAGGCGCGGCAGCGGGCCGTCGAACACGTGCCGGAGGGCGTGAGCGTGGCCGCGGACCTCTCGGTGCTCACCCGCCTGGTCCCGGGCCGGGACGTGCACTGGATCGGCACCGCCGGGGACCCGGCCCCGGAGTACCTCGTGTTGCAGACCGACGGCGCCACCTGGGGCGGGCGCGGCCCCGCCGATCCGGGCGCCTACGCCCGGGAGCACTACGGCGCGTCCTACGACGTCGTGTTCCGGGAGCAGAGCGTCGTGGTGCTGCGCCGGGCCTGACCGCGCCCGCCCCGCAGGGGCCCGACGCCGCCCCACGCCCGGCCCCGTCCGATCGGGGGTGCGGGGCACCGAGCGGTGCGTCACGCCCCGGCCGCGGGCGCACCGCGGTGGGGTAGGGTGGGGGACACCGGGATTCCCCGAGACGCGCCCCCACGCCCGCTGAGACAGCGGAGCGGAAGGCCGTCACTCGATCTCGAGCTCGCCGCCGCGCGCACCGCCTGAAGACCACAGACACCCGCAGATCAGCGGGACGGGTGCGCCCACCGAAGATGACGTCCTCCGCTGCAACTCGGAGTCGGATCACGCGGGCGGAGCCATGAGGGGAGACATCCGGCCTCCGGCGAGATCTTCGCCGGGACACGACCCCCGCCAAGCAAAGGACCTTTCGGTGAGCGAAAACACCACCCCCCTGCCCGACGACGCCCGCACCACCCCCGCGGACCCCGAGACCCAGTCGGCCGAGACCCCGGCGCAGCCCGAGCAGACCCAGCAGGCCGAGACTCCGGCTCCCGCCGCGGAGGCCTCCTCCGCCGAGGCCGCCCCGGCCGAGGAGCCCGCCGGGCCCCGCTTCGTCGAGCTCGGCCTGGACGGGCGCGTGCTGGCCGCGCTGGAGGAGATCGGCTACGAGACCCCCTCCCCGATCCAGGCGGAGACCATCCCGCTGCTGCTGGAGGGCCGCGACGTCGTCGGCCTGGCCCAGACCGGCACCGGCAAGACCGCGGCCTTCGCGCTGCCGGCCCTGTCCCACCTGGCCGAGCTGTCCGACCTGGAGGGCCCCTCCAAGGCCGTGCAGGTGCTGGTGCTCGCCCCCACCCGCGAGCTGGCCCTGCAGGTCGGGGAGGCCTTCTCCTCCTACGCCAAGCACCTCGAGGACTTCACCGTCCTGCCTGTGTACGGCGGCTCCCCCTACGGCCCCCAGCTGGCCGGTCTGCGCCGCGGCGCGCAGGTCGTCGTCGGCACCCCCGGGCGCGTCATCGACCACCTCAAGCGCGGCTCCCTGGACCTGTCCCAGCTGCGCCACCTGGTGCTGGACGAGGCCGACGAGATGCTGCGCATGGGCTTCGCCGAGGACGTCGAGGAGATCCTCTCCCAGACCCCCGCGGAGAAGCAGGTGGCCCTGTTCTCCGCGACCATGCCCAAGTCCATCCGCCGCATCGCCGAGGACTACCTGCGCGACCCGGTGGAGGTGCGCGTGAAGGCCAAGACCACCACCGCGGCGAACATCCGGCAGCGGTACATGCAGGTCATGCACTCCCACAAGCTCGAGGCCATGACCCGGGTGCTGGAGGTCGAGGACTACGATGGCGTGATCGCCTTCGTGCGCACCAAGAAGGAGACCGAGGAGGTCTCGGACAAGCTCAAGGCCCGCGGTTTCCAGGCCGCCGCGATCAACGGGGACATCCCCCAGACCCAGCGGGAGCGGACCGTGGAGGCCCTGCGCGAGGGCCGGGTGGACATCCTGGTGGCCACCGACGTCGCCGCCCGCGGGCTGGACGTGGAGCGGATCTCCCTGGTGGTCAACTTCGACATCCCGCACGACACCGAGTCCTACGTGCACCGGATCGGGCGCACCGGGCGGGCTGGGCGCGAGGGCGAGGCCATCCTGTTCATGACCCCGCGTGAGAAGCACATGCTGCGTCAGATCGAGAAGGCCACGCACCAGAAGGTCGAGCAGATGCACATGCCCAGCGCCGCGGACGTGAACCAGTCCCGCCTGGACAACTTCGCCCAGCAGATCACCGAGACCCTCGAGTCCGAGGACCTGACCCTGTTCAAGGGCCTGGTGGAGGGCTACGTCGCCGAGCACGACGTGCCCGCCGAGGACGTCGCCGCCGCGATCGCGTTCATCGCCCAGGACGGGCGCCCGTTCTTCGCCGAGGAGCTGCCGGAGCGTCCGGCGCGCGGCCGGGACCGGGAGCGCGGGGATCGCGACGGCGGTCGGGAGCGCGGCCCGCGGCGTCGCAGCGACGAGGGCCTGCGCACCTACAAGATCCAGGTGGGCCACGATCAGCGGGTGCTGCCCGGCGCGATCGTCGGGGCCCTGACCAACGAGGGCGGGCTGACCGGCTCCCAGGTCGGCAACATCGACATCCGCGGCGGCTTCTCCTTGGTGGACCTGCCGGAGGATCTGGACGTGGACTCCCTGCGGGACCTGGAGATCAACGGCCACCGGATCGACATCGCCCCGGATCGCGGCGGTCGCGCCGGCGGCGGACGCTCGGGCGGACGTCTCGGCGGGCGCGGCCAGGGCGGTCCCCGCGGGGGCTACCGCGGCGGGCGCGACCGGGATGACCGCGGCGGCTACCGCGGGAACCGGGACCGCGGGGATCGCGGGGGCTACCGCGGGAACCGCGACCGGGACGATCGCGGCGGGTACCGGGGACACCGGGACCGCTTCGAGCGCGGCGGGCGCGAGGGCTACCGCGGCCGCTGAGGCCCCGCCCGAGGGCGAGCTCATCACAGCGCTTCCGCTGTGATGGACGACATGGCTGACGGATTTGGCGGGCTTGTGAACCGGTCTGTATAGTCTTATGTCGTTGCCCCGATAGCTCAGTGGTAGAGCGCCATCTTGGTAAGATGGAGGTCCCGGGATCGATTCCCGGTCGGGGCTCTCATGATGAGGGCCCGCGCACGGCTGAGGCCGCGCGCGGGTGCTTCACATGTAAGGCGGTGTAGCTCAGCTGGTTAGAGCGCACGACTCATAATCGTGAGGTCGACGGATCGAGCCCGTCCACCGCTACCTCCGGAAAGGACCCCCGTCCCCGCGGCCATCGCCGCGGCGGACGGGGGTCCTTCTCTCATCCCCGGTCCGGGAGCGGGAACGGGCGCGGGGGATAGGCTGGGGAGCGCCCCCATCCCGACCACGAGGAGAGCCATGCCCGAGCAGCAGCCGGGCCTCGCCGCAGACCTCGCCGGGCGCGTCTACGAGGACGCCCCCGCCTACCAGGTCTCCCGCGAGGCGATCCGCGCCTTCGCCCGCGCGGTGCACGCCGAGCACCCCGCCCACACCGACGTCGACGCCGCCCGGGCCCTCGGGCACCCGGATCTCGTCGCCCCGCCGACCTACGCCGTCGTGATCGCCCAGGCCGCCGACGCCCAGCTGATCCAGGACCCCACCGCAGGCATCGACTTCTCCCGGGTGGTCCACGCCGACCAGCGCTTCACCCACCACCGGCCCATCGTGGCCGGGGACGAGCTGCGCGCCGTCGTGCATGTGGACGCGGTGCGCGCCCTGGGAACCGGGGCCATGATCACGACCCGCGAGGAGATCGCCGACGCGCAGGGAGCCCCGGTGTGCACCGCGGTGTCCTCCCTGCTGGTGCGAGGGGAGGAGCAGGCATGAGCAGGCCGCAGTTCGAGGACCTGGAGAAGGGCCAGCAGATCGGGACTCGAGAGATCCCGCTGACCCGGGCGGATCTGATCCGCTACGCCGGCGCCTCCGGGGACTTCAACCCGATCCACTGGAACCAGCGCTTCGCCGAGGCCGTGGGGCTTCCCGGGGTGATCGCCCACGGGATGCTCACCATGGGGGCGGCGGTGCAGCTGGTCACCGACTGGGCGCAGGACCCGGCGGCGATCGTGGACTACCAGACCCGCTTCACCAAGCCCGTGCCCGTGCCCGATGCCGAGGGGGCGGCCAGCCCCGAGACCGGCGGCACCGTGCTGGCCGTGTCCGGGAAGATCGGCGCGCTGGATCCGCAGGCGCGCACGGCCCGGGTGGATCTGACCGTCACCGCCCCGGACGCCGAGGGCACCGCGCAGAAGGTGCTGGTCAAGGCCCAGGCGGTCGTCGCCCTCTGAGACCCGGCGCCGCCGCCGGGAACAGCCCTGCCGCGCCCGGAAGCATCCCGCGGCGTTCGGGCTCCTGCCCCGGCCCCTCCGGAGGGGTACGCCCTCTCCGGGAGGGGCGCCGCCTCGTCATCGCAACACCTGCCGCCGGATCCGCACCGGATCCGCTCTCGTGCGTCGCCAGGAGAAGACCATGATCACCCGCACCACCGGGCGCCGCCCCGTGACCGACCGCGCCTGGCTCTTCGCTGTGCTCGGGATCTACCTGGCCAGCGGCCTGTCCATCTCCGCGTGGCTCGTGCGCGTCCCGGCGATCGCCCAGCAGCTGCACCTCAGCGCCGGCCCGCTCGGGCTGCTGCTGCTCGCGCAGACCCTCGGGGCGTTTCTGTCGGTGTCCGCCTCCGGGATGGTGGTCATGCGCCTGGGGGCCCAGCGGACCCTGTGGATCACCTTCGCGCTGATGATGCTCGGCGGGCTGGGCCTGGCCTACGCCGTGTCGGTGCTGGGCTCGGTGACGCTGGCCGGCATCGGGCTGGGGCTGTTCGGCCTCGGGCAGGCCACCTACTCGGTGGCCGCGAACGTGCAGGGCGCGGCCGTGGAGCGGGCCCTGGGCAAGCAGCGCATGCCCCTGATGCACGGCTGCTTCTCGGTCGGCACGGTGATCGGCTCGATCGTCGGCACCGCGATGACGGCCCTGGGCGTGTCCGTGGCCGCGCACATGACGGCGGTCTACGCCGTCGTGATCGTGCTGGTGGTGGTGGGCATGGCCTTCACTCGCACCGAGTCCGAGGATGTGCGCCCGGCGACCACCGGGATCATGGCCATCGTGGACCCGGAGGCCGTGCCGGGCAGGTTCTCGGTGCGCCACGCGTGGATGGAGAAGCGCACCGTGCTGCTCGGGGTGTTCGTGCTGGGCATGGCCCTGGCCGAGGGCTCCGCGAACGACTGGGTCGCGCTGGCCCTGACCCACGGCTACGGCGCCTCCGACTCCGTGGGGGCCGTGGGCTACGGGCTGTTCGTCACCGCGATGACCTCCGGGCGGCTGCTGGGCACGGGGCTGCTCAACGCCTACGGGCGGGTGCGGGTCATGCGGATCGCGTGTGTGCTGGCCGTGGTGGGGTTGGGCACCTTCGTGCTGTCCCCATGGCTGTGGCTGGGCATGGGCGCGATCTTCGTGTGGGGTCTGGGGGCGGCCCTGGGGTTCCCGGTGGGCATGTCCGCCGCGGCGGACAATCCGATGAAGGCCTCCGCGCGGGTCTCCGTGGTCTCCACCGTCGGCTACGGCGCGTTCCTCGGCGGCCCGCCGATCCTGGGTCTGCTCGGGGAGGCGCTGGGGGTGCGCCAGGGGCTGTCCGTGGTCCTGGTCCTCGTCGTCGTGTCCTTCCTTCTGGTCCCGCAGCTGGCCACCCCTGAGGAGGAGCGGGTGCACCGGCTCAGCTGAGTCCGTCTCGTCGGTGCTGCCCGAGCCGCCCGCGTCCCGGCGGGCACCGTGCTGGCACGGCACGGGTGCCGGGCCTGGCGGCTGACGACCCGCGGCTAGACTGGGCCGGGTGAGCGAGACCCTTCTGAGCGAACTGACCACCCTCGGCGTCGGCGGCCCGGCCCGCACCTACGTGCGTGCGCGCACCGAGCAGGAGATCATCGACGCCCTGATCGCGGCCGATGACGCCGGGGATCAGGTGCTGATCTTAGGCGGTGGGTCCAACCTGGTGGTCGGCGACGACGGCTTCGACGGCACCGTGGTGCACACCGCGAGCACCGGCGTCACCGTGCGCCGCGCCGAGGACGGACGCAGCGCGCGCCTGAGTGCCGAGGCCGGGGAGGACTGGGACGGCCTGGTGGCCCGCAGCCTCGAGGAGGGCCTGTCCGGGCTGGAGACCCTCTCCGGGATCCCCGGCACCGTCGGGGCCACCCCGGTGCAGAACGTCGGCGCGTACGGCACGGAGATCTCCCAGCACTTCGCTTCCGCCCGGCTGTGGGACCGGGTCGAACGGCGCGTGGAGGTCTTCGACCGGCAGCGGATGGCCTTCGCCTACCGGGACTCCGCGCTGAAGCGGGAGATGCTCGGGCCCTCCCCGCGCTGGGCGGTGCTGCAGGTGAGCTTCGATCTGGAGGTCCGCGGGGACTCCGCGCCCCTGCGCTACGCGGAGCTGGCCCGGAGCCTGGGCACCGAGGTCGGCGAGCGGGTCCCGGCGGCCCGCGTGCGCGAGGCCGTGCTGCGTCTGCGCGCCGGCAAGGGCATGGTCCTGGATCCGGCGGACCGCGACACGCACTCCACCGGCTCTTTCTTCACCAACCCCATCATCCCGGCCGACGCCGGGGCCGACCTGCCGGCCGATGCCCCGCGCTACCCGGTGCTGGACGCCGACGGCGAGGTGGACGAGTCCCTGACCAAGCTCTCCGCGGCCTGGCTGATCCAGCACGCGGGCTTCGACAAGGGCTACGGGCTGGAGGGGGAGTCCGCGGCCGTGGCCGGCGGCCGCGCCGCCCTGTCCACCAAGCACACCCTGGCCATCACCAACCGCGGGCAGGCCACCGCCGCCGACGTCGTGGCGTTGGCCCGCGCGGTGCGCGAGGGCGTCCGGCGGGAGTTCGGGGTGCGCTTGGAGGCCGAGCCCGTGGTGGTCGGCACCCGGATCTGACGGACCCGACCGGAGGCCGTGGCCGCAGCGTCGGGGGCGCGCCCCGGGGCCGGTCCTCAGCCCAGGTGCTTCTCCTTGGGGCGCAGGCCGCCGCGGGCCTCGGAATCCACGCGGTCCAGGTCCCCGCCGGAAGCGGCCGTGACGGCCGCGACCACCAGGCCCTCCACCAGCGGGGCGGGGGACAGGCGGGTGCGCTCGGCCAGCTCCGGCTCGAGCATCTCCACGGCCATCTCGGCGGACATCACGGCCGAGCCGAGGTCCATCAGGACCACGACCCCGTCTCCGGAATCGGCCCGCTGCACGGCCTCCACGATCTTCGCGGCGTCGGTGCCCAGCCCGCCGTCCTCCGTGCCGGCCGCCAGCTCCAGGGCCGGCGGATTCTTGGCGACCATCTGCAGGGCGAGCTCCCGGGCCGCCTCGGCCAGCGGCGCGGAGTGAGAGGCGATGACGATCCCGATCATGCCAGCACCTCCCGTGCGGCGCGCACCAGCAGCACGGCCGACGCCGCCCCGGGATCGCGATGGCCCTTGGCCCGCTCGCCCAGGTAGCTGGCCCGGCCCTTGGTCGGCACCATGTCCTCGGTCGCGGCGGCCCCTTCCTCGGCGGCCCGCTGCGCGGCCTCCAGGGCGGGACCTAGCCCGTCCCCACTCTTCTCGGTCAGGGCCCGGGAGGCGGGCAGCAGCGCATCGAGCATCGTCGCCTCGCCCTCCTGGGACTTCCCCCGCTCGGCTGTGCCCTCGGCCCCGGCCTCGAAGGCCGCGGCGAAGGCCGACGCCGGATCCTGCCCGGCATCGTAGGCCTTCGCGAAGCGCAGGAAGAACGTCCCGTACAGGGGGCCGGAGGCCCCGCCCACGGTGGAGACCAGGGTCATCCCGACCTTCTTCAGGTACGCCGCGGCGTCGTCGAAATCCGCGGAGCCCAGGCGGGCCGCGGCGGCGAAGCCGCGATCCATGTTGGCCCCGTGATCGGAGTCCCCGATCGCGCCGTCCAGCTCGGTCAGCTCCTCGGCGTGCTCGTGCATCAGCGCGGCGGCGCGCTCGACCCATGTGGCGGCATCGGCGGTATCCATGCTTCTCCTCGCATCCGTCCGGGAACGGGGTGACATCCGAGGCGGCCTCCCGGACTCGGGCCGCGGCGGACGGGGTATCGGGGCTGGGACGGGCCGAGAATCGGCCCGGCTCCCGGGCGGCATCGTCCGGGAGTCTCAGGCTCCCCAGCGCAGCGAGGGGGTGTCCACGGGGGAATCCCACAGGCGCAGCAGGTCGTCATCGGCGGGCATCAGGGTCAGGGAGCAGCCGGCCATGTCCAGGCTGGTGATGTAGTCGCCCACCAGCACGCGGGCGACCTCCACCTCGTGCTCGGCCAGGACCTTCGCGACCTCGCCGTACATCAGGTACAGCTCGGACAGGGGAGTGGCGCCCATGCCGTTGAGCATCGCGATGACGGGCTGGCCCGAGGGGATCTCGGCGAGTACGGGCTCGGTGAGCTTCCGGGCGATTTCCGCGGCGGGGGCCATCGGCTCACGGGAGCGACCGGGTTCGCCGTGGATCCCGACGCCCAGCTCCAGCTCATCCTCACCCAGCTGGAAAGACGGCTTCCCGTGGGCGGGCAGCGTGCCGGAGGTCAGGGCCGCCCCCATCGAGCGGCAGGACTCGGCGGCCTTCCGGGCGACGGCCACGACGCCGTCCAGGTCCCGACCCTCGGCGGCCGCGGCCCCGGCCAGGCGCTCCACGAACACCGTGCCGCCGACCCCTCGGCGACCGGCCGTGAAGGAGGAGTCCTCCACCGCGACGTCGTCGGCCACGATCACGGATTCCACTCGGGTGTCCTCTGCCAGCTCCGCGGCCATGTCGAAGTTCATGACGTCGCCGGTGTAGTTCTTCACGATGTGCAGCACCCCGGCGCCGGTGTCAGCGGCTTCGGTGGCGGCCTGGATCTGGTCCGGGACGGGAGAGGTGAAGACCTCCCCGCACACCGCGGCGTCGAGCATCCCGGGGCCGACGAAGCCGGCGTGCAGGGGCTCGTGTCCGGAGCCGCCGCCGGAGACGACGCCGACCTTGCCCTCCTGCATGCTCGAGCGCAGGACCAGGCGTTGCTCGGCGTCCACGCGGTGGGTGGTGGGATGCGCGGCGGCGAATCCGGTGAGGAAATCGCGGACCACGTCGGCGGGATCGTTGATGAGCTTCTTCATACCGCCATCACACCACCGGCCGCCGACGCGGACAAGGACCTGAGCGGGGTGTTTCCGGTGCGCCGCCGGTGTGTTTCCGGAGAATCCGAGAGGAGAGGCGGCGTTGGTGGGCCAGGGCATGGATTCCCGGGAGACCAGGCCGTAGGATGCCGACTGATGGCATCATCCACCGCAGTCCGCACGCACCCGAGCACCGCCTCCGCCGAGGCTGCCGTCGAGGTGCGCACCCAGCCCGCCTCCTCCCTGGAGCGGGAGATCGAACAGGGCCAGCGCGAGGGGCGCGTGCACCGCGCCCTGGGGCGCTTCAAGGCCTTCACCCATCGCCACCCGGTGCTGCGCTTCGTCCACAAGACCCTGGTGACCCTGGTCGGCGGGGTGATCGTGCTGGCCGGCGTCGTCATGCTGGTGACCCCGGGCCCGGGGTGGCTCGCGATCTTCCTGGGGCTGGGCGTGCTGGCCACCGAGTACCCGATCGTGCACCGCTTCAACCAGTGGGCCAAGGCCAAGGTGCTGGCCGTGTGGCATCGGATCCAGGCGCGGCGGGCCGAGCGCCGGGCGGCGAAGGCCCAGCGCCGAGTCCGTCGGGCCGAGCGGCGCGCCGAGGCGAAGGTGCGGCAGGCGCGCATCAAGGCCGCCTGGCACTCCCGCCACTGCTGCGCCCCGCACCGCCCGGCCGCCCGCGCCTGAGCCGTAGCGTCCCCCCCCCCCCCCCCCCCGGCGGGGGGGGGGGGCGGGGGGGGGGGGGGCCCCCCCCCCCCCCCCCCCGGGGGCCGTGGCGCCCCCCCCCCCCCCCGCGTTTGGGAGGGGTCTCGACGTCTGGGAGCCACGAGGACGCTCCCAAAGGCCGAAACCCCTCCCAAAACCGGGGCCGGGGAGGGCAGGGCGGCGGGTCAGCGCTGCAGCGTGAGGGTTGTCAGCCCCATCTCCGGGGTGGGGCGGAAGCCCAGCGAGCGGTAGAGATCGATGACCCGCTGGTTCGCGGCGGCGTCGTCCGTGGTGATGTAGATCTGGCGGATCCCCGCGCAGGCCTCCAGCGCCCGGTCCAGCAGCGCCCTCCCGATGCCGCAGCCCTGATGCTCGGGCAGCACCAGCAGATCCTGGATGCAGGCGACGGTGGCGCCGTCGCCGACCACCCGGACCAGCCCCACGAGGCGGTCCCCCTCCCGCGCCGCGAGCACCAGCCAGGCCCCGTCGACCATCGGGCCGAACAGCTCCGGCTCGCGGGTGTAGGCGGACCAGCCGACGGCGTCGTACAGGCGGATCAGCTCGGCGCGCTCCAGCGCCCGGGTCGCGCAGATCTCCATCCCCTCACCCTATCCGCCGCCCGCGCCGTCTCTGCCCGCGTTTGGGAGGGGTTTCGGCGTGTGGGAGCCGCAAGAACGCTCCCACACGCCGAAACCCCTCCCACAGCTGAGGCGGGGGTGGGGAACGGCCGACGAAGCCCGCGGCGATGCGGTAGAATGAGAGACAACAAGACCCGCCAAGGCTAGTCTGCTGGTGACAGCAGATCCTCAAATAGGCGGGTTTCTTCATGTCCAAGGCCCCTTACACCAAACCGTCCCTCTCCCTGCGGGATCAGGCGCTGCGGCTGCGCAGCCGAGGCCTTGACGCACCGGCCGAGAAGATCGAACTGACACTGCGCCGGATGAGCTATTACCGTCTGGCGGGTTACCTGTGGTGGTTCTACGGAGAGGAATGGGAGGTCCTCGAACCCGGCGCCACCCTGGACGAGGTACTGCGCCTCTACGATTTCGATGCGCAGCTGCGATCGCAGATCATGCGCCTATCCCATTCCATCGAAGCCTGGTTGCGGGCTGCGATGACGAACCATCTGGGTCAGGCGCACGGGCCCATGGGATACCTGGACGAGACCCTGTACTCCTCCGCCCCGGCGTTCCGTCGAGACCGGCGCAAACTGGAAGAGTGCATGACCGGCGGGGCACCGGAGCAGTTCATCGAGGAGTTCCGCAACAAGTACCAGGATCCGCTGCCCCCGATCTGGATGGCCGCGGAGATCATGAGTCTGGGGCTCCTCTCCAAGTGGTATGACAACCTCCGTGAGGACAGCCTCCGCAAGGGGATCGCCCGGGAATGCGGGCTGCCGCCCGAGGTGCTCTCCAGGTTTCTGCGCGTCTTCACGGTTCTGCGCAATCGATCTGCCCACCATGCGCGCGTCTGGAACCGGAGGACCTCCCTGCGCGTGGCGACGATCCGTCGTCTTCCTGGGCTGTTGGAACCTTCACTGGCGGGTGCCGACACGAAGCGGATCAACTATCCGCTCTCCCTCGCCGTCTTCATCGTGCGCACCGTGGATCCCTCTGCGTCCGTCATCCGGGATCTGCATCGGCTGCTGTTAGGCGCGGACGAATCGTGGCTGACCGAGATGGATATCCCCGAGGGGATGGCGGAGGACCCGCTGTGGTTCCCCGATCGTGCAGTCTGACCGTCCCGCGGTCGAGCCGCCAGCGCCCTCCTTCCGTGCCCGTTTGGGAGGGGTTTCGGTGTTTGGGAGCCGCGAGAACGCTCCCAAATGCCGAAACCCCTCCCAAAGCCGGGGCGGGCGGGCGGGGCCGGGCCAGCCCGGGGCCGGGCCGCCCGTCAGAGGGTGCCGACGGCGATCTTCAGCATCCGGCGCACCGGCTCGGCCGCGCCCCACAGCAGCTGATCCCCCACGGTGAAGGCGGAGATGTACTCGGGGCCCATCGCCAGCTTGCGGATGCGCCCCACCGGGATCCGCAGGGACCCGGAGGCCGCCACCGGGGTCAGGTCCCGGATCGTGTCCTCCTTGGTGTTGGGCACCACGTGCGCCCACTCGTTGTCCTCGTCGATGATCCGCTCGATCTCCTCCACCGACAGATCCTCGGTGAGCTTCATCGTCAGGGCCTGGGCGTGGGAGCGCATCGTCGCGATCCGCACGCACAGCCCGTCCATGACCACCCGGTCATCGCCGTCCAGGCCCAGGATCTTGTTGGTCTCGGCATCCGCCTTCCACTCCTCGCGGGACTGCCCGTTGCCCAGATCCGCGTCGATCCACGGGATCAGGGAGCCGGCCAGCGGCACCTCGAACTGGGTGGTGTCCAGCTCACCGGAGCGCTGCATCGCCAGCACCTTCCGGTCCACCTCCAGGATCGCCGACGCCGGATCGGACAGCTCCTGCGCGACGGTCCCGGCGACGTCGCGGAACCCGGCCAGCACCTCGCGCATGTGCCGGGCCCCGCCGCCGGAGGCCGCCTGGTAGGTCATCGCGGTGCTCCACTGCACCAGCCCGCGGCGGAACAGTCCGCCCAGGCCCATCAGCAGGCAGGACACGGTGCAGTTGCCGCCGATGAAGTCCCGGATCCCGGCCTCCAGGGCCCGGTCGATGACGTCCCTGTTCACCGGATCCAGCACGATCACGGAGTCCGGCTCCTGGCGCAGGGTCGAGGCGGCGTCGATCCACAGCCCGTCCCACCCGCGTTCGCGCAGCTTCCCGTGCACGGCCTTCGTGTAATCCCCGCCCTGGGTGGTGACGATGACCGGCAGCAGCGCCAGCTCGTCCAGGTCGTGGGCGTCCTGCAGGGTGCTGGGCTCCTCGGCGCCGCGGAAGGTCGGCGCGGGGGAGCCGGCGGCGGAGGTGGAGAAGAACACGGGGGTGAAGTCCGCGAAGTCCCCCTCCTGCTCCAGGCGCTGCATCAGCACGGAGCCGACCATGCCGCGCCAGCCGACGAATCCTACGGGATCTCCAGGGTGGAAAGTCATGGGCCCCAGTCTACGGAAGATGCCCCGCCGGGTGGGGGCCGCGCCGCGGTGGCCGGGCGTTTCGGAAGCGGTCGGCGGGTTGCGAAGCGGTGAGGCCGCTCCACAACCCGCCGACCGCTCCCCAAACGGCCGCGGAGCGTGAGCTCAGCGGGTGGCCTCCAGGAAGCGATAGGGCAGCGCCGCGGGGGACAGGGCGCCGTCGGGACCGGCCACTCGGGCCTTCGGGTCGACGCCGGAGCCCAGTTCCCGCACGGACCACTCCGGGCCCAGCTGCGGGGCACGGGCGTCTCCGGGCACCTCGGCGTCCAGCTGCGTGACCAGCACCCGGGACACCCGGCCCCCGCGCACCACCGGAAGGTCCTCGGTCCCCAGCGCCCGGTCGTACAGGGACGCCCCGCCGAGCAGCCAGATCCGCTCCGACCCACTGGGCGCCTCGGCGGCGACCCGCAGGGCCTCGGGCAGATCGCGGACCCACCGGGCGCCGTCGTGCTCCCCGGGGGAGACGGTGCGCGAGAGCACGATGTTGGTCCGCCCCGGCAGGGGGCGGAACCGCTGCGGGAAGGACTGCCAGGTGGCCCGGCCCATGATGACCGGATAGCCCATCGTGCGCTCGCGGAAGAACGCGAAGTCCGCGGGACAGTGCCACGGCATCCCCCCGTCCCGTCCGATCACCTCTCCGGCGGCCTGCGCCCAGATCGCCGCCAGCTCGGGGCCCACCCCGCTCATACGGCGATCGGCGCCTTGATCGTCGGGTGCGGGTCGTAGCCCACCAGCTCGAAGTCCTCGTACTCGTAGGCATCCAGGGAGTCGCGGTGCCGGAACCGCAGCTGAGGGTACGGGCGCGGCTCGCGGCTCAGCTGCTCGGCCACCTGCTCCCGGTGGTTGTCGTAGATGTGGCAGTCCCCGCCGGACCACACGAACTCCCCGGGCTCCAGACCCACCTGATCGGCGACCAGCAGGGTCAGCAGCGCGTAGGAGGCGATGTTGAACGGCACCCCGAGGAACATGTCCGCGGAGCGCTGGTACAGCTGGCAGGACAGCCGGTGCGGCGCCCCGGAGGCATCCGGAACCACGTAGAACTGGAACAGCGCGTGGCACGGGGGCAGGGCCATGTCCTCCACCTCGGCCGGGTTCCACGCGGAGACCACGTGCCGGCGGGAGAACGGGTTCTCCCGGAGGGAGCGGATCACCTGGGCGATCTGGTCGATGTGCCCGCCCGACGGCGTGGGCCAGGAGCGCCACTGCACCCCGTAGACCGGGCCCAGCTCGCCGTCCTCATCGGCCCACTCGTCCCAGATGCTCACCCCGCGCTCCTGCAGCCAGCGCACGTTGGAGGAGCCGCGCAGGAACCACAGCAGCTCCAGGGCCACGGATTTGAAGTGCACCCGCTTGGTGGTCAGCAGCGGGAAGGACGCGGCCAGGTCGAAGCGCATCTGCCGGCCGAACACCCCGGTGGTCCCGGTGCCGGTGCGGTCCGGACGGTGGGTGCCGTGGGCGAGGATGTCGCGCAGCAGGTCCTCGTAGGGCGTGGGGATCGACGTCGTCTCAGTCATCGCTGGGCTTCACCTGCTCCAGGGAGACGACGCGGCCTCGGTGCTTCCGGCTCACATTGAGCACGATCATCTCCCCGGGGCTCAGGTACGGGTCCTCGGTGGGCAGCTGGGCGCGCAGCGCCTTGGGCAGGTGCCGATCCACCACGGCCAGCACCGTGGGCAGCACCGGCCGGTGCGTGCACACCACGGTGGAGGTCCCGGACTCGAACACGGCCTCCATCAGCTTCTCCACCTTCCCCGGTTTGCGGGAGTGCTCAGCCTCGGTCAGGCGCTTCTTCTCCTTGATCGCCAGGCCCTCGGCCTTCGCGTACCCGGCGACCGTCTGCATGCAGCGCACCCACGGACTGGAGATGACCTTCTGCGGCTTCCACGCCGCCAGCAGCTTCCCCACGGCCACCGCCTGGCGCTTGCCGGTCGCGGCCAGGGGCCGATCGCCCTCGGCCCGGGACCACGACGAGCGCGGCTTGGCCTTCGCGTGGCGCACCACGATCACGGCGCGCGTGCGCAGATCCTGGGCCTCGTGCAGGGCGACCAGCCGGTCCAGCGGCTCGCTGTCCGTGGCGTTGGTCAGCAGCTCCCGGGCCTGATCCGGGGTGACCCAGCGCAGCTCGTCCACCTCCCCGCCGTCCTGCCGGGCCCGGGTCCCGGAGGAGACGTGCGCGGCCCAGTAGTGCACGTCCTTGCGCCCCTGCCTGACCTGGTAGGTGGTCACCGCCAGCGGAGCGCCCAGGGTGATGCTCAGGCCCACCTCCTCGGCGACCTCGCGGATCGCGGTCTGCGGCACGGATTCCCCCTCGTCGCGCTTGCCCTTGGGCCAGGACCAGTCGTCGTACTTGGGGCGGTGGATGATCAGGACCTCCAGCACGCCCTCGCGCTCGCGCCAGCACAGGGCGCCGGCGGCGACGACGGCGGGGAAAGAGGGCTTGGACATAGTCGGACGGCTTCCTTCGGGTGGGTGATCGGTGGCGGGTGGGCACGAGCGCGGGCCCCGGCGCATCCGGTGGCGGGGCCCGCGGGAGGCTCGGCTCAGCCTCGGGAGGAGGAGCCCTGCCGGGCCCGCGACTCCAGGTAGTGGCTCTGCACATCCATCAGCGGGCGCCCCTGGGCGTCCAGCGCGTGCCGGGTCCACACGCCGTCGCCGTCCAGGTGCCAGGTGGAGGTGCGGTCGGAGAGGTAGAGATCGAACAGGGTCAGCAGGTACTCCACGTGCCCCGGGTCCTTGATCCGCACCAGCGCCTCCACGCGCCGGTCCAGGTTCCGGTGCATCATGTCCGCGGAGCCGATGTAGACCACCGGCTTGCCGCCGTTGGCGAAGGTGAACACCCGCGAGTGCTCCAGGAACCGGCCCAGCACGGAGCGCACCGTGATGTTCTCGGACAGCCCCGGCACCCCCGGGCGCAGCGCGCAGATCCCGCGCACGACGACGTCCACGCGCACCCCGGCCTGCGAGGCCCGGTACAGGGAGTCGATGATCGCCTCATCCACCATGGAGTTGCACTTGATCTGGATCTTCGCGGCCAGCCCGGCCCGCTGGTGGGCGATCTCCCGGTTGATCCGGTCGATCAGGCCCGAGCGCAGGGAGCGCGGGGCCACCAGCAGGGACTTGAAGGTGGTCTTCGGGGCGTAGCCGGAGAGCTGGTTGAACAGCCGGGAGACGTCCTCCCCGATCTGCGGGTCGCAGGTCAGCAGGCCGAGGTCCTCGTAGAACCGGGCGGTGGAGGGGTGGTAGTTGCCGGTGCCGATGTGGCAGTACCGGCGCAGCCCGTCGGCCTCCCGGCGCACCACCAGGGACAGCTTGCAGTGGGTCTTCAGCCCGACGATGCCGTAGACCACGTGCACCCCGGCCTCCTCCAGCTTGCGGGCCCAGGAGATGTTGGCCTGCTCGTCGAAGCGCGCCTTGATCTCCACCAGGGCCAGCACCTGCTTGCCGGCCTCCGCGGCCTCGATCAGGGCGTCCACGATGGGGGAGTCCCCGGAGGTGCGGTACAGGGTCTGCTTGATCGCCATGACGTTCGGGTCCGCCGCGGCCTGCTCCAGGAAGGCCTGAACGCTGGTGGCGAAGGAGTCGTACGGGTGGTGCAGCAGCACGTCGTGGTCCCGGGTCGCGGCGAACACGTCCGCGGCCTTGGCGGTCTCCGCGGCGTTGAGGAAGCGGCTGGTGTGGGCCACATAGGTGGGGTAGTGCAGCCGGGGCCGGTTGACCTTGACGATGTTGGACACCCCGCGCAGGTCCAGCGGGGCGGGCAGCTGGTACACCTCGGACTCGTCGATGCGCAGCTCCGAGACCAGCAGGTCCAGGATCGCGGGGTTGATGGAGTCCTCCACCTCCAGGCGCACGGGCGGGCCGAAGCGTCGGCGCAGCAGCTCCTTCTCCAGGGCCTTCAGGAGGTTCTCGGCGTCATCCTCCTCGACCTCCAGGTCCTCGTTGCGGGTCACCCGGAACACATGGTGCTCCACGACCTCCATGCCGGGGAACAGCTGGTCCAGGTGCTGGGCGATGACGGTCTCCAGCGGGATGAACCGGGCCGGGCGGGAGGAGGAGTTGGTGGTCTTGGGCCCGTCCACGGAGATCATCCGGGTCAGCTGGTCCGGGACCTTGACGCGGGCGAACAGCTCCTTGCCGGTCTGCGGGTTGCGCACGATGACGGCGAGGTTCAGGGCCAGCCCGGAGATGTACGGGAAGGGGTGGGCCGGGTCCACGGCCAGCGGGGTGAGGATCGGGAAGACCCGCTCCTGGAACTCGGCGGACAGCCGCTGCCGGGCCTCCTCCTCCAGGTCCTCCCAGCCGACGATGAACAGGTTCTCCTCCTCCAGGCGGGGCAGCACCTGCTCATGGAAGACCTGCGCGTGGCGCTGCTGCAGCCGGTGGGCGGATTCGGAGATCTCCTCCATCTGCTCCTCCGGGGTCAGCCCGGCCGCGGAGGGCACGGCGATGCCGGTGGCGATGCGCCGCTTGAGCCCGGCGACCCGGACCATGAAGAACTCGTCCAGGTTGGAGGCGACGATGGAGAGGAAGTTCAGCCGCTCCAGCAGGTAGAGGTTCGGGTCCTCGGCCAGCTCCAGCACCCGGGTGTTGAAGTCCAGCCAGGAGGTCTCCCGGTCCAGGAAGCGCTCCGAGCCGAAGTCCCCCTGCAGCAGCGGGGTGGAGAAGTGCTCGGGCTCGTCGATGCGGTCCCCGCGGGTCTCGGCGCGCTCGATCTTGGCGATGTCGGAGATCTCGGCCGGGCGGGTGAGGTTCGTGCTCGGGGCGGGGGCGGCGTCGTCCTGCCCGGCGGGCCCGGGGGCGTACATCGTGTCCACGTCCCACGGGACGAAGCCCAGGGAGCGGTACAGGCTCACCGCCGGGGCGTTGTCCGCGTCCACGTACAGGACGATGGCGGCCAGCGGCTCCTCCTGCGCGTCCTCGCCGGTGCCCAGGCGCGCCAGCCAGTCCATGCCGGCCAGGGTCAGGGCCTTGCCCAGCCCGGTGCCCTGCGCGTCCGGGGCCACGCCGACGGCGTAGACCTCGCCCTCGCGCGGGCCCTGCTGATCGGTCTCGATCTTGGTCCAGTGGAAGCCCAGCAGCCCGGAGCCGCCGTCGGCGCCCTCGGAGGTCTCGGCGAGGAAGAAGCCCTCGGGGCGGAACCAGTCCTCGGCGGTGCGGGCCTCCAGGTCCGCGCGGGTCAGCCGGCCCTGCTCGGGGTGCTCGGCGAAGGCCTGGGCGTTCAGGCGCAGCCAGGCCTCGGCGTCCTCGGGGGTCCAGGTCCGCAGGTGCACCGGGGCGGCGGGCTCGTGGGAGGCGGTCTGCTCGGCGATCGAGCGGCGGTCGGCATCGGTGAGCTCCAGGCGCATCTTCCACAGCTCGCGCACCGCGTGCAGCCCGAGGTCCTTGGCCAGCTGCACGGCGGCCAGGGGCGCGGAGTACTCCCGGGAGTCCCCGGCCAGCCCCGAGCCGTGCACCCACGCGCGGTAGCGGGGCAGGTCCTCGCCGAGGCCCTCCTCGCCCAGGGCGGTCTCCAGCAGGGCCCGGCCGAGTCCGGCGCCGCGTCGGTCGGGGGCGACGACGGCCTCCAGCGTGCCGGTGGACTCCTCGTCCTGCGGGTCCGGGGCGGTGGCCACGGCCGCGGCGAGCGCCTGCCCGTCCTCCTCGGCGATGACCAGCAGGATCCGCTCGGTCTCGTCGCGGGCGGCGCGGCGCAGCTGCACGAGGGTCTGCTCGGAGAAGGGGGCGGCGCCGTCGTGTTCGCGGGCCTGCTCGGCCAGGCGCTCGACGGCGCGCACGCGCTCGGGGGTCGGGGCGAGGACCGCGGGATGCGGCTGCCCGCTGGGGGTCTGGGAGGGGTTCTCGGGGTGCAGCTCGGCGGAAGTGGACACGTGGACGTTCCCGTTTCTCTCGCGGCCAGGATCGCGCCGCGCACGCGCGACGACTGCTCACAGTCTACTGCCCGCCCGGGGCGACGGCGCAGTCCTCGTCCCGGCGGTGCGCGCTCGTCTTCCGGCGGCAATGCGCGGGAAACACGCCGCTCCTAGGCTCGCCGTACGCCGCGCCGGACCCGCCCCGGGACGACCTCCGGCACGAGGAAGGACCCGCCATGACCGTCACCTCCGCCACCATCACCCCCGCCTCCGCCGCCCGCGGGCAGGCCGATCCCGCGCCCGGTGCGGATCCGGGCCGGACCTCGGGCATCGATGCCCAGGGAATCGACACGCAGGAGATCGCGGCCCAGCACCGGGAGCACGTGCTGCAGTCCTGGTCCGTCTCCGGGGGCCCGGTGCACACCATCACCCGGGCGGAGGGGATCTGGCTGTGGGATGAGACCGGGAGGCGGATCGCGGACATGTCCTCCCTGATGGTCTGCGCCAACCTCGGCCACGGCCACCCCCGCATCGCCGAGGCGATCGCCGAGCAGGCCCGCCGGTTCTGCTTCATGTCCCCCGCCTTCGCCACCGAGCCCAAGTCGCGCCTGGCCGCGCGTCTGGTCGCCCTGGCCGGGCAGGAGCACTTCGCCCGGGTGATGTTCACCAACGGCGGGGCGGAGTCCAACGAGCACGCCCTGCGCATCGCCCGCACCGTCACGGGCCGGACCAAGGTCTTCTCCAGCTACCGCAGCTACCACGGGGCCACGGCCGGGGCCGCGCAGGCCACCGGGGACTGGCGCCGGCTCGGGGCCGAGCAGGGCGCGGGCGCGGGCTTCGTGAAGTTCCTGTCCCCGCACCCGTACCAGGACGGCTGGTCCGGCGAGGCTGCGGACGCCGCGGCCACGGAGCGGGCCCTGGCGGATCTGGAGCGCCAGCTGCGCTTCGAGGGCCCGGAGACGGTCGCCGCGATCATCGTGGAGCCGGTGGTCGGGGCCAACGGCGTCATCATCCCGCCGGAGGGCTACCTGCCCGGGCTGCGGCGGCTGTGCGACCGGTACGGGATCCTGCTGATCTTCGACGAGGTGATGACCGGCTTCGGGCGCACCGGGACGATGTTCGCCTGGCAGGGCTTCGGCGTCGTGCCGGATCTGATGACCTTCGCCAAGGGCGTGGACAACGCGGCGGTGCCGCTGGGCGGGGTGCTGGTCTCCCGGGAGATCGCCCGGTTCTTCGAGGAGCACCCGCTGCCCGGCGGGCTCACCTACTCCGGGCACACCCTCGCGTGCGCCGCGGCCAACGCGGCCCTGGACGCCTACGAGCAGGACGGGGTGCTGGAGCACGTGGCGCAGACCGCCCCGGTGCTCGCGGACTTCCTGGACCGGATGGCCCGGGAGCACGAGTGCGTGGGCCAGGTGCGCCACCTCGGGATGTTCGCCGCGGTGGAGCTGGTCTCGGACCGGGAGGCCCGCACCCCGCTGGTGGGGTACCGGTCTTCGGACCCGGTGATGAAGCGGATCATCGGTCGGCTGTACGACCGGGGCTTCAGCACCTTCGGGCGGGAGAACACCCTGCACGTCAGTCCGCCCCTGACGATCACCACCCAGGAGCTGGAGCAGGTCCTGCCGATCCTCGACGAGGTGCTCGGCTGGGTGGACCGCGAGATGCTGCCGGCCCGGCGGGCCGCGGCGAAGGATATGGAGGACTGAGCCGTGCCGGGCCGCGGGACGGGGCTGGGCGGATGCCGCGCCGTGGGCTATCTTCTGTGATATGGCTCGCAGGCTCTTCTCGGACATCTCCCCGCTGACGTATCAGATCGCGATCCAGCGGCAGCGCCTGCAGCGGCACCTGGCCGACCTGCCGCGGCGTCGGAGCTTCGCCGCGCCGCGCAGCGCCGAGGATCTGCCGACGCGGATCTACGGGCACAACTCGCTGATCCAGCGTCGCCTGGGCAGCACGGAGCAGCACCTGCAGGAGGGCAAGGCCCGGTCCCTGGCCATCGCCGCCCCCCTGGTGGACGGGATCCTGATCCGGCCGGGGCAGACCTTCTCCTTCTGGCGGCTGGTGGGCAACCCCACCGCCGCCCGCGGTTTCCAGCCCGGGGTGGTCATCCAGGGGGACCACGCGGAGTCGGGCATCGGCGGCGGGATGTGCCAGTTCACCAACCTGCTGCATTGGATGGCGCTGCACTCCGAGCTGACCATCACCGAGCACCACCACCACTCCGGGCTGGACCTGTTCCCGGACTTCAAGCGCCAGATCCCCTACGGCACCGGGACCTCGATCATCTACAACTTCCTGGATTATCGGGTGCACAACGGCACGGACCGCACCCACCAGTTCCGGGTCGCCGTGGACGGGGAGCACCTGCGGGGCCAGCTGCGCGCGGAGCGGCCGGGGGAGTTCAAGTACCACATCCTCGAGGAGGACGCGTACTTCTACGAGGACGCCGACGACGCCGGGGCCGCCCAGGTGCGTCGGCACAACGTCATCGTGCGCGAGACCCGCAGCCGACGCACCGGGGACACCATCGGGCGCGAGCGCCTCCTGGAGAACGACGCCCTGGTGTGCTAAGACCGCGAGCTGGTGCGCGGGACCATCCTGGCCGCCAAACCCGGGGCCGCGAGCGGCTGAGCCGTCAGCCCTTCGGCGCGTGCATCGAGTAGCCGACGTTGCGCACCGTGGTGATCATCTGCTCGTGATCCGCCCCGAGCTTGGCCCGCAGGCGCCGGATGTGCACATCCACGGTGCGCGTGCCGCCGTAGTAGTCGTAGCCCCACACCTCGCTGAGCAGCTGGGCGCGGGTGAACACGTGCCCGGGGTTCTGCGCGAGGAACTTCAGCAGCTCGAACTCCTTGTACGTCAGGTTCAGCGGCTGCCCGTCGATCCGGGCGCTGTAGCCCGCCTCGTCCACGACGACTGCCCCGCACCGGATCAGCTCCGCGGCGGGAGCGGGGGCGGGGGTGGGGCTGCGACGGTCGCCCAGCAGGAGGCGCAGCCGCGCCTCGGCCTCGGCCGGGCCGGCGTCGGGCAACAGGAAGTCGTCCACGGGCCACTCGGGGGTCACCGCGCTGAGCGTGCCCTCCGTGAGCACCGCCAGGATCGGCAGCTCGGGGGCCTGGGCGCGCAGCAGCCGGGCGGCGTTGCGCGCCTGCAGCACCTGCGCGCGGGCATCCAGCAGCAGCAGGTCCGGGCCGTGGCGTCGGATGGAGTCCAGGCTCGTCCCCAGGCCCACGCGGTGCACGTCATGGGCGAGCAGCTCCAGGGCGGGCAGGGCCACCGCGGCCTGCTCGGCGGTGTCGCTGAGGACGAGGATCTGGGACACGGAGGCTTCCTTCCCTCGGTCACGGGTGCGGGATGCGACCGCGTCTGTGCGGACGAGCACAGTATAGGCCGATGGCGCGGGGACCCGGCGCGCCCCCGACGTCGGCCACGGCGCCCGGTAGACTCGGCACCGTCCGCCCTCGGGCGCCGCCAGGCCCGTGCCGGCCCCGCGCCGTCGCCCGCCCCGATCGACTCAGGAGGCCCGCCCGCCGTGACCCCGTCAGCGACTCCCACCCGCGGTGAGCGGCTGCGCAGCGCCGGGCGCTCCGGCCCCTCCCGCTACCGGCTCGTCGCCGGATCCGCCGTCCTGGGCCTGGCCGTCTCCCTGCTGTGCGCGGTGTGGGCCCCGCAGGCCTCCGCGGTGGCCACCGTCGCGATGGTCCTGGTCATCGCGTGGGGTTGGCCGGCAGCCTCCGGGGTGGCCCAGCAGCGCGGCGGGGAGGTGGTGCCGGTGCACACCGGGATCATCGGCGCCAGCGGCTTGGCGGCCTGCGCGGTCGTGCTGCTGACGGCCTCGGCCTCGCTGGTGACGCTGCTGCCGGCCGTCGTCGCCGTGGGGGTGCTGGCCTGCTTCATCGGGGAGCTGGTGCGCGGGGAGGGGGCGCCCGCCCGGCTGGAGTCCGTGATCTCCGCGGTGACCGGGGTGCTGGCCGCGGTCAGCTCCGCCGGGTGGATCGCGATGGCCCTGGTGCACGAGCAGACCCGGGCCGGGTGGGCCGTGTGGGTCTGCGGCGCGGTGATCGCGGTGCTGATCGCCGGGGTCGGCGTCCGGCTGATCGCGGCGGGGCCTGCGGATGGCCCGCGGCGCGGGGCCGTGACCCTCGGGCTGGTGCCGGTCGCGTTCTTCGGGATCCTGGGCTGCGCCGGAACCTTCCTGCTGCTGCGCGTGGTAGCTTGGTGACCATGATCATGGCACTCGAGATCTTCTTCCTGTCCCTGCTGGGCCTGGCCTCCCTGGGCATCGCGGGCTCCGCGGTCCTCGTGGTGGCCCGGCTGTTCAAGGGCCAGAAGTGACCCATCGACGCTGACCGCCGCGGCGGTCGCGCGAACGGGCCCCGGGCACTGCCGCCCGGGGCCCGTTCGCGTCCGAGGGAAAGCCCGCGCGGGCCTGAGGCTGCGCGCCTAGGATGGAGCCATGGCTATCGAGATCCCCTCAGACATGACTCCCGAGCTCGTCCCCTTCGCCTGGCTGCTCGGCCAGTGGGAGGGCGTGGGCGTGCTCGGCTACGGCCAGGACGTCCCCGATCGGCAGTTCGGGCAGATCGTCTCCTTCACCCAGTCCGGCCTGCCGTTCATCGAGTACCGCGCCGAGTCCTACCTGCTGGACGAGGAGGGGCAGCGCACCCGCCCCATCAGCGTGGAGACCGGCTTCTGGCAGCTGGGCCGGAAGCTGCAGGAGGGCGACCTCGGCCCCGGGCTCATCCCCGGCGCGGCCGAACCGACTCTGGCCACCGCCGCGGACGTGGAGAGGCTGCGCCGAGAGGAGGGCGGCTTCGAGATCACCGCGAACATCAACCACCCCGGCGGGGTCAGCGAGCTGTACGTGGGCGTCATCGACGGGCCCCGCATCCAGATGGCCACCGACGCCGTGATGCGGGCCGAGGGAGCCAAGGAGTACACCGCCGCCTCCCGGATGTACGGGCTGGTCAACGGCGAGCTGATGTGGGCCTGGGACATGGCCGCCCTCGGGCACGAGATGGCCTCCCACGCCTCCGCGCGCCTGCGCCGCACGGACGCGGCCGAGGTGGTGCGGTGAGTCCCGAACGCTCACCCCTGCTGGACCGGCACGGCGCGGTGCCGGCGGAGGCCCCGGACCAGGCGGTCCCCGCCCACTACGGCGACCCCCTGCGCGAACAGCGCCGCCTGGCCCGCTCCACCCCCGCCTCCCCGGTGCTGGTGGACTCATCCCACCTGGGCGTCGTCGAGGTGACGGGGCAGGACCGGGCCAGCTGGCTGACCACCCTGTCCTCCCAGGTGCTCACCGGCCTGCCCGCCGGGTCCTCCGCGGAGCTGGCCCTGCTCTCCGCGCAGGGGCGGCTCGAGTACGTCCCCCACGCGATCATCGGCGAGGACCGGATCCTGCTGATCGTGGAGCCGGGGCAGGAGCAGCCGCTGACGGCGTTCCTGGACTCGATGCGCTTCATGCTGCGGGTGCAGGTCCGGGCGGCCGCCGCGGACTGGGCCGTGGTGGGGCTGCGTGTGGACCCGCGGGATGCCGCCGTGCTGGCGCCGTTCCTGGCGCGCGCGGGCGAGTCCAGGCTGCCGCTGGTGTGGCGGGACCCGTGGCCCGGCGTCGTGCCCGGCGGCACCAGCTACGCCGCCGTCGCGGAGCACCCCGGGGCCCAGCGCACCTGGTACGAGGCCCTGGTGCCGCGCGAGCGGCTGCCGGAGCTGGCGGGCCTGGCCGAGGCGGACCCGGCGCCGCTGGGCTGGGCCGGGCTGTGGGCCGCGGAGGCCCTGCGCATCGAGGAGTGGCGCCCGCGCGCCGCCCGGGAGATCGATGAGCGGGCCATCCCGCACGAGCTGGATCTGATGCGCACCGCCGTGCACCTGGCCAAGGGCTGCTACAAGGGCCAGGAGACCGTGGCCCGCGTGCACAACCTGGGCCACCCGCCCCGGCGCCTGGCCTTCCTGGACCTGGACGGCTCGGAGCACACCCTGCCCGCTCTCGGCTCGCCGGTCTACGCGGAGGGTGGCACCCGTGCGGTGGGGCGGGTGACCTCCGCGGCCCTGCACCACGAGGCCGGGCCCATCGCCCTGGCCGTGCTCAAGCGCTCGGTGGACCCCGCCGCCGCCCTGCGGGTGGTGGATCCGGGGCAGCCCGGTGAGGACGGGGAGCCCGCGGAGACCGTCTACGCCGCGGCCCAGACCGTGATCGTGGACCCGGAGGCCGGGCAGGTGGCCGGCCGACGGCACCGCGCGGACTTCCTGCGCCAGCCGTGATGTCCGGCTAGCCCGGCCGCACCGACGACGACGGCCCGGCCGTCTCCCCTCGCGATGAGGGAGGACGGCCGGGCCGTCGTCGTGCTCGGCCGGGCGGCGTCGGTGGGCACCGGCGCCCGGCCGACGCGGGATCAGCGTCCGAAGAGGGTCTTGGCCTCCTCCCAGCGGTCCTGCGGAACCTCCTTCAGCCCGGAGTCCAGGGCTTCGTGGAAGCCCACGCGCACCACGTCGGTGCCGTGCAGGGCCACCATCTTGCCCCACTCCTTGTCGTGCACCAGGTCCACCACGTTCATCCCGAAGCGGGTGGCCAGCACGCGGTCGAAGCTGGTGGGGGAGCCGCCGCGCTGGATGTGCCCCAGCGTGGTGTTGCGGGTTTCGATGCCGGTGAGCTTCTCGATCTCCCGGGTCACGTACTCGCCGATGCCGCCCAGGCGCGGGCGACCGTCCTTCTCCACGCCCTTGTCGTGCATGACCTCGTCGAAGCCCTCCGGGATGAAGCCCTCGGCCACCACGACCAGCGGGGAGCGGCCGCGGTCGTGGACCTCCTTGGCCCACTCGGCCACCTGCGTCATCGGCACCTGCTGCTCCGGGATCAGCACGGCGTGCGCGCCGGCGGCCATGCCGGAGTGCAGCGCGATCCACCCGACGTGGCGGCCCATGACCTCCGCGACCATGCAGCGGTGGTGGGACTCGCCGGTGGTGCGCAGGCGGTCCATCGCATCCGTGGCGATCTGCACCGCGGTGTCGAAGCCGAAGGTGTAGTCCGTGCCGTTGAGGTCGTTGTCGATGGTCTTCGGCACCCCGACGACGGGCAGGCCGGCGTCGGCCAGGCGGCGGGCCCCGGCCAGGGTCCCCTCCCCGCCGATCGCGACGACGGCGTCGATCTGGTTCTTCTCCAGCACGATGGAGATGTTCTCCGGGCCGCCGTGCGGGCCATCGTAGGGGTTGGTGCGGGAGGTGCCGAGGATCGTGCCGCCGGTGCGGGCCAGGCCGCGCACCTTGGTGCGGGGCAGATCCATGATGTCGTCCTCCACGAGGCCGCGCCAGCCGTCCCGGAAGCCCACGAACTCGTCATCGTAGGTCTTGACTCCGTTGAGCACGGCGCCGCGGATCACGGCGTTCAGGCCGGGGCAGTCCCCGCCGCTGGTGAGCAGTCCGATCTTCATGGTGGTCTCCTCGACTGATGGTTCGGATGGATTCGTCAACCGGAACCAGTCTAGCGAGCGGTTGCGTTTCTGTGGAGTCGGCAGAGGCCGTGGTTCCGCTGAATTCCGGGGAATCACGGCCTCAGGGCGAGGGGAGTCACACTTCCGACATGTGGGTTCGTGTGGGAATCGGCGGTCGGCTCGGGTGGTGCGCTCAGGCGGCATCGGCCAGCAGCCGCTGGATCCGCCCGATGCCCTCGCGCAGATCCTCCTCGCCCAGGGCGTAGGACAGGCGCAGGTACCCGGAGGGGCCGAAGGCCTCGCCCGGCACGACGGCGACCTCCGCCTCCTCCAGGATCAGGGTCGCCAGGTCCTGGGAGGACTCGATGCGCCGCCCGGCGATCTCCCGCCCCAGCAGGGCGGTCACGTCCGGGTAGACGTAGAACGCGCCCTGCGGGACGGGGCAGGAGAAGCCGGGCACCGCGTTCAGCCCATCCACGATGAGCCGACGGCGGGCGTCGAAGGCCCGGCGCATCGCCTCGACCTCCTCCTGCGGGCCCGTCAGGGCCGCCAGCGCGGCCCGCTGGGCGATGTTGTTGACGTTGGAGCTCAGGTGCGACTGCAGGTTGGTCGCGGCCTTCGCCACGTCGGCCGGCGCCACCAGCCAGCCCACCCGCCAGCCGGTCATCGCGTAGGTCTTGGCCACCCCGCTGAGGATCACCAGGTTCTCCCGCAGCTGCGGGGCGGCTTCGGCCAGGGAGGTGAAGGGGGTGTCGTCGTAGGTGAGCCGCTCGTAGATCTCGTCCGTGATCACGAAGATCCCCTTCTCCGCGGCCCACGCCCCGATCGCGGCGGTCTCCTCGGGGGAGTACACCGCCCCGGTGGGGTTGGAGGGGGAGACGAAGATCAGCGCCTTGGTGCGCTCGGTGCAGGCGGTCTCCAGCTGCTCCGGGGTCACCTTGTAGCCCTGCTCCGAGCCGGCGAAGACCTCCACGGGCTCGCCCCCGGCCAGGCGGATCGCCTCGGGGTAGGTGGTCCAGTACGGGGCGGGCAGCAGGACCTCGTCCCCCTGCCCGATGACGGTCGCGAAGGCCTCGTAGACCGCCTGCTTGCCGCCGTTGGTCACCACCACCTGGGAGGGCTCCACCTCCCAGCCGGAGTCCCGCGCCGTCTTCTCGGCGATGGCCCGGCGCAGCTGCGGCAGGCCCGCGGCCGGGGTGTAGCGGAAGTTCGCCGGGTCATCCAGGGCCGCCCGGGCGGCGTCGACGATGAAGGCCGGGGTGGGGAAGTCCGGCTCGCCCGCGCCGAAGCCGATGACCGGGCGCCCGGCGGCCTTCAGCTCCTTGGCGCGGGCGTCCACCGCGAGGGTGGCCGAGGGGGCGATCGCGCTGATGCGGGCGGAGATGCGCTCGTGGGAGGTCATGGTCGGCGGCTTCCTTCGACGTCGGGGGCGGTGGCCGGTGCGGGACCCGCGGCGCGGGCAGCCCGCCCAGCTCCCATCCTAGGGTCGGGCCTTGCGCCCGGGCCGGGATCGACGGCGGATTGCGCCGAGCGCGGGCTCTCGGCTACAGTCGGTACCCGGTACTCACCCCCTGAGGATCCCGCGCGCCGTCACGGGCCCCGACGCGGAGGAGAGTCACCGCGGAAGGCCCGGGGCCTTCCGAAGGGCAGTGGCGCAATTGGTAGCGCAGCGGTCTCCAAAACCGCAGGTTGCAGGTTCGAGTCCTGTCTGCCCTGCACGCACCCCGTCGTCGCGGCCCGTCCGCGGGGACCGGGGCCCCAGGGTCCCGAACGCTCGTCGCACGTCGCAGAAAGGGGCGGATCCCATGGCCAAGGCCGCCGCCGCAGGAGGAGCCGGGATCGAAGACGCCCGGGCCCGCGGCTTCTTCGGGAGGATCTTCCTCTTCCTCCGCCAGGTCCTCGCCGAGCTGAAGAAGGTCGTGACCCCCACCGGCCGCGAGCTGGTCAACTACGTGATCATCGTCCTGATCTTCGTGGCCTTCATGCTGCTGCTGATCTCCGGTCTGGACTTCCTCTTCGGCAAGGGAGCCTTCTGGCTGTTCGGCAACGGCCAGTCCATGACCGGACAGTAGTCCGCACCGTCCGTCCGATCCCCGGTCCGCTCGCGCGGACCCGCCCCCGGCGGGGCGGCGTCCGGCGCACCCTCCCAGAAAGCAGGAACAGCAACAGTGTCCGAGCAGGAACGCGAGAACGCCGAGGGCGTGAGCCCCGAGACCCCGACCAACCAGACTCCCGACGCCGAGCAGACCGGCACCCCGGAGGAGGTCTCCCCGGAGCAGGCCGCGCAGGCCGCCGCCGCGCAGGCGGGGGAGTCTCGCTCCGGCTTCGAGAACACCGACGCCGGGCTGATCGCGGCCACCGACGCCCAGCCGGAGAACCCGGAGAAGGGCTTCGAGGACACCGCGGCCGAGGCCGCGGAGGCAGTCCAGGCCCAGGAGGGCTCCGAGGCGGCCGAGGAGGAGCAGCCGGACCCGATGGCCGAGTTCCGCTCCAAGCTGCGCCGCCAGGAGGGCGACTGGTACGTCATCCACACCTACGCCGGCTACGAGAACCGGGTCCGCACCAACCTGCAGACCCGCGCGCAGTCGATGAACATGGAGGACGACCTCTTCGAGATCCAGGTCCCCATGGAAGAGGTCGTGGAGATCAAGAACGGCCAGCGCAAGACCGTGCGCCGCGTGCGCATCCCGGGTTACGTGCTGGTGCGGATGAACCTCACCGACGAGTCCTGGGGCGTGGTGCGCCACACCCCCGGCGTCACCGGCTTCGTCGGGCAGGACGCCTACAACCCCGTGCCGCTGCGTCTGGACGAGGTCGTGGACATGCTGGCCCCGGTCTTCGAGGCCGAGCAGGTGGAGGCCGCCAAGCAGGCCGGCGAGCCCATCCCGGAGCCGCTGGCCCCGCAGGTCAGCGTCGGCTTCGAGATCGGGGAGTCCGTGGTCGTCAAGGAGGGCCCGTTCGAGACCCTCCCGGCGACCGTCAACGAGATCAACCCCGAGGCCCAGCAGCTGGTGGTCCTGGTCTCCCTCTTCGAGCGCGAGACCCCCGTGACCCTGGGGTTCAATCAGGTCTCCAAGATCTGATCCGCCAGGCTCCGACGGCGCCCGCCGCCTCCCGCACCGGGAGACGACGGGCGCCGTCTGTCTGTGAGGTGGGCCGCTGTGGGTGGTACCCGACCCCCGCCGCGGCGTAGAGTGGATGGTTGCGTGTGCGCACCCGAACGCTGGGGTGCGCCCTCACGCCGGTCGCCGCGCCACGGCGGCCACCCGCCGTCGTGCGCTCCTGTGCGGCGGTCCGTCCCACGTAAGCAAAGGACCAAGCATTGGCTCCCAAGAAGAAGGTCTCTGGCCTCATCAAGCTGCAGATCCAGGCAGGCGCCGCCAACCCGGCCCCGCCGGTCGGCCCGGCCCTGGGTCAGCACGGCGTCAACATCATGGAGTTCTGCAAGGCGTACAACGCCGCCACGGAATCCATGCGCGGCAACGTGGTGCCGGTGGAGATCACGGTCTACGAGGACCGCTCCTTCACCTTCATCACCAAGACCCCGCCGGCCGCTGACCTGATCAAGAAGGCCGCGGGCGTGCAGAAGGGCTCCGGCATCCCGCACACCAACAAGGTCGGCAAGATCTCCATGGACCAGGTCCGCGAGATCGCCCAGACCAAGATGCCCGACCTCAACGCCAACGACATCGACGCCGCCGCGAAGATCGTCGCCGGCACGGCCCGCTCCATGGGCATCACCGTCGAGTAGTCCCCTCGCCTCCACCGCGAGGCACCGGCATCATCCCGATGCCGACCCGAAAGACCCGCCGCCGCGGCGGGCCGTCCGCAGCGCAGCAGGCGCCGGGCGTGTGGCAGGATCGCGCGCGATCCGACAGACCACGACTGCACAAGGAGAGAGCAAGCAGATGGCACAGCGCAGCAAAGCGTACAAGGCAGCCGCCGAGAAGATCGAGGAGGGCCGCCTCTACAGCGCCCCCGAGGCGATCGCCCTGGCCCAGGAGATCAACAGCTCCAAGGCCGACCCCACCGTGGAGGTCGCCATGCGGCTGTCCGTGGACCCCCGCAAGGCCGACCAGATGGTCCGCGGCACCGTGAACCTGCCCAACGGCACCGGCAAGACCGCCCGCGTGGTCGTCTTCGCCCAGGGTGACAAGGCCGCCGCCGCCGAGGAGGCCGGTGCGGACTTCGTCGGCTCCGATGACCTCATCGCCCGCGTGGCCGGCGGCTGGACGGACTTCGACGCCGCCGTGGCCACCCCGGACATGATGGGCAAGGTCGGGCGCCTGGGCAAGGTCCTGGGTCCGCGCAACCTGATGCCGAACCCCAAGACCGGCACCGTGACCATGGACGTGGCCAAGGCCGTGGGCGACATCAAGGGCGGCAAGATCGACTTCCGCGTCGATCGCAACGCCAACCTCCACTTCATCATCGGCAAGGCTTCCTTCACCCAGGAGCAGCTGGTGGAGAACTTCCGCGCCGCCGTCGAGGAGATCGTGCGGCTGAAGCCGTCCTCCTCCAAGGGCCGCTACATCTCCAAGCTGACGGTGGCCACCACCTTCGGTCCCGGCGTGCCGGTGGACCCCTCCGTCGCGGAGAAGTGAGCCGCAGGCGCAGCTGAGCCTCGGTGAGCCGCCGCCATGGCGGTCGCAGCTCCCCGTCGGATCCGGTCAGGCACCGGGTCCGGCGGGGCGTTCTCGCATCCGCACCTCGCGTGCCGCGCCCCCGCCCGCTGGCGCATCCGCCGCGGGTGTGGTTCAATGGAGACACCAAAGACCGCCGGTCGTAGGTTCGGTCATGCCGCCAGGCAGACCAATCCGCCATAAGAGTCCCGCGAGGACGGCCAGCGCAGGTGACCGTGACACGCCGAACCCCCGGGTTCCTCTGCCCAGCGCATCGAGGATTCCGTGAGGGGAGCGTCGCCCCGCCGCCTGCGCGGGGCTTTTTTCGTGGGCTCATGGGCGCCCGGCATTCAGACCGGAAGGAGAACCATGGCGACACCGGAGAAGGCAGCCGCCGTAGCGGAGCTGAGGGATCTTTTCTCCTCCTCCACTGCCGCTGTTCTGACTGAGTACCGTGGTCTCACCGTGGCGAAGCTCAAGGAGCTGCGCCGTTCCCTCGGTGAGCACGCCGAATATGCCGTGGTGAAGAACACCCTGACCGCGATCGCGGCCAGGGAGGCGGGCGTCGAGGGCCTGAACTTCGACGACCTGCAGGGCCCCACCGCCGTCGCCTTCATCACCGGGGAACCGGTGGAGGCGGCCAAGGGCCTGCGCAACTTCGCCAAGGAGAACCCCCAGCTGATCATCAAGAGCGGTTACTTCGAGGGTAAGCCGCTCAGTGAAGCTGACGTCATCAAGCTTGCGGATCTTGAATCTCGCGAGGTGCTGCTGGCCAAGGTCGCCGGTGCCGCCAAGGGCACCATGGCCAAGGCCGCCGCACTGTTCCAGGCACCGCTGTCCAAGACCGTGCGCACCGCCGAGGCGCTGCGCGTCAAGGTCGAGGAACAGGGTGGAGAATCCGCTGCCTAAGGCATTCTCCGCGAATGCCGACAGCCGCTGATCCGCTCGCGGATCGCACGCTGTGCCTGGTGCCCACCCGGGGCCAGGGAACCAAGATCCGTTGCAGTTCCGACCTGCAACCAGACGAAGTGAGGAGCCAATCACATGGCTAAGCTGTCCATCGACGAACTGATCGAGGCCTTCAAGGAGCTCTCCCTGATCGAGCTCTCCGAGTTCGTGAAGACCTTCGAGGAGACCTTCGACGTCACCGCCGCCGCCCCGGCCGCCGTGGCCGCCGCCCCCGCCGCCGGTGGCGACG
>ERZ1023261.133-NODE-133-length-34797-cov-7.640982_pt1 | contig 34797 bp, 29 predicted proteins | sample MGYA00521234_ERZ1023261 | MGnify/ENA primary metagenome ERZ1023261 (study PRJEB32759, sample SAMN07749871) | skin metagenome | biome: transportation; feature: city; material: polyester macromolecule | host: Homo sapiens | place: Hong Kong:TC line | collected...
AGCGAGACCAGGCGCATCCCTGCCACGGGACCGCTCTGCCGCCCCGCGCGCACGGTGACCCGGGCCGCGCGAGCCAGCGGCAGCGGCGTCGTCGTTCTCGCGGAGACCGAGCAACGGGGCGCCCGAGCATGAGCGCGCAGCCCGACTTCACCGCCCCCGGCGTGCTGCACCGCGTGAGCGCGTGCGCCGGAATGGTCCTCGCGCCGAACCCCGGGCCCATGACCCTGGACGGCACCAACACCTGGATCCTCTCCGCCCCCGGCACCGGCCCCGAGCACCCGAACTACGGCCAGCACCCGTCCGCGCAGGGGCGGGGCGAGTGGCCGGGCCCGGACGTCGTCGTCGTGGATCCGGGCCCCCTGGACGAGGACCATCTGCAGGCCGTGGCTGCCACCGGCAGGGTGGTGCTGATCCTGGTGACGCACCGCCACGGGGACCACACGGACGGCATCGACCGCCTGCACGAGATCACCGGCGCCCCCGTGCGCGCCGCCCTGCCCGAGTTCTGCCGGGACAGCGGCGAGCCCCTGCGGGACGGGGACTGCGTGCTGGCCGCGGGCGTGAGCATCCGCGTGCTGGCCACCCCGGGCCACACCTCGGACTCCTACTCGTTCGCCGTCCCGGACGCGGGCGCGCACGGCGCGGTCATCACGGGCGACACCATCCTCGGCTCGGGCACCACCATGCTCGACCACCCGGACGGCACCCTCACCGACTACCTGGCCAGCCTGCGCCGCCTCGAGGCGGCGGGCCCGCTCACGGTGCTGCCCGCGCACGGGCCCGTGCCGGAGCCGCTGGACGTCGTCGCCCGCGACTACCGGCACCACCGCGAGGGCCGCCTGGAGCAGATCCGCGCCGCCCTGGCCGCGTTGCCCGAGACCGAGGCGGCGACGATCACGCCCGAGGACCTGGCCCCGCGCATCTACCCCGGCCTCACCGGCACCGTGGCCCGCGTGGCCGTCCAGACGGTGGCCGCGCACCTGCGCCACCTGCGCGAGGGCTGAGCCCCTCCGCCGCGGGCCCGGCCCGCACTACGCTGACCTCAGACCCGTCCCCTCGACCCCGCGGAGGCACCCCATGACCATCCTCGTCGGCTACGCCCCCTCGAAGGCCGCGGACGCCGCTCTGGACACCGCCCTGGACATCGCCCGCTCCACCGGCGAGCGCGTGGTGGTGGTCAATGCGGGCCCCGGCGGCGAGCACCGCACCAAGTCCCTCGTCACGGAGGAGCAGCAGCGCGGCGTGCAGGCCCGGTTGGACGCCTCCGGCGTGACGGCCGAGTTCCGCCAGTACGCGCGCGGCCGGTCCACGGTGGAGGAGATGAAGGACGTGGCCGCGGAGCTGGACCCGTCCATCGTGGTCATCGGCGTGCGCCGCCGCGGCGGCTTCGGCCGGTTCGTCATGGGATCGGTCTCGGACGAGCTGCTGCAGGAGATCGATCAGCCCGTGCTGTGCGTGAAGGAGTACCGGCAGTACGGGGACCACACGCCCGAGGCCGTGAGCCACGTCGCCGAGACGGACCCGGGCACCCACGGCCTGCCCGCGTCCGAGCCGATGGCCGAGCGGCGTCGGCTCACGCCCGTCGATCCCGGGGACCCGACGCTCGAGCGCTGAGCGCTCCCGCCGGGCCTCAGTCCTCGTCGTCCTGACGGCGGCGCGTGACGGCGTCGTCGAGGAGGCCGTCCGCGTGGGAGCCGGCGCCGCTGCGCCGTCCGGCCTCGTCCGCCGCCGCGGCCTCCGCCGCCTGCTTGGCCTGCTGGGCGCGCCGCTCGGCGAACGCCTCCTCGCCCGGGCCGGCGAGTTCGCGGTTGCGCTGCACCGCCGTCATCGAGCCGGTGTACAGGCCGGAGTGGTCGCCCACGCGGGTCAGCGGTGTGGTGAGGGTGTCCGGGCGCGGATCGGCGCCGTCGACGCGCGGCAGCGGCGCGGTGCGCGGGCGCGGCTCGCGGGCCGCCACCCCGGAGCCGTCCGGGCCCGGCTCGCCCGTCCGGTCGCCACCGCGGGCCGCCGCGTCGGAGCCCTCGGAGGCGGGCGCCGCGTCGTCGTGGGCGGGGTGCCGGTCCACCATGCGCTGCACCACGATGCCCTCGGGGTGCTCGTGGCGCAGGAAGGCCACGAGGTCCTCGCGCACGAGGCAGCGCAGGTCCCAGAGGTCGCCGGAGTTGCGGGCGGAGACCACGGCGCGGATGCGCACGACGCCGCCGGTCGCGTCGGTCACCTGCAGCGCGTGCTCGCGCCCGTCCCACAGGTCCGTGGACTCGAGCAGCTGGGTGAGTCGTGCGCGCAGCGCGTCCATGGGCACGCGCCAGTCCACGTCCAGCTCCACGACGCCGGAGACCTCGGCGCCCACCCGCGTCCAGTTCTCGAACGGCTGGGTGGTGAAGTGCGAGGACGGGTAGACCATGCGGCGGCCGTCCCAGAGCTTGAGCACCACGTTGGACAGGGTGATCTCCTCGACGGTGCCGAACACGCCCTCCATGTCCACCACGTCGCCCACCCGGATCGCGTCCGTGAAGGCGAGCTGGAAGCCGGCGAACACGTTGGTCAGCGTGGACTGCACGGCCAGGCCGGCGATCACCGAGATCACACCGGCGGAGGCGAGCAGGCCGGCCCCGAGCGAGCGCACCTCGGGCACCCCCAGCAGGACCACGGCGACGGCCACCACCACGATCACCGCGTTGAGGATGCGCCGGATCAGGATGGTCTGCGTGCGGATGCGTCGCTCGCGGCGGTGCTCGACGCCGGTCTCCTGGTAGCGGCCGAGGATCCCCGCCTCGATCACGCCGACCAGGCGCCACGCGGCCCACGCGCCCGCGGCGGCCACGGCGATGAGCATCAGGAACGACGCCGGCCGGTACCAGGTCTGCTCCTCGGCCATGACCCCGAGCCAGATCCGGGAGGCCAGCAGGCCGGCGGCGACGGCGGCCGGCAGGCTCAGCCGCGCGGCGCCGTGCTGGAACGCGGGGCGGCGCACGAGCACGACGCGTGCCACCTGCAGGGCCAGGTACACGACCGCCGCGCCGATCGCGAACGCCATCAGCACGGTCAGCAGCGTCCCCCATTCCACGCCGAAGGCCCGGGTGGTGGCGGCCGCCCCGTCCTGGATGTCCCCCTCCACCCCGGACGGCACGGTCTCGCCCGCCAGGAGGCGGTCCAGGGCGGTCAGCAGGGGCGGGGTCGCGAGGGCGGGCAGGACGGGGAGGACCATGACGACAGTCTGACACCCGCCCCCGGACGCACCCCGGAGAAGAGCACAATGGAGCCTGACCGTCCGCGCGGTCCGGGCCCGGCCGTCGTCGTGCCCCGTCCCGCCGGCCCGCCACCGCCCCTCTGGAGGAATCCGTGCTCTCCGTCACCGACCTGCGCCCGCTCGACACCGCCACCGCGGACCTGTCCCGCATCATCCCGCGGGCGAACGTGGACGTGTCCTCCGTGGTGCCGGTGGTCGCCCCGATCATCGAGCAGGTCCGCCACGGCGGCGAGCAGACCCTGCTGGACCTGGCCGAGCGGTTCGACGGTGTCCGTCCGCCGGCCCTGCGCGTGCCCGCGGAGGCGCTCGAGGCCGCCCTGGCCGGGCTCGACCCGCGGGTGCGCGCCGCCCTGGAGGAGTCGATCCGCCGGGCCCGGCTCGTGCACGACGCCCAGCACCCCCAGGACTCCACGGTCGAGCTCGGCGAGGGCGCCGTCGTGGAGAACCACTGGATCCCCGTGGGCCGCGTGGGCCTGTACGTGCCCGGCGGCCGCGCCGTGTACCCCTCCTCGGTGGTGATGAACGTGGTGCCCGCGCAGGCGGCCGGCGTGGGGAGCCTCGCGGTGACCTCGCCCCCGCAGCGGGACCACGGCGGCCTGCCCCACCCCACCGTGCTCGCCGCGTGCGCGCTGCTGGGCGTGGACGAGGTCTACGCGGCCGGCGGCGCCCAGGCCGTGGCCATGCTGGCGCACGGCGTCCAGGACGACGACGGCGGGTGGCTCTGCGCGCCCGTCGACCTGGTGACGGGGCCCGGCAACGTGTACGTGGCCGCCGCGAAGCGCGCCCTGCAGGGCGTGATCGGCGTGGACGCCGAGGCCGGGCCGAGCGAGATCGCCGTGATCGCGGACGGCACCGCCCGCGCCGACTGGGTGGCCGCGGACCTGATCAGCCAGTCCGAGCACGACCCGCTGGCCGCCTCCGTGCTCATCACGGACTCCGAGGACCTGCTCCGGGACGTGCTGGCGGCGATCGAGGCGCAGGTGCCCGGGGCGTTCCACGAGGATCAGATCCGCGAGGCCCTCACCGGCCCCCAGTCCGGCGTGCTGCTGGTGCGGGACATGGACCAGGCCGTGGAGGTCTCCGACCGCTACGCCACCGAACACCTCGAGATCCAGACGCGCGACCCCGAGGCCCTCGTGGGGCGCATCCGCAACGCCGGCGCCGTGTTCGTGGGCCCGCACGCCCCCGTGCCGCTGGGCGACTACTCGGCCGGGTCCAACCACGTGCTCCCCACCTCGGGGACGGCCCGGCACTCCTCCGGTCTGAACACGGTGACGTTCCTGCGCCTGCAGCAGCGCATCCGCTACACGGAGACCGGGCTCAAGGAGGTCGCGGACGGGATCGGCGTGCTGGCCGAGGACGAGCGCCTGCCCGCGCACGGCGCCGCGATCCGCGCCCGCTTCGCGTGAGGGGGCGGGCGTGAGCGGCGTCCGCATCGACGCGTGGCTGTGGGCCGTGCGGCTGTACAAGACCCGGTCCGCGGCCACGGCGGCCGTGCGCGCAGGCCACGTGCGCATCGACGGCGAGCCCGTGAAGGCGGCGACGCCCGTCGTCGTCGGGAACCGGGTGCGGGTGCGCCAGGACGGACGCGAGCGGATCCTCGAGGTCACGGGGCTGATCGCCAAGCGGGTGGGCGCCCCCGTGGCCCGGCAGCAGTACGTGGACCACTCCCCGCCGCCCGTGCCGCGTGAGCTGCTCGCGGTGCCGTACCGCGAGCGCGGCGCGGGCCGGCCCACCAAACGGGACCGCCGGCAGCTGGACGCGCTGCGCGGCCGCGACCGACGCTGAGCGTCTCAGTCCTCCCCGCGCCGTCATCCGCCGTCGTGATGGCGGCCTCATGCGGAGGGTGCGGTCAGCACCATCCGGAACGGCTTGTCGTTGTCCACCGTGACGGTGAACGTCATCGGCCCCGCCTCATCCACGGGGGGAGTCGCCGCCGACCAGCCGCCGCACAGCGCCTCCGATCCGGCCATCCAGGTCTTCGTTCCCCCGCCACCCCGTGAGGTCAGGATCTCCGTCTCACCGGTGGCATCCGAAGGACACAGCACGATGACCCGAAGGACCGCACCCTGTTGGGCGTCCACGGTGATCTGCTGTGTGCCCGTCCCGACCGCCTCCTCCAGGACGGACTCCTTCTCCGGGTCGAGATGGTCCGCATCCGGATGCCGGCGCGTGTACTCGACCAACGTCATCCCGTCCTCCTCGAACAGCGCGGCGGGGAGTGCTTCTTCACCGGCGGGTGACGACGCGGACGAACCGGTGGCGGAGGCCGACCGGGTTGCCGAGGGGGCCGCTGACGTCACGGTGACGGAGGACGCCGCAGCGGTGGATGCCTTCGCGGTGGAGGAGACGCTGCCCGGGGAAGCGGAGCATCCCGAGATGGCGGTACCGAGGAGAGCCGCGACGACCACGGCGGCCGACAATGCCGCACGCTTCTTCTCGATGTCCATCCGCATGATCCGATCCCTCTCAGAGAACCGATTGCGGGGCCGCGGGCTGCGGTCTCGAGCCCCCCTCTCGAGTGGCTTGATCCTGGCTGGCGATGCGCGGTGTGTCAAGCATCACATCGGGCAGCTCGGATGACGCCGCGCGACCGCCGCGCTTTGACCACCCCACGGACCCCTCCGTAGGCTGATCCCCAGAATCACGAGTTCCCGTCATTCACGGCCCTGGCCGGCGGGACGGCAACCCTCTCACGCAGTAGTGGGGTGCTCCAGGTGATGATTCGGCCCCTCGGACACCCCGACGGGCAAGTACCGCGCCTCCGCGGATCCGGGCGATCCGCGTTCCCGCCGTCTGCGGAGCCGCGCCAGTCATCGGAAGAGGACGCGCGCCATGACCCTGACCCACGAACCCCACACCGCCACGTGGGACACCGACCTGTCCCTCGGCAACCTCCGCTCCGGCCTCTCGGCCTTCCCCACCGGGGTCGTCGCGCTGGCAGGCCTCGCCGACGGCGTCCCCGAGGTGATGGTCTCCTCCTCCTTCGGCGTGGGCATCTCCTGGGAGCCGGCCCTCGTGTCCTTCTCCGCGCAGAACAGCTCCCGCACCTGGCCGCGCCTGCGCCGGGCCGGGGCGATCGGCGTCTCCCTGCTCGCGGCGGACCAGACGCCGCTGTGCCGCCAGCTGGCCTCCCGCGAGGGCGACCGCTTCGCCGGTCTCGACGTGCACCGCAGCCCGCACGACGCCCTGCTGATCGGGGGCTCCTCGCTCTGGCTCGAGACGCGGGTGCACGCCGAGGTCCCGGCGGGCGACCACACGGTGGTGCTGCTGGAGGTGACGGCCTTCGCGGATCACACGGACGCCGCTCCCCCGGCCGCCCTGCACCGCAATCTCTTCCACGGCCTGCGCGCGCTCTGAGCGAACTCCAGGTGAACAATCGGGCCCCTGGTTCCCGGTCGGCGAGATCCGTGCAATGATGGAGCCTGAAGTTGATCAAGCTGTATCCCGCCATCTTCACTGCTCGTCAGCCCGGCATCGCCGGCGTCGATGAGTGTTGGGCAAGCGGTTCAGTCTCGCCGCTTCACCCGCGTCCCACATCCGGGCCGCGGTCCAACACCGCCACCGCACCGCGGGGGCACATCGAAAGGACACCATCATGGCTGTCGGTACTGTCAAGTGGTTCAACGCTGAGAAGGGCTACGGCTTCATCGCCCCCGAGGACAACTCCGCGGACGTGTTCGTGCACTTCTCCGCCATCCAGGGCTCGGGCTTCAAGGAGCTCCAGGAGAACGACCGCGTCGAGTTCGAGACCCAGGACGGCCCCAAGGGCCTCCAGGCCGCCAACGTGACGAAGCTCTGATCTTCGCCTGACGCACGGCTTCCGACGCCCCCGGTCCGCACGGACCGGGGGCGTCGTCGTGTGCGCTTCCGCACGCCCCGCCGCGCACTGCGCCGCACTCCGCCGTACGCCCGTTCGACCGCGGCGCTGCGACATCACCGCAGGGCTGCACTGCGGTGATGTCGCTGAGGCGCGGTCCTCCGGGGTGGGCCTCGTCCTGGCCCTGCGCGTCAGGCCGCGCCCCGCCGGCCCACGTGGCGACGCAGCAGCAGCACCACGCCCAGGGCCAGCAGATACCCGGCCGCGACGACCGCGAAGCCGGCCCGGTAGTCGCCCGTGACGTCGCGCAGCAGGCCCATCAGCAGCGGGCCCAGGGCGAAGCCGGCGTACATGCCCATCGAGTTCGCCCCGGTCGCACGGCCCAGCCGCTCGGCCGGCACCTCGCTCAACAGGCCCGCGTTGATCACCACGTTGGCGCCCAGCACCGTCAGGCCGTGCACCGCGGCGCCCACCCACAGCAGGGCCGGCAGGTCCAGCAGGTCCGCGGCGAGGAACACCACGACGCCGGCCACGGCACCCAGGCAGATCACGGTCAGCAGGGTGGTGGGCCGGTCTCCGGAGCTCATCCGCCGGCTCCACCCGATCCGGGAGAGCACCCCCACCACCCCGGACACGGCCGCCGCGGCGCCGCCGGCCACGAGCGTCATTCCCAGCGTCTCGACCGCGAAAAGCGGCAGGTACGTGTTCGTGGCCTGCATGCCCAGGCCGGTGAGGAACGCGATCGCCGCGAAGAACCAGACCGTGGCCGGCAGGGGCGAGGTGTCCCGCCGTCGTCGCCCGCCGACGGGGCCGGTGGCCGGCGGCGGCGCCCCGGGCAGCGGCGGGGCGGCGACCAGGGCGAGCACCCAGAGCGCCCCGATGAGCACCGCGGCCCCCAGCGCGGCGCCCGTCCAGCCGAGGGCGAGGGACGCGGCCGGGAAGAACAGGCCGCCGACCAGCTGGGCCGCCTGCACGCCGGACTGCTTCACCCCGACCCACCCGATGCGCCTCTCCGGCGGCACCACGGTCCGGATGATCCGGTTCGTGGTGGGGTTGGAGATGGCCTGCGTGACGCCCGCCACGGCGGCCGCCGCGTACAGCACGGGCAGGGACGGGGCGACGGCGCCGAGCACGAGCGCCGCGGCGGTGCCGCCGAAGATGATGCTCAGCTGTGCGCGGGCGGACAGGCGGTCGGCGGCCCGGCCGAGGCCGAGCGAGGTGACGGCGGCCGCCGCGAACACGACCGTCATCACGGTGCCGAGCTGGCCCGAGGTGACGTCGAGCCGCTCCATCACGACCGTGGAGGAGGCGGAGACGCCGTAGTTGAACAGGGGCCCGGCGCCCATCGCCGCCAGCAGCACCCACAGCAGGGCCGCGGAGGGGCGGCGAGCGGCGGGGGCGGGCGGGGTCACGGCCCCAGGCTACGACCCCTCACGCGACGAGGCGGGAAATCTATCTCATGGGCGCCCGGGGGCGTCGTGTGAGGTGGATTTCCCGCCTCGAAAGCGGGGGTGACTGCGGGGGTGGGTCAGCCGACGCGGCCCTCGCCGCGGTGCTCGCCCTCGACGCGGCCGGTGGTCCCCCGCTGGGTGACCTCCTCGCCGTCCTGGCGCTCGGGCCGCTCGCCGGCCTCCGCCGGCAGGCCCTCGTTCTCGTCGGTGGGCGTCTCGCCGGCGGTGGCGGCGGGTGCCGGATCCTGCGGGGCCCGACGACGGCCGCCGTGCGGGGACAGCGACTCACCCTCACCCAACGAGCTGACGCGCGGCATCGGCGACGTCGTCAGCGGCACGGACTCGGTCCGCCGGGCGTCGACCAGCGTGGAGCCCGTCCCGGAGATGGGCGAGCCCTGCACGGGGGCGCCGGCCGCCTCGCGGCCCGGGATCAGCAGCTCGGAGCGCCACTCGGGGTCGCGCTCGGTGAGGTAGTCCACGCGGGCGTGCTCGCCGAAGTGGTCCGCGTCCGCCTCCTCCCAGTCCATGGCCCAGCCGGCGGGCGGGTCGTTGAGCAGCTCGTCCGTGCGCAGCCAGTGGTAGATGGACGCGTACGAGCGGGTGCTCAGGTGGTCCACGCGGCGGCGCAGCATGCGGGTGTTCAGCTGGGACGGATGCGTCAGACCCATGGACGCCATGATCTGCACGGCCTCGCGCACGGTCAGGCGGTGGTAGTTGAAGACGCGGTTGCCCTTGTCCTCCACGTCGAGGGCGCGCATCAGACGCGGGTCCTGCGTGGCCACCCCCACGGGGCACTCGTTCGTGTGGCACTTCTGCGCCTGGATGCACCCGGTGGCCATCATCATCGCGCGGGCGGACATGGTGAAGTCCGCGCCCTGGATCAGACGCTTGACGATGTCCGAACCGGTGGCGACCTTGCCGGCCGCGCCGAGCTTGATCATGTGGCGCAGGCCGGTGCCCACGAGCGCGTTGTGCACGAGCATGAGGCCCTCGGTCAGCGGGGTGCCCACGCGGTCCGAGTACTCGAGCGGGGCGGCGCCGGTGCCGCCCTCGGAGCCGTCCACGATGATGAAGTCGGGGGCGATCCGCTCCTCCCAGATGGCCTTGGTCATGGCCAGCACGTCCACGCGGGAGCCCACGCAGAACTTGATGCCGATCGGCTTGCCGTCCGAGAGCTCACGGAGCTGCTCGATGAACTTGACCATCTCGCGCGGGGTGCGGAACGCGGAGTGGGACGCCGGGGACAGGCAGTCCTTGTCCATCGGGATCTCGCGGGCCTCGGCGATCTCGGGGGAGATCTTCTCCTTGGGCAGCATGCCGCCCAGGCCGGGCTTCGCGCCCTGGGAGATCTTGATGGTGATGCCCTTGACCTCGGGCAGCAGCGCCTTCTCGGCGAACTTCTCCGGGCTGAAGGTGCCGTCCTCGTTGCGGCAGCCGAAGTAGCCGGAGCCGATCTCCCAGAACAGGTCCGCGCCGTTGCCGCGGTGGTACTTGGTGAGGCCGCCCTCGCCGGTCTCGTGGATGAACCCGCCCAGGCCGGCGCCCTTGTTCATGGCGATCACGGCGTTGGCGGAGAGGGAGCCGAAGGACATGGACGAGATGTTCATCAGCGAGATGTCCACGGGCCGGCGGCAGTCCGGGCCGCCGATCCGCACCGTGGGGGGCTCCTCCGGCGGGTTGACCGGGGCGGTGGAGTGCAACAGGAACTCGTAGCCGATCTCCGAGGTGTCCCGCTCGGTGCCGAACGCCTTGTGGCTGTCCAGTCCCTTCGCACGGGCGTAGACGATCGAGCGGGTGTCCCGGTCGAACGGCTTGCCGTCGAAGTTGCGCTCGATGAAGTACTGCTGGATCTCGGGGCGGATCGACTCCAGCAGATACCGCATGTGGCCGAGCACGGGGTAGTTGCGGAGGATCGCGTGCCGCTTCTGGGTCATGTCCCACACGGCGAGCACGAGCAGCGCCACCAGGAGGACCGCCAGCACCCACCACGCGCCGCCGCCGATGGCGGCCACCAGCACGACGACGAGCGCGGCCAGCGAGAGGGTCGCGACGATCAGGAGTCTGTTGTTCACCCGACCATCGTGCCCTATATCACTCGAACGTTCATCCTCGCCGCACTGTGTCGAGGTCCCACGTGTGGGGCAGGGGCGTCCGGGCCGACGGCAGGGCCACGCTGCGCCGCCACTCGTGCAGCCACTCCGGCAGCGTCGGCTCCCCCGCGAGGTCGTGGCCGGCCGCCGCCGCGATCGCCCGGACCTCGTCGTTCTCCACGGGGCGGCCGTCCTTCTTGCGCAGGCGCGTGCAGATGTACGCGCGCACCGCGACGTCGCCGTCGACCACCACGCGCTGCTCGAACCACACCGCGCGCTCATCCAGGCCGATCATCCGCGTCTCCACGTCGAACCGCTGCCCCAGGGTCACCGAGCGGCGGAACGCGATCTGCTCGGCCTGCACCACGGGCGTCCAGCCGCGACGGCGGATCTCGTCCCACAGGCCGGTGCGGACCATCGCGTCGAAGCGGCCGAGGTCGAACAGCCCGAAGTACTGGCCGTTGTTGACGTGCAGGGCCAGGTCCACGTCCGTGGGCAGGGCGCGCATCGGCAGCGTCGTCGGCTCCCAGAGTCCGGCGCGCGGGCGGCGGCGGGCGCGGGCGACGACCCAGATCGTGCGGGGGATCAGATGCATCGGAGGTTCCTCCTCGGGGTCACAGGACCCCCTCGGTCAGATGGTCCGGCGTGCCGAACCGGTGGGCGGTCACGGACACGGCCTGTTCGTGCAGGAACGGCAGCAGCTCCACCTCGCCGGCGCTCACCACGGGGCCAGCGTAGACCGCCACGTCGGGGGTGTCGCCGAGCGCCGCGTGGAGCGCGCTCCGCGCCGCCTCGGCCGCCTCCCGGTCGCCGGTCCAGTCGGCGACGAGCCGGATCCGTGCGTCGCCGCCGCCCTCCGCTGCGGGCGGGACCAGGGCCAGCCGCCGGGCGCGGTCGTGGAACGCGGCGTCATCCTCGACGACGACGTCCACCGGCGCGGCCGTGCCGGCACCCTCCGTGCGGACGGACCGGACCAGCTCCTCCACCCGGCCGCGCACGGCCTCGGCCGAGAGCCCGTCCGCGTCGGGCCCCTCCGCGGTGGGGGTCGGGCGCAGGCTCACGGTCATGGGCGCCCCGGCGCGCAGGCCGGCGGAGACGATGCGCAGCAGGTGGTCGGCGGGCCCCGAGTGCCGGCGCACGAGGACCGGGGTGGGGACGTGACGCAGCACGTTCCGCTCGGCCTCGAGCGCGGAGACGTCCGTGGCCACCCCGAACACGGTGGTCCACGCGTGGGTGTCGAGGGCGCGGGCGGTCTCGAGCCAGGATGCGCCCGCACCGTCGGCCTCGGCCCCGGGCCGTCCCTCTCCCCCGGCCCACGTGGGCGCGTCCTCCCAGTCCACGAGGCCGTGCAGGTAGTGCGGCCCGCCGGCCTTCGTGGTGGGGCCGACGACGGAACGCTTCCAGCCGCCGAAGGGCTGGCGGCGCACGATGGCCCCGGTGATGCCGCGGTTCACGTAGAGGTTGCCGGCGCGCACGCCGCGCAGCCACACGTCGATCTCCTCCCGGTCCAGCGAGTGCAGCCCGGAGGTGAGGCCGTAGTCCACGGCGTTCACGATCCCGATGGCCTCCTCGAGCGTCTCGGCCGTCATCACGGCCAGCACGGGGCCGAAGTACTCGGTGAGGTGGGCGTCGGCGCCGGGACGCACGCCGGAGCGGATGCCCGGGCTCCACAGGCGACCCGTCTCGTCCAGCTGCCGCGGACGCAGGGCCCACCGCTCCCCCGGGCCGAGCTCGGTGAGCCCGCGGCGCAGCTTCTCGCCGGGGGCCTCGATCACGGGGCCCATCTCGGCGCGCGGGTCCGCGGGGTGCGCCACGTGCAGGGACGAGGCGGCGTCCAGCAGCTGCCGGTGGAAGCGCTCGGAGGTGCCCACGGAGCCGACGAGCACCACGAGGGAGGACGCCGAGCACTTCTGGCCGGCGTGACCGAACGCGGACTGGACCACGTCCTTCGTGGCCAGGTCCAGATCCGCGGACGGGGTCACGATCACGGCGTTCTTGCCGGAGGTCTCGGCGAGCAGGTGCAGGTCGGGGCGCATCCCCTTGAACAGCCGTGCGGTGTCCCAGCTGCCGGTGAGGATGAGCCGCTCGACGGCCGGGTCGGTCACGAGCGCCGCGCCGACCTCCGCCTCGTCCTCGTCCGCCAGCGTCACCAGGCGCACGAGGTCCGCGGGGTCGTGCCCGGCGAGCGGGCCGCGGTCGTCGAACAGCCCCGAGTCCCGCAGCCCGGCCACGATCAGCTCCCACGCGACCGCGCCCGTCCGCTCGGACTGCGGGGCCGGCTTGAACACCACGGGCGAGCCGGCGCCGAGCGCGGCGAGGACGCCCCCGACCGGGATGGCCACGGGGAAGTTCCACGGCGGGATCACCAGGGTCAGGCGGACGGGCACGGCGCGGGCGCCCTCCACCGCGTCCAGGCCGCGGGCCAGGCGCGCGTAGTAGTGCGCGAAGTCCACGGCCTCGGAGACCTCGGGGTCGCCCTGGTCCAGGGTCTTGCCGGTCTCGGCGGCGGCCACCTCCAGCAGGCGGGCCCGGCCGGCGTGCAGGGCCCGTCCGACGGCGTCCAGCGCGTCGGCGCGCTCGTGGCCGGTGAGCGCGCCCCAGCGGGCGCCGGGGTCGGCGGTGGCGGCGATGGCGGCGCGGGCGTCGTCGGCCGTGGTGGCGCGGTGGGCGCGGACGGTGTCCGTCCCGAGGTCCGAGCCCGGGACGGCCGCGAGGATCCGGCGGGCCCACTCCCGGTTGCCGGGCAGCGCGGGGTCCGTGTCCGGGGTGTTGGCGAAGCCGTCCACGGGGGCGGGGGTCGGCCCGTCCTCCCCGCGGGACCGGTCCTGGAGGCGGTTCGGACGGGGCACGGCCGCGTCCAGGTGGCGCAGCGAGGCGCGGAAGCGCTCCTCCTCGCGGGCGAACAGGTCCGCGTCCGCGTCCAGGTCGAACACGGCGGACATGAAGTTCTCCGGGGAGGCGCCCTCCTCGAGGCGGCGCACGAGGTAGGAGATCGCCACGTCGAACTCCTCGGGCCGCACCACGGGCGTGTAGAGCAGCAGGGCGCCGACGTCCGCCCGGACGGCGGCGGCCTGGCCGGTGGCCATGCCGAGCAGCATCTCGAACTCCACCGCGGCCGGGTCGAGGCCGCGGCGCTCGATCAGCCGGTGGGCCAGGGCCACGTCGAAGAGGTTGTGCCCGGCCACGCCGATGCGCACGTGGGCCAGATGCTCCGGGGTGAGCGCGTAGTTGAGCACGCGCTTGTAGTTGGTGTCCGCCTCCTGCTTCGAGCCCACCGTGGCCAGCGGCCAGCCCGTCAGGGAGGCCTGCATCCGCTCCATGGGCAGGTTGGCGCCCTTGACCACGCGCACCTTGACCGGGGCGCCGCCGGCGGCGACGCGGCGCGCGGCCCACTCCTGCAGGCGCACCATGGCCGCGAGCGCGTCCGGCAGGTAGGCCTGCAGCACGATGCCGGCCTCGTAGTCGCGCAGGCCCGGCTGCTCGAGCAGGGCGGTGAACACGTTGAGCGTGAGGTCGAGGTCGCGGTACTCCTCCATGTCCAGGTTGATGAAGGTGTCCCGGTCCCGGGCGAGCTCGAACAGCGGGGTGAGCCGCTCGGTGATGTCCGCGACGGCCTCGTCGAACGCGTAGGGCGCGTGCGGGGCGGTGGCGGCGGAGACCTTCACGGACACGTAGTCGACGTCGTCGCGGCGGATCAGCGCGGCGATGCCCTCGAGCCGGCGGTCCGCCTCGCCCTGGCCGAGGATCGCCTCGCCCAGCAGGTTGATGTTCAGCCGGGTGTGCTCGTCGCGCAGGGCCGCGATGGCCTTGCCGAGCTGCCGGTCCCGCGCGTCGACGATCAGGTGGGAGACCATGTGCCGCAGCACGCGGCGGGCCGTGGGGACGGCGATGCGCGGCACGAGCGGGGCGGCGCGGCCGCCGACGCCGAGGACGGCGCGCAGGGCCGGGGGCAGGAAGCCGGGGGCGCGGCCGGCGAGCTCCCGCAGCGCCCGGGCGGCGATCGCGGGGTCCTCGGGGCGGACCACGTGGTCCACGAAGCGCACGATGAAGTCGAGGCCGCCCGGCTCCTTCAGGGCGCCCGCCAGCTGGCGGGCCGCGAAGTCGGCCTCATGGTCGCGGGACTCGGCGAGCCAGCGCCGCACCTGCGCGACGGCGTCGTCGGCGAGGGCGTGCAGGTCGGCGGGGTCGGGGATCCCGCCGGTCGCGCCGAGGACCCGGTCGAGATCGTCGTGGTCCTGGGCGGAGAACATCGCGGTCATGGCCGCACTCTGCACGTGTGCCGGGTCACAGGTCAAACCGCCGCGGCTTCCTGTCAGACGCCTATGCTCGATGGACATCCCCTCGCCGCGCGCCCGCGCGTCGCCGCCGTCTTCCCAGGAGCCCGTCCGCCATGGCCGCCGCCGACCCCGTCCCCACCGACGCGCGGGAGCGCCGGGACGTCGTCGTGCCCGTGCCCGGACCCGAGGACCCGCCCGAGCGGGCCTGGCTCGTCCTGCCCCACCGCCACCCGGTGCCGACGCTGCTGGAGGAGACGCGGGACGCCGTCGTGGGCCTGGCCGAGACGCTCGCCGCCGTGCTGCCGGTCACCGTGCTCGCCCACCCGCGCGACGCCGGGGCGGCGCGGCTGGTGCCCCCGGAGGTGGACCTGCTGCGCGCGCCCGTGGGCTCACCGCTGCTGGGCCGCACCGGGCCGAGCTTCATCCGCCGCCCCGAGGGCCTGGCCGCCGTCGCCTGGCGCAGCGCCGCGGGACTGACCGGGACCGGACCGCTCGACGGCGCGGCCGCGACGGCCGTGGCGGAGGCGGCGGGACTGCCGCTGCTCACCCCCCTGCTGTGCGCCCCGCGCGGGGCCTGGGTGAGCGACGGCGAGGGGACGGCCGTGGTGGCCGCGGACCCCGTGCTGGACGGGCGGATCAACGGCGCGTGGACCCCCGGCCAGGTGGCCGCCGAGTTCGCCGCCCTGCTGGGGATCACCCGGGTGCTGTGGCTGCCGCCGGCACCGCGGCCGGACACCGGGCCGTGGGGCGGGCCCGGCCACCTGGCCTCGTGGGTGCGGCTGCGGGGCGACGGCGAGGCCGCCGTGCACTGGCGCGGCGACCGGTTCCACCCCGAGCACCCCTACGCGGCGGCGGCGCTGCGCTTCCTGCAGGGCGCCGACGACGCCGCCGGCCGGCCCCTGCGCGTGCGCACGGTGACCGGGGCGGCGCAGCCCGCCGAGTACGACCCGGCCGAGCGGGGCCCCCGCTCCCTCCTGGACACGCTGCCGCTGGGCGCGGCGGTGCTGCGGCCGGCGTTCGAGGACGCCGCGGGCGAGGAGGCCGCGGCCGCCGCGTGCGCGGCACTGCACCCGGGGCTGCCCCAGCTGTCGTTCCCCGCCCCGCCGCTGCTGCGGCTGGCCGGCGCGCTCAACGACCTGGTGCTGCTCCAGCCTCGCCCGTGACCTCGTCCGCCGCGGGGCCGTCGTCGTCCCCGCCGTCCGCCGGGGCGCGGTCCTCGTCCTTCCCGTGCGCGTCGGACCGCCAGGCCGCCGGGCGCAGCCGTTCCAGGAGCGAGGACTGACGGCGCTCCATCCCCTTCAGGTCCGAGGCGATGAGCGCGTTGATCCAGCGGGCGTTCGGGTCGGCGTCGATCAGCACGGCCTTGGCCAGCAGCGTGCAGGGCAGCGCGAGGATGGCGCCGAGCGGGCCGAGGACCCAGGCCCAGAAGAGCAGGGAGAGGAAGCTGACGGTGGGGATCACGCCGATCGCGTCGCCGGCCACCTTGGGCTGGATCACGGACTGCAGCACGAAGTTCAGCACCGAGTAGCTGACCACCACCCACAGGAAGTCGGACCAGCCGCCCGCCGCCAGGCCCAGGACGGCCGGCGGCAGCAGGCCGATGATGAAGCCGATGTTCGGGATGTAGTTGGTGAGGAAGCTGAGCACGCCCCACACGAGCGCGAGCGGCACGCCGATCAGCATGAGGGCGATCACGTCCAGCACCGCCACGATCAGGCCGAACACCGTGGTGACCACCCAGTAGCGGCGCACGCCCTGGGCGAACTCGACCAGGGCGTGGCCGAACTCGTGGCGGGCGGTGCTGAGCAGGCGGACGCGGCGTTCGACGTCCATCGAGTCCATCGCCAGGAAGAACATGCCCATGATCACGGTGACGAGCAGGCCGAAGACCGCGTAGACGTTCGTGGCGATCTTCGTGATGGCGCTGACGGCCGTCCCGGTCACGGCGCTCATGTCGATCGAGGCCAGCTGCTGGGACACCATGTCCGGGGTCACGCCGCGCTCGTTGAGCCAGTGCGAGACGTCCAGGACGATCTGCTGGAAGCGGTCCGCGTACTTCGGCAGCTCCGCCACCAGCTCGAGGCCGGACCACACCATCATGCCCCCGAACACGGCCATCACCGCGACGACCAGCAGGACGGTGGTGGCGGCCCCGAGCACGGGGTGCAGGCCCCGGCGGATGAGCCAGGCCTGCAGGGGGTAGGCCACGATCACGAGGTTCAGCCCCAGGAAGACGGGCGCCGCGATGGAGGCGATCCCCTGGAAGAACTGCACCACCAGCACCAGGCCCGCGAGCGTCAGGACGATCACCAGCATGCGCGGCCACATGCGGTGGGGGCGGCGGATGTCCCAGTCGGAGGCGGGGCTGGACGAGGCGGGCGGCGGGGTCACCCCCGCGGGCTGTGCGGCGCTCACGCGGGCAGTCTATGCGCGGGCCGGACGGGGTAGGGTCGGGACCAGTCCACATCGACAGGGGAGCGCCCGCGCGGCGCTGAGAGTGCGGTCCGCCGCAGACCCTCGAACCTGCTCCGGTCCGCACCGGCGAAGGAAGTCGAGTCTCCCGGTCGACGTCGTCCCGGGATTCCGGTGGCGGCCTCGTCCCGGCCCCTCTGCCGTCCCAGAGGAGAACCGCCATGTCCCGCACCCCGCACCGCGCCCTCGCCGCCCTCTCGGTGGCCGCCCTCGCCCTCACCGGCTGTTCGGTGTCCGGCTCGTCCGGCGACGGGGCGTCGTCGTCCGCCGCCGGCGCCGGCGGCGAGCCGACGACGGTGACGATCATGACGCACGACTCGTTCAACCTGCCCCAGGAGCTCGTCCAGAAGTTCGAGCAGGAGTCCGGCTACACCCTGAAGACCACGGCCCCCGGCGACGCCGGCAGCGTGGTGAACCAGCTCCTGCTGGCCAAGGACGAGCCCACCGTGGACGGCGTCTACGGCGTGGAGGACCACTCGGCGCACCGCCTCGTCCGCGAGGGCGTCGTCGCCGCCTACACCCCGAAGGACCTGCCCGCCTCCGCGCAGGACCGGATGGTGGAGGACCGCATGACCCCGGTGGACCAGGGCCAGGTGTGCTTCAACACGGATCCGGCATGGTTCGAGGCCCACGACGTCGAGGCCCCCACCTCGATCGACCAGCTCGACGACCCCGAGTACGCGAAGCTGACGGTCGCCACCTCCCCCGTGGCCTCCTCCCCCGGCCTGGCGCTGCTCGCGGCCACCACGGAGAAGTACGGCGACGACGGCTGGCAGGACTGGTGGCGGGGCCTGATGGAGAACGGCGGCAAGGTCGCCGACAGCTGGTCCGACGCCTACAACTCGGACTTCTCCGGCGGCGAGGGCAAGGGTCAGTTCCCGGTGGTGCTCTCCTACTCCTCCTCCCCCGCGTTCGCCCCCGAGACCGAGGTGATCGAGGACTCCTGCACCCCGCAGGTCGAGTACGCCGGCGTGCTCGAGGGCGCGAAGAACCCCGAGGGCGCGCAGGCGTTCGTGGACTTCATGCTCACCGAGGAGGTCCAGTCCGCCCTGCCCGAGTCGATGTACATGTACCCGATCGACGAGTCGGTGCAGCTGCCCGAGGAGTGGGCGCAGAACGCGCCGCTCGTCGAGGACGCCATCACCCCGGACCCCGCCCGCATCGACGAGCGCCGCGAGGACCTGCTGAAGGAGTGGACCGCCCTGGCCGAGGCCTCCCGGCGCTGATGTCCGCGCTCACCGAGGTCGCGGCCCCCGGCACGGACCTGCCGCGCCGGCGGGCCCGCGGCCGGGGGGACGGGCTCGGCCCGTGGTGGCTGGTGGCCGCCGTCCTGCCGGTCGCCTTCCTGCTCGTCTTCTTCGCGTGGCCCGTGGCGGCCATGCTCTGGCGCGGGATCGGCGGCGACGCCGACGCGTTCACCGGCGCCGTGGACCTCACCGCCTTCGGGGAGACCCTCGCCCGCGAGCGCACGTGGCGCATCCTCGGCCAGACGCTCGGCATGGCCGCCGCCGGCACGGTGGTCTCGGTGGCGCTCGGCCTGCCGACCGCGTTCGTGCTGCACCGGCGTCGCGTCCCGGGGCGGGCCGTGCTCCGCGCCCTCGTGCTCGTGCCGTTCGTGCTGCCCACGGTGGTGGTCGGCGTCGCGTTCCGCGCCCTGCTCGCCCCCGGCGGACCGCTGGGCTTCACCGGGCTGGACCAGACGACCACCGCCGTCGTGCTGGCCATGGTCTTCTTCAACGTGTCCGTGGTGGTGCGCCAGGTGGGCGCGCTGTGGAACGCGCTGGACCCGCGCCAGACCGAGGCCGCCCGCACCCTGGGCGCCTCGCCGTGGCGGGCGTTCCGCACCGTGACGCTGCCCCAGCTCGCCCCGGCGATCGCCGCGAGCGCGGCGCTGGTGTTCCTGTTCTGCGCGTCCGCGTTCGGCATCGTCCAGACGCTCGGCCGGCCCGGCTACGGCACGCTCGAGTCGGAGATCTGGGTGCAGACCTCCGTCTACCTGGACCTGCGGACCGCGGCGGTGTTCTCCGTGCTGCAGTTCGCGGTGGTGCTGGCCGCCGTCGTGGTCTCCGGCGTGACGGCGGCGCGCACCCAGCGGGCGCTGCGCCTGCGGGAGACGCCGCCGGCCCGGCTCACGCGCGCGGACGCGGTCCCGGTGGCCGTGATGCTCGCGGTGGTGGCGCTCGTGGTGGCCCCGATCCTGACGCTCGTGGTGCGCTCCTTCCACACCCGCCACGGCTGGGGGCTGGGCAACTATCGGCTGCTGTCCACGAGCGCGGGCAGCGGGTTCGTGGGCGGGTCGACGCCGGCCCAGGCGCTCGAACAGTCCCTGCGGGTGGCCGTGGACGCCACGCTCGTGACGCTCGTGGTGGCCGTGCCGCTGGCCCTGCTGCTGACCCGGCCCTTCCGCTCACGCGCGGCGCTGGCGGCCCAGCGGGCCCTCGACGGCGCCCTGCTCCTGCCGCTCGGGGTGTCCGCGGTGACCGTGGGCTTCGGCTTCGTCGTGTCCCTGCGGGCCGCGTTCCCGGAGCTGGCGGCCTCGGGCGTGCTCGTGCCGCTGGCCCAGGCGGTGGTGGCGCTGCCGCTCGCGGTGCGGGCGCTCGTGCCCGTGCTCGCGGCGGTGGACCCGCGGCTGCGGGAGGCCGCGCGCACCCTCGGGGCGGGCCCGTGGCGGGTGCTGGCCACGGTGGACGGCCCGTTCCTCGCCCGCGGCGTGGGCGTGGCCGCGGGCTTCGCGTTCGCGGTGTCCCTGGGTGAGTTCGGGGCCACGAGCTTCCTGGCGAGCCCGTCCGCGCCCACCCTGCCGGTGCTGATCGCCCGGCTGCTGGGCCGGCCGGGCGCGGACAACTACGGGATGGCGCTCGCGGCGGCCACGGTGCTGGCCGTGCTGAGCGCCGGGATCATGCTGGTGTGCGAGCGGCTGCGCCCCCGGGGCCCGGCCGGGGCGGGAGGTCTGTGATGACGCCGACGACGACGGGGGCCTCCCTCCGGCTCCGGGACGTGGCGATCCGCTACCCGGACGGCTCCACCCCCGTGCGGGGGACGGACCTGGACGTGGCCGCCGGGGAGATCGTGGCGCTCGTGGGCGCCTCCGGCTCGGGCAAGTCCACCATCCTGCGCGGGATCGCCGGGCTCGAGGACGTCGTGGCGGGCACGGTGGAGCTCGACGGGCGGGACGTGGCCGCGGTGCCGACGCACCGCCGGGGCGTGGGGATGGTGTTCCAGGACGGGCAGCTGTTCCCGCACCGGACCGTGGGCCGGAACGTGGCGTACGGCCTCGAGTCCGCCGGCTGGGACCGGGCCCGGCGGCGGGCACGCGTGGCCGAGCTGCTGGACCTGGTGGGCCTGACCGAGCTCACGGACCGGCCCGTGCAGCGGCTCTCCGGCGGGCAGGCCCAGCGCGTGGCGCTCGCCCGGTCGCTGGCCCCGGCCCCGCGGGTGCTCCTGCTGGACGAGCCGCTGTCCGCGCTCGACGCGGACCTGCGCCGGCGCCTGGCCGAGGACATCCGGGCGGTGCTGCGGGCGGCGGGGACGACCGGCGTCGTCGTCACCCACGACCTCGCGGAGGCCGCGGTGATGGCCGACCGCACCGTGCGCCTGGGCGCGGGGGGACGCATCGCGGCGGAGGAGGACGGCCCGGCGGTAGCCTCTCAGGCATGACCCCGCCCGCACCCCGCCCCCGGCTGACCGCCCAGGACGTGGTGGACGCCGCCGTCGGGATCCTGCAGGACTTCGGCATGGGCGACCTGTCCATGCGGCGCGTGGCCGGGGTGCTGGGCGTGCAGGCCTCCGCGCTGTACTGGCACGTGCCGGACAAGCAGTCGCTGCTGGCGCGGGTGGCGGACCGGATCGTCGCCGAGGCGGAGGAGACCGTGCGCGCCCGCCGCGTCACGGACCTGGCGGGCCGCGCCGAGGCCGCGGAGGCCGCCCTGCTGCGGCACCGGGACGGGGCGGACGTGGTGCTCTCCGCCCTCGCGCTCGGGCTGGGCGGCCTCGGCCTGCACCGTCTGCTCACCGAGGCGGCGGACACCCCGGAGGACGGGGAGCGGGCCCTGGCGCTGCTGCTGGGCACCGTGTCCCTGCGGCAGCAGCGCGCGCAGGCGCAGGCGCTCGGCGTGCCGACCGGCCCGGACGTGCAGCGGCACCGCACGGACCCGCTCTGACGCCTCGTCCGACGCGGCCGCGCGGGAGGCCGAGGAGAGGAGACCTGCCTCCTCACAGGTGCGCTCGGTAAGGTCGCCCAGAGCAGAACAGGTCGGGACGGGTCGTCCCCTTCGTCCACGGCGATCCCGCCCGACCGCCGCAGGACCAGCATGGCCCGCCGGACCCGGCTCACAGTTCCGGCGCGGTCCCCTTCGACACAGCCGGCGAAGCCATGGGAGCACGGATCAACCACCCGCGGACGGTCGTGGACCGGACGCTGCATCACGACGTCGAGCCCGCACACCCCGCGGCGCTCGTCGACGTGGGCTGGGACTTCCGTGGCCCGGGCGCCAAGGCGGAGGAGCAGCACCGCCCGCTGCGCGTGGTCCGTGCCCGCCGGCCTCGGGGCACCCCGCGGGACCGGAACGGCGTCGACCTCACGCGCACCGGCCCCGTCGTCCCCCGCCCCTCCCCGCCGCGCACCCGGATCCGCCGGGACGGCGTCCGCGTGGTGGCCAGCCCGCTGGCCATGCTGCCCGGCGTGGACCACGGCCCCGCCCTCCGCCTGGACCTGCATCCGACGACGGGGGGCATCGTCTACGTGGCCCGCGAGCTCGAGCTGCGCGAGCTCGGCGACGACGTCCGCGGCCACGTCTACACCGGGATGGTCGGCACGGCGCATCTGAGCGCCTTCTGGTCCACCGTCACCGTCGACCTGCCGCCGGAGCGCCCGGTGATCGTGCGGCTGCGCTCGGACCGGGACGCCGAGCTGCTCGCCCTGCTCGAGGTCCTCGCCCCCGTGGACACGCGCGTGGTCTCCTACCGGCTCGACGAGTCCCCCGTGGGCACGCAGCGCTCCAGCTACCTGCTGCCGGACGTGGACCCGGAGACGGTCGCCCAGACGGGCGCGGCCCGGATCCCGCTCGAGGCCATCGAGGCCGCCCAGGAGGAGGAGGACGCGCTGCGCCGCTCCTCCGGCGTCTTCCTCTCCCGCCGCCGCACGGACCGCTTCCTGCGCCGCAACCTGCCCGGGGTGACCCACAGCCTCACGTTCGCGGACGAGGCGGACGTGACGGACGTGTACGTGGACGGCTCCGTGCTGCGCGGCTCCCGCATCGGCGGGGCGGCCGCCGTCGCCGGGCCGAGCATGTGGGCCGTGCAGGCCGTGGCCGGGGCCACGATGCCGCTCGAGGTGGAACTCGAGGCGCTCGTGCTGGGGCACGTGATCTGCGCGTGGGCGGGCACCCCCGGCGGCCGGGTCACCATCCACTCGGACTCGCGCGCCGCGCTGGCCCTGCTCAACGCCGCCCGCCGCGAGCGGCTCACCCTCGGCGGCGCCCGGGGCGAGCGCATCCGCCGCACCCTGCGGCGCCTGCTGGCCGCCGTCGACCTGGCGCAGGCCGCGGACGTCCAGGTGGACACCACGTGGGTCAAGGGCCACGTGGGCGTGCACGGCAACGAACTGGCCGACGACCTCGCCCGGGCCGCCGCCCGCCACGCCAGCGTCGGCACCCCCGAGGGGGACCTGCCCGAGCGGATGGGGCAGCTGATCCAGCTCCGCGTCGAGGACGACGCCGCCGCCGGCTGACCCCGGCCCCGATTCCGCGTCCTCCGCCCCAGCCTCTAGGGTGGGGCTGTGGAAGCGACAGTGGAACAGATCACAGCGGCCGTCACGGCCCTCAACGACAAGTACTGGTACGTCGTGATGGCGCTGCTCTTCGTGGCCGGGGTGTGGTTCACCATCCGGACCGTGGGCGTGCAGGTGCGCATGCTCCCGGAGATGCTGCGGTCGGTGACGGCCAAGTCCCAGACCGGGTTCGAGAACGACGGCGTGAGCCCGTTCCGCGCCTTCACCATCTCGGCGGCCTCGCGCGTGGGCACCGGCAACGTGGCCGGCGTGGCGATCGCGATCGTGATCGGCGGCCCGGGCGCCGTGTTCTGGATGTGGCTGCTGGCGATCATCGGCGGTGCCACCGCGTTCGTCGAGTCCACGCTGGCCCAGCTGTACAAGCAGAAGGGCGCGGACGGCTACTTCGGCGGGCCCGCGTACTACATCCGCGACGGTCTGGGCGCGAAGTGGCTGGCGGCCGTGTTCGCCGTCGCCATCACCGTGACCTACGGCTTCGTGTTCAACGCCGTGCAGTCCAACTCGATCTCCGAGTCCGTGCAGGCCAACTGGGGCGCGTCCTCCACCACCGCGTGGATCGTGGGCCTGGGCCTGGCCGCCCTCACCGGCCTCGTGATCTTCGGCGGCGTGCGCCGGCTCTCGGCCGTGACCAACGTGCTGGTCCCCGTGATGGCCACGTTCTACATCTTCCTGGCCCTGATCGTGATGGTCGTCAACATCACCGAGGTCCCGGGCATGATCGCGCTGATCGTGGGCCACGCCTTCGGCCTGCGCGAGGTCGCGGGCGCCGCCGTCGGCATGACGATGGTGATGCAGGGCGTGCGCCGCGGCATGTTCTCCAACGAGGCCGGCATGGGCTCCGCCCCGAACGCCGCCGCCACCGCGGCCGTCTCCCACCCGGCCAAGCAGGGCTTCGTGCAGTCCCTGGGCGTCTACTTCGACACCCTGATCGTGTGCTCGGCCACCGCGTTCGTCATCCTGCTCTCCAACCCGGCCTACGGACGCGGGGAGGCGCTCGGCATGCAGGTGACCCAGGGTGCGCTCCAGCAGGCCGTGGGCGCGTGGGCCGGCCCGGCGCTGACCGTCATCATCTTCTTCCTGGCCTGGTCCTCCGTGCTGGGCAACACCTACTACGGCGAGGCCAACATCCGGTACCTGGCCGGCCGCCACGCGGGCCCGGCCATCACCGTGTTCCGCGTGCTCGTGCTGGTGTGCGTGGTCGGCGGCGCGCTCGGCTCCGTGGCGCTGGTGTGGAACCTCGCGGACACGTTCGCGGCCCTCATGGCGACCATCAACCTCGTGGCGATCATCCCGCTGGGCGGGCTGGCCGTGAAGCTGCTCCGGGACTACGAGCGCAAGCTCAAGGCGGGCATGGATCCGGGCTTCCACCTCTCCGACCTGCCCGAGGCGCGGAACGTGGCCCTCTGGCGGGACGAGCCGAAGACCTCCCCGCTCCAGGACTGACGCCCCCGCCCGCGCGTTTCGAGGCGGGATATCGACCCCATCCGGCTGCCGCGGGCGGCCGTGGGGTGGATATCCCGCCTCGATGCATGAGGAGGCCCGGTCTGGACACCGTGCGGGGGTCGGCGCCTAGGTTGAGGCGCACCCGACCGGCCACGCACGAGTGGCCGGCACGACGTCCGAGGAGGACACCATGGGCATCCTCTCCAGCCTCACCCGCACTCTCGGCGGCGGTGGCCGCCGCTCCAGCCGACCCACCATCGGTGCGCACATCGGCCGGTCCCCCGGCTTCGGCCGGCAGGCCCGCTCTCAGGGACGCCGGTCCAGCGGCCTGGGCGGTGCCCTCCTGGGCACGCTCGGCGGTCTGGCGCTGCGTGAGCTCTCGCGCCGCGGCGCCGGGGGCACGACGCGCGGGCGCAGCTCCGGTGCGTACCGCGGCGGCTTCGGGCCCTCGGCCCGGTCCACGGGCGGCCTCGGCACCGGCCTGCTGGGCGGGCTGCTCGGCGGGGCCCTCGCCTCCCGCGGCCGGTCCGGTGCCGCCGGCCGACGCACGGCGGGTGGCCGCCGGACCGTGGGCGGCGGCTTCTGACCGCTGCGCGGGCGCGGAGTCGCCGCTGAACGGCATCACCGCGGAGCGGACACGACCACGGGGCGGGCACCGACGGATCGGTGCCCGCCCCGTGGTCGTGATGGGCCGGTGGCGTGCCCGAGGCGTCTGCGCCGCGGCTCAGCCGAGGCCGGCGACGCGGCCCAGGATGAACAGCAGGACGCCGATGACCACGAGGGCGATGATCAGCCCGAGCACGATCTTGCCGGCCGAGCGCTCGCCGGTCTGCTCCACGTCCATGCCCGGGTTGCTCGGGCCGACGCCTGCGCCCTCGGCTGGGGGCGTGTCGCCGTCGAACGCGACGCCGGAGGTCTCGTCCGTCGCCTCGCGTGCGCGCCGGGCGTCCTGGGGGTCGGGGGTGTGCGGGGTGGCCATGGCCGGCTCCTCTCGTCTCGGCGGCACGGGTGCGCGCCGCTGGCCCTCACGGTAGGCCCGGGGCAGGGGGTCCTGACCAGGGCGAGGCGACGCCCGCCCCAGCGCTTTCGTGGCCGAAACGGCGCGCCCCGAGCCGCTTTCGTTGACGAAACGGCGCTCCTCCACGCCGCCGCGACGGATCCCGTCACACTCTTGATCGTTGGACGTCCAAGCAATAGCGTGATCGGCGTCACGTCCCCGCCGTCCGGAGGAGCCCCCATGCCCGAGGCCTACATCATCGACGCCGTCCGCACCCCCGTGGGTCGCCGAGGGAAGGGGCTCGCCGGCGTGCATCCCCTCGATCTGGCGGCCGCGCCGCTGCGCGAGCTCGTCGCCCGCCAGGACATCGACTCGGCCGAGTACGACGAGGTCATCCTCGGCTGCATCGACCAGCTCGGCCCGCAGGCCATGGACGTGGCGCGCAACGCCTGGCTCGCGGCCGGGCTCTCCGAGGACGTCCCCGGCACCACGGTCGAACGCCAGTGCGGCTCCGGCCAGCAGGCGGTCCACTACGCCGCGCAGGCCGTCATGAGCGGGACGGCGGACCTCGTCGTCGCCGGTGGCGTGCAGTCCATGTCCGCGATCCCGCTCTCCCGGTCCAACACGGCCGCCCGCGATCTCGGCTTCCCCGACCCGTTCACCGGCTCCGAGTCCTGGGCCGCCCGCTACGGGGACGAGGAGATCTCCCAGTTCCGCGGGGCCGAGATGATGGCCCGGCACTGGAACCTGGACCGTGACGCCCTGGAGGAGTTCGCGGTGCGCTCCCACGAGCGCGCGCTCGCCGCCCAGGCCGACGGTCGCTTCGACCGCGAGATCCTGCCCCTCGCCGGCCTCACCGCGGACGAGGGCCCCCGCACCCCGGACGCCGCGAAGATCGCCTCGCTCGACCCGATCGTCCCCGGCGGGCTGCACACCGCGGCCACCGCGTCCCAGATGTCCGACGGCGCGGCCGCCCTCCTGCTCGCCTCCGAGGAGGCCGTGCGCCGCCACGGCCTCACCCCGCGAGCCCGCATCCACCACCTCTCCGCCCGCGGCGCCGACCCCGTCATGATGCTCTCCGCCCCGATCCCGGCGACGGCGTACGCGCTCGACCGCATGGGCCTGACCATCGACGACATGGACCTCGTGGAGATCAACGAGGCGTTCGCCGCCGTCGTGCTGGCCTGGCTGACCGAGACCGGCGCGGACCCGGCGAAGGTCAACGTCAACGGCGGGGCGATCGCCCTGGGCCACCCCATCGGCGCCACCGGCGCCCGCCTGATGACCTCCCTGCTGCACGAGCTCGAGCGCACGGGCGGCCGCTACGGCCTGCAGACCATGTGCGAGGGCGGCGGCCAGGCCAACGTCACCGTGATCGAACGTCTCTGACCCATCCCCCGGAGGTTCCCATGCCCGACCAGATCACCCACCCCACCGACGCCGCCGCCCACCTCTCCCCCGCCCCGGAGGACACGATCGGCCGCGTGTTCGCACGCGCGGTCGCCCGCTCCCCGCAGGCCGTCGCCCTGCGCTTCGAGGACCGCGACTGGACCTACGCCCAGCTCCGGGACGGAGCGCACCGCGTGGCCCGCCGCCTCCAGGACACCGGCCTGCCGGCCGGCACCCGGGTGGCCGCCTACGCCACCAACTCGGACGCCTACGCGCTGCTCTTCCTGGCCTGCGTCACGGCCGGCTACGTGCACGTGCCCGTGAACTTCGCGCTCAAGGGCGGCGAGCTCGCGCACGCCCTCGAGGACTCCGGCGCGGAGCTGCTCGTGGCCGACGCCGGCATGCTCGAGCGGGTCGACCAGGTCCGGGCCGAGGGCCGCGCGTCGGCTCTGCGGCACGTGTGGACCATGCTCCCCGCCGGCCACGCCGAGCCCTCCGTGCTGGAGACCGCCCGGGACGAGACGCTGGACGCCGCCGCCCCGGAGGCGGAGGTGTCGGCCACCGACCTGGCCCAGCTGCTCTACACCTCCGGCACCACCTCCACCCCCAAGGGCGCCATGATGTCCCACCGGGCGCTCGTGGCGGAGTACCTCTCCTCGATCATCGCGCTGGACTTCACGGCCGAGGACCGCCCCCTCGTGGCCATGCCGCTGTACCACTCGGCCGCGATGCACGTGTTCCTGCTCCCCTACCTGAGCCTCGGCGCCACGGTGCGCCTGCTGCCCGCCCCGGACATCCCCCGGATGCTCGAGCTCGTGGAGACCGAGCACATCGGCTCCCTGTTCCTGGCGCCCACCGTCTGGGTGCCGCTGGCGAACCATCCGGACCTGGCCACGCGCGACCTCTCCTCGCTGCGCAAGGCCCAGTACGGGGCCTCGATCATGCCGGTGACCGTGCTGCAGCGCCTGCGCCAGAGCCAGCCGGGCATCGGCTTCTACAACTGCTTCGGCCAGTCCGAGCTGGGCCCGCTGTGCACCGTGCTGCGCCCCGAGGAGCACGACGCGCGGCCGGCCTCATGCGGCCGCCCCGTGTTCCACGTGGAGGCGCGGGTGATGACGGCCGACGGCGCCCCCGCCGCGCCCGGCGAGCCCGGCGAGATCCAGTACCGCTCGCCGCAGCTGCTCTCCGGCTACTGGAACCGCCCGGACGCCACCGCGGACGCGTTCACCGACGACGGCTGGTTCCGCTCCGGCGACCAGGTCACCCAGGACGCGGCCGGCTACATCCAGGTGGTGGACCGCATCAAGGACGTCATCAACACGGGCGGCGTGCTGGTCGCCCCGCGGGAGGTCGAGGACGCGATCTACGAGCTCGACGAGGTGGCCGAGGTCGCCGTCATCGGCCTGCCGGACGAGCGCTGGATCGAGGCGGTGACCGCCGTCGTCGTGCTCAAGGAGGGCGCCGAGCTGACCGCGGAGACCGTGCGCGCCCACGTGAAGGAGCGGCTGGCGGGCTTCAAGGTGCCCAAGCGCGTGGACTTCGTGGCGGAGCTGCCGCGGAACCAGTCGGGCAAGCTGCTCAAGCGCGCGCTGCGCGCCGAGCGGACGCAGGAGGCCCGGTGACGCGCACGCAGAAGCCGACCTACGACGTCGTCACGCCCCTGGACGTCGACTACCTGGACGCGTTCGGGGAGGCGACGGACGAGGACCGCGCGCACTGGGACCGCGCCCGCGCCTACGGCCGGGAGGTGCTCGAGCGGATCGACGGGCACTGGGACCGGGCGGAGTACCCGTTGGACCTGGTGGCGCGGGCGGGCGAGCTGGACCTGCTCACCGACGGGCTGGAGGTGCCGGGGCACGCGGTGATGTCGCCGTTGGCCGCGGGCCTGGTGGCGATGGAGATCTCCCGGGCGGACGGGTCGATGGCGGCCGCGGCGGCGGTGCAGGGCGGGCTCGTGCTGCGCGCCCTGGTGCACTGCGCGAGCCCGGAGCAGAAGGAGCGGTACCTCGAGCCGGTGGCGCGCGGCACGCTGCCGGGCGGGTTCGCGCTCACGGAGCCGCTGCACGGTTCGGACTCGGTGTCCCTCGAGACGTCCGCGCGGCCCGACGGCGCCGGCGGCTGGGTGCTGAACGGCGCCAAGAAGTGGATCGGCAACGGGGCCGCCGGGGGCATCACGATCGTGTGGGCGCGCGACACCGAGGACGGCCAGGTCAAGGGGTTCGTGGTGGAGCAGTCCACGCCCGGCTACGAGGCCGAGGTGATCACGGGCAAGGGCGCGCTGCGGGCGATCCACCAGGCCGAGATCACGCTGACCGACGTGCGGGTCGGCGACGACGCGCGGCTGCCGGGCGTGGCGACGTTCAAGGACGCCGCGCGCGTGCTGGTGGCCACCCGCGTGAACGTGGGCTGGTCCGCGCTGGGCCACGCGACCGCGATGTTCGAGGCCGCGCTGGCCTACGCCCGGCAGCGCGAGCAGTTCGGCAAGCCGCTGGGAGCGCACCAGATGGTGCAGGAACGGCTCGCGCAGATGCTGGACGAGGTGACCGCGATGCAGACCCGCTGCGTGGCCGTGGCCCGCCTGCAGGCGGCCGGGCGGCTGCGTGACGAGCAGGCCTCCCTGCTGAAGTACGCCTGCACCCGGGGTGCGCGGCGGGTGGCGCAGATCGCCCGGGACATGCTCGGCGGCAACGGCATCCTCCTCGAGCACCGGGTGATGCGGCACTTCGCCGACGTCGAGGCGCTGCACACCTACGAGGGCACCGAGTCCGTGCAGGCGTTGATCCTCGGCCGGGACCTGACCGGGATGAGCGCGTTCGCGTGAGCGCCTCCCTCAGGGCGCGGAGACGACCCCCACGCCCACCCGGGGCAGGCTGCGGTCCACGACCAGCTCCAGCCGACGTTCGTGGAACCGTGCGCCGAGCAGCTCCTCGAGGTCCTCGACGAGGTGCACCGTGATGGTCTCGATGACCGCCGCGGTGTCCTCTCCGTCCCGCAGGATGCAGTCCACCTCCAGCGCGGGGGCGGAGGGGGTGCCGGTGATGGCGAACCTGGCCTCAGCGACCTCGGGGAACACGGTGACGGCCCGCGCGGCACTCATGGCCAGGCGGGCGCAGCGCTGACGGAAGGCGGCGGGCTGCGGCGCCGGGGACTCGAGGACGGGCGGGACGGCGGACAGGGTCCGCCCCATGGCCTGGGGGGCCTCCAGCGTTGCTGTCATGACATTCCTCTCGCCGCGGCCCGGGCGCCCCCTCACAGAGATCGCCGTGACCTGGAAAATGTTAGTCTAACTATGCGTTAGGAAGACTAACCAAATTTTCGGGGTGACGTGAACAGGGAGGTTCAAGAGCGCATGGGTGAGGAGCACACCACGCTGACCAGCACGGATGGCGAACCGACGTCGGGCTACTGGTACACCCGCGGCGCCCGCGAGATCGAACCTGTGGACGTGCTCAACCTGCTGCGACGCTACCGGGAGGCCGAACGGCGCATGCGCGCCCGCACCCGGGACAGCATGGGGATGGGAGAGACCCACCTGTCAGCCCTGCGTTACCTGCTGCGGGCCGACCGACGCGGCCACAAGGTCCGTCAGCGGGATCTGGCCAGCGCCCTGGAGATCACCCCGGCCTCCGCCAGCGCCCTGGTGGACCGACTGGTCCGAGACGGCTACGCCCGACGGGCGCCCCACCCACAGGACCGCCGATCCGTGGTGGTGGAGCCGACGGCCAAGACGGACCACGAGGTCCGCGCCACCCTGGGCGCCATGCACCGCAGTATGCTCGCCGCGGTGGAGGGCCTCACCCCGGCCGAGCTCGCCGGCGCGGCCGCGTTCCTGCGGGCCCTGATCCGCAGCGTGGAGGAGCATGACGAGGACGAGGCGGACCAGCCCGCGTGAGGAACAGACTCAGCGGAACAGGTCCCAGACGCTGAACGTGGTGCGCTTGTAGACCGCGTTGTAGGCGGCGCGCTTCGGATCGCGCACCCACCCCATGCCCGGCCGGCCGTCCTCGCGGCCGGCACCCGTGCACCGCACCCGCCAACCCCAGGAGCTGACATGAGCACCGCACCCACCCCTTCTTCCTCCGACGACGCCCCCGCCGTCCTCGTCGAGACGCGGCCCGGCGTCGTGCGGCTGACGCTGAACCGGCCCGCGAAGGGCAACGCGCTCGGACTGACGATGGCGCGCGAGGTGCTCGCGGCGATCGCCGCGGCCGAGGCGGACGAGTCCGTGCACGTGCTCACGCTGACCGGCGCCGGGCGGATCTTCTGCGGCGGCGGGGACGTCCAGGCCATGGCTGCCGCGCCTGCCGGGCCGGAGCGGCGCGCGATGATCCAGGAGCTCGGCGAGGCGGCGGGCGAGGTCGCGGTGGCGCTGACGGGCTCTCGCCTGCTGGTGCTGGCCGGCGTCAACGGGACGGCCGCCGGGGCGGGGCTCGGGCTCATGCTGGGCGGCGACGTCGTGCTGGTGCGCGAGGACGCGCAGCTGGTGACGGCGTTCTCCGCGCTCGGGATGACACCGGACACGGGCGTGTCCTACTGGCTGCCGCGGGTGCTGGGGCCGGTGCGCGCGACGCAGCTGTTGCTCGGCGGGCGGCGCCTGAACGGGACCGAGGCCGTGGAGTGGGGCCTGGCGACCGAGGCGGTGGCCGGCGACGCGTTCGCGGCGCGTCTGGCGGAGCTCGAGGACGAGCTGGTGGCCGGTCCGGCGCACACCTATGGGCCGACGAAGGCGCTGGCGCGCGGGGCCGACGTCGAGGCGCTGCGCGCGCATGTGCGGCAGGAGGCGGCGTCGATCGCGGCGGCGTCCGAGCACCCGGAGGCCGTGCGGCGGGTGGAGGCGTTCGCGGGCCGGTGAGGGGCGGTGAGCGGCGGGCCACGGACCGGGCCGTGAGCGGCCAGGCCGACGACGCGCCTCCACCGGGCCGACCCCGGTCAGGTGCGCGAGGGCGTGGAGGTCACTTGAACATCTTCAGGACGTCGCCCAGGCCGACCGTGGTGCGCCGGTAGACGGCGTTGTAGGCGGCGCGCTTCGGATCGCGCAGCCAGCCCATCCCCTTGCGGCCGTAGCCGGGGATGACCTTGCGCTTGATCGCACGCTTGGCGCGGCCCGTGGTGCGGGCCTTGATGGACTTCTTCAGGCTGGGCTTGCGGAGACCGATCTTCATGGGGCGAGCGTACTGGGTGGGGTGGACGGGGTGAGGGGGTCAGCGCCTCGCCAGGGCCTGCCCCTGGCAGGGCTGTCAGGAAGTCCTGTCGTCCTCCTGGACGGTGCGCAGGAACCATTCCAGCGCGTCGAGGAACGCCTCCTGCGCCGCGGCCGGCTGAAGGGTCTGCGGCTTGATGCTCGGGCGCCGGCGGAGAGACTCAGGGCCGAATTCCAGCCCGGGGATGAGATTCAGACGTCCCCGGAATTCGTCGAGAAGCGCCTCGTCCGTGAAGGGAGGCCAATTCGCCAGATGATAGAAGACGACCTCGACGCCGTACGTCGGGTACAGGATCACCGGCCAGATGGCGCGTGCTGACGTGCGCGGGACGACCAGGAAACAACCGCCGGCGGCATTGTCCGCGAATTCCGCCCGGCCACCGCGCTCGACCCAGCCTCGTTGGACCTCGATCAGTGCGCGGGCCGATTCGGGATCGTTGTGGTCGTGAAGTCGGTCGACCCAGCGGTCCCGCAGCGCAGGGTCGTTGCCCGGGGCCGCGAGCGACCGGGGATCCGTCAGGTCGATGTCGACGTCGATGAGCTCGGCGAGCTGCTCCGCCAGCAGCCGCTGGCCGCCGTCGGCACGTCCGTCCTCGGAGAAGCGCACGCCTTCGGCCGCGAGGACGTCGTGGGGATCGTCCGTGCGGTGGACGTCGGTCCACCGGAAGGACGGAGAGACGGTGCCTCCCGCCTGGAGCACACGATGAGCGTGCGGCAGGGCAGTCCGTGCGAGGTAGGTCCCCACGGGGACCGGATGGCTTCCGATCAGCCGTGCGAGTTCGCCGTAGGAGGTCCAGAACCCGGCGGGAATGGCCTCGACGGCATCCGTCAGCGTCTGCCAGGCCGTGTGGGCGACTCCCGAGGCGGCCTCTGCTGAGGGTCCCGGCCAGATACCGACGATCCGGTCCGCCAGCCGCTCGGCGCGAGCACGGATCTGCGCGGGACCCCATACCGGCTCAGCGGAGATCTCCTGGTTCATGCGGATGCCGCTCTTGGCCAGCTCCGCACGCTTGACCGCGAAGGGCCCATTGCTCAGCTCGCTGTTGTACCCGGTGAGGGTGAGGTTGCCCAAGGTGTGGAGGAGCTCGGTGTGCACCTCTCGAAGGTCCTGGTGCGCCTCGAGCTGGCCGGCCAGAGCGCGCTCCCACTCCTCCGTGAGGGTCTGCGGCATGACGTGCTCGATGGTCGCGCTGTCGAGGTCCACCGGCTCCTTGCTGCCGTAGGACTCCTCGATCCACCGGAGGATCAGCTTCCGGTGGGCCGCCCGGCCCGTCGTGTAGAAGGGTGCCGTCATCACGGCCTGGCGGATCTGATCGTCGGAGGCGAAGTGCTTCCGTCCGCTGGAGAGGAAGCGCTGCAGGGCATCCGCCGGGTCGTCCTGACCCTGGATGTCGGCCGTGGCCGCGAGCAAGGTGGTGTTGAGACCGTCGGAATAGCGGCCGAAGACGAGGCGCCGGACCAGGTACGACTCGAGGTAGAGGAGCGCACGGGCCAGTTCGTCCGAGTCGATGTCCCCCAACGACCGGCGCTCCATCAGGTGCAGTGTGATCGGGAACGTCGTCGTCGTGCGCCAGGCGCGCAGGCGTGCCAAGCGGAAGCGCACTGCGTCGTCCTTCTCCTTCTCCGGGCGGAGCATCACGTCGTAGAGACGCCCCAACGCCAGGAACCGCTCGACTTCCGCCCTGACCTGCGACTCGTCCTGCAGGTCACGCATGCGACGCTGCTGCCCCGCGTAGATCTCCGTCTGGCGGACCTTGGGATCCTGTTGCACCAGGTCAAGCCAGAACAGGGTCTCCAGTTCCTCATTGGAGAGCAGGTTCTGCAACGGGAGCCACAGGGTGGTGTAGACCTCATCCGCCCGTGTGGGCAGCTGCATGAACAGGTAGTTCCTGAGCAGGTCGCCCTGGGTGAGCTTGAGGCCGGTGTTGTTCAGCGACTCGAAGATGCGGTGGGCGTTGTCGTTCTCCCCGGTGGTCACGGACACGATCGACAGGCCGGCGACGACGGCGGACTCGACCTCCGCCAAGGTCAGCGGCTCCTCTTCACCGTCAGCAGACGGTTGGCTCAACCCGAGCAGCTTCGTCAGGAAGAACTGGTGGGCTTCGCTGATCCTGGAGCCTTCGGCAGCGTCCGGGGCGTGCTCGATCCGTCCGCGGTAGGCGCTGCGGTCGGCCTGGGTCGGCAGGACCTTGTAGCGGAGATCGCCGTCCTCCCACTTGTTGACCAGGTACTTCTCGTTGACCCGATCGGCGTGCATGGGGCCTTCGTGCTCAGCCCGGTGGTCGCGGACAGCGGCGAGGAGGAGCGTCAGCGTCGTCAGCCGCTGCTGCCCGTCCACCACGAGCCACCGCTGGACGCCGCCGGGTCCGTTGTCCCGGAATCCGGCGAGAACGAGGGAGCCGATGAAGTGAGTCGCCGAAGGGTTGTCCCGCCGGTGGTCGGCGACGTCCACGACGTCCTCCCACAGTCGCTGCCACTGCGGGCGGCCCCAGGAGTACGTCCGCTGATAGAGCGGGACCGTGTACTGGTAGGAGCCCCCGAGGAGTTCCTGAAGGGTGACTTCACGCGCGGCGACCATGGAAGGAGGCGCCATGACCGCCACCGCCGAGAAGATCTCCAT
>ERZ1023261.134-NODE-134-length-34780-cov-16.601469_pt1 | contig 34780 bp, 25 predicted proteins | sample MGYA00521234_ERZ1023261 | MGnify/ENA primary metagenome ERZ1023261 (study PRJEB32759, sample SAMN07749871) | skin metagenome | biome: transportation; feature: city; material: polyester macromolecule | host: Homo sapiens | place: Hong Kong:TC line | collected...
TCACCCAGGCAGCGACGCGCCGGCCGCACCTACCTCCTCGATTACGAAGAGCCGGACATCTTGGGGATCTGGCCAGGCAACGGGGACGGGGAGTCGGCGAAGTTCTGGTTCGCCTGCCTGACCGAACTGAAGAACCGCGGGGTCAAGGACGTGTTCTTCGTGGTCTGTGACGGGCTCAAGGTGGCTATGTCAACTTCATTTGGCCCCGGGTTGTCGGTCTGGCTGGGCCCCGGTTGGGCGCGAGAAGCCAACCCAGAGTGAACTCCGGGCAGCTTATGGGGGGCAGTTCATGTCAGTGGTGTCGGCGCAGGCGCAGGGAGTTGGTGATGACGCTCACCGAACTGAGGGCCATGGCGGCTGCGGCGATCATCGGGGACAACAGCCAGCCGAAGGCGGGGTAGAGCACTCCCGCGGCGATCGGAATGCCGATGACGTTGTAGATGAATGCGAACAGCAGGTTCTGCTTGATGTTGCGCATAGTGTCGACGGACAGGTCGCGGGCCTTGACCAGGGCTGCGAGGTCGCCGCCGAGGAGGGTCACGTCTGCGCTCTCGATGGCGACGTCGGTCCCGGTGCCCATGGCGACGCCAACGTCCGCCCCGGCCAGGGCAGGGGCGTCGTTGACGCCGTCACCGGCCATCGCGACCGTGTGACCTTGCTCCTGGAACCGCTGGACGTGCCCATGCTTCTGATCCGGAAGCACGTCCGCGATCACCTCGTCGATGTGGAGCTCGTCGGCGATGGCGTGGGCGGTGGTGGCGTTGTCCCCGGTCAGCATCACGATCCGCATGCCACGGTGACGTAGGTCGTCGATGGCCTGGGCGGTGGTGGGCTTGAGTGGGTCGGCGATGGCCAGGATGCTTGCAGGCTGACCATCGACAGTCACGATGACGGCAGTGGCTCCTTGGCGACGGAAGGCGTCGATGTCGTCGGTCAGGGGGGTCGTGTCGGCATGCTGGGTCGTGAGGAAGGCAGGGCTGCCGACCATGACCTGGTGACCGTCGACCAATGCTTCGACGCCGCCACCCGGGTGGGCGGTGAATGCAGTGGCGGTCGGTACGGTGACGTCGCGTTCTCGCGCCGCGTCGACGATCGCGCGGGCCAAGGGATGTTCGGACCCGGACTCGACAGCGGCCGCCATGGCCAGCACGATCTCGGCGTGGTGGCCGGCGACGACCTTCTGGTCGACGAGGCTGGGATGGCCCTGGGTCAGGGTCCCGGTCTTGTCGACCACCAAGGTGTCGATCTTCTGCAGTCGTTCGAGTGCATCGGCGTTCTTGACCAGGACGCCATCGCGGGCTCCGCGACCAACCCCGACCATGATGGACATGGGTGTGGCAAGGCCAAGCGCGCAAGGGCAGGCGATGATGAGCACGGACACTGTAGCAACGATCGCGAACGGTAGCCGGGGCTGTGGCCCGACCGTGGCCCAGACGGCGAAGGTGATCAGTGCGATGCCGATCACGACCGGCACGAACACAGCGGAGATCTTGTCGACGAGCCCTTGGATGGGGGCTTGGGAACGTTGCGCCTGGGACACGAGGTCGACGATGCGGGCCAGGGTCGAGTCGGCGCCCAGGCCGGTGGCCTCGATGACCAGGCTGCCGTCGCTGGTGATGGTGCCGCCGATCACACGGTCGCCGGGGTTCTTGTCAACAGGTACCGGCTCGCCGGTGATCATGGATTCGTCGACGTAGGCGTGGCCGTCGACCACGATGCCGTCTGCTGGGATCTTCTCACCGGGGCGGACCCGGCAATGGTCGCCGACCTGCAGGTCCGCGGATGGCACTTCCTCTTCTTCTCCGTCGGGGTTGATGCGGTGCGCGGTGGCTGGCGACAGGTCCAGCAGGGCGCGGATGGCACCCGAGGTCTGGTCGCGTGCCCGCAGTTCGAGTACCTGCCCCAGCAGCACCAGGGTGATGATCACGGCGGCGGCCTCGAAGTAGACGCCGACCCGGCCACCGTCATCACGCATGATGGCCGGGAAGATCCCCGGGGCCAGGACGGCGACCACACTGTAGAACCACGCGGCACCCACACCGAGGCTGACGAGGGTGAACATGTTGAGGTGCCGGCTGGCCACTGATCGGGCGCCACGTGCGAAGAATGGCCACCCGGCCCACCACACCACGGGGGTGGACAGCGCGAGTTCGACCCAGGGCACCCACGCCCCGACGGCCAGGGCCGGGACCATCGCCAGCACCACCAGGGGCAGGCTGAGCACGGCTGCCACGCGGAGACGGCGGCGCATGTCTGCCAGCTCTGGGTTGGGTCCGTCGTGGACGCCCACCGAGACCGGTTCGAGCGCCATGCCACAGATCGGGCACTCGCCCGGCCCATCCTGCCGGATCTCGGGGTGCATGGGGCAGGTCCATTCGCCATCGCGTGGGCCGGTGTCGGCCTGTGGTGGCGGGGCGCTTTGCCCGCCGTGCTCTTGGTGGGCAGCAGGCTGCCCGGGGTGGGTGTGCTGGTGTGCTGCTGGCGCGGGGGGCTGTCCGTCCGGTTGGAGGAACATGCCGCACTTAGGGCAGCGGCCAGGGTGGTCACTGGTGACCTCGGGGTGCATGGGGCAGGTGAAGGAGTCCCCTTCAGCCGTGATGGGCTCGTCGGGTGGGGTAGGGCTGGTCATGGTCTTCCTCGTCCGTTGAGTGGTGGTGCTCTGTGGTGCTGGTGGGCGCGTGGTGCGAGGTTCTTGGCTCAGTGGTGATCGGCCCCGTGGTTCATCATCCGCATCATGAGCCACATCATCACTACGCAGCCGAGGGCGGGGATGACGGCGGCCATGACGCCGCCTGCGGCGAGGCTGGCACGACCTGTCCACAGGTATCCGGCCACGATGAGCAGCATCGGGGCACACATCAGCAGGTGCATCCAGTGGTGGCTCTTGCCGTGGCCTGTCATCTTCGGATCGTGCCGGTGCTGCACGGGCTCGAGTACCGGGTCGGCGGCGGGGCGGGGAGCGTCGCTGTCACTGCGGTTGAGCTGGGTGGGGCTTGTGTACATGGTGGTCTCCTTCGTCGTGTGTGGCTGGCTGCCGTCACCATCCAGACTGTCGAGCGTCCATGAAGCTGGACCGGGGCAAATGATGAAGGTTTGACCAAGACGTCGGAGGCATGTGCGGGCATGCGGCGGTGCGGTTCCCGGGGTGACGCGGGAACCGCATCGGCGTGGGCTGGGGTCAGTAGCGCAGGCTGGTCATCATGCCGATCTCGGCGTGGTAGATGTTGTGGCAGTGCAGCATCCAGGCTCCGGGGTTGTCGGCCTGCAGGTCGGCCTCGATGGTCTGCATGGGCAGCAGCAGCACGGTGTCCTTGCGCAGTCCGTTGCTGCCCGGCAGGGACCAAGTGTGGCCGTGGATGTGCATCGGGTGGGCCATCATCGTCATGTTCGTCATCCGCATCCGGACCCGCTGTCCCGGGCTGATCGACAGGGGTGTGTCCTCACCGAACTTCTTGCCGTTGATGCCCCAGGCGTAGGGCTTCATCTGGCCGTTGAGCTGGACCTCGAGGGTCTGCTCCGGTTCCTTGTCGGGCAGCTTGGCTGCGTCGGCGGCGCGCAGGGCGGTGCCCAGGGCAGCCTTTCCTCCGAGTTCGGGGATTCGGGTGGTGGCCGGCGGAATGCTGCCGGCGCCGGTCTTGACGATGGCGCGGGCGGGAGTACCGGTCTTGCCCTCGGGGGCGGCCTGCAGCACGAAGACGCCGTCGCCGACGGTGACGGTGGCGTCGATCCTTTCTCCCATGGCGAGGTAGATGGCCGTCGCCTCGACCGGCTGCACGGCGAAACCGTCGGCGTGGGTGATGGTGAGTCGGTGCCCGGACAGGCCGACCTTGAAGATCGTGTCGGCTCCGGCATTGATGAGCCGTAGCCGGACCTTGTCCCCGGGGCGTGCCGTGAGGGTGCGCGGTGCGGCCGGGATCCGGCCGTTGACGACGTAGTGCGGGTAGCTCACGTCTCCGGCATCGCCCAAGGGGGAACTGCCGTGGTCCATGCCTCCCATGTCGTGGTTCATTCCTTGGGACAGGGGGCCGCTGTTGGCCTTGAAGTCGGCGAAGATCGCATCCGGTGACTTGCCAACCCCATCGGTCCAGTCATCCAGGACCAGGACCCATTCCGCGTCGTGGTCGCCCGGATCGCGTGGGTCGTCCAGCACGAGGGGAGCGTACAGCCCCCGGTCGATCTGGACTCCGCTGTGGGGATGGAAGAAGTAGGTTCCGGCATGGGGTGCGACGAACTCGTAGGTGAAGGCACTCTTGGCGGCGATGGGGTCCTGAGTGACACCAGGCACACCGTCGGAGGCGTTGCGCAGGGCAATGCCGTGCCAGTGCACCGAGGTGGCTGTGGGGAGCTGGTTGTCGACCGTGACCCGGAACAGGTCGCCCGCCTTGCCGCGCAGGACGTTCCCGTCGAGTTCGTCGGTGTAGGCCCAGGTCTTGGCCAGGACACCGCCCAGGTCCAAGGTGACAGGGCGCGGGGTCAGGGTGTGGGTGACGGTCGTCGCCCCGGCCGGGGTGGCGAGTGGTGTCTGGGTCGGGATGGCCCATGTGGCCGGGGTGGTGCTGGCCGGGGAGGGCTGCTTGGCGCCGCATGCAGCCAGGGCGCTGGTGGATGCCAGGCCGAGGCCGGCGAGCAAGGCCTGTCGGCGAGTGATCGTGTTCATGCCCACGACTCTTCCCGCCCCGCATTGTGACCGGGTCAGGGAAGTGTGGAGATTCGATCAAGACTTCGTGGCAGCACCAGGGTGAACGACGCACCGCAGCCCACCCCCGGACTGGCCGCCAGCACGTCGCCCCCATGTGCCCGGGCGACGGCTCTGGCGATGGTCAGGCCGACTCCGGTTCCGCCGTCGACGTCACGGACCCTGCGTGATCCTTGGTGGAAGAAGCGTTCGAAGACGTGGGGCACCTCACCGGCGGGTATGCCTGCGCCGGTGTCGCTGACCTGGATGGACACCGAGTCCGTGTCAGACCAGCTCGTCACACATACCTCACCCCCGCGTGGCGTGTGCTGGACGGCGTTGCGCAGCAGGTTGTCCAGGACCTGGCCGATGCGTGCAGGGTCGACATCCACCTCCACGGGGCAGTTGCCACGGGTCACCAGCTGGATACCTGCCTCGGCACAGGCTTTCGCACACGAGGTGACCGCCGATTCCACCAGGTCATCGATGCGGGTCAGCCGTAGTTCCAAGGGGATCCGCCCCTCCTCTGCCCTGGAGACCTCGGAGATGTCGGCCGCCAGCGCCGTGATGCGCTCGTTCTGGCGTTGGAGGACCTCAAGGACCTCCGGCCCATACACGGCGACTCCGTCCTGGAGGCTCTCGAGCGTCACCCGCGTCACGGACAGGGGCGTTCGCAGCTCATGGCCAAGATCGGTCAACATGCGTCGTCGGGTGGCCTCCGTGGCCGCGATCTGGGCCGCCATCCGGTTGAACTCATGGGCCACGGATTCGAGTTCGCGCCCCAGTGGCGGCATGCGCACGGGGTCGTCGTAGTTGCCGTGCGCGACCCTCTCAGCCCCCTCGGCCAGGGCATCCAGTCCTCGGATGAGGCTGCGGTTCAGCACCCATGACGTCACCGCCGCGATCATCATCGCGGCGGCAAGCCCCAATCCCAGGGAGGCCGCACCGGCGTCATGGAAGGCACGCTCGGCATGGTCCAGCACCATGGGCTGGGTGTGCCCGGCCTCGGCCATGTGCTTCTTGAACAACGGCGGGCCCATCTCCAGGGCGGTCAGGACCAGCGTGACGCTCATGGTGACCAGGACGGCGAACTGGGTCCACACCACCCGTCGACCCCACGACAACCCGGGCCACAGCTCTGATGGCCGTCCTCCCATCAGCCTCGGCCCATCCGGTAGCCCACGCCCCGCACAGTCAGCACGTAGCGGGGATCGGCGGCCTCCTCACCCAGCTTCTTGCGAAGGTGTGCCACGTGGACATCGACCAGATGGTCGTCGCCGACCCAGTCCTCGCCCCAGACCATGTCCGTGAGCTGACGCCGGCTCAACACACGTCCGGGATGCGCGGACAGCGCCTTCAGCAGGTCGAACTCGGTGCGTGTCAGGTCCACCGCCACACCATCCATGAAAGCCTCGCGCGAGTCGGGATGCACCACCAGTTCCCCGATCCTGCGGGCGACGGATACCGAAGCCGTGGATCTCGGGCGACGCAGCATCACCTGGACGCGTGCGACGAGTTCGCGCGGGCTGAAGGGCTTGGTGAGGTAGTCATCCGCGCCCACGGACAACCCGATGAGCATGTCCACCTCGTCAGCTCGCGCGGTCAGCATCAGGACGTAGCAGTCGCTGAAGGTGCGCACCTTGCGACAGACCTCCACTCCGTCGAGGCCCGGAAGGCCGAGGTCGAGGATGACGACATCCGGCTGCTCCTCCCGGATCCGCGACACCGCCTCGTTCCCGTCTGCACACGTGTCTGCGGCCATGCCGGCCCGTTCCAGGTAGTTCTTCACCGTGCCGGCCAGCACCGGTTCGTCGTCGACCACCAGCACCGAAGTGCGCGCCACATCGCTCATGGCTCCATCTCACCACGAGACCCAGCAGACGTCACCTCGTCGGTTGCGAGGACGGGGACATGTTGTGGTTCATGCTGCCCATGTCGTGGTTCATGCCGGACATGCCACCCATGTCATGGGTCATGACGCTCGACGACGTGTCACCTCCCAGGACTGCCGGATCGACCATCCCGAAGATCATCGCCACGTGGGCCACCACGAGGAAGGCCGCCACCATCGCCACGTGCATCCGCAGACGGTTCTCACTACTGCGGCCCAGGACCCCCGCCTCGAGGAGACTGATCACGAGCATGGGCAGGCCACCGACCAGGTAGCTGAGGACCGCGATGACATCAGCCGGGCCGCGCCATCCCCCATTCATGGTCAAGGGCACCACCGCGTGGACCATCAGGTGCGTCCCGATGAAGACCCACACGGGACCGGCGAGCAGGCCAGCAGCCCGACTGAGCCTCGCCACCCACGGGGCTGCGGGCCGGTCATTGCGGCGCCCCAGCAGCATGACCAGTTCCGTGATCGCCAAGGTCTCGGCCAGGATGACCGGGAAGGCCATGAACAACAGCAGGTTCCACGGTTGCCGCACCGCGAGAAGTTCCATGTAGTGGGTCATCGCCATGCCAGCCATGCCCGAGCCAGCAGTCAGGTCGGGCACGGCCAGGGCCAGCCCGACCGCGGCCACGCTGGCAATTCCCAGGAATGCGAGGGACCCACGAGCCAGCCCGGAGATTTCATGGGGGTAGGTGACCCCTGAACGCGAGAAGTGCCCTTGACCTGCAAGGATGTCGATTGCTGAAGTCGATACTTGCAGGATCAGAGGGGCACTTCTCAGGTGAGTAAGCGTAGCGGGCTGTACCCGCATGTCCGGGTTGATGCTGCGGACGTTCCCGCGGTGGCGCATGCGGGCGGGGTGCTGTTGACGCGCACGGTGCGGGTCTCGGGCTTGGATGTGGCGTTGAGGGAGGCGCTGCGACCATGGCGGAAGCCGCTGGTCAGGCACGATCCGGCGAAGGTCGTGACGGATCTGGCGGTTTCGTTGGCGTTGGGTGGGGACGCGTGCCGAGACGCGGCGTTGTTGCGGGCCGAACCCGGCGTGTACGGGCCGGTCGCTTCGGACGCCACGATCAGCCGGACTATCGCGGCCTTGGCCGCTGAGGTCGACAAGGCCGAGAAGGCCATCGCTGGAGCCCGTGCCACAGCGCGCGAACACGCGTGGCGTCTGGCCGGTGACCGCGCCCCGAGCCACGACGCGTCAGCGGCGAATCCGCTGGTCATTGACCTTGACGCGACTCTGGTGACGGCGCACTCGGACAAGGAACAGGCTGCGCCGACGTTCAAACGCGGCTACGGGTTCCACCCGCTGTGCGCCTTCGTGGACCACGGCGGCGACGGCACCGGGGAACCGTTGGCGATGCTCCTGTGTCCGGGCAACGCCGGATCGAACACGGCCGCGGACCACGAGACAGTCATCAAGCAAGCGCTGGCCGCCACACCAGGGATCAACCCGAGGAGGCCGGGTAAGAAGGTCCTGATCCGCACCGATGGCGCTGGTGGCACCCGTGACCTGTTGTGGTTTTGCCACCGGCGCGGGGTGTCGTATTCGATCGGATGGACCCTGCCGGCCGCGATGCCGCAGCTGTACCGGCTCGTGCCCGAGCGCGTGTGGCAGCCGGCGTACGACGCCGACGGGGCCGTGCGTGAGGGCGCGCACGTGGCTGAGCTCACCGACCTGCTCACGCTGAAGGGCTACCCGCCGGGCATGCGCGTCATCGTCCGTCGCGAACGTCCCCACCCCGGAGCTCAGCTGCGGTTCGAGGACATCGACGGTTACCGGTTGACCGCGTTCGTCACCAATACGCAGCGTGGACAGCTCGCTGAGCTGGAGTTACGCCACCGTCGGCGGGCCAGGTGTGAGGACCGCATCCGGATCGGCAAGGACACCGGCCTGCACAACCTCCCGTTGCAGGGCTTCGCCCAGAACCGGATCTGGCTGCTCATCGTGCAACTCGCGAACGATCTGCTCGCCTGGATGGGAATGCTCGCCCTGAACGGACACGCCGCCCGCCGGTGGGAACCCAAAACACTGCGGCACCGTCTGTTCACCATCGCCGCAACACTCGCGCGATCCGCCCGTCAACGTCTTCTCCACATCAAGGACACCGCGTCCTGGGCAGTCCTGTTCACCACCGCATGGGACAAACTCGCGACCATGGCCCCACCCTGACCAGCGCCACCCCCGTCCCTTCGAGCCAGCACCGTCCTCGTTCCGTGGAAGACGACGCCCACCGGAAGCGACATCCCGGCCCTTGTCGTACCCACCTGCAAGAATCAGCCGATCTCAACGGCAGCGGCGCCCGTCACACCGGCGCCGCTGCCCGATGAAACATCCGGGTTAGGGCGTACGTATCCAGGGGTGCCTCCGTCCCTGCGTCTTGGGCCGGCAGGGAAGCGGCCCGCCGGGAACCGAGGTCCCGGCGGGCCGCCGCGCACCGAGGCTACTTCAGGGTCCGGCCGATCCTCAGGTGGATCAGGGACGGGCCGCGCGTGCCCAGGGCGGTGCGCACGGCGCCGGCCAGGGTGTCCATGGTGGCCTCCACGCCGACGGCGCCGAAGCCCTCCGCGAGCTTCACCCAGTCCGGCTGGCGCAGATCCACCGCCACCGGGGCGATCCCGGCGGCCCGCTCATTGGCGCGGATCTCCCCGTAGCCGCCGTTGTCCACGCAGATGATCGGCAGATCCAGCTCCTGCTCCACCGCCGTCATCAGCTCCTGGATCGCGAACATCAGGGCGCCATCACCCAGCAGGCACACCACCGGACGCTCCGGGGCGGCCACCTTGGCTCCCACCGCCGCCGGCAGGCCGTAGCCCAGCGTGGAGTAGGTGGCCATGAAAAGCAGCGAGTTCGGCCTCTGCGCCCGGTAGAACGTGGTGGTGCCCATGTACGTCACCTGGGAGGAGTCCCCGGCGATGATCGTGTCCTCCGGCAGCACCTCCATGATCAGCTCATTCAGCTGCGCCAGCTCCGGGGCGATCGCCCGACCCTCCTCATCCAGGGCGTCGAAGACCTCCCGCAGATCCCGCTCCGGCCGCGCCGGCCTCCCCGCCAGCTCGGCGCGCAGCGCCTCCACCAGCTGCGGCACGACGGCCGCGGAGTTGCCCGGCAGCTCCAGGTCCGGGGTGATGTTGGTGAGCATCTGGGAGCGCTCGATGTCCTGGCGGATCACCGGGCCCGCCGGGCGGATATCCCCCTCCCACAGCTCGGCCTCCCCGATCTTCGAGCCCACGATCAGCAGGGCGTCCGCAGAACGGCAGAACTCGTGCATCGCGGACAGCCGCAGATCCGCCCCCAGGGACAGCCGATGCTTCTCCGGGATCGCGCCCTTCCCGTTCACCGACGTCACCACCGGGGCCTCCAGCAGCTCCGCCAGCTCCAGCAGCGCCGGACCCGCCGCCAGGGAGCCGCCGCCGGCCACGATCACCGGACGCTCGGAGGCCGCCAGCAGCTTCGCCGCCCGCGCGACGTCGTGGGCCGGGGCCGGCTGCGGAGACCCAAGCGGGCGCGGGGCCAGATCCGCCTCCTCGAAGCCGCCCTCCTCCGCGAGCACATCCATCGGCACCTCGATGTGCACCGGCCGCGGCCGGGAGTGAGCGAAGGACACGAAGGCGTTGTGGATCATCTCCACCGCCTCCAGGGCCGAATTGACCCGGCGGGACACCCCCACGATCGCCCCGACCGCGCCGGTGGGGTTCTTGGTCTCGTGCAGCGCCCCGATGTCCCGGAACTCGTGCCCGCGCGGGCGCCCGGGGGAGAGCAGGATCATCGGCCGGGACTCGGCGTAGGCGGTGGCCGCCCCGGACAGGGAGTTCAGCAGGCCCGGCCCGGAGGTGGTGATCACGACGCCGGGCAGCCCCCGGGTCAGGGACCAGCCGTCCGCGCCGTAGGCCGCGCCCTGCTCGTGCCGGGTGGTGATCGGAGTGATCCCCAGGCCCTCCAGGTGCCGGTAGAACTCCAGGTTGTGGGTGCCCGGGATCCCGAAGACCGTGTCGATGCCGTAGCCGCGCAGGGTCTTCAGGATCGCGTAGCCGGCGTTGCGGCAGGGCTCGGTGCGCACCTCGGCGCCGTCGTCCGGGGCGGCCACGGCGCTGGGGGTCGCGACGTCGGGCGCGGTCTCGGGGTGCTGGGTCACGTCAGGCCTCCTGCGGGTGCTGCGGATCGGGATGCTCGGGGGCGCCGACGCGGGAGCCGGCTGTTGCCCGTGGATGAACTGGAGTCTACCGGGAGGAAACCCGCGGCGTGACGCAGACGACGCCGGATATCGCGCGAGGAATTCCCCGGATGCTCCCAGGAACGCGGGCCTACGATCGAGAATGGAAGCACCGAGGCGGAGCCGCCGGGTTCCGCCCGAACCACCTCAGGAGCGTGATTTCCCATGGCCCTGCGTCCCGAAGCGATGACGGACCCCATCATCAACCGCGGCACCGCGTACACCCACGAGCAGCGCAGGCAGCTCGGCCTGACGGGACGCCTGCCCTCCGGAGTGGAGACCCTGGACGCCCAGGCCGCCCGCTGCTGGGCCCAGCTCGGCCAGTTCCAGACGAACCTGCAGAAGTACATCTACCTGGACCAGCTGCACGACCGGAACGAGACCGTGTACTTCATGCTCCTCGTGGACCACCTCAAGGAGCTGCTGCCCATCGTCTACGACCCCACGATCGGCGAGGCCATCGAGAACTGGTCCCAGGACTACCGCCAGTCCCGCGCCGTCTACCTCTCCGTGGACCGCATCGAGGACATCCGGGAGAGCTTCCAGACCCTCGGCCTGGGCCCGGACGACGTCGACCTCATCGTCTGCTCCGACGCCGAGCAGATCCTCGGCATCGGCGACTGGGGCGTGAACGGCACCGACATCGCCATCGGCAAGCTCGCCATCTACACGGCCGCCGCCGGCATCGACCCCTCCCGCGTGATCGCCGTGAACCTCGACGCCGGCACCGACAACGAGGACCTGCTGAACTCCCCCACGTACCTCGGCAACCGCCACGCCCGGGTGCGCGGGAAGGAATACGACCGCCTCATCGCGGAGTACCTGAAGGTCGCCTCCGAGCTGTTCCCGCACGCCCTGCTGCACTTCGAGGACTTCGGCCCCTCCAACGCCCGGCGGATCCTGCAGGACAACGCTGAGGACTACCGCATCTTCAACGACGACATGCAGGGCACCGGCGCGATCGTCACCGCCGCCGTGATGTCCGGGATGCGGGTGAGCGGCACCGACTTCTCCGACCAGAAGGTCGTGGTCTACGGCGCCGGCACCGCCGGCACCGGGATGGCCGACCAGCTGCGCGCCGGCATGATCCGGGACGGGCTGAGCGAGAAGGAGGCCACCGCCCGGATCTGGCTGATCGACATCAACGGCCTGGTCACCGACGACATGGACGACCTGCCGGACTACCAGCAGGCCTACGCCCGCCCCGCCGACGAGGTGAAGAGCTGGAAGCGCCAGGACGGGAAGATCGGGCTGGCCGAGGTGGTGCGCAAGGTCAAGCCGACCATCCTCATCGGCACCTCCACCGACCACGGGGCCTTCACCGAGGAGGTCGTCTCCGCGATGGCCGACGGGTGCGATCGCCCGATCATCCTGCCGCTGTCCAACCCGACCTCCCGCATCGAGGCCATGCCGCAGGACGTGATCCGCTGGTCCGACGGCCGCGCACTGGTGGCCGCCGGCATCCCCGTGGATGACCTGGACTACAAGGGCACCACCTACCGCTTCGGCCAGGGCAACAACGCCCTGCTCTACCCGGGCCTGGGCCTGGGCACGATCGTCGCCGGAGCGAAGCACGTGACCGACGGGATGCTGCTGGCCGCGGCCTCCGCGGTGGCCGACCAGGTGGACGCCTCCCAGCCCGGCGCCCCGATCCTGCCGCCGGTGGAGAACCTGCGGGCCTCCTCCGCGAAGGTCGCGGTGGCCGTGGTCGAGGAGGCCGTGCGCGCCGGCGTCGCCGAGAACGCCCCGGAGAACGTGATCGCCGCGGTCCAGGAGCGCATGTGGTGGCCGGCCTACCCGGAGGAGCTGCCGACGACGGCGCACTGACCCCGCGCTGACCCGGCGCGCTCCCGACCATCCGCCGAACCGTCGCCGGCTTGGGCTCTGACCCGTTCAGAACCCCGCCGGTGACGGTTCGGCGCATGAGGCGCGCGGGGGCGGGGTTAGCGCGCCAGGCGCTCCCGCCAGGCGCCCAGCACGTGCCGCGGCGTCGGCGGGGTGGCCAGGGAGACCCCGACGAACACCACCAGGGAGGCCGCCAGACCCACGTAGATCGGGGCGTTGGCCTCCACCCCGAACACCGCCATGGACACCAGCACGCCCACGGTGCCCACGACCATGGACCACCCGGCGGCGGCCCCGGTGGCCCGCTGCCACACCAGCGCCCCCAGGATCGGCACGAGCAGCCCGCCCACCAGGATCCCGTACGCGATGGTCAGCGCCGTGACCACGCTGGGCACGAGCATCGCGATGATCGTGACGACCACGCCCAGCCCCAGCACGTACCACCGGTCCAGGGCCATCGCGGCCTCGGACTCCCCGGTGACCTCCAGGGACAGCTGCTCGGTGTCCGGGTGCGACGTCGCGTCCTCCGCCGCGGACCCGCCGCCGGCCAGGGAGCGCAGCAGCGGCACCACGTCCACCCGCGCCACCGTGGCCGAGGCGATCAGCGCCCCGGAGGCGGTGGACATCATCGCGGCCACCCCGGCGGCCAGCACCAGCCCGCCCAGGCCCACCGGCAGGTAGCCCTCGGCCAGGGCCGCGAAGGCCTCATCCCCGGAGGCCAGGTCCGGCAGCACCACGGCCCCGGCCATCCCGATCACGGCCCCGGCCACCCCGTACAGCAGCACGTACACGCCCGAGGCGGTCCCGCCCCAGCGGGCCACCTGCGGGGAGCGGGCGGTGAACACCCGCTGCCAGATGTCCTGGCCCACCAGGATGCCCAGGGTGTAGACCACGAACATCGTCACGATGTGCCCGGGCCCGCGCGCCCCGAGATCGAAGTGCGCGGCGTCCAGGCGCTGCTCCAGCCCGGACCAGCCGCCCGCGGCGTGCAGGGAGAAGGGCAGCAGCAGGAGGAACATCCCGACCGTCATGATCGCGAACTGCAGCAGGTCCGTCAGGGTGATGGACCACATCCCGCCCAGGATCGAGTACCCGATGACCACGACCGCCCCGAGGGCGATCCCCCAGGCGCGGTCGATGCCGAACAGCACCCCGAACACGCTGGCGTAGGCCGAGGTGGAGGTCACTGCGAGCATCAGGGTGTACCCGAGTATCACGATCGAGGAGGCCCGCACCGCCCGCCCGCCGAAGCGCAGCCCCAGCATCTGGGAGACGGTGTACACCCGCAGCCGCTGCAGCCGGCCCGCGAACAGCAGGGACAGCACGATGACTCCCACGGCGATCGCCGTCACCAGCCACACCCCGGACAGCCCGTAGGTCCAGCCCAGCCCGACGCCGCCGATGGTCGCCGCCCCGCCGAGCACCACTGCGGACATGGTGCCCGTGTAGAAGACCGGGCCCAGGCGCCGCCCGGCCACCCGGTAGTCCTCGGTGCTGCGGGCCCGGCGTTTGCCCACCCAGCCGAGGAACAGCATGAGCAGCAGATACAGGATGATGACGGCGACGTTCACGTGGGTCTCCTGAGTCTGGATGAAGTGCGTGGCCTCACGATACTGGGTGCGGATCACCACCGTGTTGCGCTGCCTGCGCCGAACCGTCATCGGCGTGGCTTCCGGGGCGCTGTTGAGCCACGTGGGTGACGGTTCGGCGGAACCCTGAGGCCCGGCCGGTCAGGGGGCCAGCAGGATCCACAGGACCTCGGCCGGCTCCTCGCCCAGGCTGCGCCAGGAGTGCGGCTCGCGCCCGCTGAAGGTCACCGTGTCCCCGGGGCCCAGGGCGTGTTCCCCGGCGGCGGTGCGCAGCAGGAAGCGCCCGGAGATCACGTGCAGCAGCTCGGTCTCGCACTCCACCGTGTACAGGGCCTCCTCGCCCTCCCCGCCCGGGGCGACGCTGGCGCGGATCACCTGCGCGCCCTCCAGCTCCGGGGCCGAGACCAGCCGCTCGGCGATCCCGGTGCCGCCCAGATCCACGTGCGGGGCCTCCGCCAGGCGCACCACCGTCGTCGGCGGCTCCTCGAACAGCTGACCCACCGGGACTCGCAGCGCCCGGCAGATCTTCACCAGGGAAGCCACGGACGGGGAGGTCTGGTCCCGCTCCACCCGGGAGAGGAAGCCCTTGGTCAGCCCGGCCGCCCCCGCCAGCTGCTCGATCGTCATGTGCGCGCGCAGCCGGTGGTTGCGCAGGCGGGCGCCGAGCTCGGGGTCGCGCTCGGACTGCTGGACCGGCAGGGCCTTCATGGGTCGCTCCTGGTGGGGTGGGCGGCGTCGTGATCTCCCCAACGATCCTGCCATCTGCGCCGAACCGTCACCCGCGTGGCTGATCGGCCCGTCGGAACCCACGCCGATGACGGTTCGGCGCGGCAGCACCGGGGGGCGAGTGACACGGATGGGCAGGTCAGGGCGGTTCTCGTTACGCTGGCTGGGCAGAACGTCATCGCACCGACCCACCCGAAAGCGACATGAACCACCTCGTCTCAGCTCGCCGCCCCGCGGCCGCCATCGCCCTGCTCGCCTCCGCGGCCATCGCCCTGTCCGGGTGCGGCTCCTCCGCCGACTCCGACGACGCCGCCTCCGGATCGGGCTCCGCCGCCGCCTCCGCGTCGGCCTCCGCCGCCGCCTCCGCGTCCGGGTCCGCCGGAGGGGCCCAGGCCTCGACGTCGGCGTCGGCCAGCCCGACCACCAGCGGCAAGGACGCGCAGCTGGTCGGCGGCGGACGCACCATGTTCCCGGACCGGCGCATGGTCGCCCTGTACGGCTCCCCCAACGGGCCCTCCCTGGGCGCGCTGGGCGAGCAGTCCCCGGAGGAATCCGCGCAGCGGGTCAAGAAGATGGCCGAGGACTACCAGCAGTACAGCAAGGAGAAGGTGATCCCGGCCTTCGAGATCATCACCACCACCGCCTCCAGCGCCCCCGGTGCGGACGGGGACTACTCGGATGAGATCCCCGTGGAGCAGCTCAAGCCGCTCATGGACGTGGCCAAGAAGGAGGGGATCTACGTGGTCCTGGACTTCCAGCCGGGCCGCTCCGACTTCCCCAGCCAGGTGGAGCAGTACAAGGAGCTGCTGGCCGAGCCGAACGTCGGCGTCGGCCTGGACCCGGAGTGGCGCCTGGCCCCGGACGAGCTGCCGCTGCAGCAGATCGGCACCGTGGACGCCTCCGAGATCAACCGGACCCTGGACGACATCGCCGCGATCACCCGCGAGCACGAGCTGCCGCAGAAAGCCGTGGTCATCCACCAGTTCGCCGGGACAATGATCACCAACCGCGAGCAGATCGACACTTCCCACCAGGAGCTGGCCCTGACCCTGCACGCGGACGGGCACGGCACCCCGGAGCTGAAGAAGGAGACCTGGAACGCCCTGCAGGAGGGACTGCCGAAGGGCATCTGGATGTCCTGGAAGAACTTCTACGACGAGGACACCCCGATGTTCACCCCGCAGCAGACCTACGAGCTGCAGCCCAAGCCCTGGGTGGTCACCTACCAGTGACCCGCCGGGTGCCCGGGGGATGACGTCGGTCCCGGGCGGCGCGGGGCAGGCGTGGTGCTCCCAGGGTGCGGGGGCGGCGTCGGCCGCGGCTCAGGCGGCGGCCCCGGGCACGGCGCGGCTCAGGCGCTGTGCCGCCCGGCGGGGATCCGGGCGAACTGGCGGATGACCCGCTCCGGGCCGTCCGTGCACATCCCGCGCACGCCCCACGCGGCGAGCTTGCGGGAGCGGCCCCGATCGTTCACCGTCCAGGTGTTCACGCCCAGGCCCTCCGCGTGCAGCAACCGCACGGTGGCCCGGCTCAGGTCCCGGTGGTGCGGGTGCACCCACGTCGCCCCGGTGCTGCGCACCGCCTCGCGCCACTCGGAGCGTCGGCTCCACGGGGCCATCTGCAGCGGCTCGAACAGGCAGGCCGTGGCGTAGCCGGGGGCTGCCCGGTGGAACGCGGCCAGCAGCTCATGGTTGAAGCTGGAGACGATCACCTCCCGCTCCGGCGCCAGCCGATCCAGGTGCTCGGTCACGGTCTCCAGGAACCGGGTGGTGCGCCGCGGCGTCGGATCGGACAGCTTCAGCTCCAGATTCAGATTCAGCCCGCGGACCTCGGCCAGCTCGATCAGCTCGCCCAGCTGAGGCACCCGCTGCCCCGCGTGCGCGGAGGAGAACCAGGAGCCGGCGTCGATCCCGGCCAGATCCGTGCGGATCAGCTCGGCCACCGGCCCGACGGCGTCGGTGGTGCGCTCCAGCGTCGCGTCGTGGATGAGCACGGCGGTGCCATCGCCCAGCAGGTCGACGTCCGTCTCGATCCAGCCGAAGCCGGCGTCCGCGGCGGCGCGGAAGGCCGCCATCGTGTTCTCGGGTGCTCTGGCACTGTGCCCGCGGTGGGCGATCAGGAAGCTCACGGCTCCATCCCAACAGGTCGCATCGACGGCAGGGTGAACGGCGGGGGAACCGCTCGGGAACCCCCACCCTATGCGCATCCGCCGTGATAAACCGGAGGGATGGACACTTTCGTGAAGAACACCACGGGACGCGCCGCCGACTGGGAGGCCGCGGGGCTGGACTGGCTGGCCCGCGCCGAGCCGGACGGCGGGGTGCGCATCTGCCGGGTCCTGGGTCGGCCCGACGGCGGGCTCGAGCTGGAGCGGATCCGGGAGGCCGCGCCGTCGAAGTCCGCGGCCGGGGCCTTCGGCCAGGCGCTCGCGGTGACCCACGATGCCGGAGCCCCGGCCTTCGGCGCCGGTCCCGACGGCTGGGAGGGGGACGGCTACCAGGGGCCCGCCGGTCAGCAGCTGGACCTGCGCCTGGGCTCGTGGGGCTCCTGGGGCGAGTTCTGCGCCGCCGCCCGGGTGGCGCCGCTGGTGCGCGCGGGGAGGTTCGGGGCGGATGAGCGGGCGCTGTTCGGGAAGCTGTGCGATCGCCTGCGTGCCGGGGACTTCGATGATGACGACGCCCCGGCCCGCTGCCACGGGGACCTGTGGTCCGGGAACGTGCTGTGGACCGAGGACGAGGTGGTGCTCATCGACCCGACCGCCTTCGGCGGGCACCGCGAATCCGACCTCGCGGCGCTGTCCCTGTTCGGCGCGCCGCATCTGCGCGAGATCATCGCGGGGTACCAGCAGGTCCATCCGCTGCAGGAGGGCTGGGAGGACCGGGTGGCCCTGCACCAGATCCACCTGATGCTCCTGCACGCCGTGCTCTTCGGCGGCGGCTACGTGACCCGCGCCCTGGAGATCGCCCGCCGCTACGCCTGAGCGGGGCTCCGCGCCCGTTCGGGCGCGTCCCTCCCGCGACCCGGCGCATCCGTTCCCGTTCGTACGGGTTCTTCCGGCGAGATGGCGCATCCGTTCCCGGTTTTCGCGTTTTCGGGAACGAGAGCGCCGGGTCGGTGAGGGGGTGGGTACGAGGGCGCCGGGTCGGTGGGGGTGAGGGTGTCTCGAGCGGAAGGGGTGGGTACGGGAGCGCCGGGTCGATGCAGGAGGAGGGCGTCGGGAGTGCGGGTCCTCGAAGAAGGGGAAGCGCTGGGGCAACTTCTGTTGCACAATGGGAAACGACGCAGATCACATCCTCGTCGTCGAAAGGCAGCAGCATCCCATGACGGACCAACACCCCGCTGAAGACCCCACCGAAACCACCGGATCCATCGGAACCCCCACCCCCGCCGCGAGCTTCTCCGCGCGTCCCCGGCGGGTCACCACCACGGCCTCGGACGGGCGGCAGATCCTCGGCCCGGTGGACGCCGCGCAGGTGCCTCGCTGGGCCGGGAGCGGGACCTTCGCCCGGCTGCCTCGCCTGGACGAGGTGGAGCACGCCGACGTCGTCGTCGCCGGGATGCCGTGGGACACCGGCGTCTCCTACCGGCCCGGCGCCCGCTTCGGCGCCAACCACGTGCGGGAGTCCTCGCGGCTGCTGCGGCCCTTCAACCCGGCGCAGTCCCACTCGCCCTTCGCTGGGGTGCAGGTGGCCGACGCCGGGGACATCATCGGCAACCCCTTCGACATCGAGGAGGCGCTGGCCGCGATGCAGGCCGGGGCCCGGGAGCTGACCGAGGGCGGGACCCGCCTGGTCACGATCGGCGGGGACCACACCATCGCGCTGCCCAACCTGCGCAACCTGGCCGAGCGCCACGGGAAGATCGCCCTGCTGCACTTCGACGCGCACCTGGACACCTGGGACACCTACTTCGGCGCCGAGTACACCCACGGCACCCCGTTCCGCCGGGCCTTCGAGGAGGACCTGCTGGACACGGACGCCCTGTGCCACGTGGGCACCCGCGGCCCGCTGTACGGCACCGAGGACCTGGATGACGACGCCCGCTTCGGCTTCGGCATCGTCTCCTCGGCGGACATCTACCGGCTCGGGGTGGACCGGGTCGTGCAGATCCTGCGCGAGCGGATCGGGGACCGTCCGCTGTACGTCTCCCTGGACATCGACGTGCTGGACCCCGCCCACGCCCCGGGCACCGGCACCCCCGAGGCCGGCGGGGCCACCTCCCGGGAGATCCTGGAGATCCTGCGGGGCCTGCGCGGGCTGAACCTGGTAGGTGCGGAGGTCGTGGAGGTCGCCCCGGCCTACGACCACGCCGAGATCACCGGCATCGCCGCCGCCCACATCGTCTACGAGTTCATCACCCTGCTCTCGCTCGGCGCGGGGGCCGACGCCGGCTCCCCGGTTTACGGGGAGGCCGACGCCGTCTACGGCGCTCGCCCCGGACGGGCCCGGCGCGACGAGGTTCGGGTGGTGCCCGTGGCCGACGTCGCCGGAACCCCCGACACCACCGGCCGGAAGGAGGCCTGAGGTGCCGAGCATCCAGGAGCTGATGGAGGGCGCCACCGGCGCCGACGCGCGGCTGATGCGCGGCTTCGCCGAGCGCGCCGGAGGCTTCCGTCCCTCGGCGGTGCGCGACGTCTTCGAGGTCGCGATGCGCCCCGGCATCGTCTCCCTGGCCGGGGGCAACCCGGACCTGGAGCTGCTGCCGCTGCAGGAGCTGGGGGAGATGGCTTCGCGGATCATCGCGGAGGAGGGTCTGGAGGTCCTGCAGTACGGCTCGGGGGCGGGGTATGAGCCGCTGATCGAGTTGGTCACCGAGTTCATGCGCTCGGAGGGCTCGCACCCGCGGGTCGAGGAGATCCAGATGACCGCGGGCTCCCAGATGGGTCTGGACCTAGTGACCAAGCTGTTCTGCGATCCGGGCGACGTCATCCTCGCGGAGGGCCCCACGTACACGGGGGCGCTGGGGGTGTTCGAGGGCTACCAGGTGGATGTGCGCCAGGTGCCCCTGGACGAGGACGGCCTGGATCCGGCCGCCGTCGAGACCCGCATCCGGGAGCTGAAGGAGCAGGGCAAGCGCGTCAAGCTGCTCTACACGATCCCGAACTTCCAGAACCCCACCGGGGTGACGCTGGCGCAGGAGCGCCGGGCCGAGCTGGTGCGGGTCTGCCGGGAGCAGGACGTGCTGGTGGTGGAGGACAACCCGTACGGGCAGCTGTCCTTCTCCGGTGAGCGCCTGCCGTCCCTGCACTCCTACGACCCGGAGGCCGTGATCTACCTGGGGTCCTTCTCCAAGGTGTTCTCCCCGGGGGTGCGCGTGGGCTGGATGGTCGCTCCGCCGCGGGTGCGCAAGTTCCTGCAGATCGCGGGGGAGGCGGTGACGATCTGCCCGTCGGTGCTCTCCCAGCGCCTGGTCCTGGGGTTCATGGGGCAGGGGCTGTGGGAGTCGCACACCCGCCGCACCGCCGCGCTGTACCGGGAGCGCTGCGACGCCGTGCTCACCGCGTGCCGCGAGCACATGCCGGCCGGCACCCGGTGGACGACGCCGACCGGCGGTTTCTTCACCTGGCTGACCCTGCCGGAGGGCGGCCGGTACGACGACGCCGCGCAGGCCCTGGCCCCGGCGATCGACAACGGCGTCGTGTTCGTCCCCGGCACGGCCTTCCACGATGACCCGACGATGGGTCGCACGCCCGGGACGGATCCGGCCGGGGGCGCGGTGGACGACGCCGGCACCCGCCCGGGCGCCCGGAACCTGCGCCTGGCCTTCTCCTCGGTGGCCCCGGACCGCCTGACCGAGGGGGTGCGGCGCCTGGCCGAGGTGTTCTGAGCCCGAGCGAGCCGATGCTTCAGCGCCGAGGCGGCGCATCCGTTCCCGAAAACTCCATTCCGGGAACGGATGCGCCGCCTCGCGGCATCCGGCCCGCGGTCCGGGCCCCGGGGGTCCCCGGAACCGGTCTATGACCGTGCGCGCAGCCGCCGGGGGCGCAGCCGCACCGCGAGGCCGTGGGCGGTGAGTAGCCCGAGGGTCATGGCGGCCAGGCTCAGGGCGGCCGTGGCCGCGTCCGTCGTCACGCTGAGCAGCAGATCCTGGCTCGGCCCGGTCACCAGGTCCATCAGCCCCGCCACGGTGCGGAACACGAACACCCCGGGGACGAGGGCCACGACCGCCGCGAAGCCGATCCCCGCGAAGGGCACGTGCCGGGTCAGCACCACGGGGGCCACCACCAGCCCGGCCACCAGGCAGGCGATGAAGTCACCCACCACGACGCCGGCGCCCACCGGCCCCAGCAGCACCCACCGCACCGCGTGGGCCGCGGCCCCGGCGAGCACCGCGTGCGGGATGTAGCGGGCCTGGAGGGAGAAGTAGACCGGATAGGACGCGGCGGCCGCCGCGGCCGCCGGCACGTCGATCCACCAGGCGACCGAGCGACCGGCCGCGTGGACCGGCAGCTGGGCCCCGCCGAGGGCCAGGCCCAGCAGCAGCCCGATGCTGATGCCGACCACGATCAGGGTGCCGAAGACCAGCCGGGCCCAGCCCAGGGTGATGCGCCGAGCCGCCAGATCCAGCATCCCGTTGAGCAGGTGCGGGCCGGGGACCAGGACCATCGCCGGGCAGACCGCGACCAGGCGGGCGTCGCTGGCGGTGCCCAGGTGCACGGTCAGCGCCCCGGCCAGTCCCGCGAGCAGCGCGGCGGCGAAGGCCTGGCCGATCGGCCCGACGCCGCGCCCACCCAGCCACCGCCGGATCACCGCGCCCAGCCCGGCGGCCACCGCCACCAGCACATAGGACACGGGCAGCCGGGCACCGAAGATCGCCGCGAGGGAGCAGGCGCCGGTGATGCAGGCCAGCGCGAAGATCGGCAGCGGGTAGGCAGGCGTCGACGCGGCGTCCTCGAGGCGCCGGGACAGCTCGCGGGCCGAGGGCTTCGGCTGCGCGCGCAGCTGCGCCATGGCGTTCACGACCACGCCCATGTGCACCCCGGTCGGGGAGCCGATCAGGCGCCGGTGGAGCCGGCCGTCCGGGGAGGCGAGCACGGAGCCGTCCCATTCGGGCAGCAGGCGCACCGGCACCTCCAGGCGACGGGAGAGATCCTCGACGACCTGCACCGTCCCCGAGGTGGTGCTGCCGTGGGTGAGCATCAGCTGCGCGGCCTGCCCGACCACCCCCAGACGCTCCTCCCGGCTTTCCTGTTCGGGATCCGCGTTCATCCTCGCTCCTCCTTCCGCGGCCGGGTTCCCGGTCTGCGCCGGAGGTCGCTGATTCCATCCTGCGCTTCGCACCGGAGGCCGACAAAGCGGGACGCGCGCAGGCCGAGCATCCCGCGACGACGGGGTCCCGGCGTCGTCGGGCGGAGGGGGAGAACGCGTCCCGTATGCTGGGGCGCGATGAGCGAATCACAGGAGAGGGCCCGCGGCGGGCGGGGACGGGGTGCCCTGCGTGCCGCCGTTCAGCACTGGCAGGTGCTCGCGGCTCTCGGGCTGCTCGTCGTCGGCGCGGTGGGTCTGGCCGTCACCGACTACGTGCCCGCGGATGAGACCTGCACCGCTGCGGATTCCAGCCCCATTCCCGCGGATCTCGTGTCGGATCTGGAGGGCGCCTCCCGTGAGTCCGGCTTCCCCGTGCGGGTGCTGGCCGCGCAGCTGGACGCCGAGTCCGGCTGGAATCCGGACGCCCACTCGCACGCCGGGGCCATGGGCATCGCCCAGTTCACCCGGGACACCTGGGACATCTGGGGCGGGGACGGGGACCCGATGGACGAGCACGACGCGATCGCCGCGCAGGGCCGGTACATGAAGTACCTGCGCACCGAGCTGGCGGACCTGGCCGGAGACGACGAGGACGCCCTCACCCGCTACGCCCTGGCCGGGTACAACGCCGGCCCCAACGCCGTGAAGGACGCGAAGGGCGTGCCGAACTACCCGGAGACCCGCAGCTACGTGGACAAGATCATGCGACTGCAGCAGGGGAAATACGCCCGCACCTGCGACGGCTGAGGCACCCGGCTCCCACGTAGGATGAGGCCCATGACCCACGAGCTGCCCTGGATCGTCTCCGTCGCCGATCTCGCCTCCCTGCAACGCGCGGCTGAGAACGCCGCCGACGAGAACGCCCGGCACCGGGCCGCCGCCCGCGAGGCGGCCCGCGCCCTGGAGGATCCCGAGCAGCTCACCGCCGAGCGGCTGCAGGAGCTGGAGGCCCAGCTGGCCGCCGAGGACGAGCGCCTGCGCACCGCGCCGGTCGAGGGGCGCCCGGTGCGCGTCGCGGACGTGCGGTGGTACCTGGACGGGCGCTCCGGTGAGGAGGCCCACGAGGCCGGGCATATTCCCGGGGCCGTGTTCGTGGACCTGGACGCCATGCTCGCCGGCCCGGCCTCCCCCGAGGAGGGGCGCCACCCGCTGCCGATGGAGGAGCGCTTCGCCGCCGCGATGGAGATCAGCGGCATCGCCGAGGACACCCTGGTCATCGCCTACGACGACGCCTCCGGCGCCTCCGCCTCCCGGCTGGTCTGGCTGCTGCGGGCCACCGGGCACCAGGCCGCGGTGCTCGACGGCGGGCTGCCCGCCTGGGTGGCCGCGCACGGTCAGGACGCCCTGGAGGTCGGGCCGGATGAGACGGAGCCGGAGGAGTCCGGGGCCTTCGCCGCCGCGCCCTTCGAGGAGTCCTGGCTGGCCGACATCGACGAAGCCCAGGAGACGGCGTCCTCGGGCGGCGTCGTGCTGGATGCCCGAGTCCCGCAGCGCTACCGCGGGGAGGAGGAGCCGGTGGATCCCCGTGCCGGGCACATCCCGGGGGCGCGCAACCTGTTCCACCGGGACCTGATCGACGAGCACGGGCTGTTCCGCACCCCGGAGCAGATCCGGGCGCGGCTCACCGAGGCCGGGGTGGACCCCGAAACCCAGGAGGCCCCGATCGTGTACTGCGGCTCCGGGGTGACCGCCGCCCACGAGATCGTGGCCCTGGCCAGCGCGGGGGTGCGGGCGCGGCTGTACCCGGGCTCCTGGTCCCAGTACTCGTCCACGGACCGCCCCGCCGCCACCGGCGACGCCGCCGACTGACCCCGGCACCCGGGCCCCCGGTCTCCATCCGCGACCCGGCGCATCCGTTCTCGTTTCCGGCCCTTTCTTCCGCGAGACGGCGCATCGGTTCCCGGTTTTCGCATTTTCGGGAACGAATGCGCCGGGTCGATGCCGGGCGACGTCGGGGGACGGGCGAGGGGCCCGTCCGGGACCGTCACTCCACCCGGATCAGGCCGCGGGCGCCGCGCTCCATCTGCGCGAAGGAGTGGTTGACGAAGGTGTAGGTGCCGGGTTCCGTGAAGGTCAGCTCCACGAAGCCCCCCTGCGCGCTGGCCAGGTCCAGGGCCTGGGCCCGACCGCCGGTGCGCCCGAAGGCGTCGCGCTCCTCCAGCAGTCGGTACGCCCCCTCCTTGTACACGGTGGTGAACTGCCCGCCGACCACGTGGAAGCTCATCCCCAGGCTCGGCCCGGCCGCCAGGGTCCAGATCCGCACCCGCTGCCCGGTGCGCGCCTCCAAGGGCTCGGCGGCGTACTGGGTCGCGTGGCCGTTGAACATCGCGAGGGTCGGCACCCCGGTGGGCACTCGGGCCGGGTCCACCTCGGTGAGCTGCCGACCGGCGTCGTCCTTCCGGCCGGTGGTCTTCAGGTAGGTCTCGCTGTGCACCAGCAGGAACTCCCGATCCACCGTCGGCAGCTCGGGCGGGTCGACGACGACCGCCCCGAACATGCCCGCGGCGATGTGACTGGACATGGGCGCGGTGGAGCAGTGGTACAGCCAGATCCCGGCCCCGTGCGCGGTGAAGCGGTACTCCAGGGACTTCCCCGGGGCGATGGTGCGCATCGGCTGATCCGGGGCGATGTCCCCGGCATGGAAGTCCACCGAGTGGCCCATCGAGGCGCGGTTGACCAGGGTCACCTCGAAGGTGTCCCCGACCCGCCCGCGCAGGGTCGGTCCCATGAAATCCCCGTTGTACGTCCACGCGCGCAGCGCCACCCCGGGGGCCACCTCCAGGGTCTGCTCGGTGACGGTCAGGGTCACCCGGTGGATCACCCCGCCCGTCCCGTTCGGCTCCAGCCCGTCGACGGCGGCCGGGTCCAGCACCGCGGAGCGGGTGCGGTGATCCTTCCCCGGGGCGGCCTGCAGGTCCAGGGCCGGTTCGGTGCCCGCGCCCTGCCCGTCAGCGGACGAGTCCCCGCGCCCCGAGGACTCCTCGCCGGGGGAGGAGGCGCCGTCGGCGCGGATGCGCAGGGTCATGCCCATCTGCCGGTGCCCCACGATCGAGCACCATCCGTCCACATCCTGGGTGATCACCCCGGCGTCCACCGACGCGGAGGCCCCCGGGTCCAGCCGCCCGGAGGTGGCTCCGCCGTCCAGGACGAGGTCGTGCACCGTGGTCTCATCCGCGTTGGTGACCTCCAGGATGAGCCGGTCCCCGGCGGGCACGGTGATCTCGGCCGGCTCGAAGCGCATCGCGGCGGTGGCCTTCACCGCCACCCGGGTGGTGTGCCCCGTGCCGGCCGGCTCCCGACCCAGCCCGTGCAGCGCCCGCTGCAGACCCGAGGGGTCCAGGGCCAGGCCCGCGGCCACGCCCAGCGCGGTCAGGCCCGCCCCGGCGAGGATCTCCCGCCGCGGGTGCGCGGGCGCGACGCCGTGATCCCGCCGGGGGCTCGGCGGGGACCCCGCGGCGTGGCCGGACGCCTCGGAGGCCGGGTCCGTCCGGGCGGCAGGCCCGGAGCCCGGCCGCGCCCACGGGGCCGACCCCGCCGCGAACCCGGGCTCCGCTCCAGGCTCGGAATCGCCCGGACGCCCCCGATCGGCTGTGGCCGCCCGGGCGGCGATCATCGCCCGGCGGGCGGCCACCTGGGCGCGCACGGCGCGGATCATCAGGGGCAGGAAGGCCGCCAGGGCGAGGACTCCGAGGATCGAGGCGATGGCCCGCACCCAGGACCCGGTGAGCGCGGGCGGCAGGACGAACAGGATCAGGCACAGCTGCACCACGGTCACCCGCAGCCAGGACAGCCGGGTCAGCTCCCGGTTCCCGGCGCGCACCGCGGCGGGCCCTCCGCCCATGGTGGCCGGCAGCAGGTAGGTCATCGCCCCCAGCAGCACCTGCACCAGGAAGCCCGCGACGAACACCGGCGTCACCGGGGTCAGATCCAGACCCGCCCAGTCGGCGCGCAGCACGAGGATCCCGGTCCACACGGCACCCGCCAGCAGCCAGCAGATCCCGGCCAGCACGGACAGCCCGGCGTAGTCCCGCGGGGCACGGGTGCGGGCCACGCTCACCAGCCACCCCAGCAGCACCACAACACCCAGGGCGTAGGCGCCCAGGCCCGCGGCCGCCGTCGAGCGCCAGCCGACCGGGGCCGAGGTCGCGGCGCCCAGGACGCCGGCCAGCAGCAGCCCCAGCGCGAGACGCAGGCGCGGCAGGGAGCTCTGCGGCATCCGGGTGCGCAGGATCGTGGGCCACAGGGTCAGCAGGGTCCCGGTGACCGTGAGCCCGACGAAGCCCAGCACGTTCACCGCCTCGTGAGCCAGCTGGACCCGGGCGTGCCCGGCCGCGCTGAGATCGGCGACGCCGAGCACCGCCCCCAGCACCGCGCCCACCGGCAGCAGCCACGCCGCGGTGATGTACCACCGGACCGTGACCGCGAAGCGAGCCGGCAGGGCCGCGCGCAGCTGGCGCCCCAGGGAGGCGGCATGCCAGGCGACGGCCCCGCCCACCAGCACCGCCCCGCCGAGCACCGCCGGAACGTGCACGGCGGGGTACGGGGTGAGCATCATCCCCGCGATCAGGACGACGACGCCGAGGTTCAGCGTCCGGATCCGCCGCAGCTGGGCGGGGCGGGCGGAGTCCGGGAGGCGGTGCTTGAGCAGGGCCTCGGCGAAGTGCTGGGACCAGATCAGGATGGAGTTGGCGATCAGCCCCAGGGCCACGAGGTGCACCAGGGTCCATCGGGCCTCGGGCAGCCACCGGTGGAAGAACACGGCGAACAGCAGCACGAGCATCCACACCGTGACCGGGCGGGAGGCTCGGCGGTGCCAGCTGGACCTGCCGCCGCCCGGGCGTCGTGCCTGCTGCTCGCCTCGCGTCCGGACCGTCACCGTCGTCGCGCCTCCCGGGGCCGTCATCGAATCATGCTTCTCCCATGCGAGTTTACCGGCCCGCGCGGTGGAGGCCGGGAGCGCAGACGCCGGGCAGGGAACCCCGGCCGGGAACCCGGGGCCAGCGGCTAGACTGGGCGCCCGTGAGATCCTTACCCGCCGTCGTCACCCTCGTCGCCGCCGCCATCCTGCAGGCGATGGGCATGTACCAGTACACCGGGGACACCATCGCCCTGTCCGGGCAGGTCTTCTTCCCGCTGCTGTTCGGGCTGATGGCGGTGTACTTGGCGTGGCGGACCAAGGACGCCCCGCGCTTCGGCGTCGTGCACGCGGTGCTGATGCTGCTGGGCTTCGCCGCCCTGGTGCTCACCGCGGTCGGGAACATCATGCGGGTCTACTCCCTGTACCCGTCCCCCTACCTGTACTACGCGGCCTTCGCGGTGCTGGTCGCGGAGCTGTTCTTCCGCATCCTCGGGATGCCCAAGAAGGCCCGTGACCCGCAGGCCGCCCCGCGGCGCACCCGTCGCCGTCGCCGTCCCGCCGGTCAGGGCCCGACCAACCTGGTCGCCCGCCCCAAGGACCGCCCCCGGGAGGACCTCGAGGACGACGCCGACGCCATCGCCCCCGCCGATGAGGACGACGCCGCTTCCGGAGGAGCCGGCCGGTCCTCCCGTCTCGCCCGGTGAGCGATGACCGCCCGGGGATGAACCGGGCCCGTCCGGGATCCACCCCGGCCGACGCGGACTCCGCGGGTCACCGGGACCGGCCGGCTCGCCCACCCGCCCGCGGGGGAGCCCTCGTCCTGCTGCGCGCCGCGGTGTGGGCCTTCGTCGCGTGGATGCTGTGGAGCCAGTTCTCCTCGGCGGTGTTCGGAGGGTCCGGGGATCTGAAGGTCTACCGGGAGGCCGCGCGCATCGTCGTCGGGGACCCGGGGGCTGCGCCCTCCCTGTACGGCGGGCCCATCTCCACGATCGGAGATTCCTCCCTCCCCTTCACCTACCCGCCGTTCGCGGCCCTGGTCATGGCGCCGCTGGCGTGGATCAGCTGGTTCTCGGGCTCCGTGCTCGTGGCGCTGCTGACCTTCGCGGTCGCGGCGTGCCTGGCGTGGGTCCTGGTGGCGTCGGTCAACCGCCGCGGCGTCCTCCTGCCCGGGCAGGCGAGCCTGGGGACGGCCGCGATCGTCGGGCTCGTGTTCGCCCTGATCTGCGCGAGCTCCCCGTGGCAGGACAACTTCGGCTTCGGCCAGATCAACCCGCTGCTGCTGGCGCTGGTGCTCGCGGACTTCCTGCGTCCGGGCACCCGGGTGCCGCGGGGAGTGCTCGTGGGGATCGCCGGCGGGCTGAAGCTCACCCCGCTGGCTTTCGGCCTGATCCTGCTGATGCGTCGGGATCTCAGGGGCCTGGCGACCCTCGCGGCGAGCTTCGCCGGGACCGTCGCCGTGGGATTCCTGCTGCTGCCCGAGGAGTCCGCGCAGTTCTGGGCCGGGGCCCTGTGGGACTCCTCCCGGGTCGGCGGGCTCGGCGATCTGCGCAACATCTCCGTGGAGGGGTGGCTCACGCACCTGCACCTCGCGGGGCCGGCGCTGAGCCTGCTGCGCGTCCTGCTGGTGCTGGTGCTGCTGGTGGCGACGTCGGCCCTGCTGCCGCTGCTGCACCGGAGGGGTCTGGTGCTCTCCGAGGTCTCCGTGACGGCGTTCCTGATGCTGCAGATCTCCCCGATCTCCTGGATCCACCACTTCGTGTGGCTGCCGGTGGCCGTGTTCGCGTGGGCGTGGGAGGTGCGCCCCAGCCTGTGGGGCGGGGTCTCCCGGGGCGCGCGGATCTGGCTGGACGCGGCCGCGTGGGTGGCCGGTGTCGGCTTCTTCATCGGTCCGCTGCTGCTGGGGCCGTGGGTCGCCGGGATGTTCGGCTGGGGCACCGGGGGAGCGGCGAGCACCCTGCCCGCCGCGGTCCTGTACGCGCTGGTGGTGGTCACCGCGGTGCATGCGGTGCGCGGCGAGCGGCACGGTACCCTGGCAGGGTGAGTTCCCCCGCCGCCTCGTCGAGTCCCCAGCCTTCCCGCCGAGACCGCGATGCCGCGGTTCCCGGGCCCTCGCGCGCCTGGCAGATCGGGGCGTGGGTCGTCGTCGTCGCGGTGGTGGGTGCGCAGCTGACGTACTCGATGCTGGTGGGCGGGCTGGACTTCTCCGTGTACCGCACGGGCGCTGCGACGATCTTCGGCAGCGACGGCGTGCGCGCGGACCTGTACGACCGGGATCTGGTGCCCCTGGGTGGGGGCTTCCTGCCGTTCACCTATCCGCCGTTCGCGGCGCTGATCCTGCTGCCCTTCGCCTTCATCCCGATGTGGCTGGGTCAGGCGATCATGCTGGCGTTCTCGGTGGCGGTGGCGTGGTGGTTCGCGGCCATCGTGTACGACTACGTCAACCACCGCGGCCGGCGGATCCCCTTCCAGGACAAGCTGGGCCGCACGACGACGATCGCCGTGCTCACCGCGGTCATCCTGCTCTCGGGGCCGTGGCGGCGCGGCATCGGGCTGGTGCAGATCAATCCGCTGATCATGCTGCTGGTGCTGGGGGATCTGCTGCGACCGGCCACCCGCCTGCCGCGCGGGTTCTTCATCGGGATCGCCGGGGGCATCAAGCTCACCCCGCTGGTCTTCGGGCTCATTCCGCTGATGCGCAAGGACGTGAAGGGCGTGCTGACCCTCGGGGCGTCCTTCCTGGGCACGATCGCCCTGGGCTTCCTCCTGCTGCCGCACCAGGCGGTGCAGTTCTGGACCTCGGCGGTCTCGGATCCCACCCGGGTGGGCAACATCAACTACCCGGACAACATCTCGGTGCAGGGCTGGCTGATGCACCTGACCCTGGAGGGGTACCACGCGCAGATGCCGACGGCGCTGCTGTCGGGGCTGCACTGGCTGCTGATCGCGGTGCTGCTGGTGGGCACGGCCGCGGTGATCCCGGTGCTGGATCGGCGGGGGATGCGGCTGTCGGTGATCGGCCTGACGGCGTTCCTGATGCTGGAGATGTCCCCGATCTCCTGGTCCCACCACAACACGTGGCTGCCGCTGATCGTGGCGGCCTTCCTGGTGGACGCGCTGCCGTGGGCCTTCCGCGAGCGCGACTGGCGCCGCACCGCCGCGCAGGTGCTGGCGTGGGCGGCCTTCGTCGGCCTGTACTACTCGCCGCTGTGGCTGGCGGCCACGGTGGCCGGAACCACCGAGAACCTGGACTACGTCTCCCGTCCTGCCCAGATCGCGGCGGGCCTGCCGATGCTCGCCCACTACCTGCTGGTCCTGCTGTGGATCACCCAGATCTGGCGCCACCGCCACGACCCCCTGCCCGCCGGGAAATGATCTCCGGGATCTGTGGAGCGGTTGGCGGGTTGTGGAGCGGTGTAGCCACTCCCTAAGTTGCCAACCACTCCACAGACGGGAGTTGGCCGGGGGTTATCCACAGATTTCCGACGTCGGCTCCCCGCGTCCTGTTCCCGGGGGGACAGTGGTCCCATGGACAGGAAGCGCCTCATCACCGCCGATGACCTGCACCTCGTCTCCCGGATGCGCCGCGAGGGAGAATCCGAACACCCGCTGCGCCGCGGGGACTGGGTGAAGGTCTGGCGCGGCTGCTATCTGGACCGCGAGCACTGGGTACGGCTCACCCCGGAGCGCCGGGCCCTGGCCAGGCATCTCGCCTACGCCAGCGTGAGCACCGGGCCGATCACCTTCTCCAGGACCTCAGCGGCCCTGGCCTGGGGGCTGCACCTGTCTCCTGTGCCCGAGGAGATCCACATCTGCGGCGATCCCCGCCCGAACCCGTCGTCGCCGCTGGTCAAGGGGCATCTGCTGCGCGGGCTCTCCGAGGATCGGCAGATCACCGATCTGGGGCTGCCGGTGACCTCTCTGCAGACCACGGCCGTGGAGTGCGCGCGCAGTCTGGACGCGCTTCCCGCCCTGGTGATCTTGGATCAGATCCTGGCCCGCGGGGTGCAGAGGGCCGCCATCGAGCGGGAACTCACCCACTCCCCGGGGAGGCATGGGAACCGCCGTGGATTGACTGTCCTGGGACGGGCCGACGGGCTGGCCGGGTCCGTGGCGGAGACCATCGCTCGGTTCCGCATCGCGGAGGCGGGCATGCCGCTGCCGCAGCTGCAGGTCAGGGTGGACACCGACAGCGGGAGGTTCTTCCTGGACATGGCCTGGCCGGAGCTGATGCTCGCCCTGGAGATCGACGGGTCCCTCAAGTACACCGATTACGGCCCGGCTCTGGAGGTCATCGTGAAGGAGAGATCCAGGGAGAAGGCCATCCAGAACCTCGGATGGTTCATCCTGCGGGCCGGGTGGCCTCAGCTGCACAGCGGCTGGCCGCAGTTCCGACGGATCCTCGGGGAGGCCATCCTGGTCCGCCAGCTGGAGCGCGGCCTGCCGCCGTGGACCGCACCGAGCAGGTGACCGGTGATCTGCGAAGCGGTTGGCGGGTTATGGAGCGGCTACATCACTCCACAACCCGCCAACCACTCCACAAACGGGTTATTGAGCCGTGAAGGGGGCGATCTCCACCCCGGCCTCCTGGAGGGCGCCCCGCACCGCCCGGGCGATCCCGACGGCGTCGGGGGTGTCCCCGTGCACGCACACGGACTCCGCGCCCAGCCGCACCGGGGTGCCGTCCACGGCCTGGACCACGCCCTCGGACACCATCCGGAGCACGCGGGCAGCGATCTGCTCCGGGTCGTGCAGCACCGCGCCCGCCTCCCGGCGCGGCACCAGGGAGCCGTCCGGCAGGTAGCCCCGATCCGCGAAGGCCTCGCGCACCGGGCGCAGCCCCGCGGCTTGAGCCTCCTCCTCGATCACCGATCCCGGCAGCACCAGGATCGCCGCGCCCGGCAGGGCCGTCGCCACCCCCTCGGCCACCGCGGCGGCCTGCCCCCGCTCCCGGGCGATGACGTTGTACAGCGCCCCGTGCGGCTTCACATAGGAGACCTGCGCGCCCTCCGCCCGGGCGATCGCCTGCAGCGCCCCGATCTGCCAGATCACCGCATCCACCAGCTCGTGATGGGCCATCTCCAGGCGGCGTCGGCCGAAGCCCTGCAGATCCGGGTAGGCCACGTGCGCCCCGATCGCGGTTCCGTGCTCGACGGCGGCCCGGCAGGTCGCCCGCGCCACCGACGGGTCCCCGGCGTGGAAGCCGCAGGCCACGTTCAGCGAGGAGGCCAGCCCGGCCATCGCCGCGTCGTCGCCCATGGTCCAGGAGCCGAAGGACTCCCCGGAATCCGAGTTCAGATCGATCCGCGGCGCGGCCCCCGGCCCCCGGTGTCCGACGCCGGTCACCAGATGCTCACCCGCTCCTGCGGATCCAGCCAAAGCTCATCCTCCGGCCCCACCTCGAAGGCGTCGTAGAAGGCGTCGATGTTGCGCACGATCCCGTTGCACCGGAACTCCGCGGGGGAGTGCGGGTCCATCGAGAGGTACATCCGCAGGGTCTGCGGGCGGGCCTTGGAGCGCCACACCCGCGCGTAGGCGACGAACAGCCGCTGCAGCGCGGTCTGCCCGTCCACCACCGGCGCGGAGTCGAAGTCCAGCCCCTGCTCGGCCAGGGCCCGGCGGTAGGCCTTCAGTGCGATGCCCAGACCGCCCAGGTCGCCGATGTTCTCCCCGAGGGTCAGCTCCCCGTTGACGGCGTCCCGCTCCGGGTCCAGCCCCTCCGGGACGTACCCGCTGTACTGGCGCACCAGCTCGCCGGTGCGCTTGTCGAACTCCGCCCGGTCCTGCGCGGTCCACCAGTCGTTGAGGTTGCCGTCGCCGTCGTACTTGGAGCCCTGATCGTCGAAGCCGTGCCCGATCTCGTGGCCGATCACCGCACCGATCGCCCCGAAGTTCACGGCGTCGTCGGCGTCCATGTCGAAGAACGGGGGACGCAGGATCGCGGCGGGGAACGCGATCTCGTTCATCAGCGGGTGGTAGTAGGCGTTGACCGTCTGCGGGGTCATCGCCCACTCGTCGCGGTTGATCGGCTGACCCAGCTTGCCCAGCTCGTACTCGTGCTCGAAGCGCGAGCCGCGCCGCACGTTCTCCAGCAGATCATCATCCATGCTCAGCCCGGAGTAGTCCCGCCAGGAATCCGGGTAGCCGATCTTGGGGGTGAACTTGTCCAGCTTGTCCAGGGCGCGCTCGCGGGTGGCCTCGGTCATCCAGTCCAGCGAGGAGATGGACTCGCGGTAGGCCTCGATCAGGTGCTGGACCAGCTGGAGCATCCGCTGCTTGTGCTCCGGCGGGAAGTGCCGGGCCACGTACTCCTGCCCCACCTCCTCGCCCAGCAGGGCCTCCACCAGGCCGACGCCGCGCTTCCAGCGGTCCCGGATCTGCTCGGTGCCGGTGAGGGTCTTGGAGTAGAACTCGAAGTTCTCCTGCACGATCTGCGTCCCGAGGAAGGGGGCGCGGGCGTGGATCAGGCGCCACACGGCCCACAGCCGCCAGTCCTCCAGGTCCTCCGAGACCCACAGCCGGGCCAGGCCCTCGAGGGCGGAGGGCTGGCCCACGATGACCTTTGCGAAGCCTTCGGGGGTGCCCCCGATGCCCTCGATCCACCGGGTCCAGGGGAAGCCGGGGAAGGCCTGATCCAGCTGGTCGAAGGAGTGCGGGTTGTAGCGCTTGTTGGCGTCGCGCAGGGTCACCTGGTCCCAGTGGTGGGAGGCGATCTTCTCCTCGAGGGCGTACACCCGGGCGGCGGCGTCGGCCGGGGTGGTGCCGAAGCGCTCGGCGGTCCCGGTCAGCGCGAACATCCGCTCCAGGTGCGCCCGGTAGGCCTCCCGGATCTGGGCGTGCTTGTCCTCGAAGAAGTAGTCCCGGTCCGGCAGGCCGATCCCGGACTGGGTGAGGTTCGGGACGTAGCGGGTGGCGTCCTTGGCGTCGTTGGCCACGTACAGGCCCACGGGCCCGCCGACGCCGGAGGCCTCCAGCGCGGCCAGGGCCAGCACCAGCCCGTCCCGGTCCTCGGCCTGTTCCAGCAGCGCCAGGTCCGGTTCCAGCGGGTCTGTGCCGGCGGCTTCGATGCTCTGCTCGTCCATGAAGGAGTTGTACAGCCGCCCGATGCGCGAATCCGGGTCGCGCCGGCCGATCTCGGTGATGATGTCCCGGACCTGCTCCTCGGCGAGGTCGCGCAGGTGGTGGAAGGCGCCGTCGATGCCGCGGTCGGCGGGGATCTCATGGGCGGCGATCCAGGGGCCGTTGACGTGGCGGTAGAAGTCATCGCCCGGGCGGATCGAGGGGTCGAAGGTCAGCTCGGGGGCTGTGGTGTCGGTGCTCTGCGTCATACGCACCAAGGTAATGTGTGCGCTCGCACCCTCGCACCCGGGTTCACCCACCGCGTGGCGCACCCCGGCGACGGTGTCGCCCCGATCGCGCATGTGACGCCGCCTGACGCCGGGTTGAGCGGGTCTGTTCGGGTGAGGCGAGCCTGACTAGACTGGCGAGGCGATGCCCACGGGGCCGCGCTCCAGCCGGGAGTCCGCGCCCCTCGCGGTCGACCGAAAGGAAACAACGCTTTGTCTCAAGACCAGCGCCCCCTGCGCGTGGCCGTCATCGGGGCCGGCCCCGCCGGGATCTACGCCGCGGACCTGCTGTCCCGCTCCGAGGCCGTCGCCGAGGGGCAGGTGCGCGTCAGCATCGACATCTTCGACCGCTACCCCGCCCCCTTCGGCCTGATCCGCTACGGCGT
>ERZ1023261.135-NODE-135-length-34334-cov-6.158027_pt1 | contig 34334 bp, 35 predicted proteins | sample MGYA00521234_ERZ1023261 | MGnify/ENA primary metagenome ERZ1023261 (study PRJEB32759, sample SAMN07749871) | skin metagenome | biome: transportation; feature: city; material: polyester macromolecule | host: Homo sapiens | place: Hong Kong:TC line | collected...
GCGAGGCGTCGTTGCTGGGTTCACGAACCTGCACGCGCACGGTCTTGTACCCCAGGGCTTTCAGGGCCTTGCCGAGCGGTGCGCCCAGGCCCTGTCCGCTGGCGTCGTGGATGCTGACGATCAGGCCTGGGGGAATGGTGGGGTTGCTGGTGTCGGTGGTGGCCTGCCCCCACACTTTGGCGAGGCGTTCGCGGTTCACGGCGAGGTTGAAGGTGCCCCGGATGGTGTTGGTGGGAAGGGTGGCGAAGCGTAGTTTCAGGCCAGTGAGTTTGGGCAGCAGCGCCGTGACGACGATCCCCTTCGGCGCCATCTCGTTCCTCAGCGCCTCGGCGAACGACCGGATGAACATTTTCGACGCCGAATAGACGGCTTCGAAAGGCCCCGGCATCAGCGCCGAGATCCTCGACGACGAGGGCAAGCCGTTCACCGAGCCCGAGAAGGTCGGCTACCTCGTCCTGACGAAGCCGTGGCCGTCGATGCTGCGGGGCATCTGGGGCGACCCGGACCGCTACCGGGAGACGTACTGGTCACGCTTCGGCCCCGAGTACTACTTCGCGGGCGACGGCGCGAAGTACGACGCGGACGGCAACATCTGGCTGCTCGGCCGGGTGGACGACGTGATGAACGTCAGCGGCCACCGGCTGTCGACGGCGGAGATCGAGTCCGCGCTCGTGTCGCACCCGGCGGTCGCGGAGGCCGCCGTCGTCGGCGCGAGCGACGAGATGACCGGCCAGGCCGTGTGCGCCTTCGTCATCCTGCGCGGCGCCGCCGTCCCCGCCGACGGGGACACCGACGCGGTCGTCCAGGAGCTCCGAGCCCACGTCGGGAAGGAGATCGGCCCGATCGCCAAGCCGCGGTCGATCATGGTCGTCACCGAGCTGCCGAAGACCCGCTCGGGGAAGATCATGCGTCGCCTGCTGCGCGACCTCGCCGAGGGCCGGGAGGTCGGCGACGCGACGACGCTCGCGGACAGCTCGGTCATGCAGACGATCCAGCAGGGCATGACGGGCTGACCGGGGCGGCCGGGGCCCGTCAGCCGGGAACGGCGGCGGAGTCCCGGCCACCCATCGGGGTCCACACGCCGCGCTCGATCATCACCGCACGCAGGACGTCGGGGCGGTCGGTGATGATCCCGTCCACCCCGGCGTCGAGCAGGCGGTGCATGAGATCGGGCTCGTCGACGGTCCACACGACGACCCGCACCCCGAGCCGGTGGGCCCGCACGATGAGCCGGTCGGCGAAGATCGGCACCGCGCCGAGCTGGATCGGCACGTGCGCGAACTGGCCCGTCGCCACCCGCCGCGGCAGGAACGTCCGCACCTTCGACGCGCTGATGAGCGCGGTGAGCGAGCGCCAGCCGAGCGCGGTCCGCAGCCCCGGCGTCTGCTCCGCGAGCAGACCGAGCGCCCCGTCCGAGGCGCCGGCGACGCACACCCGCTCGGCGAGGTCCCGACGCTGGAGGAGCCGGGCCATCGGGGCGATCGCCGCGCGGTCCTTGAGGTCGACGGTGAAGCACGCGTCCGGCAGCGCCTCGAGCGCCTCGAGCAACGTCGGGATCGGCTCGGCCCCCTCGACCCGCACCTCGCGCAGCTGCTCGAGGGTCCGCGCGCCGACCCGGCCGGTCGCGTCCGTGCAGCGGTCGAGGGTGTCGTCGTGGAAGCACACGAGGTGCCCGTCGGCGGTGAGCTTGACGTCCGTCTCGAGGTACCCGAGCCCCATCCCGGCGGCCATCCGGAAGGCCGCGAGGGTGTTCTCGGGCGCCATCGCCGCGCCACCGCGGTGAGCGATGGCGAGCGGCCCCGGTCCCTGTCCGTAACGCGCCATACCCACCAGCGTGACGCGCACGCGGGGGTGGTCGACGCCATTCGTGGCCGGGACGACCCGCTGTTCACCGAGACTTCGCCCGGTTCACCCGGCGGCCACCTGAGCGCCACCGGCGGGCGGCAGGCCGGGGGCGCGACGCGCGGCCGGTAGACTGCGACCAGCGCGCGACGGTCCCGCCGTCCCGCATGGTGTGCCGGGAAGCCTGGTCGGCGATCAAGCCCGTCGACCCCTCCGAGGAGCCATCGTGCCGTCCCCCGACACCCGCCCAGCACCGCCCTCGACCGGCGCCAGCCGGGTCTTCTCCCGCCCTAGCTGGCCCGAGGCGCGGTACGTCGCGGCCGCCCTGCGCACCGAGACGATCGGTGGTGCCCTCCTCCTGCTCGCCGCCGTCGCCGCGCTCGTCTGGGCGAACTCCCCGTGGCGCGAGTCCTACGCCGCGCTGCGCGACCTCGAGCTCGGGGTCGAGAGCCTCCACCTCCGCCTGAGCATCGGGCACTGGGCCGCCGACGGCCTGCTCGCGATCTTCTTCTTCGTCGCCGGGCTCGAGCTCAAGCGCGAGTTCCTCGTCGGCGACCTCCGCGAGGTGCGGCGGGCGGTCGTCCCCGTCGCCGCCGCCGTCTGCGGCGTCATCGTCCCGGCGCTGACCTACCTCGCCGTCGTCCACGGTCTCGGGGCGGGCGAGGCCGCTCGCGGCTGGGCCATCCCGACGGCGACGGACATCGCGTTCGCCCTCGCGGTGCTGGCGGTCATCGGCTCGCACCTGCCGAGCGCGCTCCGGTCGTTCCTCCTCACCCTCGCGGTCGTCGACGACCTCATCGCCATCACGATCATCGCGGTGTTCTACACCGACCACGTCGAGGTCCTCCCCCTGCTGCTCGCCCTGGTCCCCCTTGCCGCGTTCACCTTCCTCACGCAGCGCCGCATCACCCACTGGTGGCTCCTGGTCCCGATCGCGTTCCTCACCTGGGCCCTGGTCCACGCCTCGGGCATCCACGCCACCGTGGCCGGCGTCCTGCTCGGGCTCGCAGTCCCGGTCAAGCCGCGGACGCAGGTCCCCGCGGCGGCGACGATGAGCCGCAAGGCCGACGTCGCCCACCGTTTCGAGCACCTCGTCCGTCCCGTGTCCGCCGGGTTCGCCGTCCCGGCCTTCGCGTTCTTCGCATCGGGCGTGACGGTCGTCGGCGGCGGCCTGGGCGCGACGTTCGCGGACGAGGCCGCGATCGCCGTCGTCGTCGCCCTCGTCGGCGGCAAGCTCGTCGGCGTCCTCACCGGGACGTTCGTCGCCGCGAAGCTCACCCGCGCCACGCTCGACCCGTCCCTCGGGTGGTGGGACGCCGTCGGTGTCGCGCTCCTCACCGGGGTCGGGTTCACCGTCTCCCTCCTCGTCGGGGAGCTCGCGTTCGGCGCCGGGAGCGAGCGCGACGAGCACGTCAAGGTCGCGATCCTCACCGGATCGCTGCTCGCGGCATGCCTCGCGGCGGTCGTCCTGCGGGTCCGCAACCGCGTCCACCGGCGGATCCACGAGGAGGAGACCGCCGACACCGACGCCGACGGGATCCCCGACGTCTACCAGGACGACACGGCCGTCCCGCCCGGCGCCCGCGCGGTCAGCGGATAGGCTGACGTGAACCTCAGCACCCGATCACTCGACGGAGCACCCCGATGAGCAGCGACCAGGACCGCACGCGCGGCGCCCACTCCTTCGACGCCGGCGCCCCCGCCGTCGAGACGCCCCGCACGCCGGAGCGGACGATCGGGCAGCTGGTCGCCGACGCGAGCGCCGACCTCAGCGCGATCATCCGCGGCGAGATCCAGCTCGCCAAGGCCGAGGTCACCAAGGGGCTGACGATCGGCGGCAAGGGCGTCGGCATGCTCGTCGGGGCCGGCCTCATGGGCCTGTTCGGTCTCATCTACCTGCTCCACGCGGCCGCGCGCGGCATCGGCGTCTTCCTCCCGGTCTGGGCGGGCTACCTCATCGTCGCGGCGGTCCTCTTCCTCGTCGCCGGCATCCTCGCCCTGCTCGGCATCAAGTCCCTGAAGAAGGCCAAGCCGGTCCCCGAGCGCGCCATCAAGAGCGCCAAGGACACGGTCGACGCGGTCAAGCACGCCGCCAACTGACGCCCCTGACCCGGTGGGTCAGCCCCAGTCGTCCTGCTGGCCCGGCAGGCACGGGCCGGTGCCCACGGCCGCGGCCCGGGGACCCAGACCGTCGACCATCGGGTAGACCCGGTCGAGCGTCATCGCGTACCCGGTCTCGCGGTCCTCGAGCGACCGGGCGAAGACGAGTCCCACGACCTCGCCGTACGCATTGAACAGCGGCCCGCCCGAGTTCCCCTCGTCGAGCCGGGAGCGCAGCACCAGCGTCCGGCGGGTCGGGCCGACCGAGCCGTAGATGTCGGTGCCGACGTCCTCGCTCACCTCGCGCACCCGCGCCGGGCGGACGGAGTACGGGCCGTCGAGCGGGTACCCTGCGACGGCGGCGTCCGCGCCGCGGACCGGCTCGAGCCCCTTCCGCAGCGGTTGCTGCCGCAGGCCCGCGACACGCACGACGGCGATGTCCTGCCGGGGATCGAAGGAGACGACCTCGGCCGGCCAGACCTGCCCCTCCCGGGTCGTCACCGTGACCCGTCGGCCGCCGGCGACGACGTGCGCGTTCGTCACGACGAACCCGGTGCGGGCCACGAAGCCCGACCCCTCGCTGCCGCCGGAGCACTCCCGCGACATCGACCGGACCTTGACGACGGCGCCGGAGACGGCGGAGATCCGCACGGCCCCCCGGATCCGCGGGTTGGGCGGGTCGACCGGCCGGATCCGCTCGAGCCCGACGCCGACCGCGACGGTCGCGATCCCCTCCCGGCTGACCCGGCGGTGCAGCGGCGCCGCCGCCACCCGCGCCCGGTCGGGGACGTACCGGTCGACGGCGTGCAGCACGCGGGAGTCGGCGATCTCCTGGGAGAGCGGGCCGAGCCCGACCCCGCGCAGGGGGAGGACGACGAGCCACATGAGCCCCAGGGTGAGCAGCCCCGAGACGGCTGCCCCCGGCAGGCGCCAGCGGTGGCCGCTGCCGTGCCTCGAGCGCCGGAAGAGCCGGCGCCGGGCGCTGCGGCCGACGGCCAGGCCCACCTGCTGCGCGAACGCGGCGCACAGGACGACGATGAGGAGCGGCAGGAGCCCGAGGGCGGTCGCTCCCCGCGCGGCGACGAGGTCGGTCCACGGCAGCTGACCGACGAGCAGGGTCCCGGCGATCGCCCCGGCGACGAGACCGACGAGCCCGAACACCGACGCGAGGAGCCCGCGCAGCCACCCGAGTGCGAGCTCGAGGAGCACGACGAGCACGAGGATCGCGTCGAGGATGGGGAACTCACCGCCGCCCATGAGCTCAGCCCCGACGCAGGTAGGGACGGAGCATCCGCAGCGGGAGCCGCCGTTCGCGGTCCTGGTCCCACGGGCGGGTCAGGCCGCCGAGGTCGAGGACCGTCGACAGCAGCTGGGCCGTGAACCCCCAGACGAAGAGGCCGTGCAGCTCGAACCCGGGCCCGCGGTACCCCCGCGGCGCGGTGACGGTGAACCTGTTGGCCGGGTCGAGGACCTCCTCGAGAGGGACCCGGACGACCCGCGCGACCTCCCCGGGGTCGACGACGCCGATGTCGTGGGGCTCGTGCCACCACCCCAGGACGGGGGTGACCGCGTTCTGGCTCGGGTGGAGATAGAGGGCGGGCAGCGTGTCGACGACCGTGACGGCCGCGGGGTCGATCCCGACCTCCTCCTGCGCCTCGCGCAGCGCCGCACCGACCTCGTCCACGTCCTCGGGGTCGATCTTCCCGCCGGGGAAGGAGACCTGCCCCGCATGGGCACGCAGCGTCGACGAGCGCTCGGTGAGGACGACCTCCTGGCCGTCGCCGAGCTCCCCGACGTCCCGACCGGGAGTGGCCCCGAAGGTGAGGAGCACCGCGGACCGGCGCGCGGGGTTCGGCGGCGGGGGGAAGCGCTCGAACCACTCGGGCAGGTCCGCGTCGAGGGTCGGTCGCACCGAGCGCAGCCACTGCGGCATCCCGTCGGACCCGGCCACCGAGCTCATGCGGCCGTCACCGGCCCGGGCTTGACGAGCTTCGCGGCCTTCTCGGGGTCGGTCTCTCCGACCCCGTACGAGGGGCACAGCCGGGCCACCGGGCAGGCCCCGCAGGCCGGACGCCGCGCATGACAGGTGCGCCGGCCGTGGAAGATGAGGACGTGGCTGAGGTCGGTCCACGCCCGGCGGGGGAACCGTGCGCCGATGGCGTGCTCGACCTTGACCGGGTCCTCCTCGGTCGTCCAGCCGAAGCGCCGCACGAGCCGGCCGACGTGCGTGTCGACGGTGATGCCGGGCACGCCGACGGCGTCGCCGAGGACGACGTTCGCCGTCTTGCGGCCCACCCCGGCGAGGGTGACCAGGTCGCTGAGCCGGCCGGGGACCTGCCCGTCGTACCGCTCGACGAGGTCCGCCGCGAGCGCGAGCACGTTGGCGGCCTTCGACCGGAAGAAGCCCGTGGGCCGCAGCACCTCCTCGAGCTCGGTACGGTCGGCCGCCGCGAGCGCCGCCGCATCGGGCCACCGTGCGAAGAGGGTGGGTGTCACCCGGTTCACGGTCACGTCGGTCGTCTGGGCGGACAGCACCGTGGCGACGAGGAGCTGGAAGGGGTTCTCGAAGTCGAGCTCGCACGCCGCGTCGGGATAGCGCTCGGCGAGGATGCGGTACATCCGCCGTGCCCGGCGGGTCAGCGCCACCGAGGACTCCCCCGTCGGTGTCGCGGCCGGAGGTGCCTGCGCATCGCTCAGCGGGGGGTCGGTCGTGGCCACGGCCCCACAGTAGGCGGCCCGTCGGACAACGACGCCCGTCCCCAGATCCCCGGACGGGCGTCCCGTTGTGGCTACCATCACCCCCGTGGACCTCGACGTCGTGCGCCGCTCCCCGCTGCTCAGCCCTCTGGACGAGCAGTCCGTCCATGACCTCGTCGGCCTCATGACGGCCTCCCGGATGGAGCGGGGCGACGTCCTCTTCCGCGAGGGCGAGCAGGGCGACCGGCTCTACGTCATCACCGAGGGCAAGATCAAGCTCGGCCGCACCAGCGTCGACGGCCGCGAGAACCTCCTGTCGATCCTCGGGCCCGGCGAGATGTTCGGCGAGCTCAGCCTGTTCGACCTCGGCCCCCGGACCGCCACCGCGACGGCGATCGCCGAGACCCAGCTCCTCGCGCTCGGCAACGACCAGCTCCACGACGTCATCGCCCGGCACCCGCGGGTGGCGATGGCCCTCATGGCCTCGCTCGCCGGCCGGCTGCGCCGGACGAACGAGAACCTCGCCGACCTCGTCTTCACCGACGTGCCCGGCCGCGTCGCCAAGGCGCTGCTGGAGCTGTCGAGCCGGTTCGGGCGCCCGGTCGAGGAAGGCGTCCTCGTCGCGCACGACCTCACCCAGGAGGAGCTGGCCCAGCTCGTCGGCGCCTCCCGCGAGACGGTGAACAAGGCCCTCGCCGACTTCGCCACCCGCGGCTGGATCCGGCTCGAGGCCCGGGCGGTCCTCCTCCTCGACGTCGAGCGCCTGCAGCGCCGCGCCCGCTGACCCCCGACCCGCTGCCTCGACCCGCCGGCCCTCAGGCCCCGCGCAGGTAGTCGAGCTGCGCCAGCACGGACAGCCGGGCCGCGGGCCACACCGCCCGGTCGACCTCCGCGTAGACCCGCTCCACGACGTCGTCGGCGCTGACGCACCCCGCCGCGAGCGCCTCCCGCACCTGCGCCAGCCGCTCCCGCCGGTGCGTCCGGTAGTACCCGACCATCGCGGCCGCGTCCGGGACGACCGGCCCGTGCCCGGGCAGGATCGTCACCGCACCGTCGGGCGGCTGGGTGAGGGCCGCGAGGCGGTCGAGGGAGTCGAGGTATGCGGCGAGCTCCCCGTCGGGGTGGGCGACGACCGAGGTGCCGCGGCCCAGGACGGTGTCGCCCGTGAGCAGCGCGCCGTCGCCCTCGACGACGAACGAGACGGAGTCGGCCGTGTGGCCGGGGGTCGTCACCGCACGCAGCTCCACGCCCGCGGCGCGCAGGACGTCGCCGTCGGCGAGGTCATCGGCCCCGCGGCCCACCGCCGAGACGGGGGCGCCGGTCATCGCGACGAACCGGTCGACGCCGCCGGCGTGGTCGAGGTGGCCGTGGGTGAGGACGATCCGCACGACCCGCGCATCCCTGCACGCCACGTGGTCGAGGACGGCCCGCAGGTGCGGCTCGTCGTCCTCGCCGGGGTCGACGACGATCGCCTCCGACCCGCCCGGGGCCATGAGGACCCACGTGTTCGTCCCGTCGAGGGTCATCGGGTTCGCGTTGCCCTCGAGCACGCAGAACGCGCGCTCGGTGGCCTGACCGCCGCGCCACTGCCCGAACGGCGCCGACGGCACGGGCGCGACGCTCGTCACGGCAGGACCGTCCGGACCACGGGGCCGTCCGGCCCGGCGACGAGGACCGGCTCGAGGCGCTCGACGCGGGGCCGGTCGGCGAGCACCGCGGCGACCGAGCCGAGCGCGTCGAGGGCGCCGAGCGCGTGCCGGGTCGGCTCGAGCAGCATCGCCTCGCCCGCGTCGGCCGCGGCGAGCAGGTCGGCGGGCCGGACCCAGCCGCCGAGCTCGGCCTCGGTCGTGCACGCGACCGCCTCCTGGCCCTCGGGCATCGCGGCGGCGTAGAACCACGTGTCGTACCGGCGCACCTCGAAGTCGGGGGTGAGCCAGCGGGCGCGCGGGACGAGGGAGGACGGGTCGAGCCGCACGCCGCACTCCTCGGCCACCTCGCGGACGGCGGCGACCCGGGCGGCCGCGTCGGACGACCCGCGGTCGGCGAACCGCGCCGCCGCGTCGCGGTCGACCGCCTCGATGCCGCCACCGGGGAACACGTGGACCGACGGGGCGAACTCCATCTGCGGCACCCGGCGGAGGACGAACACCTCGAGAGCGTCCTCGACCTCCCGCAGCAGCATCACGGTCGCCGCCTCCCTGATGGCGACCGGCTCCCCCGGGGCCTCGAGCCAGGCGAGCGCGCGGTCCCGCACGGCCGCGACGCCGACGACGGGCACCTCCCACACCGGGCTCACGAGGTCACCGGACCCGGACCGTGACCTCGACCTCCACGGGTGCGCCGAGCGGGAGCGCGGCGACGCCGACGGCCGACCGGGCGTGCACGCCGGCCTCGCCGAAGACCTCGCGCAGCAGGTCGCTCGCCCCGTTGAGGACGGCCGGCTGCCCCGAGAAGCCCGGGGCGGAGGCGACGAACCCGGTGACCTTGACGACGGCCTCGACCCGGTCGAGGTCCCCGAGCACGGCGGCGATGGCCGCCAGCGCGTTGACCGCGCACGTCCGGGCGCACGCCGCGGCGTCCTCCGGGGTGACCTCGGCGCCGACGAGCCCGGTCGCCGTCAGCTCCCCGCCGACGAGGGGGAGCTGGCCCGAGGTGTGGACCCGGTCGCCGTCGAGCACCGCGGGCGCGTACGAGCCGACCGGCGCGGCGGGCGCCGGCAGCTCGATCCCGAGCTCGGCCAGCCGCTGCGCGACGCCCATGTCAGGCCTTGGGCCGCTTGAGGTAGGCCACCAGGTTGCCCTCGGCGCCCTGGAGGACCTGGACGAGCTCCCAGCCGTCCTCGCCCCACTGGTCGAGGATCTGCTTCGTCGCGTGCACGATGAGCGGAACGGTCGCGTACTCCCACGTCGTCATGGGTCCGACACTACTGGCCGGGCGGGCGCCCCTACGCTGGGACCGTGACCTCCGGCCGTGACTCCCGCGCGCGGCTGCACGTCGTCACGGGCAAGGGCGGGACCGGCAAGACGACGGTGTCCGGGGCGCTCGCGCTCGCGCTGACGATGGCCGGCCAGCGGGTGCTCCTCGTCGAGGTCGAGGGGCGTCAGGGGATCGCCGCACTGCTGGGGACTGCCGAGCTCGGGGCGCAGGAGCAGGTGCTCGCCACGACCGACACCGGTGGTCGGCTCTCGGGGCTCGCGGTCGATGCCCGGGCCTCCCTCGTGGAGTACCTCGCGACGAACTACCGGCTCGGCCGGACCGCCGGGGTGCTCGACCGCATCGGCGCGGTGGAGTTCGCGACGAGCATCGCGCCGGGCGTGCGTGACGTCCTGCTCACCGGCAAGGTGTACGAGGCCGCGCGCCGCACCGGTCGGCACGCGGGATCGGGTCCGAGCACCGAGTCGGTCTACGACGCGGTGGTCCTCGACGCGCCGCCGACGGGTCGGATCACGCCGTTCCTCGCCGTCAACCGAGAGGTCGGCCACCTCGCCACCCGCGGTCCGATCCGCGGCCAGGCCGAGACGATCACCCACTTCCTCCAGGACCGGCGCACGGTCGTCCACGTCGTCACCCTGCTCGAGGAGATGCCGGTGCGGGAGGCGATCGAGGCGGTGGCCGAGCTGACCGCTGCCGGCTTCCACGTCGGGTCGGTCGTCGTCAACCGCGAGCGCGACCCGATCGTCACGCCGGGCCACCTGCGCCGCGTGCGCGCGGGCACGGACGCGCTCGTCGCGTCGGTCGCCGCGGACCTCGACGCCGCGGGCGTCGCGACATCCTCCGAGCTCGTCACCGCGCTGCTCGCCGAGGCGGTCGACCACACCGCGCGGGTGGATCTTGAGAGCGAGCAGGCCGCGCTGCTCGAGGAGGTGGACGTCCCGGTCGTCCACCTGCCGGAGATTCCCGAGGGGCTCGACGCGCCCGACGGCGAGCTCGGCGGAGCCGGCCTCCGTCGACTCGTCGAGTCGCTGCCGACCGAGGTCACGGAGGCGGCGGGGTGAGCGGCGACGGCACGGGCATCGACGACCCGGCGCAGGTCCGCCCCCTCGACGTCGACGCCCTCGTCGCCGACCCGACGGTCGGGGTGATCGTGTGCTGCGGCGCGGGTGGGGTCGGGAAGACGACGACGGCCGCCGCGCTCGCGCTGCGGGCCGCGGAGGCCGGGCGCTCGGTCGTCGTGCTGACGATCGACCCGGCCCGGCGCCTGGCGCAGTCCCTCGGTCTCGAGGAGCTCGACAACACCCCCCGGCCCGTCGTCGGGATCGACGGCGCCGCGGGCGGGCGGCTCGACGCGATGATGCTCGACATGAAGCGGACCTTCGACGAGGTCGTCGAGGCCCACACGACCCCGGAGAAGGCGGCCCAGATCCTCGCCAACCCGTTCTACCTCGCGCTGTCGAGCTCGTTCGCCGGGACCCAGGAGTACATGGCGATGGAGAAGCTGGGGCAGCTGCGCGCCCGCAGCGACGAGTGGGACCTCGTCGTCGTCGACACGCCGCCGTCCCGCGCGGCGCTGGACTTCCTCGACGCGCCGCGGCGGCTCGGCCGATTCCTCGACGGGCGGCTGGTCCGGCTCCTCACGAGCCCCGCGCGGGCGGGGGGTCGGGCCTCGCTCAAGGTCGTCGGTGCGGGGATGGCGGCCGCGACCGCCGTCATGGGCCGGGTCCTCGGCGGGGACCTGCTGCGGGACGTCCAGACCGTCGTCGCCGCGCTGGACACGATGTTCGGCGGCTTCCGTGAGCGCGCGGAGCGGACCTACGCGCTGCTCCAGGCCGAGTCGACCGCGTTCCTCGTCGTCGCCACCCCCGAGCGGGACGCTCTGGCCGAGGCGGGCGTCCTCGTCGACCGGCTGCGGGCGGATGCCATGCCGCTGGCGGGGGTGGTCGTCAACCGGGTGCAACCCCTGGCGCTGCCGGACGGCGGGCTCACGGACCTCGATCTGCCGGGCGACGTCGCCCTCGCCGCCGCCGGGCGGCTGCGGGCGGAACGACCGTCGCCGACCGCGGGGCTCACCGCCTCGTTGCTCGAGCTCCATGCGCGCGCCATGACGATCGCCGTGCGCCACGCCCGCGCGGTCGAGCGGTTCGTCGCCGTCCACGACGACGTCGACCTCGCGCTCGTCCCCACGGAGGCGACGGACGTCCACGACCTCGAGGGGCTCCGGCTGATCGGCGACCGCCTCGGCCGGTGACCGCCACCGCCCGTGGGAGACCGCCTCAGACGGTGGTCTCCTCCGCGTGGCGCGCCCGACGGAACAGGTCGGCCCAGGAGGTGACGTCCGGGCGTCGGCGCAGCAGGGCCCGGCGCTCGCGCTCGGTCATCCCGCCCCACACCCCGAACTCGGTGCGGGTGTCGAGCGCGTCAGCGAGGCACTCCGCGACGACGGGGCAGCCTCGGCACAGCAGCTTCGCCTCACGCTGGTCCTTGCCCTGGACGAAGAGGGCGTCGGGGTCGCTCGTGGCGCACCGCCCGAGCCGTCGCCAGTCTGTCACCCACCGAACTCGTGGCCCCCCGGCTGTGACGGTCATCCTGGCGCTACCCCCGTTCCCGATCAAGCCCACATCTTGAGCCGATCCGGCCCGTCCCGCGGGCCGCTCCGCTACCCTAGGTGTGACCCTGTGTCGTTCACATGTCCCGAACGGGCCCAGTGAGGCTGGTCCTTTCGGACTACGCAGGCGCGTCCGTCGCCCGGCCGCGCGGGCTCCGGGGGCGATCTCAGGCTCCGTCGGTAACCTTCGCCCCATGCGTCGCTCCCACATGCCCCACCTCGCGAGCCTGCTCGCAGCCTTCGTCGCGATCTCCGTCGCGATGGGCCTGCTGTCGGCCGGGCTCGCACTGCCCCTGACGGGCGCGCTCGGCGCGGCCGCGAGCGGCACGGCCACGGCGTTCGAGGACCTCCCCGAGAACTTCACTCCGACCGCGCTCGCCCAGCAGAGCACGGTCGTCTCCCGCGACGGGAAGACGCTCGCGACCCCGTACGAGAGCAACCGCGTCATCGTCCCGCTGAAGAAGATCGCGCCGGTGATGCGCAAGGCGCAGATCGCGATCGAGGACAGCCGGTTCGAGGAGCACGGCGGCATCGACGTGCGCGGCACCGCCCGCGCCCTCGTCACCAACGCCGCCGGCGGCGGCGTCACCCAGGGCGGCTCGTCGATCACCCAGCAGTACGTGAAGATGATGCTCGTCGAGAAGGCCCTGCAGAAGGGCGACGAGAAGGGCGCCGCGCAGGCCAAGGAGAAGTCCTACGCCCGCAAGCTCCAGGAGATGAAGTACGCGCTCAACGTCGAGAAGACGATGAGCAAGAAGCAGATCCTGCAGGGCTACCTCAACCTCGCGTACTACGGCGACCAGACGTACGGCGTCGAGGCCGCCGCGCGGCACTACTACGACAAGCACGCGAGCGAGCTCAACCTCTCCGAGGCCGCGACGCTCGCCGGCGTCGTCCAGTCGCCCGGGTCGACCGACCCGAACAACAACCCCACGGCTGCGCAGAAGCGCCGCAACGTCGTCATCGACCGGATGCGCGCGCTGAAGTGGATCACCGCCAAGGAGGCCAAGGCGGCGAAGAAGCCGAGCGTGAAGTCCCAGCTGCGGATCCGGGAGAACGAGGGCGGGACGTGCGCGCGGTCGGTCGAGCCGTACGTCTGCGCGTACATCGAGGCGTACCTCAAGACGATGCCGGAGCTCGGTGACAACCCGCGGGAGCGCTGGCGGAACGTCACGACCGGCGGCCTGAAGATCGACACGACCTTCGACTACGGCGACATCCGCGAGGCGCGGAAGATGCTCCAGGCGAAGGTTCCCCCGGGTGACCCGAGCGGCGTCGGCGCGGCCGTCGCGACCGTCGAGCCAGGCACGGGCAAGATCCGGGTTCTCGCGCAGTCCTCGACGTTCAAGACGGGCATCAAGAAGAACAGCACGCGGTACACCGAGCAGGCGTGGACCCAGCCGGTGGCCTTCGGCGGCACGCGCGGGTGGCAGATCGGCTCGACGGCGAAGATGTACGCCCTCGCCGCCGCGATGGAGCGCGGTGACACCGCCAACGGGGGGCTGTACGTCCCGATGGCGAGCACGACGCAGGCGTGGTATCCGCCCGCGAGCCTCGCGGGCCATCCGTGCTTCGGCACCTTCCCTCAGGGGGTCCGGAACGACGAGCTCATCGGGGGCAGCTACCTCCCCTACCGCGTGGTGACCCCGAGGTCCGTGAACACGGCGTTCGTCCAGCTCGTCGCCAACCTCGGTTGCAAGGTCCACGACACGATGGGGAAGATGCACCTGCAGAACGGTGGACCTGCCCCCGGGGACACGAGTGGCCTCGCGTGGGACAAGGGTGCGGCGGCCGTCGCGCTCGGTGGCGACGACACCGATCCGCTCACGCTCGCCAACTCCTACGCGATCCTCGCGGCGGGCGGCACGTACTGCCCGCCGAATCCGATCGAGAAGATCACCGACTCCAACGGCAAGGCCCTCAAGCTCGAGCCGCCGAAGTGCGAACGCGTCCTCAAGTACTCGAGCGCGCAGAACGTCACCGAGCTGCTGAAGACGGTCATCACCGGGCCGCACGGCACCGGTGCGGCAGCTCGGCTCGCGGACGGGCGGGTGGCCGCGGGCAAGACGGGGACGACGAACGACCACAAGCAGTCGTGGTTCGTCGGGTACACCAACCAGCTCTCGACCGCGGTCTACGTCGGCACGCCGATCCAGCAGCACGAGATGAAGGGCCTCATCGGCGGCCAGTACTACGGCCCCGTCTTCGGTGGCACGATCGCCGCCCCGCTGTGGTCCCAGATCGTCGGCATGCAGAGCAGGGGGATGGAGAAGAAGGGCATCCCCCAGAGCGACGGCGGTTCGGACGGCGGCGGCTCGAAGAAGCCGTCCGGCGACCAGAAGAGCATCCCGAACGTCGCGGGTCAGCCCGAGGCGGTCGGCCTGCAGACCTTGCGGAACGCAGGCTTCACACCGGTCGTTGCGGGGCGCGTCCCCAGCCGGGCACCGGCCGGGATCATCAGTTACATCACCCCGACCGGCTCGGCCGCCCAGGGGGCCAGCATCCAGGTCTTCGTCTCCAACGGCACCCCTCCCCAGTGACGCCGACCCGCGTCTGACGTGACGCCCCCGATCGCACCGGTCGGGGGCGTCACCCGTTCCGGGGGGTCAGCCGCGGCGGACGAGCTTCCCGTTCGGCGTCCGGCGCAGGCTCTCGACGAGATCGACCCGGCGGGGCTGCTTGTAGCGGGCGAGGGTGGCGGCAGCGTAGGAGAGCACCGCATCGGGCAGGTCCTGCGGGCGCTCGACGCCCTCGGCGGGCACGATCCGCGCGACGAGGATGCTCACGCCGTCGCGGACCTCCTCCGCCGTGACGAGGACGTCCGCGACCCCGGGGACCTGCGCCAGGCAGTGCTCGACCTCGACCGGGGAGACCCGGAAGCCGCCGGCGTTGAGGATGTCGTCCGCCCGGCCGTGGAAGGTGACGTAGCCGTCCGTCTCGATCGTCACGAGGTCGCCACCGACGAACCAGTCCCCGCGGACGACGCGGTCCTGCTCGTCGGGGCGCCGGTGGTAGCCGAGCATGAGGCCGGGATCGGACCGGTGCAGGGCGAGCAGCCCGGGGGTACCGGGCGGCAGGGGGTCATCGCCGTCGTCGGGGTCCTGGGAGAGGACGGCAACGCACCGCCCCGGCTGGGCACGGCCGGGGCTGCCCGGATGGACGGGGGTGGCCGGCCCGGCGGAGACGAAGGTCGAGATCTCGCTCATGCCGAACGCCTCGTACAGCTCGAGCCCCGTCCGCTGCCGCCACGCGGTGAGCAGGTCGGGCGCGAGAGGTTCGCCCGCAGCCAGGCCGTGCCGGAGGGAGCCCAGGTCGAGGGGGCCGTCGGTTGCCTCGAGCCACTGGCGGTAGACGCCGGGCACGGCCGCGAAGAGGGTCGCGCCGTGGTCGCGGACGAGCCGGTCCCACGCGTCGCGGCGGCGGGGGCCGTCGAGGACGACGGCGCGCGCCCCGACGGCCCACGGGTCGGTGAGGCCGACGCCGAGGGTGTACGTCCAGCTGAGGGTGCCCGCGTGGAGCATGACGTCGTCCGGGCCGATGCCGAGCCAGCCGTCGCGCATCGGCCGCCGGCCCCAGGCGGAGCGGTGGGCGTGCAGCACGCCCTTGGGCCGGCCGGTCGTGCCGGAGGTGTAGACGAGGAAGGCCGGGTCGTCGGCCGCGGTGTCGACGTGGTCGGGGACGGCGGCAGGGTTCCGGCGCGCGTCGGCGACCCACGCGTCGAGGTCGGCGGGCCGCACGACGTGGACGCCCGCTGGGACCTCGAGCTGGAGGTCGTCGGCGAGGACGACGGCCCGGGCCCCGCTGTCGGCGAGGACGAAGCCGGCCTCGTCGGGGGTGAGCATCGCCGAGGTCGGGACGGGGACGAGACCGGCGGACATCGCGCCGAGGTGGGCGATCGGGAAGGCGCTCGTGCCGTGGAGGCGCAGGAGCACACGCTCGCCACGGCCCAGACCGAGCGCGCGAAGCCCGGCACCGACGGCCCGGGCGGCGAGGTCGAGCTCGGCGAAGGTGTGGTGCTCGGCCTCGTCGGCGGGGGCGTCGACGTCATGGACGACGGTGAGGCCGACGGCGTCAGGACGGTTCGCGGCCGCGACGCCGAGGCAGTACCGCGCCATGGAGAACCGCTCCGGGACCGGCTCGCCGCCCCACCCCTCGACCCGCAGCCCTCGGGTTCCGGTCGAGGTCACCCTTGGAGGCGCGCCTTGACGAGCGGGGCGATCCGACCACCGTCGGCGCGCCCGGCGACCTGCGCCTGGACGCCCTTCATGACCTGACCCATCTGCTGCATCCCGGAGGCTCCGGTCTCGGTGACGACCGCGTCGACGATCGCGGCGATCTCCTCGTCGGACAGCTGCGCGGGCAGGTAGGCCTCGAGGACGACGAGCTCGGCGGACTCCTTGGCCGCGAGATCCTCCCGACCAGCGCCCTGGTAGGCCTCGATCGCCTCCTTGCGCTTCTTCGCCTCCTTGGCGACGACCTTGAGGGTCTCGTCGTCGGAGAGCTCCTTCGCGGTGTCCCCGGCGACCTCGGCGTTCGTGATCGCGGCGAGCGCCATCCGCAGCGTCCCGGCGCGGACCTGGTCCCGCTCGCGCATCGCGGTGTGGAGGTCGTCCTGGATCGTCGCCTTGAGGGTCGTCTCGCTCATGCGCCCAGTCTCCCACCGGCGTCCAGCGGGCCGCTGCCGGAGCCGCCGCCCGCAGTCGGACGGGTCTGCAAGGATCGGACCCGTGACCCGCCGCCCCGCTCTCGCCGCCCTCGGCGCCGCCGTACTGACCGGCTCGGCCGCCATCGCGTGGGCGTCGCTGATCGAGCGCAACCTCTTCACGCTGCGCCACCACGAGCTGCCCGTGCTGGCGCCCGGCTCCTCGCCCGTCCGGGTGCTCCACCTCTCGGACCTGCACCTCGTGCCCGGTCAGGACAGGAAGGTCGGGTGGGTGCGGGATCTAGCGCGGCTGGAGCCGGACCTCGTCGTCAACACCGGCGACAACCTCGCCCATCTGCAGGCCGTCCCCACGGCGCTCTCGGCGATGGCCCCCCTGCTCGAGCGGCCGGGCGTCTTCGTCCTCGGGTCGAACGACTACTTCGGGCCGCACCTGAAGAATCCGGCGCTCTACCTGACCAGGCACCACCGCAAGGGTCTGGGTCGCGGGCCGGAGCTGCCGACGCAGGACCTCATCGACGGGTTCACGAGCGCGGGCTGGCGCGACCTCACCCACCGGCGCGAGCGGCTCGAGGTCGCCGGGCGGGCGTTCGAGCTCCTCGGCGTGGACGACCCGCACCTCGAACGCGACCGCTACGACCTCGTCGCGGGGCCCGCCGACCCGAGCGCCGACCTGACGATCGGCGTCACCCACGCGCCGTACCAGCGGACGCTCAACGCCATGACCGCCGACGGCGCCGGTCTCGTCCTGGCCGGTCACACCCACGGCGGGCAGCTGTGCATCCCGGGGTACGGCGCGCTCGTGACGAACTGCGACCTCGACACGGGGCGGGTGTCCGGGGTGTCCCGGTGGTGGCCGGGCGCCGGGTCGGCCCCGAGCAGCCAGGCCCCCGGCGCCGCGGCATGGCTCCACGTCTGCGCCGGACTCGGCACCTCCCCGTACGCGCCCGTTCGCCTCGCCTGCCGCCCCGAGGCAGCGCTGCTCACCCTGACCGCGCGCTGACGACGCGCCCGGTCGCCGGGCACCCCGATCGGGCACGCCGCGTTCACCCACCGTCGATCCCGCGTTCACCCGACGCTGCTCATATTCACGGTGGCCGGTCGACCCTCCGTCCCGCCGACCCGGTACGCCGCTCCCCCCACTGCGAGGTTCTCGTGAAGTCGCACGCCGCCGTCCTCGGCGCCACCCTCGTCCTGGCGACCGGTGTATCCGCCGTTGCCCAGGGCACGGAGAGCCCAGCCGCGGTGCGGGAGGCCGGGCGAGCGGCCACCCTCACCGACCCGGCCGTGGTCGCCGCCTTCTCCGGCGCCCGGGAGTCGATGCGGCCGCCCGCCGACCTCACCGTCGGCGCCGAGGAGGCCGCACGCACCTCGACCCACCGGGCGATCTCGCTGCGGCCGGGCTCCGTGACCGGTGCGCTCGTGGTCGTCGAGGTCTCGACGTGGGGCCTTCCGCACGCGCCGACGACCGCACCCGACGCCGGTACCCTCGCCGCCACCCGCCGGGCCGTCGCCCGCGGCGCCGACGACGCCCGCAGCCACCTCATCCGCGCCTACCGCAGGGCCGCCGCAGGGGCCCCCGACGGCTGCCACATGCGGCCGGAGCTGCTCGCCGCGATCGGGCAGGTCGAGTCCGGGAACCTTGGCGGGCGCGGCATCGACAAGGCGCACCGGGCCACCCCGGGGGTCTACGGGCCGCCGCTGACCGGCGGGCAGTTCGCCGACATCCCCGACACCGACGGTGGTCGGCTCGACGGGGCGACGCGCTTCGACCGTGCCGTCGGGCCGATGCAGTTCATCCCCTCGACGTGGGAGAGCAGCGGTGTCGACGGCGACGGGGACGGGGACGCCGACCCGCAGAACGTCTACGACGCGGCCGCGAGCGCCGCCGGGTACCTGTGCGCTGACGGCCGGGACATGTCGGATGCGGGTAGCCGTCGAGCCGCGATCCTGTCGTACAACCAGTCCGACGAGTACGTGCGCACCGTGATCGGGTGGCAGACGTACTTCGCGACGTACGGCATCGAGGCGATCGGGCAGACCGCCGGCTACGTCCCGAACGCCTCCAGCGAGGTCGCAGACGAGTCGGAGGACTCGACCACCGGCCCGAAGACGTCGCCGACGCCGAGGCGGACGTCCTCGACGAAGGACCCGAAGCCGGACCGCGACCCCCAGCCCAGGTCGACCCGACCGTCGACGACGCCGTCCGACCCGCGCCCGACATCGACGGCGCCGGGCCCGACGAGCAGCGCGCCACGCCCGACGTCCACCGGTCCACGACCCAGCTCGAGCGCCCCGAGCCCCACCTCGAGCCCGCGGCCGACGTCGCCCCGCCCGACGTCGCCCCGCCCGACGTCGCCCCGCCCGACGAGCACGCCGAGCCCGTCGTCGACGTGTCCGCCCGTGACCGGCACGAGCTCGGCGCCGTCGCCGAGCGGCTGCCCGTCCGCGAGCACGACGAGCACCGGTGCGCGATCGACGTCAGGGGCGGGATCGACGTCCGGGGCGGCCCAGCCGCAGCCGTCGGCCACGAGCACGGCGCCGCCGCGCTGATTCGATTTCGGGGAGGGAGCGCGGCTGCGTTATCCTTCCTTGTCGCTCGCACGGGCGATCGTCGCGGATCCGTTCGCGACACCGGGGTGTGGCGCAGCTTGGTAGCGCGCTTCGTTCGGGACGAAGAGGTCGCAGGTTCAAATCCTGTCACCCCGACCACTCGACTCAGGCCTCTGACCAGCAGGAAGTACGGTCAGGGGCCTCCGTCGTCCACTAGCGTCCTCGGCATGCGGTGGATCAGTCGCGCGGTCGGTACGGCGCTCGTCTTCACGGCGGCGCTCGGCGCCTGCGGGCTCGTCGGCGACGGGCCGAGCAAGCGCGACTACGCCGAGCTGGTTGCCCTCTGTGGCGCGGGCACCGCCGAGCACCAGCTCGTCGCCGACCGGGAGGTGTACATCCGCCGCGCAGCCCGTGCGGGAGACCCAGCCGCGGTCTCCGGCGACATCGTGCTCAAGCGAGCCGAACCCGGGGAGAAGGATCGCGTCTCCCCCGGCGGCTGGACGTGGTCGGCGAGCGGGATCGATGTTCGCGCCGGAGGCGTGAGCGACATCTACCTGCGAGACCGCCACGGGTACGACTCGTACGCCACCGTCGTCGACGTCACCGACGATCCCGCGCAAGCCTGCACCCGGCTCGAGCGCCTCGCTCGGACGTCGACGCATTGACACCGCGGCACGCCGGGAGAGTGGACGCCCCGGTCTTTGCACGGTTGCTAAAGGAGTTCAACGCCGAGTTCGGCGACCCCGCCCCGGCGCTGGAGGTCCTGACCGCCCGGTTCGCGCTGCTGCTGGACCGGGACAACGTCGTCGGGGTGGTCGCCGAGGAGGGCCAGCCCACCGGCTTCGCCCTCATCACCCTCCGACCGACCCCGTACCACGACGGACCGCTCGCCGCGCTCGACGAGCTCTACGTCGTCCCTCCGCTCCGTGGTCGCGGCATCGGGGCGGCGATGATGCGGTTCGCGCTCGGGCATCTGCGGGCGATCGGGTGCGGCGAGATGCAGATCACCGTCGACGAGGGGGATGTCGGCGCGCGCAGGTTCTACGAGGCGCACGGGTTCACGAACCACCACACGCCGGCGACCCAGGAGCGGATGCTCTGCTACGTCCAGGACCTCTGACCGCAGACGCCGATTCGTGCCGAGACGGCCGATCCGTGCATCTCGGTGACGAACGACCGGGTCAGCGAGGGCGGACCGTGAGGATCTGCGAGCTGACGCCGACCGGGCCGTGGACGTCGTGGACGGTGCTGTGCGTCAGGCCGATGCCGTCGTCCGCGAACGACACCCTCGTGTCCAGCCCGACCCACTCCCCCCGCGGCGCGGTGTGCAGGTGCGCGGTCAGGTCGAGGTTCGGGAACGCCACCCGCGACGGATCTGCCCGCGTGTTCATCCCGTTGGCGATGTCGAGGAGACCGACGAACCGCGCGAGCTCGGACACCTCGTCCCCCTCGACGAGCGGGTGCGCCGTCCGCGCCCAGACCCGCCCTCGACCCGCCCCGGTGTGGGTGCGCCGCACCTCGATCGAGCGGATGAACCCGCCGGGCCACTCGCTGCTCGCGTCCCAGGGCTCGGCCTCCTCGGGCCCGGGGATCGGCTCGTCCGGCGTACCGACGTCGACGCTCACCTCGTGGGTCGCCTGACGCCACACCCGCGCGACGACGGCATCACGTCCGTCCTGGGTCAGCCGCGCCTCGACCAGCTCGATCGTCCGCCCCGGCCGGACCACGGCGACTGCGACCTCGAAGGGCTGCATGCGGAGCACCCCGAGGATGTCGAACGACAGCCGCGTCACGCGGGCGGTGTCGGCACCCTCCTCGACGTACCGCTCGATCTCGTGGGTGAGGAGGCCGAAGGCCGGCGCGATGTGCTGCTCGGCCTCCGCCCACGCCCCGCTCACGTGCTCCGTCGGACGGAACACCCCCGCCCCGACCCGCTCGAAGTACGCCATACCCCGATTCTCCCCCAGGCCCTTGGGCCACCGGGGGCTGGGCCGCTCGCCGAGCGCTCCGCCGACGGCGCCCCTCAGGTGTTCGCGGCGAGCCAGCCCGCGAGCGCCCGGGCGCTGCCGTCCACCGCTGCCGACCAGTCGTGGGCCGTCTCGTCGGCGTTGTCCGAGACGTGCTTGACCATCCGTAGGGGTACGCCCATGGCCCGGCACGCGTAGGCGATCGCGTACCCCTCCATGTCGACCAGGTGCGCCCGCTCGGCCAGCCGGGAGCGCACCGACGGGTCGCTGACGAGCAGGCTCATGACCCCATCCTCCCGCGAACGCTGCCCCGCGCCGGCGTCCGCGAGCGCGGCCGGAACCACGGTGGGAGGATCGGTGCGTGCCAGATCCCGGAAGCCTCGCCCCGCTCGCGGACCGCTGGCCGTTCGCCCTCGGGCTCGCCGTCCTCACCGTCGCCACGGTGGGGCTCCAGCGCTGGGCCGGTGTCGGCCTCACCCGCCCGACGGTCGTCTCGATCCTCCGCGCCACGGCGCAGCTCGCGATCGTCGCCGTCGCGCTCTCGGGGATCCTCGCGGTGCCGTGGACGGTCGCCCTCTTCCTGCTCCTCATGGTCTCCACGGCGTCGTGGACCTCGGCCCGGCGCCTCCACGAGCTGCACCGCGGCCGGCTGGCCGCACTGCTCGGCGTGCTCGCCGGAGCCGCCGTGACGATCGCGCTCGTCTTCGGTCTTCGGATGATGGACCCGACCGTGCGCAACCTCGTCTCCGTCGGCGGCATCGTCATCGGCAACTGCATGACGGCCGCGACCCTCAGCGGGCGGAACTTCCTCGCTCGCTCCCGCGACCACGCCGCGGAGATCGAGGGCTGGCTCTCCCTCGGCGCGACGCCGCAGCAGGCACACGCCGACGTCGGCCGTCACGCGCTGCGCGAGATGCGCCTGCCGAGCATCGACCAGACGAGCGCGACCGGCATCGTCACGCTGCCGGGTGCCTTCGTCGGCGCGATCATGGGTGGGGCGAGCCCGCTCGACGCCGCGGTCTTCCAGCTCGTCGTCCTCGCGGGGATCGCGCTCGCCGGCACGATCGTCGGGATCGTCGTCACCCGCGTCGCCGGAGGATCGCCGACCGTCCCCGCCCCGGCCGACTGACACGCGTGGCGGGATCGGGCCGGGGTCAGCCCTGGCCGATCGCGTGGCGGAGCTCGACGAACCAGTCGGCGGCGACGTCGAACGGCTTGCCGCCCGCGATCCGGGGGAACTCGATCGCGCGCAGCTCGTCGCCGCGCTCCTCGTCCTGGCCGACGACCCCGGAACCGCCCTCGAGCGCGACGTCGACGGCGAGGTCCGTGCACCGCCGGATGAGGGCGAGGTCCTCGTCGTTCGCGGCGGCCGAGCGGCTGAAGTAGCCGGACTTCTGGACCATCACCTTCTGCGCGCCGACCCGCTGGGCGAACTGCTCGCCGAACCACGCGCCCGGGTTGACCTTGTCGAGCATGACGTGGCCGAACGGGTCCCGCGGCACCTCGGTGCCCGCGGCCTCCATCGCCTCGACGATGTCTGCGACGCCCGCCCCCTCGGACAGGAAGACGTTGACGCAGCCGATCTCGTCCATGACGGCCCGCAGCCGCTCCGCCTCGGCGTCGAGGTCGACGTGCAGCTCCGGCACGTACACGGCGTGGACGTCCCACCGGCGCGGGTCGTTGCCGATCCCCGGGACGAACTCCTGCTGCCCCACCCACTCGTGGTGGCGGAGGGCCGTCTGCGCCGCGAGCCAGCCGCAGTTGCGTCCCATGACCTCGTGGACGATGAGCATCCGGGGGTTGCTGGAGTGCTCGGCGAGGACGTTCCGGGCGAAGATCGCGCCCTGCTCGGCGGCGGTCCACGCGCCGAGGCTCTGGCGGATCGGCACGACGTCGTTGTCGATCGTCTTCGGCAGCCCGACGACCTGCAGCCCGTAGTCGTGCTCGGCGAGGTAGGCCGCGAGGTCGGCGGCCGTCGTGTTCGTGTCGTCGCCGCCGATGGTGTGCAGGACGTCGACCCCGTCACGGCGCAGCTGCTCGGCCGCGACCTGCAGCGGGTCGGCACCCTTCGGGACGAGGCCGCGCTTCTCGCAGTCGGCGCGGTTGGTCAGCTTGACGCGCGAGTTGCCGAGCGGGCTGCCGCCGAAGCGGTGGAGCCGGGCCGCGTCGCGCCGCACCTCGTCGGTGACCTCGATCGAGTCACCGGTGAGCAGTCCCGCGTAGCCGTCGCGGTAGCCGATGATCCTGACCTCGGGCGCCACCTGCGTGTACCGCTCGATCAGACCGCCAACCGCGGAGGACAGGCACGGGGCGAGGCCCCCGGCGGTCAGCATGGCGACGGTCTTCACGGTCATGACGGGGTGCATGGCCTCTCGACGTGGTCAATGACGGGCGGCGGGGGCACCGGCGTCGGGACCTGGCTGGACGGACGCAGCCCACGGTAGGTGCTCCCGATGACGACGTCGACCGAGGCGTCCTCGCGATCGGTCTCCTTCATGGTTGCGCCGGCGAAGTGCTGCTCGACCCGCTGGGCGGCCTCGAGGCCGGCAGCGCCGTACCGGATGACGACCCGGTCGTGGGGGTTGAAGCTGTTCTCGGGGTCCGGGCCGACCTCGTCGACGCGGAAGCCCCGGCTCTTGAGCTGGCGACCGACCTTCGCGCCGAGCCCGTCGATCCACGTCGTGTTGTACACGTTGAGGTGCACCTTGTCGGGCATGGGCAGCGGGGGCGGGGGCGCGGGCGCGAGCCTGCGGTACCCGTAGCCGAGGAGGACCTGGACGCTCGTGCCGCTGCGGCCGTCGTCCCACAGCTCGGCGCCGGGCATCTGCTTCTGGACCAGGAGCGCCTGGTCGAGCCCCTCGGGACCGTGATAGATCGTCGCGACGCCCTTGACGTAGTCCTCCGGACGGGCGTTGCCGGCCTGGACGACGTGGAACCCGCGGCGGGCGAGGAGGGTGCCCGTCGTCGTCGCCTGCCCCTGGGTCTCGGTCGCGTTGAGGATGGTCAGGTCGAACGAGCCTCGCTCGGGCGCCCGGACCCGATCGGGGACGCAGGTCTCCTTCTCGGTGCCGATGATGCCCGCCTGGTACGCGCCGGCGACCGTGGCGGAGCCGAGGACGAGCGCGGGCAGCGTGACGAGCAGGGCGAGCTTGCGGTACCGGCGCTGACGCTGCTCCCGCACGAGGACGAGGGGGAGGTCCTCGTAGGGGACGGAGACGTAGAACGGCTCGGACTGCTCGTCCGTCCGCTCGTGCTGCTCGGCCATGCCTATCCCCTTTCGACGCACCGGTCCCCCATCATGCCTCACGAGTCACAAATTTCACATCAGCCACAGGCATTACAGACGGGTCACGAGTCGGTGGACGGCGGGTCGGCTCGTGCGCCGCGAGTCGACCCGTGGTCATCGGATCCGGTGACCACGAGTCGATGGGGTGGGCGCGAGGCGCGGCACGGCCCCTGGACCCTCGGACGAGCGGGGGTGACCGGAGCGGGTCAGGCGACGAGCAGCTCGGCGGTGCGCACGAGGGCGCCGGCGCCGCGCCGGAGGGAGTCCGCGCAGATGAACAGATCGAGCGTGTGCGGGTGCTGGGGGTCCTGCCGCACGCGCCCGACGAACCGCGGGTCGACCCCGACGGAGTCGATCGGCGTCGGGTACTCGCCGTCGGCGTCGAGGGCCACGATCTCCGGGGCCTCGACGAGGGCCTGCCGGGCCCGTTCGACGACGACCCGCCGCTGGAAGGTCGCGTGGACCGACAGCGAATGGTTCGTCACGACGGGCACCTGCACGAACGTCGCCATGACGGCGAGGTCCGGCAGGTCGAGGACCTTTCTCAGCTCGTCGGCGAACTTCCGCTCGAGCGTCGTCCACCCGTCCTCGCGCGTCGTGCCGACCACCGGGACGACGTTGAGCGCGAGCGGGGCGGGGAAGGGCGAGTCGTCGGGCAGGTCGGACAGCGCGCGCCGGACGTCCCCGGCCTGCAGGCCGATGTCCCGTCGTCCGGCGACGGCGTCCAGCTCGGCCCGTAGTCGCTCCATACCGACCGATCCCGGCGAGACGGACGCGATCAGCCCCGTGACGACGAGCTCGCGCAGCCGCCAACCCTGGTGCAGCACCCACGCCGTGTCGATCGCGGTGAGTGCGACCGGGCCGGGGATCGAGACGATCCCGCGCGGGTGGTCGTGGACCCGCTCGGGATTGACCTCGGGCAGGACGAGCGGGACGCCGTCCTCGAGCCGGTGCCCGCCGCTGGCGTCCACGACGATCGCCCCGGCGTCGACGGCGATCTGCGCCCAGCGCGTCGTCGCCTCGGCGGAGAGGTTGAACAGCGCGATGTCGACCCCGCGCAGCGACTCGGGCGTCAGGGTCTCGATCCGCTGCTCCCGCCCGCGGACGGTGTGCGTCCCCGTCGTCATCCCGTCGCAGAGCAGGCGGATCTCACCCCACCGGTCCTCGCGCATGGCGAGGATCTGCAGGATGGCCCGCGCGAAGCGGCCCTTGGCCCCGACCAGTGCGAGCGTCGGCCGGTCCCCCCTGGGCGGCACGAGGGATCAGCGCCCGGTTCCGCCGTAGACGACAGCCTCGCCCTCGGAGGAGTCGAGACCGAACGCCGTGTGGACGGCCTGCACGGCCTCGTCGAGCTGCTCGTCCCGGGTGACGACGGAGATCCGGATCTCGGAGGTGGAGATCATGTCGATGTTGACCCCGGCGTCGGCCAGGGCGCGGAAGAACGTCGCGGAGACGCCCGGGTTGGTCCGCATGCCGGCACCGACGAGGCTGAGCTTGCCGATCTGGTCGTCGTACTGGACCGAGCCGAAGCCGATCTCCTGCTGCACGGCGCTGAGCTCGCGCACCGCGGTCTGGCCGTCGGTCTTCGGCAGGGTGAACGAGATGTCCGTCAGACCCGTCTCGGTCGCCGACACGTTCTGCACGATCATGTCGATGTTGATCTCGGCGTCGGCGACGACCTTGAAGATCTGCGCCGCGCGGCCGGGGTTGTCCGGCACGCCGACGACGGTGATCTTGGCCTCGCTCCGGTCGTGCGCGACCCCGGCGATGATCGGCTCTTCCACGGGCTCTCCTTCGCTGTCGCCGGCGGCCCCGGCGGGGTGGTCGGTGGTCGGCACGACCCACGTGCCCTCCTTGTGCGAGAAGGAGGATCGGACGTGGATCGGCATGTCGTAGCGGCGGGCGTACTCGACGCACCGCAGGTGGAGGATCTTCGCGCCGCTCGCGGCCATCTCGAGCATCTCCTCGTGGGAGATGCGGTCGATCTTGCGGGCGGTCGGCACGATTCGCGGGTCCGCCGTGAAGATGCCGTCGACGTCGGTGTAGATCTCGCACACGTCGGCCTCGAGCGCGGCGGCGAGGGCGACGGCCGTGGTGTCGGAGCCGCCACGACCGAGCGTGGTGATCTCCTTCGTCGTCTGGCTCACCCCCTGGAAGCCGGCGACGATGACGACGTGCCCCTCGTCGAGCGCGCTCGTGATGCGGCCGGGGGTGACGTCGATGATCTTGGCCTTGCCGTGCGAGGTGTCCGTGATGACACCCGCCTGGCTGCCGGTGAACGAGCGGACCGTCGTCCCGAGGTTGGCGATCGCCATCGCGACGAGGGCCATCGAGATGCGTTCGCCCGCCGTGAGGAGCATGTCCATCTCGCGCGGCGGCGGGATGGGGCTGACCTGCTCGGCGAGGTCGAGCAGCTCGTCGGTGGTGTCCCCCATCGCGGAGACGACGACGCAGACGTCGTGACCCGCCTTCTTCGTCTCGACGATCCTCCGGGCGACGCGCTTGATGCTGTCGGCGTCGGCGAGGGAGGACCCGCCGTACTTCTGGACGACGAGGCTCACCGGGGCTCTCTCCCTGTGGTCGTGGCGGCGGTCGCGGCGTGCGACCTCGGGCCCGCCCAGCGTAGCGAGGGTGCCCGACGACGGCGTGGGCATCCGGCCGGTCAGGGGTGGAGAGCGTCGAACTCCGCGTCGGCGACCGTCTCGTCGTCGGCGTCGAGGCGGACGTGGGACAGCAGCCCGAGGACGACCCGCAGCCCGCTGGCCGCCCGCTCGCCCCAGTCGGAGAGGTAGGAGAACTGCCACCACCACAGTGCCTCGGTGGGCCGCCCGGCGTCGTGGTGGACCAGGCCGTGGGCCAGGGCCGCGGCGACGTGGGCGATGTCGTCCGAGACCGACCCCTCGGTCAGCTCGCGGGAGGTCACCGGGTCGACGAGGTCCACGTAGTCGTCGAGGCCCGCGAAGAGGTTGGCGATCCCCCGGCGGAGGGCCTCGGTGCTCGGCTCCGCCCCGGGGTCGGGCTCGAACCGGAGCGTCGGGACGACGTCCTGCATGGCACCGAGCCGCGCGCCCATCGTCAGGACCTGGGAGAGCGCGAGGAGGGCCAGCGGGAGGGCCGCGTCGGGAGCCTGTCCGGTCGCCAGACCGCGGGCGGTCTCGAGGAAGAGCCGCGCCTCGCGGGCGCAGTCGTCGGCGAGGAGGCGCAGCTCGTCGGCCTCGTGGGTGGGGTCGTCAGCTGCCACTGAGCACCGTCCTTCCTTCGAACGCCCGGCCGAGCGTCACCTCGTCGGCGTAGTCGAGGTCACCGCCGACGGGCAGGCCCGAGGCGAGCCGGCTGATCCGCAACCCCATGTCCTTCAGGGCACGGGAGAGGTAGGCGGCGGTCGCCTCGCCCTCGAGGTTGGGGTTGGTCGCGATGATGACCTCGGTGACGACGCCCGAGGCGAGGCGGCGCATGAGCTCGCGGATGCGCAGCTCGTCGGGCCCGACGCCCTCCATGGGATTGATCGCGCCGCCGAGCACGTGGTACCGCCCGCGGAACTCCCGGGTCCGCTCGATGGCGACGACGTCCTTCGGCTCCTCGACGACGCAGATCGCCGCGTCGTCGCGGCGCGGGTCGGCGCACATCCGGCAGGTGCTGTCCTGCGCGACGTTCCCGCAGATCTCGCAGAAGGTGACGCGCTCCTTCACCTGGACGAGGACGGTGGAGAGGCGCTGGACGTCCGCGGCGTCGGCCTGCAGGAGGTGGAACGCGATGCGCTGGGCGCTCTTCGGACCGATGCCCGGCAGCCGGCCGAGCTCGTCGATGAGGTCCTGGACCGCTCCTTCGTACATTGCGCCGACCCTACGCGCCGGGGCCCGGCGTCTCGGGGATCACCGTCGCACCGAGCATCCGCTCGACGAGTGCCTGGCCGTGGCGCGCGCTGTCGTCCTCGACGTCCTCGTCGTCGGGGCTCGGCTCGTCCGGCTCGTCGTCGGGCGGAACCGGTGCAGCAGCGGGTGGCGGGCCGGTAGCGGTCGTGGGGCCGGACGCAGCAGGCCGGTCGGGTCGCGCCGGCGGGGCGTCGCCCGAGGCCCACGCGGGGGCGCCGGAGCCGGGGGCGTCACCCCAGGTCGCGGCGGGCTCGGGCGAGGTCGACCCGCTGGCCCGCCCGGCGAGGTCGCTACGGCCCGCGGCGTCGCGGGGACCTGCGGACTCTCCGCCCGGTGCGGAGGGTCCGGGCGTGGCGGAGGGTCCGGGCGTGGCGGAGGGACCGGGCGCGGCGGAGGGACCGGCCGGGGCCTGCGGTGGGGCGGGCGACGGGCGGGGGACCGATCCGTCGTGCGGCACCCCCTCGACCCGTGCGCCGACGCCGATCTCGTCGAGGAGCGCCTGCTGGACGATGTCGCGGTGGTTGCCCCCGCGGAAGGTCTGGGCCAGCGGCGCCGCGCTGAAGCCGAGGGTCACGACGTCGCCGTCGTAGGCGACGACCTGCGCGTGGTCGGACACGAGCGCCCATGTGACGCGACGGGCTCGTGCGACCCGCTCGAGGACCTGCGGCCACGCGCGGCGGATGGCCGCCACGTCGACACCGCCCGGCGCTGCGGGCGTCCCCGGTTCCGGGACCCGGGGGTGCTCCTGCACCGGCCCGGGCGTGCCCTCGTGCGCGGCCTCGACCGCCCCCGAGACGCCCGCGGCGGGGGACTCCGCGGGCTCCTCGTCCCACCCGTCGCGAACGGGCTCGGGATCGCGGACGGCCTGCGGCGCGGGACGCCGGGGGTCCGTCCGTGGCGGGTCGGGGACCTGGTCGGGAGTCCGGTCGGGCTGGTGGGGCGGCACCTGCGCCGGCACCGGTGCCGGCTGCGGGGTTGCGCCTCCGACCTCCAGCCGTCGCTCGATGCGGTCGAGCCGGGACCCGTACCCCTCCTCGCCGGACGCGCCGGGCAGCAGCACCCGCGCGGCGATGAGCTCGAGCTGGAGCCGCGGTGACGTCGCCCCCGTCATCTCGGTCAGCCCGGCGTTGACGACGTCCGCCGCCCGGGAGAGCGACGCCGCGCCGAACGCCGAGGCCTGGACCCGCAGCCGCTCGACCTGGTCCTCCGGGCGGCCACGCAGGATCGCGGACGCGTGGTCGGGGGCGGCCTGCACGACGATGAGGTCCCGCAGCCGCTCGAGGAGGTCCTCGACGAACCGCCGCGGGTCGAGGCCGGTCTCGATGACCCGGTCGATCTGCCGGAACACCCCGCCGGCGTCCCCCGCCGCGAACGCGTCGATCGTGGCGTCGAGCAGCTCCCCGTCGGTGAACCCGAGCAGCGCCGCCGCACCCGCGTAGGTCAGGCCCTCGTCCGTGCTGCCGGCGATGAGCTGGTCGAGCACGGACAGGGAGTCACGGACCGACCCCCCGCCCGCGCGGACGACGAACGACATGACCCCCGGCTCGGCCTTCACGCCCTCGGAGACGCACAGCTGCTCGAGGTACTCCGTGAGCCGGGCGGGCGGGACGAGGCGGAAGGGGTAGTGGTGCGTGCGGCTGCGGATCGTCCCGATGACCTTCTCGGGCTCGGTCGTCGCGAAGACGAACTTCACGTGATCCGGTGGTTCCTCGACGATCTTCAGCAGCGCGTTGAAGCCCTGCGGCGTGACCATGTGGGCCTCGTCGATGATGTACACCTTGTAGCGGCTCTGGGCCGGGCCGAAGGACGCCTTCTCCCGCAGGTCACGCGCGTCGTCGACCCCGCCGTGGCTCGCCGCGTCGATCTCGATGACGTCGACCGTCCCCGCACCGCCGCGCGCGAGCGCCACGCAGCTGTCGCACTCCCCGCACGGCTCGTCCGTCGGACCCTGCTCGCAGTTGAGGCACCGGGCGAGGATGCGGGCGCTCGTCGTCTTCCCGCAGCCGCGCGGCCCTGAGAAGAGGTACGCGTGGTTGACCCGCCCGGAGCGCAGCGCCTGCCGCAAGGGGTCCGTGACGTGCTCCTGGCCGATGACGTCGGCGAAGCGCTCGGGCCGGTAGCGGCGGTACAGGGCGGTGCTCACGGGTCATGACCCTAGCCGCGCGACCTGACAGCGGTGCGGGTCGCGCTCCGGACGGGGTGCGCTCAGGAGCGCAGCGCGCGGGTGGCCGCGGTGAGGCGGACGAGGGAGTTCAGGAGCGCGACGAGCTCCCCGCTGCGCCGCTCGCCGGGGGTGAAGCCGTCGTCGCCGAACTCGGTGAAGATGGACAGCGAGACCTGCTCACGCGTCGGGTGGAGGTGGACGTTCGCGGCGATCGTCCGCCAGTGCTCGATCGCCCGCACGCCGCCGTCTGCGCCGTAGCCGACGAGGGAGAGGCCCTTGTGGTTCCACTCCGGGTAGAGGACGTCGAGGGCGTTCTTCATCGCGGCCGGTACGCCGTGGTTGTACTCGGGGGTGACGAACACGAAGCCGTCGATCGAGTCGATCTTCTCGCTCCAGACCCGGGTCTTGGCGTTCTCGTACTCCCGGCCTGCGACGCTGGGTTTGGTCGGCTCGTTCAGCAGGTCCAGGTCGAACGTCTCAAGGTCGACGAGCTCGTACTCGACGGCCTCGCCGTCGTGCTCCGCGGGGCCCAGGCTCGTGGCGACCGCGTGGACCCACTGGCCGACGCCGGCACCGACGCGGCCGGGGCGGGTGCTTCCGATGACGATTCCGATCCTCATGGCGGCGCCAACCCGTCGCGGACGGGCCCCATTCCCCGGTCGGACGGCTCGTCCGTACCGTGGACGGGTGCGCATCGACCTGTGGACTGACCCCGCGAGCCCCGACTGCACGCAGGTGCCGGAGGTGCTCGGCGCCGCGCTGGCTCGGTTCGGTGCGACCGTCGAGGTGGTCGAGCACGCGTTCGAGGTGGACCGGCAGGCCCCGGTCGAGCGGCGGAGCTTCGACGCCCAGCGGGTGATCGCGCTCGCGCGGCGCGAGGGTGGCCCGGAGCTCGAGGCCCGGGTACGGGCGGCGCTGGTTCGGGCCCACCACGACGATGGCGCGGCGCTGGGCGACCACGAGGTGCTCACCTCCCTGGTCGAGGGCGCCGGCCTGGACCGGGCGGTGGTCGAGGCGGCGCTGGCCTCCGACGACCTCGGGCACGAGGTCCGGGCGGACGAGGCGACCGCCCGGATGATCGGGGTCGAGAAGGTGCCGACGTTCGTCTTCGACCGCAAGTTCGCCCTCTCGGGGCCGCAACCGGTGGAGGCGCTGCTCGTCGGCCTGGCGACGGCGGCCGAGCAGGCCGACGTGGCCCCGACGCCGCGCGAGTCCGCCGGCTGCGGAGGCAACTGCGCCGCTTGCGCCTGCACCCCCTGACCGCCCCGCAATTGCGCGCGCAAGTGACATCCGCGCGTCATAGATCGCGCGCGGATGTCACCGATGGCGCGCAGATCTGGTCGACGCACGGCGTGGGTGGTCTCGGAAGGTCGAACCCGATCTCGACGATCTCTGCGGTCGAGGTGCCTTCGCCCCGACGTTGCTGACCCGAGCGGTTCGGACGACGCAGTCACGCCGACGGCGTCCGACGACAGACGCGCGGCATCTGGTGCATCTGCGCGTGAAATTTCGCGCGCAGATGTCACTTGCGCGCGCAAATGCCGAGGGGGCCGGGGCGGAGCGGGAGGACGCGAGGACCCCCCGTGCACCTGGAAGAGCTCACTTACCCTTGCTGCATTCCTGCCCTGGGGGAGTTGGGTGAGGTACCACCGCACGAGGGGTCTGCCCGGCAGTCTACGACAATGACGGCATGACGCTCCCCTCCCCGCGCACCGCCTTCCGAACCGTCGCCACCGCCGAGGCGGTCACGTGGTTCCTCCTCATCGTCGGCATGGTGCTCAAGTACGTCACCCGCACGACCGAGCTCGGGGTCCGCGTCTTCGGGATGCTCCACGGGATCGTCTTCATCTCCTACGTGCTCGTGACGATCGCCGTCGCGGTCGACCGGCGCTGGCCGATCGGGCGACTGGCCCTCGGCCTCTTCTCGGCGATCCCCCCGTTCATGACGGTCTGGTTCGAGCGCCACGCCGAGCGGTCGGACGACATCGAAGGCCCGTGGCGCCTGCGCACCGGCGGCGAGCAGCCCACCACCCTCCCCGAGCGGGTGCTCGCCTGGCTCGTTCGCAACCCGGCCCTGGCCCTCGTCGCCCTCGTCGTCGCCGTCGCAGCCCTGACCGCGATCGCGCTCGTCGTCGGCCCGCCCGTCCCGCCCGGGCGCTGACCCCGGGCCGAGCCCGACAGGCACGACGACGGCCCCGGTCCGCGCGTGGACCGGGGCCGTCGTGACCGCGGAGGATATGGGATTTGAACCCATGAGGGGTTTCATCCCCAACACGATTTCCAATCGTGCGCACTAGGCCACTATGCGAATCCTCCAACGGAGGAGGATACCCGAACCCGCCCACCGGCTCGAAAACCGCTCGAGCGCTGCGCCCGAGGCCGCTCGTCGCGGCAACGCGCCGCTCGTCCGTCCGCGGGTGGCGACCGTCCTTGGCGCGCGGGACAATCACCGCATGAGCAACGGCGCTTATGCGAAGGCCCACGAGCAGTCCATCTCCGACCCGTCCGCGTTCTGGGGCGAGGCCGCCAAGGCCATCGACTGGATCACCCCGCCGACGACCGTCCTCGACGACTCGAACGCCCCGTTCTACCGGTGGTTCCCGGACGGCACGCTCAACACGTGCTTCAACGCCGTCGACCGGCACGTGCGGGACGGCCGCGGCGACCAGGCCGCGATCCGCTACGACTCGCCGGTGACCGGCACGCGGCGCACCGTCACCTACGCCGAGCTGCTCAAGCAGGTCTCCCGGCTCGCCGGAGCGCTGCGCGGGCTGGGCGTCGAGAAGGGCGACCGCGTCGTCGTCTACATGCCCATGGTTCCCGAGGCGCTCGTCGCCATGCTCGCGTGCGCCCGGATCGGCGCGATCCACTCCGTCGTCTTCGGCGGCTTCGCCCCGGCCGAGCTCGCCGCCCGCCTCGAGGACGCCGAGCCGAAGGTCGTCCTGTCCGCCTCGTGCGGCATCGAGCCCAAGCGGGTCGTCGAGTACAAGCCGTTCCTCGACGCCGCGATCGAGCGCTCGAGCCATACCCCCGAGGCCGTCGTCGTCCTCCAGCGCGAGCAGGCGCGGGCCGAGCTCGGCGAGCGGGACCACGACTGGGAGGAGCTCGTCGCCGCCGCCGAGCCCGCCGACTGTGTCGAGGTCGCCGCGACCGACCCGCTGTACATCCTCTACACGTCGGGGACCACGGGCCGCCCGAAGGGCATCGTCCGAGACAACGGCGGCTACGCGGTCGCCCTCCGGTGGTCGATGGAGCACGTCTACGACGTCCGACCGGGCGAGACGATGTTCACCGCCTCCGACGTGGGGTGGGTCGTCGGCCACTCGTACATCGTCTACGCGCCCCTGTTCACGGGCGCGACGACCGTCGTCTACGAGGGCAAGCCGGTGGGCACCCCCGACGCCGGCGCGTTCTGGCGGGTCGTCGACGACTACGACGTCGTCGCCCTCTTCACCGCCCCGACCGCCTTCCGCGCGATCAAGAAGGAGGACGCCGACGCCGCGCTGCTGAAGGAGCACGACGTCTCCAGCCTGCGGACCCTCTTCCTCGCCGGCGAGCGGCTCGACCCCGACACCTACGAGTGGGCCAGCCGGATCCTCGGGGTGCCCGTCGTCGACAACTGGTGGCAGACGGAGACGGGGTGGCCGATCG
>ERZ1023261.137-NODE-137-length-34128-cov-14.626449_pt1 | contig 34128 bp, 22 predicted proteins | sample MGYA00521234_ERZ1023261 | MGnify/ENA primary metagenome ERZ1023261 (study PRJEB32759, sample SAMN07749871) | skin metagenome | biome: transportation; feature: city; material: polyester macromolecule | host: Homo sapiens | place: Hong Kong:TC line | collected...
CATCGGGCTGCTGCTGTCCCTGAGCCTCGGCAACCCCGCCATGTGGGTCTCGATCGTCGGGGGCGTGGGCATCATCCTGGGGCTGCTGGGCTCCCGAATCCTCTACCGCCGCCGGGGCCGCTGAGCCTCGGGGGCGGACCCTCCCTCCAACTCGGCCAGCTCCCGGTTCACGTTGGCTCGGGCCGCCTCCTCCCACCGCGCCCGCCCCGCGGGGGTCAGGAACACGTGGGGCCCGCCGATCAGCTCCCGCAGGATCATCGCCCGGCGGGTGCGGAACTGCCCTTCCGGCACGTGCGCGTACTCTCGGCGCACCCCCTCGACGTAGCGCCGGTAGCGCCCGAGGTCCGCGGCCAGAATCCCCAGGTCCGCGTCATGCAGCGCCGGCCACAGCGGGTCCGCCTCCGCCGAGCGGGCGTGGGCGGCCGTGGCGCGGACCAGGGCGGCCGCCCGGCGCACGGTCTCCGACGACGGCGCCCCCTCGCCCGTCGGCAGGTGCCGCGCCTCCTCCTCCAGGAGGGCGGCGCTGTCCTGCTCATCCGCTCCCGGAGCGCCCCGGTACACGGCGTCGTGGTACCAGGCGGCCAGCGCCAGCACCGTCCGATCCTTCTCCCGCTCGGGGGCCAGCGGCCCGTCGAGGCGCTCCAGGACCTCCCGCAGGTGCACCGAGTCGTGATAGGCCCGATGCTCCTCCTCCCACCGGGCCAGCAGCGCGCCGCCGTGTCCGGCCCAGGCCGGGAAGGCCCGATCCCAGGCGCGCAGCAGCCCCGCGCGGATCCGCTCCGGGCGCTCCCGGGCCGGGATGCGCAGGCCGCTGGCGCGCAGGCGGCGGGTCAGCTGCGCCGCGCTGACCGGCTGAGCCCCCAGCTCGATCAGCTCCTGGCGGCGGTGGGCGGGGACGTCGTAGTGGTCCCGGTCGAAGGCCCGCGGACTGATCCCCGCGGCCGCGGCCAGTGCGTGCAGCTCGGTCAGATCCCGGTCCGAGACCAGGTGGGAGAAGACGGTGCCGTGGGCCGGCCACAGCGGGGGATCGATCAGCACAGCCATGCCCACCAGTCTGGCACGCGGACCCGGAGGGGATTCCGCGGGGGAAAGGCGGGGCGGGTAGAGTGGGCATCCGCGCCCTCGTAGCTCAGGGGATAGAGCACGGCTCTCCTAAAGCCGGTGTCGGTGGTTCGAATCCACTCGGGGGCACTCTCCGCCAGCCTCTCGGCGCCCCGGTGCATCTGCGCGCCCCGGAATCCGACGCCGGATCTCCCGTTCCGCGAAGGAAGGCATCTCCGTGAGCCCAGCCAGCACCCCGCCGCGCCATCGCCGGACCCGCGGGGCCGCGGCCCCCGGGCGGGACCCGGAGACGGCGCAGGCCTGGCGGGCGCTGTGGGCCATCGTCATCGGGTTCTTCATGATCCTGGTGGACGCCACGATCGTCTCCACCGCGATGCCGGCGATCATGAGCCACCTGGACGCGGACATCAACGCCGTGGTCTGGGTGACCAGCGCCTATCTGCTGGCTTACGCGGTGCCGCTGCTGATCACCGGGCGGCTGGGGGATCGCTTCGGCCCCAAGAGGCTGTACCTGACCGGGCTCACCGTGTTCACCCTGGCCTCCCTGTGGTGCGGGTTCTCCGGGTCCATCGCCTCCCTGATCCTCGCCCGTGTCTTCCAGGGCTTGGGTGCTGCGATCATGACCCCGCAGACCATGGCCATCATCACCCGCCTGTTCCCGCCCGAGCGGCGCGGGCTTGCCCTGGGCATCTGGGGTGCGACCGCCGGCGTCGCGAATCTGGCCGGGCCCATCGCCGGCGGGCTGCTCGTGGACTCCCTGGGTTGGCAGTGGATCTTCTTCGTCAACATCCCGGTCGGGATCTTCGCGTTCTGGCGGGCCGCCCGGGCCGTGCCGTCCCTGCCCGTGCACGCGCACTCGATGGACTGGGTGGGTGTGCTGCTCAGCGCCGTCGGGATGTTCCTGCTCGTGTTCGGCATCCAGGAGGGGCACGGGTACGACTGGGGTCCGATCTGGGGGCCGGTGACGGTGCCCGAGCTGATCATCGGCGGGGCGGTGATCCTGGCGGTCTTCGTGCTGTGGCAGCGGGTGACCCCCGCCGAGCCGCTGGTGCCGCTGGGGCTGTTCCGGGACCGCAACTTCTCCGTGGGCAACGCCGTGATCACCCTCGTGGGGCTGATGATCTCCTCCTTCGCGCTGCCGCTGATGCTTTTCCTGCAGCTGGTGCGCCAGATGAGCCCGACCCAGGCCGCGCTGATGCTGGCGCCGATGGCCGTGGTCTCCGGGGTGCTGGCCCCGCTGGTCGGGCGGATCATCACCGGGCGCAACGCCCCGCTGATGGCCGTGGGCGGGCTGTTGCTCAACGGCGTCGGCCTGGTGCTGTACTGGCTGCTGATGGACCCGGACACGGCGGTGGCGCTGCTGCTGGTGCCCAGCTTCGTCATGGGGGTCGGCGGGGCGTTCATGTGGTCCCCGGTCTCCATCACCGCGACCCGGGACCTGGCTCCCGCCCGGGCCGGCGCGGGGTCCGGGGTGTTCAACACGACGCGGCAGGTCGGCTCCGTGCTGGGCTCTGCGCTGATCGCGATGATGATGCAGAACCGCCTGGCCGCGCACCTGCCGGGGGTCGGGGCGGCGTCGGGCGGTGCGGGCGCCGGTGGTGCGGGTGAGGCGGCGGCCGGTGCCGGTGGAGCGCTGCCGTCGTTCCTGCACGAGGGCTACGCCGCGGCGATGGGTCAGGCGATGCTGCTGCCGGCCGCGGCCGTGCTGGTGGGAGCGGTGCTGGCGCTGCTGTTCCGGCGCGTCTCCCCGCGCACGGCCTCCGAGGGCTGAGCCCGCGCGCCGGTGTCAGGGGGTCGGCTGCTGGCCCGGCAGCTCCCCGCGGGCGAAGGCGTCCAGCTTGGTGCGCACCAGGTGGGCCAGCATCCACGCGGCCTGGGCCAGCAGCGCCGCGGTGAGCACCCACCGGGCGATGACCAGCCCCGAGGCCAGCGCCACCGGGCCGTCGGTGGGATCGGCCAGGGCGGCGTCGATCGCGTGACCGCCGGCCAGGACCACGACGACGAAGGCCAGGGGCACCGACCACAGCGCCCAGCGGACCGCGCGGGTGTGCACGGACTGCCCCAGCATCGCGAACCACGCCAGGGCCATGAACAGCGGCATCAGCAGACCCGAGGAGCGGTGCACCCAGCGGTAGTCCTCCCGACCCTGATCGCCCAGGGCGCTCGCGGCCGCGGCGATCTGCTCCCGGTCGAAGCCCGTGATCCGCAGCTCCGGCAGCGTCAGCCCGTAGGCGCGGCCGATGCCGGGCAGCACGAGGAAGGTCACGTAGCAGAACAGCAGCACCGCGATGGTCGTGAGCACCCCGATGATGATGCCCAGGGAGGACCCGGAGCCGGGGCGCGGGGCGAGGTCCTCGCGGCGGTAGGTGCCGGGGGCCACCGGAGTTCGGGTGCTGCTGCGGCCCGTGGGCTGGGCCGAACCACGGGAGCGCCCCGCCGTTCCGGGGGTCCGATTCCCCTCACCGCCGGACGGGACGGCGGATGCACCGTATCTGCGCTTCTTCTGGCCTTCGGACATACCCATGCTCCCCATTATGGTGCGATGGCCGCGGTCGGCTGGCCCCGCCGCACGCCCGGACGCTTGGAGGCCCGGGGCCCGGGCACGGCGGGCGGTTACGCGGCGGAACCCGCGTGCCGGCGTCGGGCGGGGGCGTGGATCGGCGGTTCCTTCGAAGACGTGTTCGCCTAGACTGGGAGGCGCCATGGACTTTCTGCGCGACACCTCCTTCTTCCGCCCCGACGCCTCCGCCCGGCCCGCCGAACCGGCCCCGCGAGCGGATCCGCAGGCCCTCGTGGAGGGGCTCAACGACCAGCAGCGCGAGGCCGTGGTGCATGCCGGGTCCCCGCTGCTGATCGTGGCGGGCGCCGGCTCCGGCAAGACCCGCGTGCTCACCCACCGGATCGCCTACCTGCTGGCCACCGGTCGGGCCCACGAGGGGCAGATCCTCGCGATCACCTTCACCAACAAGGCCGCCGCGGAGATGCGCGAGCGCGTCGTCGAGCTGGTGGGGGAGAAGGCACGGCGGATGACCATCTCCACCTTCCACAGCTTCTGCGTGCGGGTGCTGCGTCGGGAGGCCGCGACCCTGGGGATGAAGTCCAGCTTCTCCATCTACGACGCCGCGGACTCCCAGCGGCTGGTGGCCCTGATCGCCAAGGAGATGCAGCTGGATTCCAAGCGCTTCGCCCCCAAGGCCGTGCTCAACCGCATCTCCGCGCTGAAGAACGAGCTGGTGGACGCCGAAGCCAACGCCGCCTCCGTGTCCCCTGGCGACGAGTGGAATCACACGATCGCGCGGATCTACAGCGAGTACACCCGTCGGCTGCGGGCCGCGGACGCCCTGGATTTCGACGACCTCATCTCCCAGACCGTCTTCCTGCTGCGTGCCTTCCCGCAGGTCGCGGAGTTCTACCGCCGCCGCTACCGGCACATCCTGGTGGACGAGTACCAGGACACCAACCACGCGCAGTACGCCCTGGTGCGGGAGCTGGTGGGGGCCGACGCCGCGGCGTCGTCGGGCGGGTCGTCGAACGGTGCGGTCGTAGGGAAGGCGAGCCCGTACCCGGAGGCCGCGGGCCCGGCGGAGCTGACCGTGGTGGGGGATTCGGATCAGTCCATCTACGCCTTCCGCGGGGCGGACATCCGCAACATCACGGACTTCGAGCGGGATTACCCGAACGCCCGCACCATCCTGCTGGAGCAGAACTACCGCTCCACCCAGACCATCCTCTCCGCGGCGAACGCGGTGATCGAGCGCAACCCGCAGCGTCGCCCGAAGAAGCTGTGGACGGCCTCCGGGGACGGGGAGCCGATCGTCGGCTACGTTGCGGAGAACGAGCACGCCGAGGCGCGGTTCATTGCCGAGGAGATCGACCGGCTGCGCGATGAGGAGGGCATCGCCGCCGGGGATGTGGCGGTGTTCTACCGGACCAACGCCCAGTCCCGCTCCCTGGAGGAGATCCTGATGCGGGTGGGTCTGCCGTACCGGGTGGTCGGCGGGACCCGCTTCTACGAGCGCAAGGAGATCAAGGACGCCCTGGCGTACCTGCGCGCCCTGCTCAACCCGGACGACGACATCACGGTGCGCCGCATCCTCAACGAGCCCAAGCGCGGCATCGGCGCCCGCTCGGAGGGGGCCATCGCCAATCTGGCGCAGCAGGAGCGGATCTCGTTCTTCGCCGCGGCCCGCCGGGCCGAGGAGGCCCCGGGGCTGGGTTCGGCCGGGGCGAAGAAGATCCTGGCGTTCGTGTCCATGATGGATGATCTGGCGCAGATCGCGGCCACCGAGTCCCCGGCCACCTGCCTGGAGGCGGTGCTGGAGCAGAGCGGGTACCTGGAGGCGCTGCGCACCTCGGAGGACCCGCAGGACGAGTCCCGGGTGGAGAACCTCAACGAGCTGGTGGCCGTGGTCCGGGAGTTCCAGGCGGAGGATCCCGACGCCGGGCTGGCCGAGTTCCTGGAGCACGTGGCCCTGGTGGCCGACGCCGACCAGATCCCCAACCGGCCCCGCGCGCAGGCCGCCGACGAGGACGGGGAGGGCGGGGTCTCCGCGGCCCAGGTGGCCCGCGAGGTGGCCGAGGCCCGCGAGCAGGGTGTGGTCACGCTGATGACCCTGCACACCGCGAAGGGCCTGGAGTTCCCGGTGGTGTTCCTCACCGGGATGGAGCACGGGCTGTTCCCCCACCAGCGGGCCCTGACCGATGAGGCGGAGATGTCCGAGGAGCGGCGCCTGGCCTACGTGGGGCTGACCCGGGCGATGCGCCGGCTGTACCTGACGCGCGCGGAGTCCCGCTCCATGTGGGGCCAGTCCCAGTTCAACCCGCCCTCGCCGTTCCTGGAGGAGATCCCGGAGGAGCTCGTGGAGTGGAAGCGGCTGGGCTCGATGCGCGCCGGCTGGGGCTCCCCGGTGCACGGGGCCGGCGGGTTCGGTTCGGGGTTCGGGTCTGGTGGATTCGGTGGGCGCTCGCGGGGCGGCTCGTGGGCGGAGTCCTCGTCTTGGGGCGGGCGCGGGTCCGGCCCGACGTCGTCGTCTTCCGCCCGGCGTCGGCCCGCCCCGGCCAGCGCTGATGCCGGGTTCTCCGGGGACATCGACGGCTCCCCGGCCCTGGGCTCCCGCGCCACGAAGGCCTCCCGGGTGCAGCAGGGTAAGGAGATTCCGACGCTGCGCGTGGGTCAGTCCGTGCAGCACAAGACTTTCGGCCGCGGGAAGGTGATCGCCCTGGAGGGCTCCGGAGACAAGACGGTCGCGAAGGTGCGCTTCGGCGCGGAGGAGAAGCGGCTGCTGCTGCGCTACGCGCCCATCGAACCCCTGGACTAGCCCCGGGCATCGTCCCGGGGTCCGTGCTCCCCCCCCCCCTGAGCCTCACCGACCCGGCGCATTCGTTCCCATAGACGCCGATCTTGGGAACGGATGCGCCGTCTCGCGTGGGTGGGGTGGGGCGTTTGGGAACGGACGCGCCGCCTCACCTGCGGGGAGGAGGCGTTTGGGTACGGGAGCGCCGGGTCGCGAGCGGGCGGAGGGGGAGGGGCCCCACCCCCAGGTTAGGGGCGTCACGGTCGGGTGGGATAGGCTCACTGTGGGGAGCCCCGTGACGCCCGCCGCATCCGTGCGGGCCCGGCGCGAGAGCTCCACGACAGATCAAGCCGGGCGCCCGGTTCCGCGGTTCCCGGCACGACTTCGAGGAAGAAGGACACAGACCCGTGGACCTGTTCGAATACCAGGCGCGCGACCTCTTCGAGAAGCACGGGGTGCCCGTGCTGCAGGGGATCGTCGCCGAGACTCCCGAAGAAGCTCAGGCCGCCGCCGAGAAGATCGGCGGCGTCACCGTCGTCAAGGCCCAGGTCAAGGTGGGCGGACGCGGCAAGGCCGGCGGCGTGAAGGTCGCCAAGACCCCGGAGGAGGCCCGCGAGTACGCCTCCCAGATCCTGGGGATGGACATCAAGGGCCACACCGTCAAGCGCGTGATGATCGCCCAGGGCGCGGACATCGCCGAGGAGTACTACTTCTCCGTGCTGCTGGACCGGTCCAACCGCACCTACCTGGCCATGTGCTCCGTGGAGGGCGGCATGGAGATCGAGCAGCTGGCCGCCGAGCGCCCCGAGGCGCTGGCCCGCGTCGAGGTGGACCCGGCCGCAGGCCTCACCCAGGAGAAGGCCCTGGAGATCGTGTCCACCGCCGGGTTCCCGGAGGAGCTGCGCGAAAAGGTCGCCGCCGTCATCGTGAAGCTCGGTGAGGTCTACGCCGCCGAGGACGCGACCCTGGTGGAGGTCAACCCGCTGGTGAAGACCGGCGACGGGCAGATCCTGGCCCTGGACGGCAAGGTCTCCCTGGACGACAACGCCGAGTTCCGCCACGAGGATCACGCTGCTCTGGAGGACAAGGCCGCCGCGGATCCGCTGGAGGCCAAGGCCAAGGAGAACGACCTCAACTACGTCAAGCTGGACGGGGAGGTCGGCATCATCGGCAACGGCGCCGGGCTGGTCATGTCCACCCTGGACGTCGTCGCCTACGCCGGGGAGAACCACGGCGATGTGAAGCCGGCGAACTTCCTGGACATCGGCGGCGGCGCCTCCGCGGAGGTCATGGCCAACGGCCTGGACGTGATCCTGAACGACGCCCAGGTGAAGTCCGTGTTCGTGAACGTGTTCGGCGGGATCACCGCGTGCGACGCCGTCGCCAACGGCATCGTGAAGGCCCTGGAGATCCTGGGCGATCAGGCCACCAAGCCGCTGGTGGTGCGCCTGGACGGGAACAACGTGGAGGAGGGGCGCCGCATCCTGGATGAGGCGAACCACCCGCTGGTCACCCAGGCCAAGACCATGGACGAGGGCGCCGACAAGGCCGCCGAGCTGGCCCACCAGGCCTGAGCACTCGCCGAAGCACTTCCAGGTAACGAGAAGGAAAACATGTCTATCTTCGTGAACAAGGACTCCAAGGTCATCGTTCAGGGCATCACCGGCGGCGAGGGCACCAAGCACACCGCGCGGATGCTGGCGGCCGGCACCCAGGTGGTCGGCGGCGTGAACGCCCGCAAGGCCGGGACCACGGTGTCCCACAAGACCAAGGACGGCGCCGACGTCGAGCTGCCCGTGTTCGGCACCGTCAAGGAGGCGGTGGCCGAGACCGGGGCGGACGTCTCGATCGTGTTCGTGCCGCCGGCCTTCACCAAGGACGCCGTGATCGAGGCGATCGACGCCGAGGTCCCGCTGGTCGTGGTGATCACCGAGGGCATCCCCGTGCAGGATTCCGCGGAGTTCTGGGCGCACGCCAAGGCCAACGCCGGGGCGGACGGGAAGCCGAAGACCCGCATCATCGGGCCGAACTGCCCCGGGATCATCACCCCGGAGGAGTGCCTGGTGGGCATCACCCCGGCGAACATCACGGGCAAGGGGAAGATCGGGCTGGTCTCCAAGTCCGGCACCCTGACCTACCAGATGATGTTCGAGCTGCGGGACATCGGGTTCACCACCGCGATCGGCATCGGCGGGGACCCGGTCATCGGGACCACGCACATCGACGCCCTGGAGGCCTTCGAGGCGGACCCGGAGACCGAGGCGATCGTGATGATCGGCGAGATCGGCGGGGACGCGGAGGAGCGCGCCGCGGAGTACATCAAGGAGCACGTGACCAAGCCGGTGGTCGGCTACGTCGCGGGCTTCACCGCCCCGGAGGGCAAGACCATGGGCCACGCTGGCGCCATCGTGTCCGGTTCCTCCGGCACCGCGGAAGCCAAGAAGGAGGCCCTGGAGGCCGCGGGCGTGAAGGTCGGCAAGACCCCGTCCCAGGCCGCCGAGCTGATGCGGGAGATCTTCGCCGGCAAGTAGGCGAGAGCCTCCCTCCAGCACGACGACGCCGAGCCGTCATCCGCGTGCGTTCTCAGCCCGTCTGAGACCACGTGGATGACGGCTCGGCGTTCTCCGTGCCCGTGGATCGCGCCGAACCGTCGCTGGCGTGCGTTCTGGGAGCCCGACAAGCCACGTAGATGACGGTCTGGGTGGTGGAAAGCGGAAGGCCCCGCACCGCGGGATGCGATGCGGGGCCTTCCGCTGAAAGAGATGCCAGTCAGCAGACCGGAGGGTGACTATACTGGCCGGACGTCCCCATATTGGAGACTGCAACGCACCGACCACCAGGATAGATGGCAGCGGTGCTGTTGATCGTCCCGCTCTCCGCGCATTCCCTGCGCGTGGAGGAACCGTTGAGCGTAAAGCGTGTCTCCGGGTAGCAGGTCTGGGATCCGCTCTTACTGAGGTAGATCAGAGGTGTGCGGCCCGTCCTGTTGGTGGCAACGGGCATTCGCTGTGGAACCTTCCAAGATAGAGAACCCGATGCAGGCTTAACCTGCTGACCGGACGAGCGCATATTCACTGTAACGGTGGTCTCGGGAGCGATTTCAGAGTCAGTCGTTCACTTGACACCGATCTCACAGTTCATAGTATTCTGCAGATCACTCGCTGACGCATCCCGATTGAAGGTTACGGTCATGGTGAATGCAGTAGCTGAAGTCCCGCTTGAGGGCGAGATGGTAGTGCTGGCGAGACCCCCACTGGTCTGGCCGGACGTGGGGTACATCTGAGGAACCTCCATTGTCTGTCCACCAGAGAGGGTGAATGCGAAGGTGAATACCGTGCCCTTGGGGATGGACCCACCCGGGGCATCTGATCCAAAGGTGAAGTAAACGTCATGCTGAGCCGCGAGGGGCCGATAACCGTCTCCGGTGAAGATCTTGCAGACACTGGCATGTGCTTGGTCCTGGCTGGCGGCCATGGCCGGGACGGCGGAGGCGGCGGCCACGACGGGCACGGACCAGGCGGCGCCCTTGGCGAGCTGGCGGCGAGAGACAGAGGTGGTCTCGTATTCCCCCCAAAGGAAACGAGTAGATCATCATGGGTCACGGGTGCGGCTGCCGCCGCGGCACCCGGCGAGGACGACGGGCGCCGTCATGCGGGCACTGCAGGGCCCAGGATAGCAAGGGATCCGCTACCCACCAACGGTCGTCCCGAACAGCAGGCCCAGCAGATACGTGGCCAACGCCGCACCGTAGCCGATCCCCAGCTGCCGCAGACCCCGCTTCGCCGGGGACGCCCCGGACAGCAGACCCACCACGCCACCCGTACCCAGCAGGGCCACCCCCACCAGGACCAGGGACAACACCATCGCCCACACCCCCGTCATCCCCAGCAGGTACGGCAGGATCGGGATCACCGCACCCGAGGCGAAGAAGCAGAAGCTCGACGCCGCCGCACCCAGATCCGTGCCCAACACCACATTCTCCGCGGACTCCTCCTCCGCGTCATCCCGATGGGACAGGGACGGATCGCAGTCGCAGTCGAAGTGTCCGAACCGCTCCAGCGCCCGATGCCTGGCCGCCTCCTCGGACATCCCCCGAGCCCGATAGATCAGCTCCAGCTCGTTCTCGTCGATGTCCAGATCATCCGCCACCCGCAGCGTCACCTGCGTCGGACGGGAAGCATCCAGCAGCTCCCGCTGAGACCGCACCGACACGAACTCCCCGGCCCCCATGGACAGGCCCCCCGCCAGCAGCCCCGCTAACCCGGAGAACAGCACCATCTGCGAGCTCGCCCCCGACGCGCCGATCCCCATGATCAGCGAGACATTCGAGACCAGGCCGTCATTGGCACCGAACACCGCCGCCCGGAAGTTCCCGGACAGCTTCTCCCTCCCATTCGTGGCCAGCGCCCGGATGATCTCCTCATGGACCGCCTCATCCGCGGCCATCGCATCCGTGGCATCCGGGTCCTCCGCATACGGGGAACGCCCCTCCGCCCGCTGCGCCAGCGCCAGCACGAACACCGAGCCGAAGCGCCGGGCCAGGAACTGCAGGAACGCCGAACCCACCGATGGACGCGGCATCGGCTCGGCATGCTCACCGAGCATCTGCACCCAGTGCTCCCGATGCCGGCCCTCCGCCTCGGCCACCTGCTCCAGGATCTCCGCCTCCCGGCCCGTGGCGTGCCGGGCCAGGCCGCGGTACAGGTTCGCCTCCGCGATCTCATCCGCCAGATACCGCCGCCACCGCCGGATCTGCGCCTTCGACGGCTCGCCCACCGCGTGATGCGCGTGCCCCGCCGGATCGGCGGGGTCCGCGGGGTCGCCGACAGGATGGGGGAGCGGCGTCGGCTCCTGCGCGGAGTGGGGGAGGGGCTGCTGGGAATCGGTGCGGTCCATGGCGGTCTCGCCTTCCGGGCCGGGCGACGACCCCGGACGACGGCGCACACGCACCGGACGGCGGGGGAGGACACGGCCCTGAACGAGGCCCGGGCACACCCCGCGGGGGTGCGGCGCGGGCCGGGATCGGTCAGTGGGACGAAGGTCTCGCTCGCCCGCACCCCGCGCGCACGGCACGAGGTGACGGGTGGGGCACCGGGACCCGAACACCGGATCCAGTGTGTCGACGCACCGCCACCGCCGCGGACACCGCGGCGGATGGGAACTACTCCCCTTCGTCGATGAGCCAGTCTAACGGCTCACCCCGCCCGGCGCACCAGCGTCCGATGCAGCACCGGGCAGGCCACCGCAGAACCCACCACCAGCAGCCCCGCGCAGAACAGGCCCGTGGCCAGCCACCCGCCGGCCGCATAGAAGAACCCGCCGACCCAGCCCACCAGCGCGGAACCCGCATAGTAGAAGACGTTGTACAGGGCCGTGCCCTGGGCCTTCGCCACCCCGGCCTCCAGACCGGCCCACCCCGAGGCCACCGAATGCGCCGCGAAGAACCCCATGGTCAGCAGCACCAGCCCCACCACGATCAGCCACAGCGGCCGCGTCAGCGTCAGCCCGATCCCCACCAGCATCACCGCCACGCACGCGCCCACCACGTGCAGCCGTCCGAAGCGGGCGCTGAACCGCGCGGCCGTCGTCGAAGCGAACGTCCCGGACAGGTACGCCAGGAACAGCAGGGCGATCACGCTCGGAGACAGCAGATACGGCGGGGCCTCCAGGGTGAAGCCCACGTAGTTGTACACCGTGACGAACGCGCCCATCAGGATGAACGCCAGCAGGAACAGGCTCAGCATCGCCGGATTGCGCAGCTGCAGCCCGATCCGATGGGCCGTCTCCCGCAGCGCCCCCTTCGGCGGCACCGCCACGAACCGGCGGGCCCGGGGCACCAGCACGATGAACGCAACCGCGGCGACCCCCGCCAGCGCGGACACCGTCATGACCGCGACCCGCCAGCTGCCCGTCACCTCCGCCATCGGCCCCGAGATCAGCCGGCCGGCCAACCCGCCCAGTGAGGTCCCCGCCACGTACAGACCCGTCGCGGCCCCGGCGTGCAGCGCGTGCGTCTCCTCGCTGATGTAGGACACCGCCAAGGCCGCCATCCCCGCCAGGGCCGCGCCCTGCGCCAGGCGCAGCACCAGCACCGACCCGAAATGCGGGATCCACGGGATCACCAGCCCCAGCACCGTCGCCGAGACCACCGCGATCTCCATCGCGCGCACCTTGCCCCACCGATCCGCCAGGTACGTCCACGGCAGGGCGAACAGGGCCAGCCCCAAGGTGCCCGCCGAGACCATCAGCGCCGCCGACGCCGCATCCACCCCCAAGTCCCGGGCGATCGACGGCAGCACCGCCTGCGGCGAATACAGCTGCGCGAAGGTGGCGAGCCCCGCGCAGAACATCGCGATCAGCATCCGCGTGAACTCCGGGGAACCCCGACGGTGCCCCTCCGGTCGCGGGACGGGTCCGGTCAGCGGGGCGGAGCTCACCCGATCATCTCCTGAGGTCTGTCTCGGCTCTCTGCTCACCCTCAGCGTAGACCGCCCCCGAACCCCACCGGAAGCTGTACGGATCCGAGCAGTCCCGCCCGTGGCGCAGCCCATCCACCAGGGTCCGGGCCGCCGCCTCCGGCTCCAGGCGCCCCTGGCGCCAATGCGGCTGGGACTCGTCCGGGGCCGTCCACCCCGTGCGCTGCAGATGCGCGTCGTCGATCGGCCACACGATCGCCGGCAGGAACCGCTCCGAGACCAGTGTCACCTCCACCCCCGCAGGTCCCGTGAAGGCCTGCGCGAACGGCGCCTCGTCCAGGTTGTTGCCCGTCTCGTACTCCACCGTCAGGAAGTGGTTCCACGGCAGATCCCGCACCGCCTGGGCGATCTCCCCGACCAGCTCCTCCCACGCCGCCTCGGCGTCCGCTTCGGAGGTCTCACCCGGCTCCGCGCGCAGATGCCCGACGACGCCGATGCCCCGATCCGTCCAGCTGCTCACACTCCACGCCGCACGCCCTCCCGAGGGGGAGACCACCGGGGTGGGCTGCGTCCACGGCCCCACCCAGTGCTCCTCGTACCGGGGATCCGCCTGAGCCGGATCGCTGGAGTTGATCAGCTCCCGCCCGTGCGCGATCGCCTGAGACCAGGAGCCGAACTGGTGGCGCACCGTCGCCAGATTCGGCCGCGGCACCCGCGAGCGGGAGCCGCTGGCCGCCCATCGCCCATACAGCAGCGCGTGCGGAATCCGATCCGTGCGGATGCAGAACGTGAAGAAATCCGCCATCGCGCTGCGGAAGCGCGCCTCCGTGTAATCCGGGATCAGGTCCGTGCCGTCCGCGGCGTAGCGCTCCTCCGGGGACATGCCCACCGCCAGCAGCGCCCGCGTCCAGGAGCCCTCACCGATGCGCTCGCGGATCAGCGCATCCGAGACCGGCCAGCGGCCGTCCTTCGCCGCGGACAGCTCCCGCAGATACTCCGGGATGTCCCGCAGGAACCCCCGGTACTCCTCCTGGGTGAGGGTGGTGCGCGGATACTCGGCGAGGAAGCGGTTGCTGGCCGCCAGCCGAGACAGGATGTGCGCCGCGGCCTCATCGGAGATCCCGTGCAGGTTCATGAACGCGGACATCTCCTGGAAGATCGCCCGCTCCAGCAGGGTCACGGCGTACTCCGGGTCCTCCCCGAGGTCGAACAGATCATTGACCGCCAGCAGCAGGGAACAGGAGATCACCACCCCGCCCAGCGGATCCTCCCGCCGCAGCTCGCTGCGCCAGCTCATCTCCGCCAGCGCCCGATCCAGCAGCTCATGATCCATCTCCGGGTGCACCGTGAGCATTCGGGAGCGGGCCTCCCGGCGGGTCCACTCGACGTCGTTCAGACGCTCCAGCAGCGGGCCGTAGCGGGCGCGGAACTCGCGGTACACGGCGTCGTCATGCTCCACAGTGCAGGCCTTTCGGTGATGCGCGAGACCGCCCCGCGTCGGTGTCTCGAGCGTATGCTCGCCGATGCGGGGCGGCCAAGGGATGGGGCGGATGTTACCGCCGGGGTCAGGATGCGGTCGGAGGGGGGCTCAGACCCCCTGCGCGGGATCGTTGCCCAGACGCCCGTCCTCGCGGGTCAGGCCGTTGATGGCCTGCACATCCTCGTCGTCCAGGCGCACGTCCAGGGCGCCGTAGTTCTCCGTGATCCGCTCCGGGGTCACGGACTTGGGGATCACGATGTTGCCCAGGGCCAGGTGCCAGGCGATCACGACCTGCCCGGCGGTGGCCCCGTGCTTCTCGGCGATGTCGGTGATGACCTTCTCCTTCAGGACCTCGCCGCCCTGGCCCAGCGGGGACCAGGCCTCGGTGCGGATGCCCAGCTCCTCGTCGACCGCGCGCATCTTCTCCTGGTTGAAGTGCGGGTGCAGCTCGATCTGGTGCACGGCCGGGGCCACCCCGGTCTCCCGCACGATCTCGCGCAGCTGCTCCTCCGGGAAGTTGGACACGCCGATGGAGCGGACCTTGCCCTGCTTCTGCAGCTCGATCAGCGCCTTCCAGGACTCCAGGTAGGTGCCCTGCTGCGGCTGGGCCCAGTGGATCAGGTACAGGTCCACCGGCTTGCCCAGATCCAGGCGCTTGGCGGAGGCCTCGTAGGCCTGCAGGGCCTTGTCGTAGCCCTGGTCGTCATTCCACAGCTTGGTGGTCACCCACACGTCCTGCGCATCCACGTCCGAGGCCTTCAGGCCGCGGCCCACGCCCTCCTCGTTGCCGTAGATCTTCGCGGTGTCGATGTGGCGGAACCCGGCCTCCAGGGCCAGCTGGACCACCTTCTCCGCGGTCTCGTCCTCGACCTGCCACACGCCGTAACCCAGCTGGGGGATGGCGTTGCCGTCGTTCAGGGAGATGAGAGGTGCTTCCGTCATGGGGATTCCCTGCCTTTCGAACCGTTGACGTCGTACCCCTCCAGCATGCCCCCGGCCCCGGGGCGCACGGTACCCGCGGGCCCCGGATTCAGCCCTCGGCTAGGCTTTCTCGTGTGCCCCGCCTCATGATGAACCTCACGCCCCTGCGCCAGCACCCGGATTTCCGGCGGCTGTGGCTGGGCACCGCCTTCTCCGTGCTGGGCTTCCAGGTCTCCGCGATGGCCGTGTCCCTGCAGATCTTCCGCATCACCGGCTCCACCTTCGCCGTGGGCGCTGTGGGCCTGGTCTCCGTGCTCCCGCTGATCTTCGGCGGGCTGTGGGGCGGGGTCCTGGCCGACACCCGGGACCGACGCCGCGTGGCCCTGGCCGCGTCGCTGGGCCTGTGGGTGCTCACCGGGCTCATCGCCGCGCAGGCGTTCCTGCGCCTGGACAGCATCGCCGTGCTCTACGGGCTGATCGCCCTGCAGTCCCTGCTGCACCCCATCAACCAGGCCGCGCGCGGGGCCATCATCCCCAACATCGTCGGGCTGAAGAGGCTGCCGGCGGCCAACGCCCTGAACATGTCCGCCAGCGCCGTCGCCCTGACCCTGGGCCCCATGCTCGGCGGCTTCCTGGTCGCCGCCGTCGGCTACGGCTGGACGTACCTGGTGGACGTGGGCACCTTCACCGTGGGGCTGTGGGCCCTGTACCGGCTGCCCCCGCAGGTCCCGCAGCAGGCGGAGGGGGAGGAGCAGCCCACCCGGGGCCTGTCCTCCGTGGTGGAGGGGCTGCGCTTCGTGCGCAGCTCACCCGTGGTCGCGATGACCTTCATGCTGGACCTGTGCGCCATGATCACCCTGTTCCCGCAGGCCCTGTTCCCCGCGATGGCGCTGGTGGTGGTCGGCGGCAGCGAGGCCGTGGCCGGGCTGCTGTCCGGGACCATGACGCTGGGCGCCTTCCTGGGCACCGTGCTGTCCGGGCGGGCCGTGCGGGTGCGGGCTCAGGGCCGGGCCCTGACCTGGACCTACGCGGGCTGGACCGCGGGGATGCTGTGGGCGGGCCTGGCCATGTGGTGGGTCCAGGCCGGGACCGAACGGGGCTCCGCGGCCGCCTGGACCGGGCTGATCCTGGCCCTAATCGGCCTGATGGTCGCCGGGGCCGTGGACTCCGTGGGCAGCATCTACCGCTCTACGATCCTGCAGGTGGCCGCCCCGGACACCATGCGCGGGCGCCTGCAGGGTCTGTTCATCGTCACCGTCAACGGCGGGCCGCGGCTGGGCTCCGGCGTGATGGGCGCGGCCGGCCAGTGGGCCGGTCCCGGCCTGGCCCTGGTGGGTGGGGCGGTGGCCTGCGGCCTCGGGGTGGCCGGGCTGAGCAGGCGCTTCCCCCAGCTGCTGGCCTACCGCGCCCCGGACCCGGCGCTGACCGCCGCCCTGCCCGCCGTCGAGCCGCTGCCGCCCGTCCGGCACGACACCACCGAGATCCCCCAGGTGCCCCCGGCCGACCCGGACCCGGGGGCCGAGCCCGGGCCGACGCGCCCGGAGTAGTGCCTGCGCTGCGCACGACGGCGGCCCCGCCGCGCTGCCACACGGCGACGGCCCCGCTGCGCGGGGCGCGACGGGGCCGTCGATGGGGCGTCGGGCCGGGCCGACGGGCGGTGAGGCTCAGGCGTCCTCGGTGATCAGCTCCGCGGCGCGCTCGCCGATCATGAAGCAGGTGATGTTCGGGTTCACCGCGGTGATCTCCGGCATCACGGAGGCGTCCGCGACCCGCAGGCCGGACACTCCCTTGACCCGCAGCCGGGCATCCAGCGGGGAGTCGACGTCGTCATCCGCGCCCATGCGCACCGTGCCCACCGGGTGGTACACGGTGTTGTGGGTCTTCGCGACGTACTCGGCGATCTCCTCATCCGTCTGCACGTCCTCGCCCGGGAACAGTTCGCGGCCCTTCCACTCGGCCAGGGCCGGCTGGGAGGCGATCTCGCGGGCCTTGCGGATGCCCGCGACCATGATCGCCATGTCGTAGCCCTCATCGTCGGTGAAGTACTTCGGATCGAACTTCGGCTTGTCCCGGAAGTCCAGGGAGCGCAGGCGCACCGTGCCGCGGGAGCGGGCGTGCGGGACGTTCGGGGTCAGGCAGAACACGTTATCCGCCGTCGGGTACCCCTGGCGCAGGGTGTGCATGTCGAAGTTCACCGAGCCGTAGTGCATCATGAAGTTCGGCCGCCCCGGGAACTCATCCTCGAAGGGCACGTCCAACTCCGTGAAGATCCCGAGCTCCCACCACTGGGTGGAATCCTGGACCATCGGCTTCTTCGCCTCCCACTGGATCACCGCCTCCGGGTGATCCTGCAGGTGGGAGCCGACGCCGGGGGAGTCCACCAGCACGTCCACGCCCACCTCGCGCAGGTGCTCGGCCGGGCCGATCCCGGAGAGCATCAGCAGCTTCGGGGAGTCGATCGCCCCCGCCGAGAGCACGACCTCCTTGCGGGCCCAGATGGTCTTGGCCACCGCGAAGGCGTTGTCCACCACCTCCACGCCCACGGCGCGCTTGTCCCCATCGAACAGGACCCGCTTGACCTGGGTGTCGGTGATCAGGTGGAAGTTCTCCCGGTCCCGGATCGGGTGGATGTAGGACACCGACGACGACGCGCGGGTGCCGTCGGCCTGCCGGTTGATCTGGAAGAAGCTGGCCCCGTTGGTCACGGTCTTCCCGGAGTTGAACCGCACCCGGGGGATGCCGGCCTGCTCGCAGGCGTCCAGCACCGCGACGCCGCACGGATCGGAAGCCGGGACGTTCATCAGGTGCACCGGGCCGGAATCGCCGTGGTGCTCCCCGCCCTCGGCGCCGGCGTCCTCATTGGTCTCCAGCTGGCGGAACAGGCGGAAACCCGTCTCCGCGTTCCAGCCGGTGGCCCCGAAGCGGCGCTCCCAGTCGTCCAGGTCCTCGGCCGGGGCCCAGAAGGCGATGCAGGAGTTGTGCGAGGAGCACCCGCCCATGACCTTCGCCCGGGCCATGCGCATGAAGGAGTTGCCGTGCTCCTGCTCCTCGACCGGGTAGTCCCAGTCGTAGCCGGATTCCAGCAGCTCCATCCAGCGGTTCAGCTGCAGCACCTCGTCGATCCCGGCGTCATCCGGGCCCGCCTCGATCAGCGCGACCTGCGCCCGCGGGTTCTTCTCCGACAGCCGGGCCGCCGCGGCCGCGCCGGACGAACCGCCGCCGACGACGATGTAGTCGAAAACCTGTTCTTCAGCCATGGATCCTCCTGTGGTGGGGGGTCGGTGGGTGGGGGGAACCGCTCGGTGCGCTCGCCGCCTCTTCTGATCTCGATGCCCAGGATGCGGGTGCGCCCCTCGGGGGGCGCACCCGCGCCGCGCGGTTACCTCCGGTCCTGGAACCAGCCGGTCACGGCCGGGGCGGTGTTCTGGTAGATGTGCTTGGTCTCCACATACTCGCCCAGACCCGCCAGGCCCAGCTCGCGGCCGATGCCGGACTGTTTCATGCCGCCCCACTCGGCCTGCGGCAGGTACGGGTGGAAGTCGTTGATCCAGATGGTGCCGTGGCGCAGCTTGGCCGCGACCCGCTCGGCCTTCCCGGCGTCGGAGGTCCACACGGCCCCGGCCAGGCCGTAGATCGTGTCATTGGCGATCGCCACCGCCTCGGCCTCATCCCGGAAGGTCTCCACGGTGACCACCGGCCCGAAGGCCTCCTCGGTCACCGCGTTGGACCCGCGGGCCACGTCCGCGATCACGGTGGGCTCGTAGAACCAGCCCTTCGACAGCTCACCCTCGGTGGCGCGCTTTCCGCCGCACAGGATACTCGCGCCCTCCTCGCGGGCCTTGTCCACGTAGGCGGTGACCTTCTGCAGGTGCGCCTCGGAGATCAGGGCCCCGGTCTCGGCGGCGTCGTCGAAGGGCCCGCCCAGGCGGATGTCCTTCGCCCGGCGCACCAGCTCGTCCGTGAACCGCTGGGCGATGGACTCCTCGACGACGATGCGCGCGCCGGCCGAGCAGACCTGCCCGGAGTGCACGAACGCGCCGTTCAGGGCGTTGTCCACCGCGGCGTCGAAGTCCGCGTCGGCGAAGATCACGTTGGGGTTCTTCCCGCCCAGCTCCAGGGCCACCTTCTTCACGGTGGCCGCCGCGGACTCGGCGATCTTCCGGCCGGTGACCAGGCCGCCGGTGAAGGAGACCAGGTCCACGTCCGGGTGGGTGGACAGCGGCGCCCCGGCCTCGGCCCCGGCGCCCAGCACCAGGTTGGCCACCCCGGCCGGCAGCCCCAGCGTGTCCAGCACATCCATCAGCAGGATCGCGGTGTGCGGGGTCAGCTCCGCGGGCTTGAGCACGAAGGTGTTGCCCGCGGCCAGCGCCGGGGCCACCTTCCAGGCCACCTGCAGCAGCGGGTAGTTCCACGGGGTGATCATCCCGCACACGCCCACCGGCTCGTGCACCACCTTGGAGGCCACGGACGGGTCCCCGGCGTCGACCACGCGCCCGGCGTCCTGCCCGGCGATCTTCCCGAAGTACTGGAAGCAGGCGGCGATGTCGTCCATGTCGTAGCCGGACTCCACCAGGCGCTTGCCGGTGTCCAGGGACTCGGCGCGGGCGAACTCGTCCTTGCGCTCGCGCAGCTGCGCGGCCACGGCCAGCAGGAAGTCCCCGCGCTCCGGGGCGCTCACGTCCCAGGCGTTCTCGTCGAAGGCCCGCCGCGCCGCGGCGATCGCCTTCTCGGTGTCCTTTGCGGTGGCCTCTGCGACGACGCCGACCTCGGTGCCGTCCGCGGGGCAGGTGATGGTGCGGGTCCCGCCGTCCTCAGCCGGGACCCAGGCTCCGTCGATGTACAGCGTGCTGCTCACACTCAGTCCTTCCTCGACGCCGGTGCGACGCGGCGCCTGCTCGAATCCGGTCACAGTCATGCTCCGGTGGTGTCAACGCGCGGTGCGGTCGGATTCTTCCGGGGTGTGGTTGGGGTCACCGGCAGAGGAGTCCTCCTCCGGGTCCTGGAAGTCCACGGTCCAGTCCATGGCGCCGGTGGGGGCGCCGGTGATCACGGTGGCCCCGGCGTCGTCCTGGGTGGGGGTGGACAGGCGGATGAACTCCAGGTGCCGCTCATGGTTGTCCAGCACGTCGTGGATCAGCTGCTCCTTCGTGAAGCCGTACACGTCGTATCCGCGCGAACCGGTCTGGGAGAACGGCTCCAGCCGGTAGTAGGAGTCCTCCGTCTGCGGCGAGACCAGCAGGTACGACGGCGTCGGGCAGGCCACCGGGTAGATCTGGTACAGGAAGTCCCGCTCCCCGTCCAGGTGCTCCACCAGGCTCACATACGGCAGATCCGTGACGGGATCGTGCCCGTGCTCCACCGCGGCCTGCACGTGCTCCTCGCGCAGCGCCTGGCAGACCTCCTCCAGCGCCGGCTCCGCCGTCTGGGAGAGGTAGCGGCGGGTCGCGGCCTGGCCCGGGTAGGACACCGAGCGGACCAGGCGCTGGCGCCAGTTCCGGGTGTGCTCGGTCGGCTGGATCGCGGCGGCACGGTTGGCGGCGCGCACCCCCGCCCGGGCGGCCTCCTGGGAGTCCATCGCGGCCCGCTCCACCCGCAGCGCCTTCCACAGCCCGTACATCACCAGGTACATCACGATCGCGAAGGGCAGGCCGAACACGATCGTCGCCGACTGCAGGGTCGGGATCCCGCCGACCACCATCATCGCCAGGGTCAGCAGACCGGTGGCGATCGCCCAGAAGATGCGCATCCACTTGGGCCCGTCCTTCGTCGGGTCCTCGATGGTCGAGGCGAAGTTGGACATCACCAGGGCCCCGGAGTCCGCGCTGGTCACGTAGAACAGCAGCCCGGTGAAGGTCGCCACGGCCGCCGCTGCGGTGGCCCCCGGGTACTGGGCCAGCAGATCGTAGAAGGCCCGCTCCGGGGTGCCCATCAGGGTCTGGCCGAAGTCGGTGTCCCCGTCCTGGTCGATGATCCCCAGGGCCGAGTTCCCGAAGATGGAGATCCAGGTCAGGATGAACACGAACGGGATGGTCATGGTGCCCACCACGAACTGGCGGATGGTGCGCCCGCGGGAGATCCGCGCCAGGAACAGCCCCACGAACGGGGACCACGCGACCCACCAGGCCCAGAAGAACAGGGTCCAGGAGTTCATCCACTCCTCGGGGTGGTCATAGGCCATCGTGTCCATGGTCATCCCTGGGAACTGGGAGAGGTAGTCGCCCACGTTCATGACCAGCGCGTTGAGCAGGAAGTCCGTGTCCCCGAGGAACAGCACGTACAGCATCAGCGCGACGGCGAGGAAGATGTTCAGCTCGGACAGCCGCCGGATGCCCTTGTCCACCCCGGACACCGCCGAGGCGATCGCCAGGACCACGGAGACCGCGATCAGCCCGGCCTGGACCCCCACGGAGTTGGGCACCCCGAACAGGAACTGCAGCCCGTAGTTGATCTGCACGACGCCGATGCCCAGCGAGGTGGCCACCCCGAAGATCGTGCCCAGCAGCGCCGAGATGTCCACGGCGTCGCCGGCCGCGCCCTTGATCCGCTTGCCGATGATCGGGTACAGGGCCGAGCGGATGGACAGCGGCAGGTTGAACCGGTACGCGAAGTAGCCGAAGGCCATGCCCATCAGGGAGTACATGCCCCAGCCGGTCAGTCCGTAGTGGAACAGGGTCCACACGACCGCCTGCCGGGCGGCCTCTGCGGACTCGGTGCCGCCGGAGGGTTGCGTGTAGTACTGGGTGACCGGCTCCAGCACGGAGTAGAACATCAGGTCCGCCCCGATGCCGGCGGCGAAGAGCATGGCCGCCCACGAGAACAGGGAGAACTGCGGGCGGGAATGGTCCGGGCCCAGGCGCACCGAGCCCTGCTTGGAGAACGCGACGATCGCGATGAACGCCAGGACCACGGTGCCGGTGAGGATGTAGAACCAGCCGAAGTGCCGGGAGACCCACCCGACGACGGCGCCGATCACCTCACCCATCGACTCCGGATCGGCCAGACCCCAGATGGAGATGATCAGCACGCCGATGGCGGCCCCGCCGAAGACTCGCCAGTTCACCCGGGCGGGCGCGTGCTGGTGCGGCACGCTGTCGGTGATGGTGGGTGGTTCGGCGGGGGTGGTTCTGGTGGCGCCGGTGTTGGGTGCGGCGGCGTCGTCGCGGGATGTGTGCTCGGAGGTTCCGTCGGAGGAGGCCATGGGTTCCTGGGGTCGGGAGCGAGGGGGTGCGCACCGGCCGGTGGCGGTGCGGGCAGGGCCGGGGCGGGTCGAGCGGCGCGGGATCCGCCCCGGACAGCGCAGATGACCAGCGCCTCAGTCCATCAGCACGCTGATCATCGATCGATGATCCAGGTTAACCCATCCGCCCCGATCCGCCCACCCCACCCGACGATGGGCGGGGGTGCTGTGCCGCTGAGGTGCAACCGTTGGGTGCTGAGGTGCGGCTTTCGTGTTGAGGTGTGGGGTTGGTGCTGAGGTGCGGCACGTCGTGCAGCATCTCAGCACGAACCTGGTATCTCAGCACAAACCCGGTATCTCAGCGGGTGCGGGTCCGGTGTGGGCGGTGATCGGCGAGGGGCCTCGGGTGCAGGGGAGGGCGCGCGGGCAGCGTCGGGTGCGAGGAGGTTTCCGGATCTGTGGATGAGGCGAGTGGATGTGGGGGACTGTCCTCGAAAAGGGGCCGGGAAGCGCGGACGGGCGGCGTCGTCGGCGAGCTGGAACGGCAAGCTGAACCCGTGAACACCGTCCCAGACCTCCACCACCGCGAGCTGCTGACCCCCGAGCAGGTGCGTCGGCTCGGCCATCCCGACCCGCGTCCCAGCCGGGGTGGCGGCAGCGAATGGACGCGCGTTCTGCGCGGCTGCTACATCCAGCGCCGCCGGTGGGAGGAACTCACCGAACGGCAGAAGTGCCTCGGCGTGCACCTGGCGTACCTGGCGCGGGCGAGGACGCCGTTCGTCTTCTCGCACACCTCGGCCGCCCTGTTCCGCGACCTCTCCCTGCTCCACCTGCCGGACGCCGTCCACATCAGCGCCGAGCAGCGGATCGCCTGCGCGGACCCCCGGGTGCGGGTCCACCGGGCGCCGGGGATCCTCGAACATCGCCGCCTCCTCGAGCTGCGCCTCCCGGTCACCGACGCCGAGCGCACCCTCCTGGACTGCGCGACCGGCCTGCCCTTCGACGACGCCGTCGTCATCGCCGACCAGATCCTGAAGGGCGACGTCTCCCGCCGGGATGTGCTCAGCCTGCTCGACGAGGGCCCCCGCCGACGCGGCTCGGTCACGGCCCGACGCGTCTTCGCCTTCGCCGGCGCGCGCTCCGAGTCCGTCTTGGAGAGCCTCGGCCGGATCCGCCTGCAGCGCATGGCCGTGCCGATGCCGCAGCCGCAGGTCCTCGTGCGGACGCATCGGGGCCGGAAGTACTTGGACTTCGGCTGGCCGCACCTGCGCTTCGGGTTGGAGCTGGATGGCAAGGCCAAGTACTTCCGTGATGGCGACGCCGGAGAGGCGATCTATCAGGAGCGGCAGCGTCAGCTGGCCATCGAGGAAGCCGGCTGGGTGATCCTGCGCGCGAACTGGGCGGACGTGGTCGGGCACCCGGAGCAACTGGAGATGCGCCTGGTGCAGGCCCTCGAGCAGCGCGCCCGCCAGCTCGGGGTCCCCGTGTTCCCGCCGCCGATGCTGGCCGGTCTGTGAGGTGCGGGTTTCGTGTTGAGATGCGCTGTTCGTGCTGAGATGCGCCCCGCCGTGCAGCATCTCAGCACGAATGGCGCATCTCGGAACGAAACTCGCACCGGAAGCCGGCCCCACGGTGCGGGGCGGGGGGCGAACGGAAGCCGCCCGCGCCGGCTCAGCCGCCGAGCAGCTCGCGGATCTCCTCGGCGCGCAGGGAGCGGGAGAACAGCTCGCCGTCGTCCATCACGGCGTCGAACAGGGCGGCCTTGGAGTCCTTCAGGTCCATGACCTTCTCCTCGATCGTCCCCTCGGAGACCAGCCGGTACACCATGACCCGACGCCGCTGCCCGATCCGGTGCGCCCGGTCCACCGCCTGAGCCTCCGCCGCCGGATTCCACCAGGGGTCCATCAGGAAGCAGTAGTCCGCCTCCGTGAGGTTCAGCCCGAAGCCACCGGCCTTCAGGCTGATGAGGAACACCGGGGCCTCGCCCTCCTCGAAGGCCCGCAGCACCGCCGCCCGATCCCGGGTGGACCCGTCCAGGTACACGTGCCCGATCCCCGCCGCCTCCAGGGCCTCGGCGATCTGATGCAGGAAGGTCGTGAACTGGCTGAACACCAGGGCCCGGTGCCCATCCGCGATGATCTCCGGCAGCTGCTCCGTCAGCCACGTCAGCTTGGCGGACTCGACCCCCACGTGCGCTTCATCCACCAGGGAGGCGGACAGGGCCAGGCGGCGCAGCATGGTCAGGGACTGGAAGATCGTGAACCGGTTCCGGTCCATGTCCTGCAGCAGCCCCAGGATCTTCTGCCGCTCCCGCTGCAGCCGGGTCTCGTAGATCCGACGGTGCTCCGGGGTCAGCGCGATGTCCACCCGGTGCTCCTGCTTCTCCGGCAGATCCGCGGCCACCAGCTCCTTCGAGCGGCGCAGCATCAGCGGGCGGATCCGGCGCCGCAGCCGCGGCAGCGCCTGCGGGTCCTCCCCGGAGGAGATCGGCTTGGCGTACATGTCCCGGAAGTCCCGGGCGGAGGGGAACAGCCCCGGGGCGACGATCGAGAACATCGCCCACAGCTCCATGAGGTCGTTCTCCATCGGCGTGCCGGTGACCACCAGCTTGAACGGCACCGGCAGATCCCTGGCGATCCGGTGGGCCTTGGTCCGCGGGTTCTTCAGGAACTGGGCCTCGTCCAGCACCAGTCCGCTCAGCCCCAGGTCCGCGTACTCCTCCGCGTCCAGGCGCAGCAGCGCATAGGAGGTCACGACGACGTCGGCCCCGGCGGCCCGCTCCGGCACCGAGCTCTTGGCCTTGGCGCTGGAGGAGGTGAGCACCGCGCAGCTCAGGTGCGGGGCGAAGCGCTCGATCTCCCGGGCCCAGTTGGGGGCCACAGAGGTCGGGGCGACGACGAGGAAGCGCGGCCGCGCCCCGCCTTCCGCCGCCGCGGCGTCGTGCAGCTCGAAGGCGCGGCAGATCATCGCGAGGGTCTGGACCGTCTTGCCCAGGCCCATGTCATCGGCGAGGATCCCGCCGAGGCCGTGCTCGCGCAGGAAGCTCAGCCACCGGTAGCCCTCCTCCTGGTACGGGCGCAGCCGGGCGCGCAGGTCCCGCGGCAGCGGCGGCGCAGGGATCTCCTCCAGACGCAGCAGGGCCTCCACGGATTCCCGCCAGGTCCGGGTCACCTCGGTGTCCGCGGCGAGCTCCTCCAGGTCCTCCCACAGCCCCGCCTGGTGCCGGGAGATGCGCAGCGGCGTCTCCGGGTCCGCCATCTGCCGGGCCTCCCCGATCAGCTCCCGCAGCCGCAGGAATTCGGGCCGGTCCAGCCGGAAGTAGCTGCCGTCCCCGAGCATCAGGTGCTTCTGCCCGGCGTCCAGGGCGCGGAAGACGTCGGCGAAGGGCACGTACCACTGCCCGGCCCGGATGGTCACGCCCAGGCCGAACCAGTCGCGATCCCCGGTGGACTCCACGGAGACCGTGATCGTCGGGTCCTCGTCCAGAGCCCGGAACTGCGGCACCTCCCCGGTGAGCTCCACGTCCACCCCGTCCAGGTCGCGGGCGGCCGGGATGATCCGCTGGACCAGATCCCGGGTCTGCCAGCCGCTGGTGCGCCCGGCCTCCAGCGGGGTCTCGGGCAGCGCCCGACGCAGCCGGGTGAGCACGTCCTGCTCCGTCTCCGCATCCCGCAGCTCCCGATGCGGGTCCGGGCTGGCCACCGCGACCGGCACCCGGGTGCGGGCCACCTCCTGCCCCTCCCACTGGACGGGCGCCTGCGGGTAGGACCAGTGCCAGTCGTATCGGGCCGGGGCGATCCTCTCCGAGGCGCGCGGATCCGCGGTGCGCGCCGCGCCCTGCTCCGGGGTGGGCTGGGCGTGCGGATCCTCCTCGAAGCGCACGCTCAGCACCAGGCGCGGCTCGAGCACCTGCGGCAGGGACTCGGCGACCTCCGGGTCCGCGGCCACCGGCAGGCGCCGGGCCAGCTGCGGGTAGAAGCCCTCCGCGAAGTCCAGGACCTCCTCGCGCGGCACCGTCATGGGCCCGGAGGCGCTCAGGGAGGTGGCCAGCGGGGTCGGGGGTGCTGCCAGCGGGAGGAACAGCAGCTCCGTCTCCTCCGCGACCCACTGCTCTTGCGGGACCTGCGCGGCCAGCTGCGGCAGCGGGGACGGGCGGATCGCGGACCACGCCCCGGAGCGGCGGGCCTCCTGCTCGTAGGCGCGGTGCAGCGCCCCGCCCAGGGCCACGTAGGCCTGGGGCCGGTGGGCCGGGCCCAGGGGGAACAGTCCGTCGGTCGGCACCCGCCAGGCCTCCGGGGCGGCGTCGTCCTCCGCCTCCTCCGGGGGGCGGGGCACCAGCAGGGCGGGGATCAGCCGCAGGGCGCCGTCCTCGGCGTCGGCCACGTGCAGTCCGAGCCGGGCCTCCGGGGTCAGGCCTACCGAGACGGCACGCCCGTCCACCACGATGGCGATGCCGAGGTCCGCGGCCCGGTCCAGCAGGTCCCACAGCAGCGGGGAGGCCACCGGGTCCAGCTGCATGGTGTCGTGGGTGGAGGCGTAGGGGTTCTGATCCGGGGAGAGCACGGCGCCCAGCTCCCGAAACCAGGCCTCGTGCTCGCTGAGCAGCTGCGTGCCGCCCGGGGGGCCGGTGAACTGGGACCAGGTCAGCCCGCCCTTGATCCACCGGCCGCGGGTGCCCAGCATCAGCGGCCGGGCGCTGAGCCGGATCGGCGCGGGGGTCGCGGCATCGCCTCGACCCAGGCCGTAGCGGGTCGGGACCTCCAGGTGCAGGTCCAGGGCGCCGGGGGAGCGGGTCACGCGCGACCGCAGGTCCATGCTCTGGGACTGCAGCGCGCGGGCGACGTGGCGGCGCCAGGAATCGCGCACCTGCGGGGCGTCCGCGCGCGCCGCGAAGGGGCCCGCGCCCGGGTCCTGCGTCTCGACGACGTCGTCGCCGCCCCGGGCGGCGCCGGGTGCGCCGCCATTCGATGATGATGCCGATGCCGGGGCAGCCGATACGGCGGGCGACGCGGCCGGGGCCCCGGTGCCGCCGTCGATGCCGCCGATGGCCGCGCGCAGCCGCTGGATGGTCGCGGCCCGATCCTCGGCCCCGGACCCCGCCTGCGAGTCCCGCCGCGCGGAGGCCGAGCCGGAGGCGTCGGGGCCGGGGAGGCCGGGCGCCGAGCCGGCGTCGGTCGCCGAGGAACGGGCCGCCGCGGAACCGGTTGCCGCGAAATGCTCCGTCTCGGTGCCGGCCGTCGAGCGCACGGGGAGGTTCTCCGCGGGCTCGGCCCAGCCGCCCTCGTGGAACCAGCCCAGCAGGGCCGCGACCACGTGCTTGCAGCCGGTGCGCACCGGGCAGGAGCAGAAGGACTGGAACGGCGCGGCATGCGGGAAGCGGGTGCGGGGGAAGACCACCGACTGGGAATAGGGCCGGGTGGAGCCCCCGGCGACCCGGCTGGTGAAGGTCAGCTCCGCGGCGTCGTAGTGGGCCTGGAGCACCTGGCCCGCCCGGTAGTAGCGCTCGCCCCGCGCGAAGGCGTTGTGGCCGACGGCGTGCAGGATCTGCGCCACGGTCACCGGGATCTGCTCGGCGGGGTAGGAGGGCATGGGATCCAATCTAGTCGGCGCTCGGCGCGGCCGACGGGACCGGGAAGAGGCGTGAAGAAGGGTCTTGGCAGGCCCGCCCGGGCGGGTTATGCTGGTGCCAGCTTCAAGAGACTCAACTGCCAAGCTCCGACTCGGTTGAGCGCCAACCCCATGTTCAAGGGTGGCTCGGATGACGAAGCGGCCCGTATTCGCCGCCACGGCGGCATGTTGACCGGTACGGGCAAGAGCACCGAAAGGATGCGCTCTCCGCGCGATGGCCATGACCGTCACCTCTCCCACCCGCCTCGACTTCTCCGCCGCCGTTCCCGCCCGCGGGGGATACCGGGCCATGAGCATCACCGACTACGCCCGGGTGGACTCCGCCCGCAGCGAGTTCCTGAACTTCCTCCTGGCCACCAGCAGCGGCAGCGCCTCCGCGGCCGCCGACCGGGCGGCATGAGCCGGCCCGGTACGGGCCTGCTGCTGGATTCCGGGATCCTCGCGCAGCTGCGCGGAAGCGCCCCGGACCGGGCCGTCGTCGCGTTCCTGCGGCGCCGGGCCCACCGCGTCCTCTACGTCTCCGTGCTCAGCCTCGGGGAGCTGGCCGCCCGCTTCCCCGGCCCGGAGACGGATCGCTGGCTGGATGAGCTGGCCGAGCGGTTCCGCGGCCACCTGCTGCCCGTGGACGATGCCGTCGCCCGGGCGTGGGCCGCCCGCCCCCTGCCCGCCGGGCCGGCCGGGCTGCGCAGCGTAGCCGACGACGAGGAGCCGAGCGAGGCCCCGGGGGAGACCGCCGGCCCCGAGGACGGCGTGCACGGGCTGCTGGCGGCCACCGCCCGCGTGCACGGGCTCACCGTGGTCTCCGTGCAGGCCGCCGCCTACCGCGCCTGGGGTGTGGAGGCCCTGGACCCCGCGGAGGACTGAACCCTTCCGGCCGCCCACCGGCGCAGACCGTCCGCCCGGTGGAACTGCCGCGCCAGCGCGTAGTGCTCCAGCAGCCGGTCCGTCAGCGCGGACCAGGACCTCGGCGTCATCGCCTCCCGCCCGGCGACGGCGAACTGCGCCTGCAGGCCCGGGTCCTCCAACCGCTGCACGTGCTCGCGCAGCCGGTCCAGGTGTCCCGGCGGGTAGAGCGGCCCCGTGCGCCCGTGCTCGACGATGTCCGCCGGCCCGCCGCAGCCCACGGCCACCACCGGGGTGCCTGCGGCCATCGCCTCCTGCAGGGTCTGCCCGAAGGTCTCCGACTCCCCGGGGTGGGTGAACACGTCCAGCTCCGCCACGGTGCGCGCCAGCTCCTCGCCCTCCAGGCGCCCGAGGAAGCTGGCCCGGTGCAGGGTGTGCTCCAGGCGCGCCCGCTCCGGGCCGTCCCCGACCACCACCAGGCGCACCCCGGGCAGGGACTGCAGCACTCGCAGATCCTCCACCTGCTTCTCCGGGGCCAGCCGACCGACGTAGCCGACCAGCAGCTCCTCCGGACCCGCCCCGATCCGAGCCCGCAGCGCCCCCTCGGCCCGCTCAGGGCGGAACAGGACCGTGTCCACTCCGCGTCCCCAGCGCAGGATCCGGGGCACTCCCAGGTCCCGCAGGTAGTCCTCGGAGGCCCTGGAGGGGGTCAAGGTCAGATCCGCCTGCCCGTGGATCGCGGCCAACCGCCGGTCCGCTGCGCGGGCCAGCCAGGGCAGGCGATAGCGGCGGGCGTAGGCGGAGACGTCGGTCTGGTACACCGCCGCGCACGGGATGCCCAGGTCCCGGGCCGCGGTGACCGCCCGGGCGCCCATCAGGAACGGGGAGGATGCGTGCACGATGTCCGGGTGGTGCCGGGCGATCAGGTGCCGCACTGGGGCGACGGGTCCAGGGGCCACGCGCAGCCCCGGGTAGCCGGCCACCGGCAGGGAGGGCACCCGCAGGCAGACGGCGCCGGGCACGGGGTGCTGCGGCGTCTGCTCCCCGAGTCCGGTCTCCGGGGCCAGGATGGAGACCTCGTGCCCGCGCTGGATCAGCTGCTCCGCGCTGCGCAGCACGGAGGTGGTCACCCCGGACAGGTGGGGCAGGAACGATTCGGCGGCGATCATGATCCTCATGGGTCCAGTGCACCACCGGTCTGCGCCCCGCGGGATGCGGGCCGGTGACGCTGCGGGGAACGGAGCGTGAGCCCTCACGGGGAGCCCGCGGCTCGGCGTGGGATGATGAACAGCGATGATGACCCCGCGCCGTTTCTCCCTTCCCCGGACGCTGCCCATGCCGCTGTGGCTGCAGGGCGCCGTCGAGATCCTCGTTGCCGCCCTGGCGGGTCTGGCCGTCGTGGCCGTGCTGCTGCTGATCGGCTGGTTCTCCCTGGACGGACCCGGCGGCCTGCCCGCGCTGGCCGCGGCGATCGGGCAGGTGTGGCTGGGCGCGCATGGCGTCGGACTGCAGCTGGACGTGCCGGCCACCGGGCGGGCCGCGGGACTGACGGGTACCGCGCATCTGCTGCCCCTGGGGCTCACGCTGGTGCTGCTGCTGATCGCCCGGCGCGCCGGGGCCCGCCTGGCCCGGGCCTCCTGGGAGGGCGAGTTCTGGAAGCCGGTGCTCGGCGGGCTGGTGGCCTACGCCGGGGTCGGTGCGACGGTGGCCGTGCTGACCGGCACGACGACGCTGCGCGCCCCCGTGCTCGCCTCGGCCCTGGTACCGCTGTGGGTGCCGCTGCTGGGCATGGTGTGGGGCGGGCACCGGGAGTCCGGCTCCTGGCTGCGGCTGATCGGGCTCGCCCCAGAGGGGCTGGCCCAGCGCTACAGCCAGTACACCCGGTGGGCGGGGGCCTACGCGCTGTCCGTGCTGCGGGCCGCCGGCGTGGGTCTGATCGGCCTGGTGGCCGGCGGGGCCCTGCTGACCGGGATCAGCGTCTTCGCGCACTGGCAGGGGATCATCGCGGCCTACCAGGCCCTGCACGCCGGGCTCACCGGGGATCTGACCCTGTTCCTGCTGCAGCTGGCGCTGCTGCCCAACCTCATCCTTTGCGCCACGGCCTGGTCCGTGGGGGCGGGCTTCAGCCTGGGGGAGGGGACGCTGTTCTCCCCGGCGGTCGCCGACGGACCGGCGCTGCCCGCCCTCCCGGTGTTCGCGGCGATGCCCACCGCCACCGGCCCCTACTCCTTCGCGGTGCTGGTGCTGCCGGTGCTGGCCGGGGCGCTGGCCGCGTGGTGGTTCCTGCGCGCCGGGGAGGATCACGTGGATGACTGGTTCTCCCTGCGCATCGGCTCCCGCGTGCTCGGTGCGATCCTGTCCGGGGCGGTGTTCGCCGTCGTCCTGGGGGCGCTGACCGGGGCTGGTGCGACGCTGCTGGTCGTGCTCGCCCGCGGGGGGCTGGGGGCTGGGCCCTTCGCCGTCGTGGGTCCCCACCCGGGGGCGATGTTCTGCTGGAGTGCGGTGACCGTGGCGATCGGCGCGGTGATCGGGCGGGTGGTGTCCCCCTGGTTCGAGCGCGATGCCGCCCGGGGCGGACAGGGCGCGGCCCCCGCACGGAAGCGGACCCGGCGCGCTTCCCGCCGGAATCGCTCTCCGCAGGCCGGGGGGGCCGAGGCCGTGGCGAACCGGAAGGTTGAGACCTCCGGCGAGAACGCCGTGAGCACCGAGGGTCCGAGCGGGCAGCAGACGGGCGCGGAACCGACGAGCGGGGTGCGGACGAGCGACGCCGCGGGCGACGACGGGGCGCGAGACGACGCCGCATCGGAACGGGACGAGGAGCAGGACTCCGCGGGGACCGACTCCGCGGGAGAGCGCCCCGCGGGGAAGCCGGACCGGGCCGAGCCCGGGTCCGAGCAGCGGCCCGAGCCCCGGTCCGAGCAGGAGTCTGAGCGGGGGCTCAGCGCCCTGCAGCGCCTGCGTCGCGCGGCGCCCGGGGCCGCGGGGCACGAGGCGAAGCGCCCGGTGAAGCCCGAGGTCGAGTCCACCGAGCAGAAGCCGGCCGAGGACGATGCGGCGGAGGAGCTGTTCATCCCGCAGTGGCGCTCCGGCGTCGGGGCCCAGACGCCCTGGTCCGCCGCGAAGGGGGACGATAAGCCCAACGCTAAGGCCCAGGCCCCGGAGGCCGACGAGTCCGAGCGCCCGGAAGAGCATCAGGAGGAGCTCGAGCAGGCGGAAGAACGTGAGGTGCAGACGGAGCGCGAGGAGCCGCGCGTGGTGGTGCGTCGGCCGCGTCGGCGTCGCCTCAGCGGCCGGTGAGGGTCCGCTCGATCCCGTCCGTGAGGCGCTCCTGGCACTGCCCGGAGGAGGAGATGGTCAGGCTCGTGCGCACGCACTCCCGGTAGTCCTCGGCCGCGCCCCACAGCAGGAGGTTCGCGGCCATGCTCACCGCGAACCACAGGACCAGCGCGAGGGACAGGCTGGTCAGCACGTAGGAGAAGGGGCGGGCGCCGACCCGCTTCAGCGCCACCAGGGTCATGATGCAGGCGACGCCGGCACCCAGGAAGGCCAGCCCGGCCCCGGCCAGGGCCCACCCGCCCCAGGAGCGTCCCGCGAAGGTGCTCAGGCAGAACCCGATGACCGCCAGGAGCAGACCCGCCCGTGAGCGGTACAGGAGGGACTCGGCCGCGCGCGCCCGCTCGTCCTCTCCCAGGGGCCTGCCCGGACGCCGGGGCGGCTGCTGGGTGGGCTGAGGGTCCTGAGGCGGAGGGGCGGCAGACATGCCCACCAGGCTACCCGCTGGCCCGCGCGCCCGGTCGCGCCTCGGTAGGGTGGGAGCCATGCGCATCGTGGTCATGGTCTCCGGCTCCGGCACCAATCTGCAGTCCGTCCTGGACGCCGTCGCCCGCGGCGAGCTGCCGGTGCAGGTGGCCGCCGTCGGCGCGGATCAGGAGTGCCGGGGGCTGGAGCGCGCCCGCGAGGCCGGCATCGAGACGTTCGTGCTGGCGCTCCGGGACTTCCCGGACCGCCCTGCCTGGAACCGGGCCCTGGAGGAGAAGCTCGCCTCCTACGCCCCGGACCTGCTGCTGTTCGCCGGATTCATGCGCATCGTCGATGCGCAGCTGGTCGCGCGCTTCGAGCGGCGCATCGTCAACACCCACCCGGCGCTGCTGCCCTCCTTCCCCGGGGCCCACGGGGTGCGCGACGCCCTGGCCCACGGGGTGAAGATCACCGGCGTCACCGTGCACCTGGTGGATTCCGGGGTGGACACCGGCCCGATCCTCGCCCAGGCCGCGGTGCCGGTGCTGGAGGGGGACACCGAGCAGAGCCTGCACGAGCGGATCAAGGAGCAGGAGCGTCCTCTCCTGGTGCGCACCCTGCGGGAGCTGGCCGCCCGCGCCTGAGGCGGCGGGCGCTGGCACGCCCGAGTGCGACGCCCCTTACACTGGAAGGGTCTTCGCGCCGTGCGCGCCACCATCTCCGACTTCCCAAGGGAGCATCCTTCCGTGACCCTCATCGACCTGGACCGGATCCCGCTGCGTCGAGCCCTCATCTCCGTCTACGACAAGACCGGCCTGCCCGAGCTGGCCCGCGGCCTGCACGCCGCCGGGGTGTCGCTGGTCTCCACCGGCTCCACCGCCGGGGTGATCCGCAAGGCCGGGGTCCCGGTCACCGAGGTCTCCTGGATCACCGGGTTCCCCGAGTGCCTGGAGGGCCGGGTCAAGACCCTCCACCCGCGCATCCACGCCGGGATCCTCGCGGACCGGCGCAAGCAGGAGCACGTGGATCAGCTCGAGCAGCTCGGGGTCGAGCCCTTCGACCTCGTCGTCGTGAACCTCTACCCCTTCCAGGACACCGTGGCCTCCGGGGCCGGGGCGGATGAGATCATCGAGAAGATCGACATCGGCGGTCCCTCGATGGTGCGCGCCGCGGCCAAGAACCACCACGCCGTCGCCGTGGTGACGGACCCCGCCCACTACGACGACGCCGTGCGCGCGGCCGAGCAGGGCGGCTTCGACCTGGCCGCCCGTCGCCGCCTGGCCGCCGGGGCCTTCGCCCACACCGCCGCCTACGACACCGCCGTGGCCACCTGGACCCAGCAGCAGTTCCTGCAGGATCCCGAGGCCAACTTCTGGCCGCCCTACGCCGGGCTGGGCTTCGAGCGCTCCGAGTCCCTGCGCTACGGCGAGAACCCGCACCAGAAGGCCGCCCTGTACGCGGATCCGGCCGCCGAGCCGGGCATCGCCCAGGCCGAGCAGCTGGGCGGGAAGGCGATGTCCTACAACAACTACGTGGACGCCGACGCCGCCCTGCGCGCCGCCTACGACT
>ERZ1023261.139-NODE-139-length-33516-cov-12.652640_pt1 | contig 33516 bp, 21 predicted proteins | sample MGYA00521234_ERZ1023261 | MGnify/ENA primary metagenome ERZ1023261 (study PRJEB32759, sample SAMN07749871) | skin metagenome | biome: transportation; feature: city; material: polyester macromolecule | host: Homo sapiens | place: Hong Kong:TC line | collected...
GACGGCATATGCCATCATCCCATACTGTCAACGAATTAATGACGCGCGACACTAGGCGCTTCTGGGAGTCCCGGCATCCCAGCAGACGCTGCATCGGGATCAGCCGCGTCGTCACCTGCACGCGCACCCAATCCACGACCTCGGGGGACTAGTGCCCGGCGGTAAGCTACTCGAGCTCGTGCGTCAGCGTGGATCGCGCCCTCACCCAGGTCAAGACAGGCGAGTGCCACATAGGCTCATTATCGGTCACCCCGGGCAGGTGGGACGGCTGGAGACCGACCCCTCTGCTGCGCATCGCGTATCCGCTGGATGCCCTGTTGACGGAGGTGGCCAGAAGTTCCCACCAGATGCAGGGGAAACTGGCGAGATGCTGGCGGTGTCATGAGCCAGGCTCCAACGAGCTGAAGGCCGAACAGATCGTCGCCGCGCTCCACCAGATCGGGATGATGACCTCAGATGCGTTGAGCAGGTGCGGGCCCTCGAACGCAGTCGCACCGTCCCAGAGCACGGGAAAGCCCCCGCTCCACCGGCCCGTGAGGGCGGGGGAGCGGGGGCTTTCCGGCGTCGAGGGCTCAGACCCCGTAGTACATCTGGAACTCCAGCGGGTGGGGAACCTGGGTGAGCGGCTTGAGCTCGTTCTCCCGCTTGTACTCGATCCAGGTGGAGATCAGGTCCTCGGTGAACACGTCCCCCTCCAGCAGGAAGTCGTGGTCCGCCTCGAGGGCGTCCAGGGCCTCCTCCAGGGAGCCCGGGGCCTTCTTGATGTCCTTGGCCTCCTCCGGGGGCAGCTCGTAGAGGTCCTTGTCGATGGGCTCCGGCGGCTCGATCCGGTTGCGGATCCCGTCCAGCCCGGCCATCAGCTGCGCGGCGAAGGCCAGGTACGGGTTGCAGGAGGGGTCCGGGGCGCGGAACTCCAGGCGCTTAGCCTTGGGGTTGGAGCCGGTGATCGGGATGCGGATGCCCGCGGAGCGGTTGCCCTGCGAGTAGACCATGTTCACCGGGGCCTCGAAGCCCTTGACCAGGCGCTTGTAGGAGTTCACCGTCGGGTTGGTGAAGGCCAGCACGGCCGAGGAGTGCTCCAGCAGGCCGCCGATGTACCAGCGGGCGGTGTCGGAGAGGTTGGCGTAGCCGCGCTCGTCGAAGAACAGCGGCTCCCCGCCCTTCCACAGCGACTGGTGGCAGTGCATCCCGGAGCCGTTGTCGCCGAAGACCGGCTTGGGCATGAAGGTCGCGGACTTCCCGAAGGCGTCCGCGGTGTTCTTGACCACGTACTTGAACTTCATCAGGTCATCCGCGGCCAGGGTCAGCGTGGAGAACCTGTAGTTGATCTCCGCCTGCCCGGGGGCGCCGACCTCGTGGTGGGCACGCTCCACCTCCAGGCCGACCTCGTCCAGGGCCACGGAGATCGCATCGCGCAGATCCCCCTGCTTGTCCACCGGGGCCACGGGGAAGTACCCGCCCTTGGTGAGGGTCTTGTTGCCGAGGTTCCCGCCCTCCTCCTCGCGCCCGGAGTTCCACGGGGCCTCGTCGGAGTCCACGCGGTAGAAGGTGTGCTGCGGGGTGACCTGGAAGCGCACATCCTCGAAGATGAAGAACTCGGCCTCGGAGGCGAAGTTCGCGGTGTCCGCGATCCCGGTGGACCTCATGTAGGCCTCGGCCCGCTCGGCCACGCCGCGGGGGTCGCGGTGGTAGGGATCGCCGGTGCGCGGGTTGACGATGGAGCAGGAGACCACGAGGGTCTTCTCCACCCGGAAGGGATCCACGAAGGCGGTCTTCGGGTCCGGGATCAGCTGCATGTCCGACTCGGCGATGCCCTGGAAGCCGCGGATCGAGGAGCCGTCGAACAGCTGCCCGTTGACGAAGAAGTCATCGTCCACGGCCTTGGCGGGAAGGTTGAAGTGCTGCTGCACGCCGGGCAGGTCGGTGAAGCGGATGTCGACGAAGACGACGTCCTCTTCCTTCAGATAGTCCAGCACTTCCTGGCCGTTCTGGAACATGGTCGGGGCTCTCCTTCGGGTAGCTTGCGGCGACCGCGCGGCGACCCCGGAAGCTGCTTCCGGGCCGTGCGCCGCGGTGCGGCTGGCCCCAACCTAGGGTGACGACGTTGCCCCGCCGTATCCCGGGTGTTTCCCCGCGGTAACGCGGGGCCCGGAGCGGGGCGACGACGACGGTCGGCGGCCGGCCTGTGACTCCCACCCTACCGCGCGGGAGCGCCCGCACCCGGGAGGCGGCGGCTCTCGGCTATCCTGGGCCATCATGGCTATCCCCGATCCCTCCACCTCCGAGCACGACGCCGCGACCTCCGACTGGCCGGGCCAGCGCCTGGGCCGTCCCGCGGCGGGGCCGGGCTCCGTGGCTCGCTTCCCGCGGCGTCTGCTGGCCCTGGTCCTGGACTGGTACCTGTGCTTCGGGATCTGCTGGCTGATCGTGGGCACGGTGCAGGGCTGGGCCGGGATCTGGCCCCTCGTGGCCTTCTTCGCCTACCAGAGCCTGCTGGTGGGGCTGTGGGGCCACACTCTGGGCCACCTGCTGTGTGGGATGCAGGTGCAGACCCTGCGCGGAACCCCCGCCGGATTCGGCCGGGCCGCGCTGCGGGCCCTGCTGGTGACCCTGGTGATTCCCGCCGTCGTCATGGACGAGGATCAGCGGGGGCTGCAGGATCGCCTCAACGACACCGTGCTGGTGCGCATCCGCTGAGGAGCCCGCGGCCCGCAAGCCCACAGGCGGCGAGCCCACGGCCCGAGAACGGCCCCCGTTGACGCAGCGGCCCGGGTCCGCCGTCCCCGATGCTGGGGCAGGCGGACCCGGGCCGTTCGGGTCCAGGCGGGCGCGTAGGGCGCCTCAGCGCATCATCTTCCGATCCGGGCGGGCCCGCATCGGGTCCACGCCCTTGGGCACCGGCAGGGACCGGTTCAGGGAGGACAGGCGCTTGGAGACCTCGTGGACCTCCTGCTGGGTGAGTTTCTTGGGCAGGGCGCGCACCGTCTTGCTCACCCGCTTCAGGGGCACCTGCCCCTCGCCGTCGCCGGTGTTGACCACGTGCACGGGGACGTTGGGGGCCAGCCGGTGCAGCCTCTTGCGCTCCTGGCCCACGAGGGAGCGCACCCGCTGGGCCGGGCCCTCGGTGACCAGCACGACGCCGGGCCGGCCCAGGGCCCGGAACACCAGGTCCTGGGTGCGCGGGTTGAAGGCCACCGGCTGCTCCTCGATGATCCAGCCGCGCCCCAGATCCTGCAGCGTCGCGCCGGCCGCGCCGGGCTGGCCCTCGACCTGGGCGTAGGCGGCGCGCCGGGCCCGCCGGGAGAGGATGATGACGGCGACCAGCACCGCGACGGGGATGCCGATGATCAGCCAGGTGATCCAGTTGTGCAGCAGGACGCCGATGAGCAGGAACACCAGGAGGGTCGCCAGGGCGGACAGCAGCAGGATCCAGGTGATGTTGGGATCCGACTTCTTGGTCATCCCGTAGACCTGCTTCATCTGGGAGAACCAGCCGGGCCCCTTGTTCTGCTTCCGCTGCCGCTTCTGCTCACGCCGCTCCTCGCGGGTGGGCGCGGGCTTCCTGTTCGACGACGTCGACGCCAAGTCCATACCTCGCTAGCACTGCTGATGATGGGTGTCCGCCTCCGCCCCGGCGGCCGCAGCGCGATCCCGGGAGCGGAAGGGAACGGAGAAAGACGGGGTCCAGTCTACGCGAGGCTCTTCAGCAGGGAGGACGCCTCCTGCCGGGCGCTGCCTTCGTCGGCGATGTGGGCCAGGTGCTCCGGGATCTCCCGGCCCATCTTGCGCATGGCCCGCGCCCACAGGCGCCCGGCCCGGTAGGAGGAGCGCACCATGGGTCCGGCCATGACCCCCAGGAAGCCGATCTCCTCGGCCGCCTCGGACAGCTGCACGAACTCCTCGGGCTTGACCCACCGGTCGATCGGGTGGAACAGCGGAGACGGACGCAGGTACTGGGTGAGGGTGATGATGTCGCAGCCGGCGTCGTGCAGATCGCACAGCGCCTCGTAGATCTCCTCGTTGGTCTCGCCCATCCCGAGGATCAGGTTGGACTTGGTGACCAGCCCGCGCTCCTTGCCGTAGGAGATCACATCCAGGGATCCCTCGTAGGAGAAGGCGGGGCGGATCTTCTTGAAGATCCTCGGGACGGTCTCGACGTTGTGCGCGAAGACCTCCGGTTCGGCGTCGGCCACCAGCTTCAGCCGCTCGCGCTTGTCCTGGAAGTCGGGGATGAGGATCTCCACGCCGGTGTTCGGGTTCTGCTCGTGCACGGCCTCGATGACCCGCCCATAGTGCGCGGCCGAGCCGTCGTCCAGATCGTCTCGGGCCACCCCCGTGATCGTGGCGTAGCGCAGATCCATCTGCCGGATGGAGCGGGCCACCTTCATCGGCTCCAGCGGGTCCAGGGCGGAGGGCCGCCCGGTCATGATGTCGCAGAAGTCGCAGCGTCGGGTGCAGGTGTCCCCGGCGATCAGGAACGTGGCCTCCCGGTCCTCCCAGCACTCGTAGATGTTGGGGCAGCCGGCCTCCTCGCACACGGTGTGCAGACCCTGGCTGTGGGTCAGCTGCTTCAGCTCCTGGTACTCCGGGCCCATCACGGCCCGGTTCTTCATCCAGCTGGGCTTCTTCTCGATGGGCGTCTCGGCGTTCTTGCGCTCGACGCGGCGCAGCCTGCGGTCCTTGTCCGCGGCGCGTCCGGAGCGGGCCTGCACGCTCAGCAGCCGACGGCCTTCGGGGGCGATGGTCATGGGTGCTCCTCCTGCGGGGGCGGGTGGGCCGCACGGGCCCGACGACGATGGCGGGGCCTCAGGCGGCCGTGGCGGGGCGGGCGGGTTCGAAGGATGCTGCCAGCAGGTCGGCCCGGCGACGCAATGCGTCCTCCACCGTGTCAACGATGTCATCGGGGGTGATATTCCGCCCGGTGACCCGGCTGATGGTGGTGACCCCGGCGTCGCTGATCCCGCACGGGACGAAGGTGTCGAAGGCATCGAGGCTGTTGCTGCAGTTGATCGCGAAGCCGTGCATCGCGGTGCCGCGGGCCACGCGCAGCCCGATCGCGGCGATCTTCCGGTCCGGGGCGGTGCCCTCGCCGCGGATCCACACCCCGGAGCGGCCCTCCACCTGCTCGCCGTGCACGCCCAGGGAAGCCAGGACCTCGATGATGGCCTCCTCCAGGATCCGGACGTAGCGCACCACGTCCAGCGGCTCCGGCAGCTTCACGATGGGGTAGCCGATGAGCATGCCGGGTCCGTGCCAGGTGATCTTGCCGCCGCGGTCGATGGGAACCACCTCGGTGCCGTCGCGCGGATACTCCTCGGGCAGGGCGCGCTTGCCGGCGGTGTAGACCGGGGGGTGCTCCAGCAGCAGCACGGTGTTCTGGCGGCGCCCGGAGGCGACCTCCTCGTGCAGCCGCTCCTGCAGGGCCAGGGCCTGTCGGTAGTCCACGAGGTCCGGGGCGAAGCCGACCCGCCGCATCTCAAGTGCCATGCCGTCCAGCGTACTCCCGGCCCGCACGCGCCCCAACCGGAGCCGAGTCCGTGACCCAGGGATCGGGCGCAGCCTGTGGACAACGCCGTCACCGGCGGCCTGGGGCCGGTAGAACTGGGCCCATGAGACCCCAGGACTCCGACGCCACCCCCTCCGCCCGACGGCTGCGCGCGCTGCTCGACCCCTCCGCCGGCCCCGGCCACCCGGAACCGCCGCCACCGACCCCGCCGGCCTCGTCCGCGCCGCCATCTGCTCCGGCGTCACCCGCGCCGCGCGGGCCCGTGCTGCCCGAGGTCCAGGACCCGAGTACCCCGCCCCCGGAGAGCGAGCCCGAGCCGGGGGAGCCCGCGGGGACGGTCGGCGCCTACGAGCTGGTCACCCGGCTGCGTCGGGAGGAATCCTCCGTGCTCTGGTATGCCCGGCGCACCGGGGAGGAGGCCGAGCTCACCGCCCCGGATCCGCGCACCCGCATCGGAGAGGCGGCCGCCGGGCGCGGTCCTGTGCGCGCCCTGGAGCGCGGGTACATCGATGCCGCCCGACGCCGCCTGGCCCGCGAGCGCATGGTGCGGGTCTACCTTCCTCCGGAGGGTGCCGCGGAGCAGGAGCTGCTGATCCGATCCGCGACGCGATGGGCCGAGCAGGTCAGCGCCCAGGCCACTGCCCTGCGTCACCCCCACCTGCTGCACGTGTACGGTGCCGACGCCGCAGACCCCCTGTCCCCGCTGCTGATCGGCGAGTTCCCGGAGGGCGGCGGGCTCGCGGAGGTCCTCGCGGCCAGGGAGCGGATCACCCCCGCCGAGTGCGCCGGCGTCGTGGCCCACCTGTGTCGGGCGCTGTCCTGGCTGCACGCCCAGGACCTCGTGCACGGCGGCCTGGATGCGGCGTCGGTGTTCTTCACCCGCAGCTCCCAGACCCTCCTGGCCCCGCCCCTGCCCGATCCCTGGCGGGAGGCCGAGGAAGGGCTTGCGCCTGCGGAGGACGTGCGGGCCCTGGCCGAGCTGGCGTGGCTGATGCTCACCGGCCGACTCCCGGGCCCGGAGGCCCAGCGGGCCCCGCTGCCCCTGATGTGCCCCGGGATCGGCTCCCAGGTCGTGGCGGTCCTGGAGGAGGCCCTGGACCCGGATCCGCAGCGGCGCCCGCGGGTGCAGGAGATCATGCAGGTCTTCCGCGGCGCCCTGCAGGCCGAGCCCGTGGATCTGCATCCCTCGGCCCGCCCGGAGTTCGCCGGGCGCCTGCCCCGCCAGCAGGAGGCGCAACCCGGCCGGGCCGGGCATCACCGGACGGTCTCGGGATCGGGTGAGCGGCTCGAGGAGGCGGAGCAGTCCCGGGATCGGCTGGTCTACGACGTCGAGGACCCGGGCTCGCGCAAGCTGCGCCGCCCCGGGCGATCACGACCTCGCTCGGCCTCGGCGCGGCGCCTGCCGGCCCCGGCCCGGCGGCGGCGCCCCCTGGTGCTCGGGGTCGCCGGGCTGCTGGGGCTGTCCGCGCTCGCCGTCGGGGGCGGACTGCTGCTGCGCGACGGGGAGGAGAAGACGCAGCCAGTGGCCCAGGCGAGTGCGGAGACCACCGGTGCCGCGCCCACGAGCGAGGGCTCGGAGGACGGCTCCGGCGCCTCGGAGCACGCGGTGGCCTCCGCCGAGCCGCAGCCTTCCGCGGAGGGGGAGTCGCCCGCGTCCGCTCAGGATCCCTCGAGGGCCCTGGGCGAGCTGCTCGCGGCCCGTGACGAGGCCCTGCGCTCCCGGGACGCCGGGCTGCTGGCGCGCTACGCGGTGCCTGATCAGGAGCTGGCAGCCCAGGACGCGCAGCTGATCCGGCGGCTGCAGGAGACGGACACGGACTGGTCCGGTCTGCGCTCCACGGTCCAGGATCCCGAGCCGATCTCCCGGAGCGGATCCGAGGCGATCGTGCGCACGACGCTGCGGGTGCAGGGGTATCGGACCCAGGAGCCCGCCCAGGCCGGGGCCGGGCGGGCGCACGGCGAAGAAGACGGCGCCGAACCCGACGAGCAGCGGATCGAGGTCCGGCTGCGACCCGAGTCCGGCGCCTGGCGGATCGCGAGCGTGCGAGTCCTGTGACCTGTACGCCGGATCCCGGGGGAGGTGGGCGTCAGTGCAGCAGCGTGGCCACGGCGATGTTGATCAGCGCGAGGCCGCCGACGCCGTGGGCCAGGCCGGTGGACACGGTCTCGCCTCGCTTGTCCTTGCGCTGCCCGATATAGGCCAGGACGGTGATGACCAGGCCGAGGATCAGCTTGATGCCGATCCAGGTGTAGGAGTGGAAGCTGCCGCCGTGGGCCTCGCTGATGCCCACCATCGCCAGCCCCGTGATCAGCTGCACCAGGGCGGCATAGAATTGGAGGGGCAGCACCCGCGGAGGCCGCAGGTGGGCGACCCACAGGCCGAAGACCAGGGCCGCGCCGAGGATGTGCAGGAAGAGCAGGACGGACATGAGCACAGACATGCCTCCAGCATAGGCAGGAGCGGCGGAACTTGGCGACATGGTGTCACCATGATGTCTCGCGCTTCACGCCCCGGCCCGCCTGGGCTCGGGCCGGTGACGAGGCCACGCTCCGGCGGAGACGGCGACGGCCCGCCGACCCCGCCGCAGGCGGGAGTCAGCGGGCCGTGGAGTCCGGGACCCGGGAGCCTCAGAGGCCGAGCTCGGCCTCGAACTGCCCCTCCTCGAGGCGCTTCTTCACGGTCGCCAGGAAGCGTCCGGCATCCGCGCCGTCGACCAGGCGGTGATCGTAGGTCAGCGACAGGTAGCACATGTGGCGGATCGCGATCGAGTCGTTGCCGTCGGCGTCCGTGACGACCATGGGCCGCTTCACGATGGTGCCGGTGCCCAGGATGCCCACCTGCGGCTGGTTGATGATCGGGGTGTCGAACAGGGCCCCGAAGGAGCCGATGTTCGTGATCGTGAACGTGCCGCCGGAGAGCTCATCCGGGCCGATCGAGCCGTCCTTGGTGCGCGCCCCGACGTCGGCGATCTTCTTGGCCAGACCGGCCAGGTTCAGATCGCCCGCGTTCGGGACCACCGGGACCAGCAGACCCCGCGGGGTGTCCACGGCGAAGGCGAGATCCTCGGAGGCGTTGTAGGTGATCTCCTTCTTCTCCTCGTCGAAGGAGCCGTTGAGCACCGGGTGCTGCTGCAGCGCCTCGGTCACGGCCTTCGCGAAGAAGGGCAGGAAGGTCAGCTTGGCGCCCTCGCGGGCCTGGAAGTCCGCCTTGGCGCGGTTGCGCAGCATCGCCACCCGCGTCATATCCACCTCGGTGACCTGGGTCAGCTGCGCGGAGACCTCCAGGGACTCCTTCATCCGCTTGGCGATGACCTGGCGGATGCGCGGGGCCTTCTCCGTGGTGCCGCGCTTGGCCGACGGCTTCGGGGCCGCGGCCGGCTTCTGCGCGCGCGGGGCGGCCTGGGCCGGCGCGGCGGCGGGCGCGGTCTGCTCGGCGGAGGCGGATGCGGAGCCCTGGCTCTTCTTCGCCTCGACCGCGGCCTGCACGTCCTGCTTGCGGATGCGCCCGCCGACGCCGGTGCCCTCGATGGTGGACAGGTCGATGCCCTCCTGCTTGGCCAGCTTGCGCACCAGCGGAGTGACGTACGGGGTCCCGGAGGACTGCCCGGCGGCCGGGGTGGCCGCGGCCGGCTCCGGGGCCTTGCTCTGCTGCTTCGCGGTGCTCTCCTCGGCCCGGGCCGCGGAGGACTCCTGCTTCGGCTGCTCGGGCTCCTCCTCCTTCGGCTCGGCCGGAGCCTCATCCTTGGGGGCGGGCTGCGGCTCGGAGGAGCCGGCGGAGGCGCCCTGCTCGCCGACCAGGGCGAGGACCTGGCCGACCTCGGCCTCCTCGTCCTCCTGGACCTTGATCTCCAGCAGCGTGCCGGCCACGGGGGAGGGGATCTCGGTGTCGACCTTGTCGGTGGAGACCTCCACCAGCGGCTCGTCCACCTCGACCGTCTCGCCGACCTCCTTGAGCCAGCGGGTCACGGTGCCCTCGGTCACGGACTCGCCGAGAGCCGGGAGGGTGACCTCCTGGGCCTCACCGGAGCCGGAGGCGGAGGAGGACTGCTCGTCCTTCTGCTCCTTCTCCTCGGCCGGCTCCTCGGGCTCGGGCGCGGCATCCTGCTGCTCGGAGTCCTCGGAGTCCTCGGCCGCGGCGGAGTCGTCCTCGGCGTCATCGTCGGAGGAGGAGGCGCCGGAGCCGTCGCCGATCTTCACCAGCGGGGCGCCGACCTCCACCTCCTCGTCCTCCTCCACGAGGATCTCCTCGATGACCCCGGCCACGGGGGAGGGGATCTCGGTGTCGACCTTGTCGGTGGAGACCTCCACCAGCGGCTCGTCGACCTCCACGGAGTCGCCGACGGCCTTGAGCCAGCGGGTCACGGTTCCCTCGGTCACGGATTCGCCGAGTGCGGGCAGTTCTACGGTTTCGGACATCGTCTTCCCGTTTCTCCTAGTGATTTGTGCCTGTGCGCGGGGTGGTGCGGTGGCTCAGCCGTGCAGCGGGTGCTCGGCCAGCATCATGGCCGCCTCGCCGAGGGACTCGTTCTGCGTCGGGTGGGCGTGGATGAGCTTGGCGACGTCCTCGGGGTAGGCCTCCCAGTTCACGATCAGCTGGGCCTCGCCGATCTGCTCGCCCATGCGCCGGCCCACGGCGTGCACGCCGATGATCGGGCCGTCCTTCTCCCGCACGAGCTTGACGATGCCGCCGGTCCCGAGGATCGAGGACTTGCCGTTGCCGGCGAGGTTGTACTCGGAGACCTCGATGTTCTCCTTGCCGAACTTCTCCTCGGCCTTGGGCTGGGTGTAGCCCACCGAGGCGATCTCCGGATCGCAGAAGGTGACCTTGGGGATGTCGATGTCCGCGACGACCACCGGGTTCAGCCCGGCGATCTCCTCGGCCAGGAAGATGCCCTGCTGGAAGCCGCGGTGGGCCAGCTGCAGACCCGGGACGATGTCCCCGGCGGCGTAGATGTTCCCCACGCCGGTGTGCAGGCGCTCGTCGGTGATGACGAAGCCGCGGTCCATCGTGATCCCGGCTTCCTCGTAGCCCATGTCCTTGGTGTTCGGACCGCGGCCCACGGCCACCAGCACGATGTCGGCCTCGAACTCCTTGCCGTCGGCCAGGGTCACCTTGGCGCCGTCGTCGTCCTGCTCGACCTTCTCGAAGAAGGTGCCGAGGTTGGACTTGATGCCGCGCTTCTTGAAGGAGCGCTCCACGACCTTGATGATCGCCGGATCCTCGTTGGGCACCAGGTGCGGCAGGCCCTCGATGATCGTGACGTCCACGCCCATCGAGTTCCACATGGAGGCGAACTCGGAGCCGATCACGCCGCCGCCGAGCACGATCGCGGACTTCGGCAGGTAGTCCAGCTCGAGGGCCTCGGTGGAGGTCATGATCCGACCTCCGATCTCCAGCCCCATGGTCTTGGACACCGAGCCGGAGGCCAGGATGATGTGCTCGCCGGTGTACTCGGTGCCGTCCACCTCGATGGTGCGCTGCCCGGTCAGGCGGCCCCAGCCGTTGATGACGGTGACCCCGCGCATCTTCAGCAGGCCCTGCAGGCCCTTGAACTTGCCGGCGATGATCTTGTCCTTGTAGTCCCGCACGGCGGCCATGTCGATGCCCTCGTAGGAGAGCTTGACGCCGTACTTCTCGGACTCGCGGGCCTCCTCGGCGACCTCCGCGGAGTGCAGGTACGCCTTGGTGGGGATGCAGCCCCAGTGCAGGCAGGTGCCGCCGACCTTGGAGCCCTCGATCAGACCGACGCTGAAGCCGAGCTGGACGGCGCGCAGGGCGGCGGCGTAGCCCGCGCTGCCTCCGCCGAGGATGAGAATGTCGAAAGCTTTGGGCGAATCGGCCACGTGGACGCTCCTCGAGTGTGGATCGGACCTCCATCGGTCCGCGACGTGTGGGTCAGTCACCACCTACCCTATAGTGCCGTCCGGCACCGCTCCACCTGCCGCGCCGCGTCCCGACGAAGCCCGACCCCCGACGGAGTCCGATCCCGGCGGCCCCCGAAACCGGAGGCGCCGCGGGACCGGTCGAGACCGACCCCGCGGCGCCACCGAGGAGGAGAGGGGCTCAGGCCCCCGCGATGCGCTCGGCCAGGGTGACCAGGGTGCGCACGGCCACCCCGGTGCCCTGCTTCGGGGTGAACCCGTACTCCGAGCCCTCGTTGAAGGACGGCCCGGCGATGTCCAGGTGGGCCCACGGGATCTGCTGCCCGTCGACCTCCCCGACGAAGCGCTGCAGGAACAGCCCGGCCGTGAGCATCCCGCCGGCCCGGCCCGCGCCGATGTTCTTCAGATCCGCCACGGGCGACTTCAGCCCGGCGCGCAGCTCCTCCGGCAGGGGCATCGGCCAGAACGGCTCGCCCGCCTCCGCACCGGCCTCGGCGACGGCCTCGCGCAGCGAGTCCTCGCCCATCACCGCCGCGTACCGTTCGCCCAGGGCCACCACCTGCGCCCCGGTCAGGGTGGCGACGTCGAGCAGGCAGTCCGGGGACTGCTCGGAGGCGTAGGCCAGCCCGTCGGCCATCACCAGGCGACCCTCGGCGTCGGTGTTGAGGACCTCCACCGTGGTGCCCCCGCGCATGACCAGCACGTCCTCCGGGCGGGTCGCCCCGCCGCCGGGCAGGTTCTCGGCCAGGCACAGGTACCCCGTGACCCGCAGGGGAAGGCGCAGCTCCGCCGCGGCGGCCACCGTGTTCAGCACGGCCGCGGCCCCGGCCATGTCCGACTTCATGGTCATCATGCCGGTGCCCGGCTTCAGGGACAGTCCGCCGGAATCGAAGGTGATGCCCTTGCCGACCAGGGCCATGTGCTGCCCGGCGTCCTCGGGGCGGTAGTCCACGACCACCAGGCGCGGCGGGCGGTGGGAGCCGCGGCCCACGCCGAGGATCCCTCCGAAGCCGCCCTCGGCCAGGGCTTCCTCGTCCAGGACCTCGACCTCGACGTCGTCGATCCCGGCCACCCGCTCCAGGACCCGGCCGGCGAAGGAATCGGGGTACAGGTGGTTCGGGGCCTCGTTGACCAGGCGGCGGGTCGAATCCACGGCCTCGCCCAGGATCAGCGCCCGGGTCAGGACCGGCTCGGCCTCCTCGGCCTCCACGTCCGTGAGGATCACGACCTCGCCCACCGGGGTGCGCTGCCGATCCTCCTCGGAGGTCCGGTGCATCGGGTCCACGAAGGCCCCGAAGGCCGCCCCCTCGGCCAGGGCCCTGACCTCCGCGACGTCGCCCGCCGGCAGGTCCAGGGCCGCGCTGTCCATGCCGTGCAGCTGTCGGATCGCGGAGCCGGCCGCGTAGCGCAGGGCATCCAGGCGCGCCCGGCCCTCCTCGGGCAGCTCGCCCATGCCGACCAGCACCAGCACGTCGGCCCCGGTGGACTCGGCCCCCGGCAGGCGGCGGACCTCATCGCGGGCCCCGGTGATGCCGAGGTCGGCCAGGACGGCCTGCAGGCCCTCGGCCGTCTCCTCCGGCAGGTGGTGCGGGGCCAGCCGGGCCCCCTGCCCCGAGGGCAGGACGCCGACGACGAGCGCCCGGACCTCGAGACCGTCGTCGGGGGCCGTGACGGACAGGGCCAGATCGTGGGATTCGGTCATGGAAGCTCTCCTTGCTCGGAAAACGGGGATGCTGTCAGCGCCGCCGCAAGCCGGTGCACTGCGCCGCGGCTCACCCGGGGACGGGAAATACCGCGGGCGCCGGTACCGTTGCTACAGACACGGGACGTCGAGCCATCCGGCGGCGCCCCGCGGCGCGCACACCACCACCTTAGGCCCTCACCGGGCCGCAGGTGTCGGGCGGATCACCCCGGAGGCCCTCTTCCCGTGGGCCGGACCGGGGCTGCCCGCCCGGACGCGCCGGGATCTGGATCAGGCCGTGTCGCCGCTCATCGGGCCCTCCCGCCCGTCGGGTCCGGGGCACGTGAGGAAGGGGAGTCGGCATCATGCACGAATCGCACAAGCTCTATCTGGGTCATGCGGGGCTGCTGGGCGATCCCCGGCTGAAGGGCCTGCCGCTGGTCGTGGCCCTGACCGGCTACGCCGAGGCCGGGCAGGCTGCGCGCCAGGTGGGGGAGGAGATCCTGGAGACCCTGGATTCCCAGCAGGTCGCCGAATTCGACGTCGACCGGCTCTACGACTACCGCTCGCGGCGTCCCCGGGTGAAGTTCATCGAGGATCACTTCGAGGACTTCGACCTGCCGGAGCTGTCCCTGCGGGCCGTGACCGACGGGCTCGGACAGCCGTTCCTGCTGCTGTCCGGGCCCGAGCCGGACCTGCTGTGGCAGCGGTTCGCGCAGTCCGTCGTGGAGCTGGCCGAGACCCTCGACGTCTCTCTGGTGGCCTCTGTGTCTTCGATGCCCATGCCCGTGCCGCACACCCGACCGCTGCCGGTGACCGCGCACGGCAACCGGGAGGACCTGATCGCCGGGATCTCCCCGTGGAAGCCGATCGCCGAGCTCGGCGGCTCCGCGGCTCAGATGCTGGAGGTCGTCCTCGGCGAGCGGGGCTTCGACACGATCGGGTACACGGTGAACGTCCCGCAGTACCTCGCCGACGCCGAGCTGCCCCAGGCCGCGCTGATCGCCCTGGAGCACCTGGGGGCCGCGACGCACCTGAACCTTCCCACGGACCGGCTGCGGGAATCCGGGCGCGAGGTCGAGCAGCAGATCGACGACCAGGTCAGCGGCTCCCCGGAGGTCCAGGCCATCGTCACCCACCTGGAGCAGCGCTACGACGAGCACGTCGGAGGCTCCGCCCAGCGGTCCCTGCTGGCGCGGGACGAATCCGAGATCCCCGACGCCGACGAGCTGGGCGCGACCATCGAGGCCTTCCTGGCCGAACAGGACGAAGACTCCTCGGAGGACTGAGCCCGAGGCTCTGGTGGCGCCGCAGCGGGGACGGGAGTTTCCCCAGGCGCACGATCTCCGGCGGGATCCGCCCGCCCATCCACAGGGACGCCGGAATCGCGCGGCCTCGCTCGGGGACGGGGTCTGGGCCCTCGGGCACCCTGGGGCCATGACGACATCCCCAGCCTCCGACCTGCCCCTCGACGCCGAACCCGGCACCCCGATCACCCGGGCCCAGGACGTGATCGCCCTGCTGCCCCTGCACTCCGGCCGCTGGCCGCAGGAGTGCCTCGCCCTGGTCTTCTTCACCGACCAGCGCCTGGGCCCGTGCCTGACCCTGCCCCTGCCGGATCCCGACGAGGACATCGGCTCCTGGGCCGGGTGCCTGGAGCCCGTGCTGGAGCAGGTGCAGCGCAGCAGCGCCCCCGACGGGATGTTCACCGTGGCCTACACCCACCGCACGGCCCCGCTCGCGTCCGAGGCCCGGCGTCTCCTGGACACCGGGCGGCCTCCCGAGGCCGCCTCCTTCCTCGCCGAGACCGCGGTGCTGCTGGCCAGCATGCACGCGGCGGCCGCCGCGGGACTGCGCGGGGCCCGGCCCCGGGAGCTGCTGGTCATGGACCGGAGCGCAGGGCGCTGGGGGCGGCTGAGCGTGGGCAGCGCCGACGGGGAGTTCGCCCCGCTGCTGGCTCCGCCCGAGCACCGCGTGGGCGAGGCCTGCTGGCTGGTGGACGGCGGCGGGACCCTGGAGGACGTCCTCGCCTCCCCGGTGGCCGTCGCGGCGGCCGTCGGCGGTCATCCGCTGAGCGCCCGGTCCCCGGTCGGCGCGGTGCAGCCGCTGCCGGGCATCCCCGACCTGGAGGCCCTGTGCGGTCGGGACCGGGCCCGGGCCTGGCGCGACTCCTTCCGCAGCCGCTGCGCCGAGATCTTCCTGCGCTTGGCTGCCGATCACGATCCCGACACCGGATGCTGGCCGCCGACCCCGCAGGGGCCCCGGCGGGCGCCGGCCCTCGAGGAGCAGCGGCGCCTCGGCGACGCGCTGGATCGCATGGCCCGGCTGTGTCGAGCCCACCGCGTGCGGGCCGAAGAGCAGGGCTGGTCCCCGGACGCCGCCAGCCCCGAGGCCGCAGTCCTGCGCGCGAGTCTGGCCGAGGCCACCGCGCCGGAGGATGCCGCGGCCCTGGGCGCTCGCCTGCCGGGCATCTGCGGGGTGCTCACGATGCTCGCCGCGGCCCAGCTGGGCCCCCGGCACGGCGAGGCCCTGCGGGGGTGGCTGGAGCGGCGCCTGGACACGCTCACCGAGGCCGCGGAGAACCAGCCCGTCTCCGACGCCGACCCGGAGCCCGCGGGTCCGCCAGAAGACGACCCCCTGACGGTCTCCGCCCTGGAGCTGATCTTCGGTCGGGGATCGACCGCACCCGATCCGGACCGGCGCTGCGCCCTGCGCTTCCTGCTGGGGCTGATCGCCGCCGACGGCGAGCAGCCCTGGGCCTCGGGGGCCGAGGTGGGGCTGTCCCTGCTGGCCTGGCAGGAGGGGTGCACCCGGGAGGCCTACCGTCGCCTGGAGGCGGCGCAGGACCCGATCCTGGGGCAGGCCGTGGTGCTGGTGAGCGGACTGCTGGATCGGGGATACCTGCCGGAGTGGCTGTTCCACCGGGACTGACCCCCCGGGCTGCTGCGGCGGGGGGGGGGAGTCCATTACCCCCCGCGGGGTCGCGGCGTCAACAGATCCGTCGGAGAAATCTGCGCCGACGGGAATAAGCGGTGCGGCCCCGGGCGTTGTCACCACCGAACGACCTTGCGGGCCCGGCAGTGGGAATCGTCCTCACGGAGGACGCCGGACTTGACAGGGTCATAGGCGTATCGGGCGCATCTGACGTCCGACCACCGGGAAGAAAGGCTCTTGAGTGTCTCCTGCTGCCCAGAAGACGACCGCCGAGCGGACCGACTCCGCCGCGGCCACCACGACCACGACGTCCGCCGGCACCACCACGGCCCGGCGTTCGAGCGCGCACTCCGCGTCCGCGGCGAAGGCCGGCGGAACCAAGACCGCGGCCGCCAAGAGCGGCGCCAAGTCCACCGCCACCAAGGCCGCCGGCAAGACCACCGCGCGCAAGAGCGGGACGAAGACCGCCGGGACCGCTGCGGCAAAGACCGCGGCCGCCAAGACCGCTGAGTCCGGAACCGACGCCGGTCAGACCGCCGCCAAGGCCGGTGCGGGCAAGACCGGCGGGACGAAGACCGGTGCCGCCAAGACCTCCGCGGGCAAGACCACGCGGGCCAAGTCCGCCGCGAAGTCGGGCACCACGGCGAAGTCCGGGACCCGCACCGCCACCGCGAAGAAGACCTCCACCCGCTCGCGCTCGGCCGCTAAGGCCGCCCCGAAGAAGGGTGCGCGCAAGACCAAGGCCGATGAGATCGAGGAGCTGGCCAACAGCGCCGACGTCGAGGACCAGGCCGAGGAGACCGAGGAGGAGGTCGTCGAGGACGAGGACAAGAAGGAGAAGAAGACCGTGGCCGCGCGCGGCAACGGCTTCGTGATCTCCACCTCCGATGACGACGACGAGCCGGCCCTGCGCGTGCAGGCCCCCGGTGCCACCGCGGACCCGGTCAAGGACTACCTCAAGCAGATCGGCAAGGTCTCCCTGCTGAACGCCGAGCAGGAGGTGGACCTGGCGATGCGCATCGAGGCCGGGCTGTACGCCGAGCACAAGATGAAGACCGAGGGGGACACCCTGGACCCGCAGCTGCGCAAGGAGCTGCGCTGGGTCATCCACGACGGCAAGCGGGCCAAGAACCACCTGCTGGAGGCCAACCTGCGCCTGGTGGTCTCCCTGGCCAAGCGCTACACCGGGCGCGGCATGCTCTTCCTGGACCTGATCCAGGAGGGCAACCTGGGCCTGATCCGCGCGGTGGAGAAGTTCGACTACTCCAAGGGCTTCAAATTCTCCACCTACGCCACCTGGTGGATCCGGCAGGCGATCACCCGGGCGATGGCCGACCAGGCCCGCACCATCCGCATCCCCGTGCACATGGTCGAGGTCATCAACAAGCTGGCCCGCGTGCAGCGGCAGATGCTGCAGGACCTCGGCCGCGAGCCCACCCCGGAGGAGCTGGCCAAGGAGCTGGACATGACCCCGGAGAAGGTCGTGGAGGTCCAGAAGTACGGCCGCGAGCCGATCTCCCTGCACACCCCGCTGGGCGAGGACGGGGACTCCGAGTTCGGCGACCTCATCGAGGACTCCGAGGCCGTGGTCCCCGCCGACGCCGTGTCCTTCACCCTGCTGCAGGAGCAGCTGCACTCCGTGCTGGACACCCTCTCCGAGCGGGAGGCCGGCGTGGTGGCCATGCGCTTCGGCATGACCGACGGCCAGCCGAAGACCCTCGATGAGATCGGCAAGGTCTACGGCGTGACCCGCGAGCGGATCCGCCAGATCGAGTCCAAGACCATGTCCAAGCTGCGCCACCCCTCCCGCTCCCAGGTGCTGCGGGACTACCTGGACTGAGCCGGACCCGGGTCGGGGAGGCCCCTGGTGCGGCTCACCGGCCCGCCGGGATCCTCTCGGACCCGCCTCAGAGCGCGAAGAACCCCGCACCGCCGTGTCGGCGATGCGGGGTTCTTCGCGTGGCTGCCCGAGGAGATCTCAGACCGCGGCGGGCGTGGTGAGCCGATCCCGCTCGTCCTGCCAGAGGCTGGCCATCGGGCGCAGCTTGGCCTCGTTGGCGCTGGCGTGGTGGGCGCAGAACAGCAGCTCCCCGCCCGATTCCAGCACGACGCGCACGTAGGCCTGGGCTCCGCAGGAGTCGCAGCGGTCGGTCGCGTCGAGCTGGCGTGCTTCCAGAGTTGCCGTCATGATGGTCCTCCTGACGAGTCGTTCCCGCCCCTGCACCCGCACGCGGCGGGGGATCGGGGCGGCGCTGATATCCATCCATGCAAACACGGAGCACCCCCGATATCATCCCGGCCCCGTCCAGTTCGCTGTGGGCATGGGTGTTGCCCGCGCCCGTCGTAGACTGGGGCACTGTCCCGACCCCGCCCGCACCCGCCCGTCCCCGTGAGGAGCACCGTTTCCGTGAGTCCCCAGCAGTCCGAGTACACGGCACGTCAGCTCTCCGTCCTGGAGGGCCTGGAGGCGGTGCGTAAGCGCCCCGGCATGTACATCGGCTCCACCGACTCCCGCGGGCTGATGCACTGCCTGTGGGAGATCATCGACAACTCCGTGGACGAGGCCCTGGCCGGGTACGGCCAGGCCATCGGCATCGTGCTCAACCGGGACGGCTCCGTGGAGGTGCGCGACGACGGGCGCGGCATCCCCACCGACATCGAACCGCGCACCGGACTCACCGGAGTCGAGGTGGTCTTCACCAAGCTGCACGCCGGCGGCAAGTTCGGCGGCGGCACCTACAACGCCGTCGGCGGCCTGCACGGGGTCGGCGCCTCCGTGGTCAACGCCCTGTCCTCCCGCCTGGACGTGCAGGTGGACCGGGGCGGGAAGACCCACCAGATGTCCTTCCGCCACGGCATCCCGGGGACCTTCGACGACACCGGAGCCCCCTCCCCGGACGCCCCCTTCACCCCGGCCGAGCCCGGGGAAGCCCTGCGGGTGGTCGGGAAGGCCCGCCGCGGGGCCACCGGCACCCGGGTGCGCTACTGGGCCGACCGGCAGATCTTCACCCCGGACGCCACCTTCGGCTATGAGGACCTCGTGCAGCGGGCTCGCCAGACCAGCTTCCTGGTGCCCGGCCTGCGCCTGTCCATCACCGACGAGCGCAGGCTTCCCGGCACGGCCGGGGCCGAGGGCCCGCACGAGGAGGTCTTCCAGCACGACGGCGGCATCGCCGAATACGTGGAGTTCCTCGCCCCGGACGCGCCGGTGACCGACGTCTGGCGCTTCCAGGGCACCGGGGCCTTCACCGAGACCGTGCCCGTGCTCGGGCCCGACGGGCGCTCGCAGCTGCAGGAGGTGCAGCGCGAGTGCGAGGTGGACGTGGCGCTGCGCTGGGGCATCGGCTACGAGACCACCGTGCGCTCCTACGTCAACATCATCGCGACCCCCAAGGGCGGCACCCACCTGACCGGCTTCGAGCAGGGGCTGCTGAAGACCGTGCGCAAGCAGATCGCGGCCAACGCCCGCAAGCTCAAGGCCGGCACGGACAAAGTGGAGAAGGACGACGCCCTGGCCGGACTCACCGCCGTGCTCAACGTCCGCCTCGTGGAGCCGCAGTTCGAGGGCCAGACCAAGGAGATCCTGGGCACTCCCGCGGCCCGCCAGATCGTCTCCAAGGTGGTCTCCCAGCAGCTGGAGAAGACCCTGACCTCCTCGGCCCGAGCGCAGAAGCAGCAGGCCGGGCAGGTGCTGGAGAAGATCGTCGCGGAGATGAAATCCAGGATCTCCGCGCGGGTGCACAAGGAGACCCAGCGGCGCAAGAACGCCCTGGAGACCTCGCAGATGCCGGCCAAGCTGGTGGACTGCCGCACGGACGACGTCGCCCACTCCGAGCTGTTCATCGTGGAGGGCGACTCCGCGCTGGGCACGGCCCGCCTGGCCCGGGCCTCCCACTACCAGGCCCTGCTGCCCATCCGCGGGAAGATCCTCAACGTGCAGAAGGCCTCCCTGACGGACATGCTGGCCAACGCCGAGTGCGCGGCGCTGATCCAGGTGATCGGGGCCGGCTCGGGGCGCACCTTCGACCTCGACGCCGCCCGCTACGGCAAGGTCGTGATGATGACCGACGCCGATGTGGACGGCGCGCACATCCGCACCCTGCTGCTGACGCTGTTCTACCGCTACATGCGCCCGCTGGTGGAGGCCGGGCGGGTCTACGCCGCGGTGCCCCCGCTGCACCGGGTGGAGATCGTGCGCCGGGGCAGGGACAACGAGATGGTCTACACCTACTCGGAGAAGGAGCTGCACGAGGTGCTGGCCCGCCTGGAGGCCGAGGGGCAGCGGTACAAGGAGCCGATCCAGCGGTACAAGGGCCTGGGGGAGATGGACGCGGACCAGCTGGCCGAGACCACGATGGACCCGCGCCAGCGCCTGCTGCGCCGGGTGCGCATCGAGGACGCCCAGGCCGCCGAGCGGGCGTTCTCCCTGCTGATGGGCTCCGAGGTGGCCCCCCGGAAGGACTTCATCATCTCCCACGCGGACGAGCTGGACCTGGAGCAGATCGACGCCTGAGCCGGCGGGTCGTGCGGATTGACGAAGGTCACGCCGTCACATACTGCGTTCGTGTGGGTTTATGTGGGTTCGTGAGTGTTCTGCTGGGTAGACTCGGGTCCGGAGGATCCCCGGCACGCGTGGACGATGGCGCTCACGGACGGGGCCTTCCGAGAACACGAAAGGCTCGCACCGGACATGTTCCTGCAGCACTACGACCCGCTGGGCTCCCTCTGGCTCTCCGCTCTCGTCGCGGCCCTGCCCATCCTCGTCTTCCTCCTCGGATTGACCCTGTTCAAACTCAAGGGCATCACCGCCGCGATCATCGCCCTGGCGCTCACCGCCGTGCTGGGCACCGCGGTCTTCGGGCTGCCCGTGCCCTCGGCCGCTTCGGCCGCCGTCTACGGTGTGCTCAACGGCCTGTGGCCCATCGGCTGGATCGTGCTGATGGCCGTCTGGCTGTACCGCATCGCGGTGCGCGCCGGGAAGTTCGAGACCATCCGGGCCTCGATCGCCGCGATCTCCACGGACCAGCGGGTGCAGGTCCTGCTCATCGCCTACTGCTTCGGCGGCTTCCTGGAGGGCGCGGCCGGCTTCGGCATCCCCATCGCGATCTGCGCGGCGCTGCTGGTGGCTCTCGGCTTCGAACCGCTGCGCGCGGCCATGCTGGCGCTCGTGGCCAATGCCGCGGCCGGCTCCTACGGGGCCATCGGCATCCCCGTGATCGTCGGGGCCCAGCAGGGCGGGGTGGGCCTGCACGAGCTGTCGGCCATGATGGTGCTGGTGACCATCCTCGTCACCGCCGCCGTGCCCTTCCTGCTGATGGCCATCATGGACGGCTGGCGCGGGCTGCGCGAGACCTTCCCCGTGGCCCTGGTCTCCGGGCTGGTCTTCGGCGGGCTGCAGGCCGCGGTCCTGCTGCTGCTCGGCCCGGAGCTGGCCGACATCGTCCCGCCGCTGGGTGCGATGGTGGCCCTGACCGTGACGATGCGCCGCTGGCAGCCGAAGCGGATCTACCGCGAACCCGGCGCCCCCGAACCTGCGGCTGCGGCCGGCGGGGATCGCCCCGCCGGCAGGCAGGTGCTGGCCGCCTGGAGCCCCTTCTACATCCTCTCCGTGCTGATCCTGCTGTGGTCCCTGCCGGGCGTGAAGGCTCTCACCGCCCCGGGCGGGCCACTGTCCTTCACCTCGCTGTCCCTGCAGATGCCCGCCCTGCATCAGGCGGTGGCCCGCACCACCCCGATCGTGGAGCAGGACGCCCCGCTGACGGCGGTGTGGAACCTCAACCTGCTCTCCGCCAGCGGCACCGCGATCCTTGTCGCGGCGATCATCACCGTGCTGAGCACCCGCGCCATCGGCTGGCGGGAGGCCGGTCAGGAGCTGGCCGGGGCCTGGCGGCAGCTGTCCACCCCGATCCTCATGATCTGCCTCGTCATGGCGGTGGCGAACATCATGAGCTTCGCGGGCATGTCCTCGACCCTCGGCCTCGCTCTGGCCGCGGCCGGTTCCGTCTTCCCCCTGCTGTCCCCGATCATCGGGTGGATCGGCGTGTTCGTCACCGGCTCGGTGGTCAACAGCAACACCCTCTTCGCGGGCCTGCAGGCCGTGACCGCCGGGCAGATCGGGGTCAACCAGACCCTGCTGGTGGCCTCCAGCACCGCCGGCGGGCTGATGGCGAAGGTTGTCTCCCCGCAGTCCATCGCCATCGCCACCGCAGCGGTGGACCGCTCCGGGCAGGAGTCCCGCCTGATGCGCCTGGCCCTGCCCTACAGCCTCGGCCTGCTCGCCTACGCCTGCCTGTGGGTGCTGGCCCTGTCCCTGGTGCTCTAGTCCCCGGTGCTCCGGCCCGACGCCGTCGCCGGCCCATCCCTGCCGCCCCGTCGGCCCCGCGTCACACACGCGGGGCCGACGGGGCGGATCACTAGCCTGGGAACCATGCAGACCAGCACCACGACCACCGCCCGACTGCGCCGGGACCCCGTGACCGTCACCGTGACCGGGGCCGCCGGGCAGATCGGCTACGCCATCCTCTTCCGCATCGCCGCCGGTGAGATGCTCGGTCCGGATCAGCCGGTGCGCCTGAAGCTGCTGGAGATCCCCGCGGCCCTGCCCGCCGCCGAAGGCACCGCCATGGAGCTTGCGGACTGCGCCTTCGGCCTGCTGGACTCCGTGGAGATCACCGACGATCCCGAGGTCGCCTTCGACGGGGCGAACCTCGCCCTGCTCATCGGCTCCGCCCCGCGCCGACCCGGCATGGACCGCGGGGACCTGCTCTCCTTCAACGCCGCGATCTTCGCCGAGCAGGGTCGGGCCATCAACGCCGCCGCGGCCGAGGACGTGCGGGTGGCCGTCGTCGGCAACCCGGCCAACACCAACGCCCTGATCGCCGCCAGCCATGCCCCGGACGTGCCCCTGGGGCGCTTCACCGCCCTGTCCCGCCTGGACCACCTGCGGGCCGAGGCCCAGCTGGCCGAGGCCGCCGGGGCGCCCGTGCGGGACGTCTCCCGGGTGATCATCTGGGGCAACCACTCCGGAACCCAGGTCCCGGACCTGGACCACGCCCGCATCGGCGGACGCGGTGCCCGCGAGGTGCTCACCGAGCGGGGCCTGGGACAGGAGTGGATCACCGAGACCTTCATGCCCACCGTGGCCATGCGCGGACACGCGATCATCGCCGCGCGCGGCGGCTCGTCGGTGGCCTCCGCGGCCCACGCGACGCTGCGCCACGTGCGCGACTGGGTGCACGGCACCCCGGAGGGCACCTGGACCTCCATGTGCGTGCCCAGCGACGGCTCCTACGGCGTCGAGCCCGGGGTCATCTCCTCCGCCCCCGTCATCTGCTCCGCCGGCGGGTGGCGGGTCGTGCCGGACCTGGAGATGTCCGAGGACATCACCACCCGGCTGGAGGCCTCGGTGCGGGAGCTGCGCGCCGAGCGCCAGGCGGTGCAGGACCTCGGTCTGCTGGGTCCCCGCACCCGCTGAACCCGACATCGGGCGGCCGCGTCGATCCGCGCCCGGACCCCGTCTGCCGGACGGGGGCGGGGCGTGCGGCCGGAATCACCCCTGATCGCTGCGCCACACCCCGCAGCCCTCGGCGGCCCGGCTGCCGCAGGATCCCGCGGTGCGCCCCCGGTCACCCAGGCTGGATCCCAGGAGGCGGTGCTACGGTCTGGCCCATCGGCGCGCCCGCGCCCGCAACCGCCTCCCGACGGGCGGCGCGATGCCACGGGAGCGCCGCGCATCACCCTCTTCACGATCCCTCGAGGAGCAGCGTGGACATCGTCGACATCGCACGGTGGCAGTTCGGCATCACCACCGTGTACCACTTCATGATGGTCCCCCTGACCATCGGCCTCGGCACCGTCGTGGCCACCCTCAACATCGCGTGGGTGCGCACCCGCAGACCCGAGTACCTGAGGATGACCAAGTTCTGGGGCAAGCTCTTCCTCATCAACTTCATCATGGGCGTGGCCACCGGGCTGGTCCAGGAGTTCCAGTTCGGGATGGCCTGGTCCGAGTACTCCCGCTTCGTCGGCGACGTCTTCGGCGCGCCGCTGGCCATGGAGTCCCTGCTGGCGTTCTTCGTCGAATCCACGTTCCTGGGCCTGTGGATCTTCGGCTGGGATCGGCTGAAGCCCTGGGTGCACGCCGCGTGCCTGTGCTGCGCGGTGGTCGCCTCCCTGCTGTCCGCGTACTTCATCATCGTCGCCAACTCCTGGATGCAGCACCCGGTGGGCTACGAGATCGTCGACGGGCGCCCGGTGCTCGACGACATCGCCGCGGTGCTGACCAACAACACCGCGATCGTCGCGATCATCCACACCCTGTTCGGCTCGATCGCGGTGGCCGGATCCTTCCTGCTGGGCATCGCCTGGTACAAGCTGTGGCAGCGCCGCCGGGCCGGCATCGACACCGTGGATGCGCAGGGCCGGGTGGTCGTGGGCGAGGAGCCCACCGGCGCCCGGGACCGCACCGACTACCGGGTCTGGTGGCGCTCCCTGCGCATCGGCTGCCTGATCGGCATCGTCGGCTTCCTCGGCACCGCCTTCTCCGGGCACGTGCAGGCCCAGCTGATGATCCACCAGCAGCCGCTGAAGATGGCCTCCGCCGAGGCCGCCTGCCACGACGGCACGGCCTTCTCCGTGTTCACCTTCTCCAACCCCGGGGCGCGGGACTGCAACAACGTGCACACCGTCATCGAGATCCCCGGGCTGCTGTCCTTCCTCGCCCACGACAACTTCCACACCGACGTCGCCGGGATCAACACCCTGGTGCCCCAGTACGAGAAGGAGTACGGCACCAACCTCGCCCAGGACGCCAAGTACGGGGACCGAGCGGGGCAGGAGATCAACTACGTCCCGCTGATGATCGTCACCTACTGGGGCTTCCGGATCATGATCACGTTCGGCGGCCTGGCCGCGCTGGCCTGCGCCCTGGCGTGGTGGCTGACCCGCAAGGGCACCGTGCCGGAATCCCGGTGGCTGATGCGCCTGGCCGTGTTCGGGATCCTCGCGCCCTTCGGCGCCAACGTCACCGGGTGGGTGTTCACGGAGATGGGCCGCCAGCCCTTCGTCGTCGCCCCCAACCCGGATCTGCCGGCCAGCCAGCGCATCCACATGTTCACCGAGGCCGCCGTCTCCCCGACGATCACCCCCGGCGAGCTGCTGACCTCCCTGATCTGCCTGTGCCTGGTCTACCTGGTGCTGATGATCGTGGAGGTCTGGCTGCTGGCCAAGTACGTGCGCACCGGCGTCGTGGCGGCCATGCCGGAGCTGGTGCGGGACCCCGAGCACGATGACGACGACGCGGACGCGCCTGCCGGCCGACGCTCCGACGACGTCCTGGCCTTCGCCTACTAGGAGCACCCGATGATCGAGACCCTCGCGAACGAACCCGCGCTGAACACCGCCTGGTTCCTGGTGATCGGCCTGTTCTGGACCGGCTACCTGGTGCTGGACGGCTTCGACCTCGGCGTCGGGATGCTCATGGGCCGCATCTTCGCCCGGGACGAGAAGGAGCGGCGGCTGCTGCTGAACACCATCGGACCGGTCTGGGACGGCAACGAGGTCTGGCTGGTCACCGCCGGTGCCGCGACCTTCGCCGCCTTCCCGTTCTGGTACGGCGCCCTGTTCTCCGCCCTGTACCTGCCGCTGACCCTGCTGCTGCTGGCGCTGATCCTGCGGGCCGTGTCCATCGAATACCGGGGCAAGGGCTCCTCCGCCCGGTGGGCGCGCACCTGGAACGGGATCCTGGCGGTCTCCTCCGGGGCGATCGCCTTCCTCATCGGCGCGGCCCTGGCCCTGACCACCACCGGCCTGCCGCTGGATGCGAACGGGGACCGGATCGGCGGGGCCTTCGCGTGGCTGACCTGGCCCGCGGTGCTCGGCGGCCTCGGCTTCCTCGGCTTCGCCCTGGTCCACGGGCTGGCGTTCCTGGCCCTGAAGACCTCCGGGCCGGTGCAGGAGCGGGCCCAGCGGGCCCTGGTGCGCCTGCTGCCGGTGGGCCTGCTGCCCCTGGCCGGGTGGGTCCTGCTGGTGCAGGTGCGCGACGGCGTCGGCCCGACTTGGGCGCTGACCGGACTGGCCGTGCTCGGGGCCGTGCTGTCCTGGGCCTTCGCCCGCGCCGGGCGCGACGGGGCGAGCTTCGCCGGCAGCGCCGTGTTCCTCATCGCCGGGGCGGCGGCCGTCTTCCTGGCCGTGTTCCCCGTGGTGCTGCCCACGACCCTGGCCGGAGGAGCGGATCTGACCGTGACCAGCGCCGCCTCCTCCCAGTACACCCTGAAGATCATGACCATCGTGGGCTGCTTCGGCCTGCCCGTGCTGTTCCTGTACCAGGGCTGGTCCTACTGGGTGTTCCGCAAGCGCCTGCGCACCGAGCACATCCCGGACGCCCACGACGTGCGGGAGCTGGCCGAGCACCCGACCCGCACCGCCTGAGCCGCTGATGAGCCCGGCCCGCCCCGGCGTCGACCCCGGCGCCGATCCCCACCTCGCCACCGAGGCCGCCCCCGGTGCGCCCTCCGAGGCCGAGTCCCGGGGTGGGTCGTCCGCGCGGCCCCCGCTGGGGCCGAACGCTCGCAGGGCCCTGCCCGCACTGGGGCTCCTGCAGGCGATGCGCGCGGTCGGCACGGTGCTGTTCAGCCTGGGCCTGGCCGTGCTGCTGACCGGACTGGCCCAGGCGGGGCTGGCCGGCCTGTCGGATCCCGGCGCCGCCGGGCCCCTGCCCGAGTACATCGGCACACAGGTCCTGCGCGATGACGCCCTGCTGCCCGGGCTCGGCGGGTCCTGGACGCCCGGCGGATTCCCCGCGCAGCGTCTGAGCGCGGCCCTGGCGATCGCGGTCGGCGGCCTGGCGCTGCGGGCGGCGGGTGACTGGCTGCTGGGTGTTGCCGCCCGGCGCGCGGCCCGCGGCGCCCAGACCGAGCTGCGCGAGCGGCTGCTGCGCCGCGAGCTGCTCGGCGGGCACCTCGGCGCGGGCGGGGCGGCCGTGCTGATCACCCGGGGACTGGACGCCCTGGACGACTACTACACCCGGTCCGTGACCGCCCTGGTGGCCACCGGCGTCGTCCCCGTGATCCTGCTGGGCGTGGTGGCGCTGGTCGATCCGATCAGCGCGCTCGTGCTGGTGCTGACCCTGCCGCTGGTGCCGGTGTTCATGGTGCTGATCGGCAAGACCACCCAGCGGGACACCCGCACCGCCCAGGCCGGGCTGCTGCGGCTGTCCTCGCACCTGGCGGAGCTGGCCCGGGGCCTGCCCGTGCTGGTGGGGCTGAACCGGGATCGGGCGCAGCGGCGCGCTCTGGCCGAGCTGGGGGAGCGTTACCGGCGCACCACCATGACCACCCTGCGCTCGGCCTTCCTCTCCTCCCTGGCCCTGGAGCTGATCACCACGCTGTCCGTGGCGGTGGTGGCCGTGACCATCGGGGTGCGCCTGGTCAACGGGAGCCTGGGGCTGGACACCGGGCTGCTGGTGCTGCTGCTGGCCCCCGAATGCTTCCAGCCCCTGCGCGACGTCGGCACCGCCTACCACCAGTCCCAGGACGGGGTCGCGGCCCTGCGTCGGGCCGAGGAGATCCTCCGGGAGGACCCTGCGGCGACCGGGCAGGAGGAGCCGGGGGACGCGGCCGATGCTGCGCCGGGGGACGCGCCGGGCGCAGCGGCGGGTCGCCCGGTCCTGGCCGTCGAGGGGCTGAGCGTGACCTACCCCGGGCGCACCGAGCCCGCCGTGCACGACGTCGAGATGACCGCCCGGTCCGGGGAGATCACCGCGCTGGTGGGTCCCTCCGGGGCGGGCAAGACCACCCTGCTGCGCGCGGCCGCCGGGCTGCTGCCCGCGGGGTCCGCGGTGACCGGATCGGTGCGGGTGTGCGGCCCGGTGGCGTGGGTCGGGCAGGATCCCCGCTTCCTGGCCGAGACCGCCGCGGCGGAGACGGCCCTGTACGCCGAGCCGTCTCGGGCCGGGCAGTGGCTCGCGGCCGGCGAGGGCATCGGATCCCTGCCGGGGGAGAAGGACCGGGACCGGGGAGCCCTGGCGGTGCCCGGGGTGCGGGCGGCCCTGGAGCGGCTGGGCCTGCTGGGCCTGGCCCGGGTGGCCCCGGCGGCGCTGAGTGCGGGCCAGCAGCGGCGGCTGGCCCTGGCCCGCGCCCTGGCGCCCCTCCTGGCTCGCCGCGCGGACCCCGCCTCTGGCGCCCACGGGGTGAGTATCGATGGGCCAGGAGCCGACGGAACGGGAACCGAGGGGCCGGTGATCGACGCGCCCGGTGCTTCCGGGCCGGACGCCCACGGGCTGGTGCTGGTGGACGAGCCCACGGCCCACCTGGACCCGGCGGCCGCCGCGCGGGTGCTGGACAGCCTGCGGGCCCTGGCCGCCGCGGGGGCCGCCGTCGTGGTGGTCACCCACAGCCCGCGGGTGCGCGCCGTGGCCGATCGGGTCCTGCGCGTGGACGCCCGGGGCGCGCTCGGCCCGGACCCGGCCCCGGAACCCGCACCCGACGCGGCGGACCCGGCCAGGCAGGGGAGGACCGACGAGGAGCGAGCCCCGCGGGAGGCCGGGGCGCCGGACGCCGTCGCGGGGCCTGCCACCGCGGGTCCCACCGCCGCGGCCGACGGCTCCCGGCCCCGGGTGCGCGAGGTGCTGGGGATCCTGCGCCGGGTCACCGGCCTGCGCGCCCGCGCCCTGCTCGGGGCCCTGACCCTGAACACCCTGGCCGTCCTGGCCGGGGCCGCCCTGACCGCGCTGTCCGGGTGGCTGATCGTGCGCGCGGCCCAGCAGCCGGGGCTGATGTACCTGCTCGTGGCCATCACCGGGGTGCGCTTCTTCGGCCTGGCCCGGGCCGGGTTCCGCTACGCCGAGCGGCTGCGCACCCACGATCTCGCCCTGCGCGCGGCCGATGCGCTGCGGCTGCGCACCTGGAGCGCGACCGGCGCCACCGCCCTGGGCCTGCGCTCCCTGCTGCGCGGCCGGGAGTTCCTGCGTCGGCTGATCGCCGACGTCGAGGACCTGCGCGATGCCCTGCCCCGGGTGCTGCTGCCCGCCGCGACCGCCGTGCCCGTCCTGGCGGTGGCCGTCATCGCCACCCCGGTGTGTCTCCCGTCGGCCGCGTGGCTGATGGCCGCGGCCGGCGTCGTGGGTCTGATCGTGATCCCCGGCCTGGCCCTGCGGGCCGACGCCGCGGGGGAGGGGACCCAGCGGGAGGTGCGGGCCCGCGCCCTGGGCCTGGCCGCCGGGGTCCTGGAGAACCGGGAGGATCTGCGCGGCAACGGCGTGGTCGAGCCCGTGCTCGCGGTGTTCCGGTCCGCCGACGCCGCCGCGCACGCGGCGGCCCGCCGGGCGGCCTGGGCGACGGGCCTCGGTTCCGGCGGGCAGGTGCTGCTGTGGTGGGGCACCGCCCTGGGCACGGTGGCCCTGGCCTGGCCGGCCGTCTCCTCCGGTGCGGTCTCCGCACCGGTGGCGGCGATCCCCGTGCTGCTGGCCACCGCCCTGGTGGAGCCGATGACGGCGGCCACCGAGGCGATCCGCGCGTGGCCCGCCTTCGCCCGACTGACCCGGCGGGTCGGCTCCCAGGCGCAGGAGGGCACCCCGTCGGAGGTCGGAGATCGGACGGAAGACGCCGTCCGGGCCGGTGCGCAGGACCGCGCCCCCGCCGCACCCCAGGGGAGGGACCGTGCCGAGCGGGATGACGTCGAGCCGGCGGGCCTGGTGCTGCGGGAGGTCGCCGCGCGCTGGCCCGGGATGGACCGGCCGGCGGTGCGCGGGCTCACCGGAACCGCGGCCCGGGGACGCTGGTGGGGCATCACCGGGCCCTCCGGCTCCGGGAAGTCCACCGCGCTGGCGGTGCTGCTGGGCTTCCTGCCCCGCGAGTCCGGCAGCATCCGGGCGCTGGACCCCGCGGTCTCCGCCCCCGCCGATCCCGCCTCCTCCGCGGCGGGGCCCGAGCTCGGTCCGTCCCGGCTGCGCGGGCTGGCCGCCTGGTGCCCGCAGGACGCCTACGTCTTCGACTCGACCGTGCGCGGGAACCTGTCCCTGGCCCGGGACCGGGAGCACGCGCCCACCGACGATCAGCTGTTCGCCGCCCTGGAGCGGGCCGGTCTCGCGCAGGACGTCGCGGCCCTGCCGCAGGGCCTGGACACCCGGGTGGGCCCGGCCGGCGGCCTGCTGTCCGGGGGTCAGCGCCAGCGCCTGGCCGTGGCCCGTGCGCTGCTGACCGAGGCGCCCCTGCTGTACCTGGATGAGCCCACCGCCCACCTGGACGAACCCACCGCGCGCGCCATGATGGCCCGGCTGGCCGCGGGTCTGAGCCCCGGCCCGGGGGAGAACGACGCGACGGCGCCCGGCGTCATCGTCATCTCCCACCGCCCGGCGGACCTGGCACACTGCCGCAGCGTCCTGCGCCTGGCTCCGGGCACGGCCGACGCCCGGGAGCCGCACCCGGTGCCCGGCGAGGCGTCCTGAGGCCGCTGCGCTGGCCGCCCGCTGCCCGCGGGCCCGGCCTACGACGTCGGGCTCTGCCGCTGCCCGGCGTCGAGGCCGTCCAGGGAGGGGCCGACGGCGACGATGCCGCGCTCCAGCGGCACCCCGGACCCGTCCCTGGCACCGTGCTCGGTGGGCAGGGACCGGGCCACCCCGGACTTGGACACGGCCCGCACCGGGCCGGGCCCGGCGAAGGCCAGCGCCAGTCGGGACTCCCCGCGCAGGAAGCGATGCGCCCGCACCCCGCCGGTGGCCCGGCCTTTGGCGGGGAACTCCTCGAAGGCCGTGACCTTCGCGGAGCCGGCGCCGGTGCCGGGCAGGGAGTCGTCCTGGGCGGCGATGGTGACGACCTCGGCCCGCTGACCGGGGCGCACCACCCCGAAGGCCAGCACGGCGTCGTCCTCGGCCAGCTTGATCCCGGCCACCCCGGAGCCGGTGCGGCCCTGCGGGCGCACCTTGGAGGCGTCGAAGGTCAGCAGTTTCGCCGCCCGGGTGATGAACACCAGGTGGTCGTCATCGGCGGCCGCGGCGCACCCGAGGACCTCGTCGCGGCCCTTCAGGGTGATGACCTCCCAGTCGTCCCGGTTCAGCGGGTAGTCGGGATTCACCCGCTTGACCACCCCGTCCCGGGTGCCCAGGGCGATGACCTCGGAGGTCGGCACCAGGCCCACCACCCGCTCCCCGCGGGCCAGGGTCAGGAACTCCGCCACCGGCACCCCGGTGCCCAGGTTCGGCGCCTGCCCGCTCAGCTGCAGCACCGGCAGGTCCATCACGTTCACCCGCAGCATCCGGCCGGCACTGGTCACCGCCCCGACCTCCCCGCGTGCGGTCGCGGGGATGCAGGAGACCAGCGCGTCGTGCTTGATCCGCTGGCCCGGATCCGCCAGCCGCTCCCGGCCGCCGGGGGCCCCGGGGGTGCGTCCGAGCAGACCCGAGGCGGACAGCGCGACCCAGCACGGGTCGTCCGCGGTCTCCAGGGCCAGGCCCAGGCCCTTCCCGGTCTTCTTCGCCCCGGCCGGGGTCGCCGCCTTCGCCAGCTGCGCCAGATCGTCCGTCTCGGTGAGCACCGTGCGCCGGTCCGTGCCGTACTTCTCGGCCACCTCGCCCAGCTCCGCGGAGACCACCGAGCGCAGCGTCGCATCCGAACCGAGGATCTCCTCCAGCTCGGCGATGCGCGCGCGCAGCTCCTCCTGCTCCCGCTCCAGCTCGATCCGGGAGAACTTGGTCAGCTGCCGCAGCCGCAGCTCCAGGATGTGCTCGGCCTGCACCTGGGTCAGATCGAAGACCTGCATGAGCCGCGTGCGGGCCTCGGCGGTCTCCTCGGCGGCGCGGATGATCTGGATGACCTCGTCGATGTCCACGATGGCCAGCAGCAGGCCCTCCACCAGGTGCAGCCGGTCCTTGGAGCGGCCCAGCCGGTGCTCGGTGCGCCGGCGCACGACGTCGATCCGGTGGTCCACGTACACCCGCAGCAGCTCCAGCAGGCCCAGGGTCTGCGGCTGCCCGTCCACCAGCGCGACGTTGTTGATGCCGAAGGAGTCCTCCAGCGGGGTGTGCTTGTACAGGCTCAGCAGCACCGCGTGCGGGTTGAACCCGTTCTTCAGCTCCACGACCAGGCGGGTGCCGTGCTTGCGGTCCGTGAGGTCCACGACGTCGGAGATCCCGGACAGCTTCTTGGCCTGCACCCCGTCCTTGATCTTCTCGATGATCTTCTCCGGGCCCACCATGTACGGCAGCTCGGTGATCACCAGGCCCTGCTTGCGGGCGGTGACCTGCTCGATGCTGACCTTCGCGCGGGTCTTGAAGGAGCCGCGCCCGGAGGCGTAGGCGTCGCGGATCCCGGACAGCCCGACGATCGTGCCGCCGGTGGGCAGGTCCGGGCCCGGGATGAAGGCCATGACGTCCTCGAGGGTGGCCTGCGGGTGGGTGATCAGGTGCTGGGCCCCGGCGATCACCTCGCGCAGGTTGTGCGGGGCCATGTTGGTGGCCATGCCCACCGCGATCCCCGAGGAGCCGTTGACCAGCAGGTTCGGGAAGGCCGAGGGCAGCACGCCGGGCTGGGTGAACTGGTTGTCGTAGTTGGGCACGAAGTCCACGACGTCCTCGTCCAGGTCCCCGGTCATCGCCAGGGCCGCCGGGGCCATCCGCGCCTCCGTGTAGCGGGCCGCGGCCGGGCCGTCGTCCACGGAGCCGAAGTTCCCGTGCCCGTCCACCAGCGGCAGGCGCATCGCGAAGGACTGGGCCAGGCGCACCATCGCGTCGTAGATGGCCGCGTCCCCGTGCGGGTGCAGCTTGCCCATGACCTCCCCGACCACGCGAGCGGACTTCACGTGCCCCTTGTCCGGGCGCAGGCCCATCTGGGTCATCATGTACAGGATCCGCCGCTGCACGGGCTTGAGCCCGTCCCGGGCATCGGGCAGGGCGCGGGAGTAGATCACCGAGTAGGAGTACTCCAGGAAGCTGGTCTCCATCTCCGCGGAGACGTCCACGTCGACGATGTTCTCCACGACGTCGACCGGGAACTCCTCCTGCATACTCGAGCTCTTGCGGCGAGGGGCCATCGGTGATCCTTTGCGCTTCGGGGGTGGGCGGGGACGGTGCCGCACCAGTCTAGGTCACGCCCCACCCGGGCGGACCCGGGGCGACGCCGCGTCGTCACGCCCACCCGGAAGTGTGATGTGCCCGACTAGGATGGGGTCATGGCCGAGTCCGAGCAGCCCCCGTACCCCGCCCACTGGGAGGCCGACGTCGTCCTGCGCGACGGAGCCACCGCCCACCTGCGCCCCGTCCTGCCCACCGATCGGGACGCCCTGGAGCGGATGTACGCCGGGCAGTCCGAGCAGACCATCTACCTGCGCTTCTTCACCTACAAGTCGGCGCTGACCGCCAAGGAGCTGACCCGCTTCACCACCGTGGACCACACGGACCGGGTGGCCTTCGTGCTGATGCTCGGGGAGGAGATGATCGGCATCGGCCGCTTCGACCGCACCGGGGATCCCGCCGAGGCCGAGGTCGCCTTCTTCATCTCCGACGCCCACCACGGGCGCGGCA
>ERZ1023261.143-NODE-143-length-32924-cov-12.762421_pt1 | contig 32924 bp, 27 predicted proteins | sample MGYA00521234_ERZ1023261 | MGnify/ENA primary metagenome ERZ1023261 (study PRJEB32759, sample SAMN07749871) | skin metagenome | biome: transportation; feature: city; material: polyester macromolecule | host: Homo sapiens | place: Hong Kong:TC line | collected...
CCCGGAACCCATTGATTAAGAGTCAATTGCTCTGCCAATTGAGCTAGAGGCGCTCGCCCTGAGGGCGATCGTCGACGGCGTCCGCGCGGACACCGCCTGGTGCGCCCCCCGGGACTCGAACCCGGAACCCATTGATTAAGAGTCAATTGCTCTGCCAATTGAGCTAGAGGCGCTCACCGCTGCGCGACGGCTCCGACCCGGTCGGTCGGCATCCGCACCGCGCGGCAACGAATGGATACTCTACGCCGGGATCGGCCATCGGGCAAATCCGTCCCGACGCGGGCGTATCAAGGGCTCTGGAGGGCCCGACCTCAGGGTCGCTGGGCCGGGCCGAACAGCTGGGCGAGGAACTCCAGCAGGTCCGCGACGTCGGCCTCCTGCTCCAGCACCTCGTTCCCGGCGGCGGTGGGAACCTCGATCAGCGGCGAGATCTCCAGTCGGAATCGAGCCCCGGAGGTGGTCTCCAGCAGGATGGAGCGGTCGGTGAGCGCTTCGCCGCGCAGCATGTTGGTGTTGTCCACGGCGATCGGTGGGGCGAGCGGTTCGAGGGTCTTCGGGTCGAAGGGGGCGATGATCAGCTCCGCGGGTCCGCGCCGATAGCCCACCAGGAAGTGCCCGGCGGCGGCGTGCTCCTCGGCGGGGGATCCCCCCGTCGCGGAGGCGGCGTCTCCCGGGGTGCATACCAGGTTGTAAGCGCCGTAGTTCATCACCTGGGCATCGAAGATGCTGCGCAGGCGATCCTGCAGGGCGACCGAGGGTCCGCTGAGAGACATGTCTGCGAGTCTAGACGGGCCGGCCCCTGCAGGGGAGGGGTCCGTGCCCCGGTGACGCCCGGAGTCACCCCCCCCCCGGCGCGGGCCTCGGGAGGGCTGTTTCACATTATGAAACGTTTTTGATCTCCTGGATGCCCCGGCGTTGTATGGAGCACATGGCACGCCGCGCATCCTCAGCCCTCACGGACGTACGCATTCCGCTCATTCCGGCGGAGCGCGGGGTCCGTGGCGTCCGCTAGAGGACGGCAGCCTGCCGGCCGCCACCGCCGCACCGAGTCGGGCGGCGGCCGAACAGCTGACACGGACCCCTCGCCCCGCACCCGGGCCGAGGGGTCTTTCGCGATCCGCCCGTCGCACCGGCCCATCCGCCGAGGAACAGCAGCGGTCGAAGGCCGAACGCACCATCCGGTAAGACCACCCACAGAATGAGGACGAACGCAATGAGCACCGCCTCCTCACCCACCCCGACCGCTCCGACCGGGACCCGCCCGCCCGAGCGCATGACCGGCTCCCAGGCCGTGATCCGCACCCTCGAGGAGCTCGGGGTCACCGACGTCTTCGGCCTGCCCGGCGGGGCCATCCTGCCGACCTACGACCCGCTGCTGGACTCCGAGTCCATCAATCACATCCTGGTCCGCCACGAGCAGGCGGCCGGACACGCCGCGCAGGGCTACGCCCTGGCCACCGGCCGGGTCGGGGTGTGCATCGCCACCAGCGGGCCGGGGGCCACCAACCTCATCACCCCGCTGGCCGACGCCCACATGGACTCCGTGCCGATGGTCGCGATCACGGGGCAGGTCTCCTCCGCGGTGCTCGGCACGGACGCCTTCCAGGAGGCGGACATCGTCGGGATGACCATGCCCATCACCAAGCACTCCTTCATGGCCACCCGCGCCCAGGACATCCCGCGGGTGCTGGCCGAGGCGTTCCACCTTGCCGCCTCCGGGCGCCCGGGCCCGGTGCTGGTGGACATCACCAAGGACGCCCAGCAGGGCCAGATGGACTTCGAATGGCCCGTGCCCCTGCAGCTGCGCGGCTACCACCCCGTGCTCAAGGGCCACGCCAAGCAGATCCGCGAGGCCGCGCAGCTGCTGGCCGAGGCCCGCCGCCCCGTCCTGTACGTCGGGGGAGGCATGCTGCGCTCGCATGCGGGGGCCGAGCTGGCCGAGCTCGTTGCGGCCACCGATGCCGCCGTCGTCACCACCCTCACCGCCCGCGGGGCCTTCCCGGACGCGGACCCGCACCATCTGGGCATGCCCGGGATGCACGGCTCGGTGCCCGCCGTCACCGCGATGCAGCAGGCCGATCTGCTGGTGGCCCTCGGCGCGCGCTTCGACGATCGGGTCACCGGCGTGCTGGACTCCTTCGCTCCGCACGCCAAGGTCATCCACGTGGACATCGACCCGGCGGAGATCTCCAAGATCCGCTGGGCGGACGTGCCCATCGTGGGGGACCTCAAGGCCGTGCTGCCGGACCTCATCGAGGCCTACCGCGCGCAGACCTCCGGGCGCACCCCGGACCTGCGGGACTGGTGGGCCGTGCTGAACCGGCTCAAGGAGGAGTACCCCCTGGGGTGGGTGCCCACCGAGGACGGGCTGGGCTCGCCCCAGCACGTCATCCGCCGCATCGGCGAGCTCACCGGACCCGAGGCCATCTACTGCTCCGGGGTGGGCCAGCACCAGATGTGGGCCGCGCAGTTCATCGGCTACCAGCGCCCGCACCAGTGGATCAACTCCGCGGGCCTGGGCACGATGGGCTACGCCGTGCCCTCGGCGATGGGCGCCAAGGTCGGCTGCCCGGACCGGGTGGTGTGGGCCATCGACGGCGACGGCTGCTTCCAGATGACCAACCAGGAGCTGGCCACCTGCGCCCTGAACGACATCCCCATCAAGGTCGCGGTGATCAACAACTCCTCGCTGGGGATGGTCCGGCAGTGGCAGACGCTGTTCTACGACGGCCGCTACTCCAACACCCACCTGAACACCGGCCACGCCTCCCGGCGCATCCCGGACTTCGTCAAGCTCGCCGAGGCCTACGGCTGCGCCAGCTTCCGATGCGAAGGCGACGACCAGGTGGACGAGGCGATCGCCCGGGCCCTGGAGATCAACGACCGCCCCGTCGTCGTGGACTTCACCGTCAGCCCGGACGCGATGGTCTGGCCGATGGTGCCCGCCGGGGTGTCCAACGACGCGATCCAGATCGCCAAGGACACCTCACCCGACTGGAACCGAGAGGACTGAGCGCCCATGGCCGCCCACACCCTGTCCGTGCTCGTGGAGGACACCCCCGGCGTCCTGACCCGGGTCTCCGGGCTGTTCGCCCGCCGACAGTTCAACATCGACTCGCTGGCCGTCGGGGGCATCGAGGTGCCCGGGATCTCCCGGATCACCGTGGTCGTCGAGGCCGACGAGGTCCTCCTGGAGCAGGTCACCAAGCAGCTGAACAAGCTCATCCACGTCCTGAAGGTCGTGCGGCTGCCCCCGGAGACCTCGGTGCAGCGGGACCACGTGATGGTCAAGGTCCGCGCCGACGCCGCGACCCGCACCCAGGTCACCCAGGCCGCCGAGCTGTTCCGCGCCCGCGTGGTGGACGTCTCCACCGAATCCGTGGTCATCGAGGCCACCGGACCGGCCGGCAAGCTCGAGGCCCTGCTGGAGGTCCTGGAGCCCTTCGGCATCCGCGAGATCGTGCGCGCCGGGACCCTCGGCGTCTCCCGCGGTCCCCGCTCCCTGTCCGAGAAGGCCCTGCGCCGCTGACCCACCGAACCACCCGGCCCGCCCGCCAGGGCGCACACCGGGTCCGCAGACCCACCCACCGACCAGCAAGGAGAAGCTGACCCCATGACCGAGATCTTCTACGACGACGACGCCGACCTGTCGATCATCCAGGACCGCCAGGTCGCCATCATCGGCTACGGCTCCCAGGGCCACGCCCACGCCCTGAACCTGCGCGACTCCGGCGTGGACGTGCGCATCGGACTGGCCGAGGGCTCCCGCTCCAAGGCCAAGGCCGAGGCCGAGGGGCTGCGCGTGCTCAGCGTGGCCGAGGCGGCCGCCGAGGCCGACGTCATCATGATCCTCACCCCGGATCAGGTCCAGGCCCAGATCTACCGCGAGTCCATCCAGCCGCACCTGCAGCCCGGGGACGCCCTGTTCTTCGCCCACGGGTTCAACATCCGCTTCGGCTACATCGAGGTGCCCGAGGGCATCGACGTCGCGATGGTCGCCCCCAAGGGCCCGGGGCACACGGTGCGCCGCGAGTTCGAGGCCGGCCGGGCCGTGCCGGCGCTGGTGGCCGTGGAGGTCGACGCCTCCGGGAAGGCCATGGACCTGGCCCTGTCCTACGCCAAGGCCCTGGGGGCCACCCGCGCCGGGGTCATCAAGACCACCTTCACCGAGGAGACCGAGTCGGACCTGTTCGGCGAGCAGGCCGTGCTGTGCGGCGGCGTGTCCCAGCTGGTCCAGTACGGCTTCGAGACCCTGACCGAGGCCGGCTACCAGCCGCAGATCGCCTACTTCGAGGTGCTGCACGAGCTGAAGCTCATCGTGGACCTGATGAACGAGGGCGGGATCACCAAGCAGCGCTGGTCCTGCTCGGACACCGCCGAGTTCGGTGACTACGTCTCCGGGCCGCGGGTCATCACCCCGGACGTCAAGGAGCACATGAAGGAGGTCCTGGCGGACATCCAGAACGGCTCCTTCGCCCAGCGGTTCATGGACGACCAGGCGGCCGGCGCCCCCGAGTTCACCCGGCTGCGCGAGCGCGGTGCCGCCCACCCCATCGAGAAGACCGGCCAGGAGCTGCGCAAGCTGTTCTCCTGGAAGTCCGCCGATGAGGACTACACGGACGGCTCCGCCGCCCGCTGATCCCCTCCGGTGCGCCGGGGCGGAGGAAGCTTCCTCCGCCCCGGCCGCCCCGCCCTCGCGGGGCACCCCCAGCGCCGCACCACTCCACCCCGCATCCGCGGATACCCACACCCCGCCGCACCCCAAGCGAAGGAACCCCCGTGAGCGACAAGCCCGTCGTCCTGCTCGCCGAAGAGCTCTCTCCCGCGACCGTCGAGGCCCTGGGCCCGGCCTTCGAGATCCGCCGCACCGACGGCGCGGACCGCACCCGGCTGCTGGCCGACATCGCCGAGGTCGACGCGATCCTGATCCGCTCGGCCACGACCCTGGACGCCGAGGCCATCGCCGCCGCCCACCGCCTGAAGGTCATCGCCCGCGCCGGGGTCGGCCTGGACAACGTGGACATCCCCGCCGCCACGGCCGCGGGGATCATGGTGGTCAACGCCCCCACCTCCAACATCATCTCCGCCGCCGAGCTGACCGTCGGGCACATCCTGGGTCTGCTGCGCAACATCTCCCAGGCCAACGCCTCGCTGCGGGCCGGGGAGTGGAAGCGCTCGGCCTACACCGGCACCGAGCTGTACGAGAAGAAGGTCGGCATCATCGGCCTCGGGCGCATCGGCGGGCTGGTGGCCGAGCGCCTGGCGCCCTTCGGCACCGAGCTGCTGGCCTACGACCCCTTCGTCACCGCCCCGCGCGCGGCCTCCCTGGGCGTGCGCCTGACGGACCTGGAGACCCTGCTGGCCGAGGCCGACGTGATCACCATCCACATGCCCAAGACCCCCGAGACCATCGGGATGCTCGGGGCCGAGGCCTTCGCCGCGATGAAGGACACGGCCGTCGTCGTCAACGTCGCCCGCGGCGGACTGGTGGATGAGCGTGCCCTGGCCCAGGCCCTGAAGGAGGGGCAGATCGCCGGGGCCGCGCTGGATGTCTTCGAGACGGAGCCGGACACCGGGCTGGACCTGGTGGACCTGCCGCAGGTGGTGACCACCCCGCACCTGGGCGCCTCCACCCGCGAGGCCCAGGAGAAGGCCGGGGTGTCCGTGGCCCGCTCCGTGAAGCTGGCCCTGGAGGGCGAGCTCGTCCCGGACGCGGTCAACATCGCCGGCGGACCCATCGACGCCGACGTGCGCCCCGGCATCGCGCTGGCCGAGAAGCTCGGGCGGGTGCTCACCGCCCTGAGCACGGACTCGCCGCTGACCAGCATCGAGGTGCGCATCGCGGGGGAGATCGCGCAGAAGGACGTCTCCTCCCTGCGCCTGGCGGCCCTCAAAGGCGTGTTCACCGACGTGGTCTCGGAGAAGGTCTCCTACGTCAACGCCCCCATGATCGCCGAGCAGCGGCAGGTGGAGACCTCCCTGGTGACCACCCCCGAGGTCGAGGGCTTCCGCAACGAGACCACGATCAGCGCGATCCTGGCCGACGGCACCCGGCTGTCCGTCTCCGGCACGGTCACCGGCCCCAAGCTGGTGGAGAAGCTCACCGGGATCAACGGCTTCGACTTCGAGGTCAACCTCACCGACCACATGCTCCTGCTGGACTATCGGGATCGCCCGGGGATCATCGCCGCGATGGGGACCCTGCTGGGCACCGCCGGGGTCAACATCGCCGGCATGCAGGTCTCGCGGGCCGAGAACGAGGAGCGGGCCTTCTCCGTGCTCGCCCTGGACTCCCCGGCCGCCCCCGCGATGGTCGCCTCCATCCGGGACACCATCCGCGCCGGCCTGGCCGCGGCCGTGTCCCTGACGGACTGAGCCCGCAGGATCCGCCACCTCGATACAGTGGGAGCCATGACTTCACCCGCCGATCCGTACTACCTCACCACCGCGATCGTCTACCCCAACGGGGATCCGCACATCGGCCACGCCTACGAGCACATCGCCTGCGACGTGTTGGCCCGGTTCAAGCGCCTGGACGGCTACGACGTGCGATTCCAGACCGGCACGGATGAGCACGGACAGAAGATGCAGACCTCCGCGGCCAAGCAGGGCATCACCGCCAAGGAGCTGGCCGACGCCAACTCCGCGAAGATCCGGGCCATGGACGATCTGCTGGGGATCAGCTACGACCGGTTCATCCGCACCACGGATCCCGACCACGCGGCCGCTTGCCAGGAGATGTGGCGGCGCATGGAGGCCAACGGGGACATCTACCTGGACACCTACGCCGGGTGGTATTCGGTGCGCGATGAGGCCTTCTACGCCGAGGAGGAGACGGAGCTGCGCTCGGACGGGGTGCGCTACGCGATCCCCACCGACACCGAGGTGGAGTGGACGGAGGAGGAGTCCTACTTCTTCCGCCTCTCCAAGTACCAGGACCGCCTGCTGGAGCTGTACCGCACCGAGGGCCTGGCCATGCCGGAGCACCGGCGCAACGAGGTCGCCTCCTTCGTGGCCTCGGGGCTGCGGGATCTGTCCATCTCCCGGACCACCTTCGACTGGGGCATCCCCGTGCCGGGGGATCCGAAGCACATCATGTATGTGTGGGTGGACGCCCTCACCAACTACCTCACCGGCCTGGGCTTCCCGGACGTCGACGGCGAGATGTTCCGCCGCTACTGGCCGGCGGACTTCCACGTGATCGGCAAGGACATCATCCGCTTCCACACGGTCTACTGGCCGGCCTTCCTCTGGTCGGCCGGCATCGAGCTGCCCCGCAACGTCTTCGCCCACGGCTTCCTGCTCGTGGACGGGGCCAAGATGTCCAAGTCCGTGGGCAACGTGCTGGATCCGGCGCAGCTGGTGGACTCCTTCGGGGTGGACCCGCTGCGGTTCTTCCTGCTGCGCGAGGTCACCTTCGGCCAGGACGGCTCCTACAGCGCCCCGGCGATCGTCTCGCGGATCAACTCGGACCTGGCCAACGACCTGGGCAACCTCGCCCAGCGCTCGCTGTCCATGGTCGCGAAGAACTGCGGGGGAAAGGTCCCGGAGGCCGGGGAGCCGACCCCGGAGGACGCCGCCCTGCTTCAGGCCGCCGACGCGCTGCTGCCGGCGGTGCGCCGGGACCTGGAGGTCCTGGACTTCCACCGCGCGCTGGATCGGATCTGGCGGGTGATCGCCGAGGCCAACCGCTACTTCACCGCCCAGGAGCCGTGGAAGCTGCGCAAGGCGGACCCGGAGCGGATGGCGGCCGTGCTGGCCACGACGCTGGAGGTCCTGCGGATCGTGGCGCTGCTGGTGCAGCCGGTGATGCCGACGTCGATGGCCCGGCTCCTGGATCAGCTGGGCCAAGAGGAGGGCTCGGCGCGGATGTTCTCCGCCGTCGAGCAGCGCATCCGCCCCGGCACCGAGCTGCCCAGTCCGCAGGGGATCTTCCCCCGCGTGGAGCTGCCCGAGTCCTGAGCAGACAAGGCTCCTGCCTTGTGAGGGGTGCACACAAGGCTATGGCCTTGTAGGATCGTTCCATGGTGTTCGTGCTCACGGTCGATCAGATCGACTCCCGCCACCACCCGGATCGCATCCCGGAGCTGGACGGCGCCCCCTGGGCGGATCGCGCCCGCCTGCCCTTCGCCCGGACCGCCGGGGATGAGGCCCAGGCGGTGTTCGATGAGGCCCGGGACGCGCTGCGCTGCGCGGTGGAGCTGGCCCTGACCGGCCGGTGGCACTGCGGGATCGGGCAGGGCCCGGCCCGCCTCCCGGCGGGGCAGCCGGATTCCCGGGCCGGGCGCGGCCCCGCCTTCCTCCGGGCGCGCACCGCCGTCGAGCAGGCCAAGGCCGACCCCTCGCACCTGGGCTTCCAGGGTGGCCCCGCCGACGCCGACCCTGCCGGGCCATCTTCCGCGGAACCAGACCCGGATGCACCCCGGCCGGGTGCACCGGATCTGGCCGCCGCCGTGCAGGCCCAGCTGCGCCTGATCCTGCGGGTGCGCGCTCGGCAGCGCGAGACCACGCGGCAGGCCTACGACCTGGCGCTGACCGGCCTGACCCAGGCCGAGGCCGCGGCCCGGCTGGGCATCACCCAGCAGGCCGTCTCCGAGCGGCTGGACACCGCCCTGTACCGCCCACTCGAGGAGGTCATGGGCCACGCCGTCGCGCTGGCCGCGGCCCTCGAAGCGCGCGAGGGCTCCGAGGCCCGGGCCTCGAATCCTCGGACCTCCGGCACACCGACCGATGGGAGCAGACCATAACCTTCATCGCCCTCGTCCTGTCCCTGACCGCCGCCTTCATCGGGGCCGTCACCTGCCTGCGCGTGCCGCTGGCCTCCACGCGGTGGCGGATGGCCTGGGCCGCCGTGCTGCTGGCCCTGCTGGTGGTATGCGCGGTGCTGCTGCTCGCCGATCCCGGCACGCTCGCAGGCCAGGCGCCCAGCCTCGGCGCCGTCGAGGTCCTGCTGCTCGTGCTCGGGTGCGCGGGAGCGGCGGTCCCGGGCGGATCGGTCGTCAGCGCCGCCGTGCTCGGGCTGGCCCACCGCACGACGATTCCCGACGGCTCGGCCGGCCCGTCTGAGCCGCAGGATCCGGAGCGGGATCCCGTGCTGCGCGGCGGACAGTGGATCGGGCTGCTGGAGCGGGCCGCGGTCTTCGCCGCGCTGCTGCTGGGCTGGCCGGCCGGGCTCGGCGTGATCGCGGCGATCAAGGGACTGGGACGCCTCGGGCAGCTGCGCGGCGGGGCGGGAGCCGAGCGCTTCATCGTCGGCACCTTCGCCTCGGTGCTGTGGGCGGCCGCCTGGGCCGGGCTGGCCTGGCTCGCCGTGCGCGGGGCCGCCCACGGGGCACTGGGGTTCACATCGTGAGACGGGGTGTCCAGGATGCGGTTTCCGCGAGGACCCGAGGACTACCGTGGTGTCATGCCCACCACGTCTGAGCCCCCCGCCCCCTCCTCCGCCGCGCTGGACCTGGCCGTCATCCCCGGGGACGGGATCGGCCCCGAGGTGACCGAGCAGGCCCACCGCGTGCTGGTGCGCGCGGCCGAGACCGAGGGCGTCGCCGTGCGCTCCACCAAGTACGCCCTGGGCGCCGAGCACTGGCTGCGCACCGGGGAGACCCTCACCGAGGGCACCCTCGCTCGGCTGGCCGAACACGACGCGATCCTGTTCGGCGCCGTCGGGGCGGATCCGCGCTCGGCCGAGGTGCCCTCCGGGCTCGTGGAGCGGGAGATCCTCCTGCGCCTGCGCTTCGCCTTCGACCACTACGTCAACCTGCGCCCCTCCCGGCTGCTGCCCGGGGCCGTCTCGCCGCTGCGCGATCCGGGGGAGATCGACTTCGTCGTCGTGCGCGAGGGCACCGAGGGGCCCTACACCGGCAGCGGCGGCTCCCTGCGCACCGGCACCGATCACGAGATCGCCACCGAGGTCTCCGTGAACACGGCCCACGGGATCCGCCGCCTCGTGCGCTACGCCTTCGAGCTGGCCGAGACCCGGCGCCGGCGCCTGACCCTGGTGCACAAGACCAACGTCCTCGTGCACGCGGGGCGGCTGTACTCCCGGATCCTCGACGAGCTGGCCGCCGAGCATCCCGACGTCGCCGTGGACTACCTGCACGTGGATGCGGCGACGATCTTCCTGACCACGGACCCCTCCCGCTTCGACGTGATCGTCACGGACAACCTCTTCGGGGACATCCTCACCGACCAGGCCGGGGCGATCACCGGAGGCATCGGATACGCCGCGTGCGGGAACATCGACGCCTCCGGGGCCCACCCCTCGATGTTCGAGCCCGTGCACGGCTCGGCCCCGGACATCGCGGGACGGGGGATCGCCGATCCCACCGCGGCGATCCTGGCCGGCGCGCTCCTGCTGCGCCACCGCGGGATGGAGGCGGCGGCCGCCGGCATCGAGCGGGCCGTGGAAGCCGACCTGCGGGAGCGCTCCGGAGCCGAACGCTCCACCGCCGAGATCGGGGAGGCCATCCTGACCCGCCTGTGACCGCCCGACCGCCCGCCGCCCCCGAGAAACCCGCCATCCCAGCACCGAAACGAGGAACCCCTCCCATGACCACCGAGCAGCCCCAGCCCTCCTTCCGCTTCGTCGAGAACACCGATCCGGTCAGCGATGCCCGGCGTCGGGAGATCCTCGCCGATCCGGGCTTCGGGGACCACGCCACGGACTACGTCGCCGCGATCCGGTGGAGCGGGCGCAGCCCGGAGGAGGGCACCTGGACCGACCCGCGGATCGAACCCCGCGCGCCGCTGCAGCTGGACCCTGCCAGCGCCGTGTTCCACTACGGCCAGGAGGTCTTCGAGGGCCTGAAGGCCTACCGGCACGCCGACGGCTCCGTGTGGCTATTCCGCCCCGAGGCCAACGCGGCTCGGCTGAACCGCTCGGCCGAGCGCCTGGCCCTGCCCGCCCTGCCCCCGGAGCTGTTCCTGGCCTCCCTGGACGAGCTCGTGCGCCGCGATCACCGCTGGATCCCCGACGGGGAGGGCACCTCCCTGTACCTGCGGCCCTTCATGATCGCCACCGAGCCCTTCCTCGGGGTGCGTCCCTCCCGGGAGGTGCTCTACGAGGTCATCGCCTCCCCGGCGGGCAACTACTTCGGCACCCCCGAGCCGGTGGACATCTGGCTGTCCACCACCTGGGCGCGCACCCACGCCGGCGGCACCGGATTCGCCAAGTGCGGCGGCAACTACGCCGCCAGCCTGCTGCCCCAGCTGGAGGGCGAGGCGCAGGGCTGCAAGCAGGTGATCTTCACCGACCGGAACCGCGAGGACGCCGTTGAGGAGCTCGGCGGAATGAACGTGTTCTTCGTCACCCGCGATGGGAAGCTGATGACCCCGGAGCTGACCGGCACCATCCTGCCCGGCATCACCCGCGACTCCGTGATCCACCTGGCCCAGGACCACGGGATCGAGGTCGAGGAGCGCACCGTGACCCTGGGGGAGTGGCGTGAGGGCGTCGCCTCCGGGCAGATCGCCGAGATCTTCGCCTGCGGCACCGCCGCGGTGATCGCCCCCATGGGCCGGCTGCTCTCCGAGCGCGGGGAGATCCCCGCCCCGGCGCAGACCAACGGGGAGATCACCACCTGGCTGCGCGATCAGCTGGTGGGCATCCAGCACGGCACCGTCGAGGACCCCTACGGGTGGATGCACCGGGTCCTGTGACCTGACGGCCGCCTCCCGCCCGGCCGGCGCCGCACCCTCGCGGCGTCGGCCGGGCGGGCACGCGCTAGGCTGGGAGCCATGCGCATCGCGAGATTCACCGCCGAGAACGAACTGCACTTCGGCCGCGTGGACGGTGAGCCGGGGGAGGAGATCCTGACCGTCCTGGCCGGCGATCCCTTCTACACCGGCATCCAGCCCACCCGGCAGACCTACGCGATCGACGACGTCCGCCTTGTCTCCCCGATCATCCCGCGCTCCAAGATCGTCGGGGTCGCGCGCAACTGGAGCGGGCACGCCGAGGAGCTGGGCAACGCGACCCCGAGCACCCCGCAGCTGTTCTTTAAGCCCAATACCGCGGTGGCCGGGCCCGGGGACCCCATCACCCTGCCCGAGGCCAGCGAGGAGGTCTCCTACGAGGCCGAGCTTGCCGTGGTGATCGGGCGCATGGCCAAGTCCGTGCCGGTCGAGCGGGTGCCGGAGGTGGTCTTCGGCTACACCGCCGCCAACGACCTCACCGCCCGGGACCTGCAGCGCACGGATCTGCAGTGGGCGCGCGCCAAGGGCTTCGACGGCGCCTGCCCGCTGGGCCCGTGGATCCAGACCGAGCTGAACACCGAGGAGCTGTCCATCCGCACCTGGCTGGACGGGGACCTCGTGCAGGACGGGACCACCGCGGACATGGTCTTCTCCGTGCCTGAGCTGGTGGCCGCCGTCTCCGAGGCCTTCACCCTGCTGCCCGGGGACGTGATCCTCACCGGCACCCCGGACGGGGTGGGCCTGGTCCGGGACGGGCAGGAGGTCGAGATCGAGATCGAGGGGATCGGCGGGCCGCTGGTGAACACCTTCCGGGACGCCTGAGCCGCCGAGCACCCCCTCCCGGGCGCCCCCTCCCGCCATCACACGAACCATCGCACCGAAACATCGCACGAGAGAGCTGAGCTGAACACCGATATGTCCGACGCCATCACCCCCACCGTGAGCGGAAACCGCCCCGTGCGCGTGCGCTTCTGCCCTTCGCCCACCGGCACCCCGCACGTGGGCATGGTCCGCACGGCCCTGTTCAACTGGGCCTACGCCCGGCACACCGGCGGCACGCTGGTGTTCCGCATCGAGGACACCGACGCCGCCCGGGACTCCGAGGAGTCCTTCCAGCAGGTCATCGAGGCCCTGCACTGGCTCGGCATCGACTGGGACGAGGGCGTCGGCGTCGGCGGGCCGCACGAGCCGTACCGCCAGTCCCAGCGCGGGGAGATCTACGCCGAGGTCATCGACAAGCTCGTGGCCGCGGGCCTGGTCTACGAGGACTTCTCCACCCCCGAGGAGGTCGAGCAGCGCCACCGCGAGCGCGGCGAGGACCCCAAGCTCGGCTACGACAACCACGACCGGAACCTCACCGAGGAGGAGAAGGCCGCGTTCCGCGCCGAGGGCCGCCAGCCGGTGCTGCGCCTGCGGATGCCGGATGAGGACATCACCTTCCACGACCTGGTCCGCGGGGAGATCACCTTCAAGGCCGGCTCCGTGCCCGACTACGTGGTGGTCCGGGCCAACGGCAAGCCCCTGTACCCTCTGGTCAACCCCGTGGACGACGCGCTGATGGGCATCACCCACGTGCTGCGCGGAGAGGACCTGCTCTCCTCGACGCCGCGGCAGATCGCGCTGTACCGGGCGCTGGTGCAGATCGGCGTCGCCGAGTTCATCCCGGAGTTCGGCCACCTGCCCTACGTGATGGGCCAGGGCAACAAGAAGCTGTCGAAGCGGGACCCGGAGTCCAACCTCTTCCTGCTGCGCGAGGCAGGGTTCATCAAGGAGGGCCTGGTCAACTACCTGGCGCTGCTGGGCTGGTCCCTGTCCTCGGATCAGGACGTGTTCTCCCTGCAGGAGATGGTCGAGCACTTCGACGTCCGCGACGTGCTGGCCAACCCGGCGCGCTTCGACGTGAAGAAGGCCGAGGCGATCAACGGCTCCCACATCCGCCTGCTGGGCCGGGATGAGTTCGAGGAGCGGCTGATCCCGTATCTGCGCGAGGCCGGCATCGTGCACGAGAGCCTCAGCGACCGGGAGCGGGAGATCCTGCACGCGGCGGCGCCGCTGGTGCAGGAGCGGATGCAGCTGCTGGGGGAGGCCCCGGGGCTGCTGGGGTTCCTGTTCCGCGCAGACGACCAGATCGAGATCGCCGAGGACGCCCGCAAGCAGCTGAAGGAGTCCGCCCCCCAGGTGCTCGACGCCGCACGGGCCGCGCTGGGGGACCTGCAGACCTGGGAGGCCGCCCCGATCGAGCAGGCCCTGCGAGACGCCATCGTGGAGGGTCTGGGGATCAAGCCGCGCCTGGCCTTCGGGCCCGTGCGCATCGCGGTCTCCGGGGCCCGGATCTCCCCGCCGCTGTTCGAGTCTCTGGAGATCCTGGGCCGGGACTCCTCCCTGGCGCGCATCGACGCGCTGCGCGTCGAGCTCGGCGGGACCGCGGGCTGACCCGGCCGACGCCGCCGCGCCCGTCCCGCAGCGGGGAGGGCGCGGCGGCGCTGCTCTGTGTGGGAGGACACGCGGCCTCGAGTTGCGCGCCCCGCGGGGTGTCGGTAGAGTGAATGTCCGTTGCAGCGATGGAAGCGGGCCGAAAGGCCGGCCATCCGGCAGCGATGGGATATGGTGTAATTGGCAACACAACGGTTTCTGGTACCGTCATTCTAGGTTCGAGTCCTGGTATCCCAGCGAAGCGCTCAGGCATCTGAAAGCTCGGATGTGAGAAGCTTCACCGAGAATGGATTTTGCAGGATCTCACGGATTCGGTAGAGTTCTTCGAGGCGCAGGACGCCGGGGGATTCCCCGGGGAAATGCTTCCGGCCCCATCGTATAGCGGCCTAGTACTCCGCCCTCTCACGGCGGCAACACCGGTTCGAATCCGGTTGGGGTCACGGCCTAAGATGAGAAGCCCGGCAGAACAGATGTTCTGCCGGGCGTCTCTCGTCTCCGCCCCGATTCTTCCGTCCGTCCTCGGTCATGCCGCCGGTATGGACTCGGTGGTCTCGGGGGCGGGCGCCCGGGCCGCCGGTTGCGAACGGACGGCCCGGGCCTGCCCGCCGCCCACCCGCCCCGCTCAGGCTTGGGCGCGCAGGGCGTCGCTGAGCTGGCGGGCGGCCTGGCAGACGACGTCGGCGTGCAGGCGCCCCGGCTGACGGGACAGCCGCTCGATGGGACCGGAGATCGACACCGCGGCGATCACCTTGCCGGCCGGGTTGCGCACCGGGGCCGAGACCGAGGCGATGCCCCGCTCCCGCTCGCCCACCGACTGCGCCCAGCCCCGACGGCGCACCGCCGCCAGCACCGTGGCCGAGAAGCGCGCCTGGCGCAGCCCCTCCAGCAGCCGGTGATGATCCTCCCAGGCGATCAGCACCTGCGCGGCCGATCCGGCCTTCATGGACAGCTGCGTGCCCACCGGGATCGTGTCCCGCAGCCCGATGGGGCGCTCTGCGCTGGCCACGCAGATCCGCCATTCGCCCTGACGGCGGTAGACCTGCGCGGATTCCCCCGTGGCGTTGCGCAGCTGGTTCAGCACCGGCCCGGCCGCGGCGAAGAGCCGATCCTCCCCGGAGGCGGCGGCCAGCTCTCCCAGGCGCGGGCCCAGCACGAAGCGGCCCTGCACGTCCCGGGCCACCAGGCGGTGATGGGTCAGGGCCACGGCCAGGCGGTGCGCGGTGGGCCGGGCCAGCCCGGTGGCCTCCACCAGCTGCGCCAGGGAGGCCGGGCCGGCCTCCAGGCAGTCCAGGATGTGGGTGGCCTTGTCCAGAACCCCGACGCCGCTGGGCCGCACGGCCACGCTCATGGGATCCGCGGTGCCCAGGCCTCCGAGGATGCGCTCCCCGGATTCCTCCGGGTGGATCCCGGTGGGCCCCTCGGGGTCGCTCGGCGTGGTGCTGGTGCTCATGGTCGACGTCTCCGATCTCAAATGGTGGAAGGCTGGTCCATTTCCTGGAAGCCTACCCGATCCCTCGGCACAATGAGTCACCGAGCACACTTCGCGCCGCCCCTCGCGGCGCGGCATCGAGAAGGAGCAAGGACATGGCCGAGGCATCCCGCCCCCGCACCCTGGCCGAGAAGGTCTGGGAGGACCACCGCGTCGTCACCGGGCAGGACGGCGCGCCGGACCTCATCTACATCGACCTGCACCTGCTCCACGAGGTCACCTCCCCGCAGGCCTTCGAGGGGCTGCGCCTGGCCGGGCGGCGCCTGCGCCGCCCGGACCTGACCATCGCCACCGAGGACCACAACACCCCCACCCAGGACATCTTCCGGCGCATCGCGGACCAGACCTCCCGCCAGCAGATCGAGACGCTGCGGGCCAACGCCGCCGAGTTCGGGGTGCGCATCCACTCCCTGGGCGATGCCGAGCAGGGCATCGTGCACGTCGTCGGCCCCCAGCTGGGGCTGACCCAGCCCGGCATGACCGTGGTGTGCGGGGACTCGCACACCTCCACCCACGGGGCCTTCGGGGCCCTGGCCTTCGGCATCGGCACCAGCGAGGTCGAGCACGTGATGGCCACCCAGACGCTGTCCCTGGCCCCGTTCAAGACCATGGCGATCACCGTGGACGGGCACCTGAAGCCCGGGGTCACCGCCAAGGACATCATCCTGGCGGTCATCGCGAAGATCGGCACCGGCGGCGGGCAGGGATACGTCCTGGAGTACCGGGGATCCGCGATCGAGGAGCTGTCCATGGAGGGCAGGATGACCATCTGCAACATGTCGATCGAGGCCGGAGCCCGGGCCGGGATGGTCGCCCCGGATGAGACCACCTTCGCCTACCTCAAGGACCGCCCGCACGCCCCGCAGGGGCAGGAATGGGAGCGGGCGGTGCAGTACTGGCGCTCCCTGCGCACGGACGAGGGCGCGGGCTTCGACGCCGAGGTCGTCATCGACGGCGACGCCCTGGAGCCCTTCGTCACCTGGGGCACCAACCCCGGCCAGGGGGTGCCGCTGTCCGAGGCCGTGCCGGATCCGGGCAGCTTCGCGGAGGAGAGCGCCCAGGCCTCCGCGGCCAAGGCCCTGCAGTACATGGACCTGCGGGCCGGGACCCCCATGAAGGAGATCCCGGTGGACACCGTGTTCCTCGGCTCGTGCACCAACTCCCGGATCGAGGACCTGCGCGCGGCCGCCGAGATCCTGCGCGGGCGCACCAAGGCCGAGGGGGTGCGGATGATGGTCGTGCCCGGCTCCGCCCGGGTGCGCCTGCAGGCCGAGGAGGAGGGCCTGGATCGGATCTTCACCGAGTTCGGCGCGGAATGGCGCTTCGCCGGCTGCTCGATGTGCCTGGGCATGAACCCGGACCAGCTGGCCCCGGGGGAGCGCTGCGCCTCGACCTCCAACCGCAACTTCGAGGGACGCCAGGGCAAGGGCGGACGCACCCACCTGGTCTCCCCGCTGGTCGCCGCGGCGACCGCGGTGCGCGGGACCCTGAGCTCCCCGGCCGACCTGCCCGCCGCACAGCCGGTGCCCGCCTGAGCCCCGCCGCGCTCCCGAGCGGATCCTCGATTCCCGCCCCTTTCGTCGAAGAAGGCCCCGTCATGGAACCCATCACCCGCCACACCGGCATCGCCGCCCCGCTGCGCGCGGGCAACGTGGACACCGATCAGATCATCCCCGCCGTCTACCTGAAGCGGATCACCAAGACCGGATTCGACGACGCCCTGTTCGCCGGCTGGCGCAAGGACCCCGACTTCGTGCTCAACCAGCCGGCCTTCCGGGCCGCCTCCGTGCTGGTGGCCGGACCGGACTTCGGCACCGGCTCCTCCCGGGAGCACGCCGTCTGGGCGCTGAAGGACTACGGCTTCCGCGTGGTCATCTCCGCCCGGTTCGCCGACATCTTCCGCGGCAACGCCGGCAAGCAGGGACTGGTGGCCGCCCAGGTCGAGCAGCCCGACGTCGAGCTGCTGTGGAAGGCCATCGAGGAGGAGCCGGGCCGGCAGATCACGGTGGACCTCACCGAGCGCACCGTGGTCTGCGGCGGGCTGCAGGTGCCCTTCCGGATCGACGAGTACACGCGCTGGCGGCTGATGGAGGGGCTGGACGACGTCTCCCTGACCCTCTCCCACGAGCAGGAGATCGAGGACTTCGAAGCCCGGCGGGCCAGCTTCAAGCCCCGCACCCTGCCGGTGCGCACCTGAGGGGTCGCGCCGGCCCCGCAGCCGGTGCGCGCGGGGCGAATCCACCCCGGTCGCCGGTCCGGGGAATTGGCCTGGACGTGAAACTGAAATAATCTGGGGACGTCCTTTCCGCGACCATCGGCGCTGGTGAGGGCTGCTCGGGCCGCGGCCAGACCGCGCGGCGTTCCCCTCACGATTGGACAGCTATGATCGGCGCTTTGAACATCAAGGGCGGTGAGCCCCTCCGCGGTGAGGTGGCCGTGCGCGGGGCCAAGAACCTCGTCCCCAAGGCCATGGTCGCGGCGCTGCTGGGCGCCAGCCCCTCGGTCCTGCGCAGCGTCCCGGAGATCAAGGACGTCACGGTCGTCACCGACCTGCTCTCCCTGCACGGGGTCACCGTCACCAAGGACCCGGACAACGGGGACCTGACCCTGGACCCGACCAACGTCTCCGTGGCCCAGCACGCGGACATCGACGCCCACGCCGGGGACTCCCGCATCCCGATCCTGCTGTGCGGCCCGCTGCTGCACGCCATCGGCGAGGCCTTCATCCCGGATCTGGGCGGATGCAAGATCGGGGACCGGCCCATCGACTACCACCTGCAGGTGCTGCGCAACTTCGGCGCCGAGGTGGACAAGCTGCCCTCCGGCATCCGCATGATCGCCCCCAAGGGTCTGAAGGGCGCCAAGATCGAGCTGCCCTACCCCTCCGTGGGGGCGACCGAGCAGGTGCTGCTGACCGCGACCCGCGCGGAGGGCAACACCGAGCTGCGCAACGCCGCGACCGAGCCGGAGATCATGGACCTGATCGCGATCCTGCAGAAGATGGGCGCGATCATCACCGTGCAGACGGACCGGGTCATCCACATCGAGGGCGTGCCCGAGCTGTCCGGGTACAACCACAAGGCGCTGCCGGACCGCATCGAGGCGGCCTCCTGGGGCTCCGCGGCCCTGGCCACCGGCGGGGACATCTTCGTGCGCGGGGCCCGCCAGGGGGACATGATGGCCTACCTGAACACCTTCCGGAAGCTCGGCGGCGGCCTGGACATCACCGACGAGGGCATCCGGTTCTTCCACCCCGGGGGCAAGCTGAACCCGCTGATCGTGGAGACCAACGTGCACCCCGGGTTCATGACGGACTGGCAGCAGCCGCTCGTGGTGGCCCTGACCCAGGCCGACGGCGTGTCCATCGTGCACGAGACCGTGTACGAGAACCGCTTCGGCTTCACCACCGCCCTGAACCGGATGGGCGCCTCCATCCAGCTGCACCGCGAGTGCCTGGGCTCGGTGCCCTGCCGCTTCGGGCAGCGCAACTTCCTGCACTCGGCCGTCATCTCCGGACCGACCCCGCTGCACGGGGCGGACATCAACATCCCGGACCTGCGCGGCGGCTTCAGCCACCTCATCGCGGCCCTGGCGGCCGAGGGCGACTCGAAGGTCACCGGGGTGGAGCTGATCAACCGCGGCTACGAGCGCTTCGTGGACAAGCTGCAGGCCCTGGGCGCGCGCTTCGACGTCGACGACGCCGCGGGACGCTGATCCGGATGGCCTCCCAGCAGCCCGGCCCGAGCGGTCACGGCACCGCGGCGGCGGCCCGCGCCACCGGCAACGGCCCCACTAGGGCCGGGGATGCCCTGTTCCACGTGGCGGCCACGGTGGTGCGCGCGGTGTACTCCCTGGCGCTGCGCAAATCCTGGTCGGGTGAAGAGCACCTGCGCCGCGACGGCGGCTACATCGTCGTGGCCAACCACGTGACCGAGGTGGATCCGCTGACCGTGGCCTACCCCGTCTACCGCTCCGGCACGATCCCGCGCTTCCTGGCTAAGGAGTCCCTGTTCCGGGTCCCGGTGCTGGGCGCGCTGCTACGGGCCACCGCCCAGATCCCCGTCTACCGCGGGTCCATGGACGCCAACAGGTCCCTGAAGGCGGCCCGCGCCGTGGTGGACGCCGGGGGAGCGGTGATCATCTACCCGGAGGGCACCCTCACCCGGGACCCGGACCTGTGGCCCATGGCCGGGCGCACCGGGGCGGCCCGGCTCGCCCTGGCCACCGGGGCGCCGGTGATCCCGGTGGCCCACTGGGGCGACCAGGAGCTGCTGCCCCCGCACGCGAGTCGGCCCCGCCTGTTGCCGCGCAAGAGCGTGCGCACCCTCATCGGGGCGCCGCTGGAGCTGTCCGATCTGGTGGGCGAGGATCGCACCCAGCACGTGGACCGCGCGGTGCTGACCGAGACCACCGAGCGGATGATGTCCGCGATCACGCAGCTGCTGGAGCAGCTGCGCGGGGAGAGCGCCCCGCCCGGGCGCTGGGATCCCCGACAGGGCCGGCGCGTGAGCCACCCCGAGCGCTGAATCCCGGGAGTCCGGTGCCAGACCGGGCCCCGGCTGATCCTCGGGCCCACGGTCCGGGATGGAGGAGGACGACGATGACCGCACAGCCCGCACCGCACCCCGACGCCGCACGCCACGTCGACGCAGCACCGCACCCCGACCTCGCCCCGGACCCGGCCCCGCAGGGCGGGCTCCCGGGGAAGGTCGCGGTGCTGGGGGCGGGCAGCTGGGGCACGGCCTTCGCCAAGATCACCGCCGACGCCGGAGCCCAGACCCGAAGCCCCTGGCCGGTGGCCGTGTGGGGCCGGGACGCCCAGGCCATGGAACAGGCCCAGCGCCTGCGCACCAACGACCGCTACTTCCCGCACACCCGCCTGCCCGAGGCGCTGGAGTTCTCCTCCGACGCCGCGGCCGTGCTGGACGGGGCCGACGTCGTCGTGCTGGGGCTGCCCGCCCAGGCCCTGCGCGCGCAGCTGGAGGCCGTGCGCGAGGCGGTGGCCCCCGAGGCCGTGCTGATCTCCCTGGCCAAGGGCCTGGAGCGGGGCACCGGCCTGCGGATGTCCGAGGTGGTCGACCAGGTGCTGCCCGGGGCGATCGAGCGGGTCGCCGTGCTCTCCGGGCCGAACCTCGCCCGGGAGATCATCCAGGAGCAGCCCACCGCCTCCGTGGTGGCCGCCCGACACGCCGACGTAGCCGCGCGGGCCGCGGTCGCGTGCAACGCCCCGTACTTCCGCCCGTACACCTCCGCGGATGTGGTGGGGGCGGAGATCGGCGGACTGGTCAAGAACGTCATCGCCCTGTGCGTGGGGATCTGCGAGGGCCGGGACTACGGAGACAACTCGAAGGCCTCCGTGATGACCCGCGGCCTGGCCGAGACCACGCGCCTGGCCCTGGCCCTGGGCGGGCGCCCGGAGACCATGGCGGGACTGGCCGGGATGGGGGACCTGGTAGCCACCTGCTCCTCCCCGCTGTCCCGCAACCACACCGCGGGCCGCCTGCTCGGGGCGGGGCTGAGCGAAGCGGAGGTCGCCGCGCGCATGACCCAGACCGCGGAGGGCATGAAGTCCGCCCGGGTGGTCCTGGAGCTGGCCCGGCGCCACGGGGTGGAGATGCCGATCGTCGAGGCGGTCGTGGCGGTGCTGGAGGGGCGGGTCGCGGTGGAGCAGCTGCAGCCGATGCTGCTGGGCCGGCGCCTGAAGGCCGAGACCCCGCACCGGGACTGATCCCCGCACTCCGGGCCGCTGAGCCCGGCGACGGCGGATATCCGCACCGCGCGGGAATTGCGTCAGAACATTCTTCGCTAATTCTCCCGAGCATATCCGCGATGTCACATCGCCGTCATCTTCGCCGATATCCCCGAATATTGCGCCGATGATGCAGATAATGGTTGCGACAGCAGGTGAGACCGGGCTTCCGCGATCGCGGAGACCCGCGCTGCCGCCCACCCTGACCGCCCTCGCCCAGGAGCCCGCGATGAGCCCCAGCACCCGCACCGTCGCACCGCCCGACCGCCCCACGAGACCGACGCCCGCCGCCGAGCGCTCCCGCCGGCTGCGCGCGGGCTGGCCCTCCACGGTCCTGGCGAAATGGATCATGGCCGTCACCGGGGTGATCTTCGCGCTGTTCGTCCTGGTCCATATGATCGGGAATCTGAAGGTCTACACCGGGCCCGAGCACTTCGACGCCTATGCCCTGTGGCTGCGCACGCTCCTGGAGCCGCTGCTGCCCTATGAGGGCTTCCTGTGGATCTTCCGCACCGTGCTGCTGATCTGCCTGGTGCTGCACGTGTGGTGCGCGGTGGTGATCTCCCGGCGGGCCAGGATCGCCCGCGGCCCCCACCGCCGGCGCGGCCTGCGCGGGATGGACTCCTTCGCCGCGCGCACCATGCCGGTCACCGGCATCGTGCTGCTGCTGTTCATCGTCTTCCACCTGCTGGATCTGACCGCCGGGGTCGGGGTGGCCCCGGAGGGCTTCCAGCACACCACCCCCGAGGCCAGCCACGCCTACGCCAACCTCGTCGCCAGCTTCTCCCGGCCCTGGGCCGCCGCGGTGTACATCGCGGCCATGGTGATGCTCTTCCTGCACCTGGCCCACGGGCTGTGGTCCGCGCTGTGCGACGTCGGGATCACCGTCGCCGAGCGCGTGCGCGGCACCGTGATGCTGCTGTGCGGGGCGTACGGGCTGGCCGTGATGATCGGCAACATCTCCATCCCCCTAGCCGTACTGACAGGAGTCGTGCGATGAGCCAGAGGATCGACGTGGACGCCGTGGACCCCCGGATCGTGCACGGTGAGCCCGTGGACGGGAAGGTCCCGGAGGGAGACCCGGCCACCGCCTGGGCCCGCCGGCGCGACGAGTACCGGCTCGTCTCCCCGCTGAACCGCCGGAAGTTCGAGGTCGTGGTGATCGGCACCGGCCTGGCCGGGGCCGGGTGCGCCGCGGCCCTGGGGGAGCTGGGCTACCGGGTCACCGCCTACACCTTCCACGACGCCGCCCGCCGCGCCCACTCGGTGGCCGCCCAGGGCGGGATCAACGCCGCCCGGGCCCGCAAGGTGGATAACGACTCCCTGCGCCGCTTCGTCAAGGACACCGTCAAGGGCGGGGACTACCGCGGCCGGGAGGCCGACGCCTTCCGCCTGGCCGAGGAGTCCGTGCGCGTGATCGACCACATGAACGCCATCGGCGCGCCCTTCGCCCGGGAGTACGGCGGGCAGCTGGCCACCCGATCCTTCGGCGGCGTGCAGGTCTCGCGCACGTACTACACCCGCGGGCAGACCGGGCAGCAGCTGCAGGTCTCCGCGGCCCGCGCCCTGCAGCGCCAGGTGGCCGCCGGCTCCGTGGACCTGCACACCCACTGCGAGATGCTGGACGTGATCGTCCACGACGGCGTCGCCCGCGGCGTCGTGCTGCGGGACCTGATCACCGGGGAGGTCTTCTCCCACACCGCCCACGCCGTGGTCCTGGCCACCGGCGGGTACGGCAACGTGTTCCACAAGTCCACCCTGGCCCGCAACTCCAACGCCACCGCCGCCTGGCGGGCCCACCGGCGCGGGGCCCTGTTCGCCTCGCCCTGCTACATCCAGTTCCACCCCACCGCCCTGCCGGTCAGCGCCTCGTGGCAGTCCAAGACCACGCTGATGTCCGAATCCCTGCGCAACGACGGCCGGATCTGGGTGCCGAAGGAGGCCGGGGACGAGCGCGCCCCGGGGGACATCCCCGAGCAGGAGCGGGACTACTACCTGGAGCGCAAGTACCCCGCCTACGGCAACCTCACCCCGCGGGACATCGCCTCCCGGGCCGCCCGGGAGCAGATCGAGGCCGGCCACGGCGTCGGGCCCCTGCGCAACTCCGTGTACCTGGACTTCCGCGACGCCCTGCAGCGCCTGGGCACCAGGGTCATCGACGAGCGCTACGGCAACCTCTTCGCGATGTACCGCGACGCCACCGGGGAGGACCCCCACGAGGTGCCCATGCGCATCGCCCCCGGCGCGCACTTCTCGATGGGCGGGCTGTGGACCGACTACGACCAGATGTCCAGCATCCCGGGGCTGTTCGTGGCCGGGGAAGCCGGCTGGGCCTACCACGGGGCCAACCGGCTCGGGGCCAACTCCCTGCTCTCGGCCTGCGTGGACGGCTGGTTCACCCTCCCGTACTCCGTGCCGAACTACCTCGCCGGGCACCTCGGCGAGCAGCCGCTGGACGGGGACCACCCCGCGGTGCGCGCCGCCGTCGACGACGTGCGCCAGCGCATCGAGCACCTGCTGGGCATCGGCGGGAGCACCAGCCCGGAGAGCTTCCACGCGCAGCTGGGGGAGATCCTCTACCGGCGCTGCGGGGTCTCGCGCACCGCCGAGGGGCTGCGCCGCGGCATCGCCGAGATCCGGGAGCTGTCCGAGCGCTTCCACCGGGACCTGCGCGTGGTCGGCACCGGGGACCGGCTGAACCAGGAGCTCGAACACGCCGGACGCGTGCAGGACTACCTGGAGCTGGCCGAGCTGATGTGCGTGGACGCCCTGGACCGGGACGAATCCGCCGGGGCCCACTTCCGCGAGGAGCACCGCACCGAGCAGGGCGAGGCCCTGCGCGACGACGAGCACTGGTGCTTCGTCTCCGCCTGGCAGCGCGGAGCCGACGGGCAGCACATCCGCCGCGCCGAGCCGCTGACCTTCACCGCCGTACCCCTGCAGACGAGGAACTACTCATGAGACTGACCATCGACGTCTGGCGCCAGGACGGACCCGAGGAACCCGGGCGCTTCGAGACCCACCGCATCGAGGACGCCGCCGAGGAGATGTCCCTCCTGGAGCTGCTGGACCACCTCAACGCCCAGCTGGTGGCCGAGGGTCGGGAGCCGGTGGCCTTCGACTCCGACTGCCGCGAGGGGGTGTGCGGGACCTGCGGGATCACGGTCAACGACCAGCCGCACGGCCCCGAGGCCAACACCCCCTCCTGCCGCCAGCACCTGCGCTCCTTCTCCGACGGGGACACGGTGCGCCTGGAGCCCTTCCGCTCCGGGGCCTTCCCCGTCGTGCGCGACCTCGTGGTGGACCGCTCGGCCCTGGACCGGGTCGTGCAGGCCGGGGGCTTCGTCGCCGTGGACGCCGGCACCGCCCACGACGCCGACGACGACCGGATCGGCCACGACCAGGCCGAGCGGGCCCTGGACTTCGCCGCATGCATCGGCTGCGGGGCCTGCATCGCCGCCTGCCCCAACGGGGCGGCGAACCTCTACGCCGGGTCCATCCTCGAGCACCTGGCCACCCTGCCCCAGGGCGCCCCGGAGCGCACCGAGCGCGCTCGCGGCGTCGTCGGGCAGATCGAGGAGGAGTTCGGCCCGTGCTCCGTGTACGGGGAGTGCGCGGTGGTCTGCCCGGCGGGGATCCCGCTGTCCGCGATCAGCGCGGTCAACCGGGAGCGGGCCCGGGCGGCGCTGCATCGCCGCTCCCGCGGCTGAGCGGCGGCCCGGTCGCGGCCGGGACTGGGTCCGGAGCGGGCCACCCGCGGTAGGATCGGGGACGTCCGCCGCACCCGTGAATCCGAAGGGCATCCATGACCATCGCGACCAGCCAGGCCACCGACCGCACGACCGTGGGGATCCTGTTCGGCGGACGCTCCTCCGAGCACGCCATCTCGGTGATCACCGCCGCGGGGGTGCTGCAGGCCCTGGATCGCGGCACCTACGAGCCCGTGCTGATCGGGATCACACGCGACGGGGTCTGGCACCTGTCCGATGAGCGGGAGCTGACCGCGACCCGCGAGGCCGACACTCTCCCGGAGTTCACCGGGCAGGGCCCCGAGGTGCACCTGCCGCTGGGCGGGCCCACCGCCCACCGGGAGCACCTGGTGCTGCGCGAGGCCGACGGCTCCTTCCACGAGGGCCCCCGCCTGGACGTGGTCTTCCCCCTGCTGCACGGCCCCTTCGGGGAGGACGGCACCCTCCAGGGCCTGCTGGAGATGGCCGGGCTGCCCTACGTCGGCTCCGGGGTCACGGCCTCGGCCGTCGGGATGGACAAGCACTTCATGAAGATGGCCTTCGAGGCCGCCGGGCTGCAGGTGGGCCCCTACCGGGTCATCACCGCCCGGCAGTGGGAGCGGTCCCGGCAGGAGAGCATCGAGCGGGTCCGGGAGCTGGGGCTGCCGGTGTTCGTCAAGCCCGCCCGGGCCGGTTCCTCCTGCGGGATCACCCGGGTCGAGGACTGGGCCCACCTGGAGGCGGCCGTGGCCGAGGCCCAGGAGTTCGACCCCAAGGTCGTGGTCGAGGCCGGCATCGAGGGCCGGGAGATCGAGTGCGCCGTGCTCGACGGGCACCACCACGACGCCCCGCGGGCCTCGCACCCGGGGGAGGTGGTCGTCGTCGGGCAGGAGGACGCCTGGTACGACTTCGAGACGAAGTACGTCCAGACCGAGGACTCCGTGCTGCGCTGCCCCGCGGACCTGCCGCAGCCCGTGCGCGATGACATCCGCGCCCAGGCCGTGCGGGCGTTCCTCGCCGTGGACGCCGAGGGCCTGGCGCGGGCGGACTTCTTCTGGACGACGGATGAGCGCGTCGTGATCAACGAGATCAACACCCTGCCCGGCTTCACCCCGATCTCCATGTACCGGCTGATGTGGGAGGAGACCGGCATCGGCTACGCCCAGCTGGTCGACGAGCTGCTGCGCCTGGCCTTGGAGCGCCCCGTCGGACTGCGCTGAGCCGCGCTGAGCCCGGCGCGCTGCGGGCTCAGCGGTGGTACTGCAGATCCTGCACGGACTGGCATTTCCTCGTCTGCGGGATCTGGGAGACCGCGGAGTCCAGCTCGGTGAGCAGGGAGGAGGAGGGCACCTTCGAGGCGTCGAAGGTCACCCGGATCGCCGGGGTGCGCCCGAAGGTGGTCGCGGTCCACGTGCCCGTCGGGTCCTCGGACCGTTCGCCTGCCGACGCGGAGGAGGCCGCGGGGCTCGGACTGCCGGAGGTGGCGCGGGTGGGGGAATCCGAGGCCGCCGACGCCGGGTCCGCCTGATCGTCCTCCCGGGCCAGGATCCAATCCACCCCGTTGACGCTCACGCACGGATCCGCGACCGGCTCCTGCACATGCACCCCGCACTTGAGCACGATCGCCGCCGGATCCCCCCAGGCCGTGGTGGCCTGGGCGGTGGTCTCGCGCTGGTCCAGACCGGTCAGCTGGGTGGGCATGGCCACCATCGCGGGCGCGCATGCGGGATCCGCGGCATCGGGGGCCGGATCCAGCGTCACGGCCGCCCCCGCGCAGCCGCTGAGCAGCAGCGCCCCCGCCAGGGTGCCCGTCAGGATCAGGCCCCGGCGGACCTGTCTTTTCCGAGGGGCGGTCCGTACACTGTCAGACGGCGAGGGCAGGGCGGCGGCTGGGGATGACACGGTCCCCAGGGTAGTCCACCGCAGCGGCCGACGCCGGGGCAGCACCAGGCCCCGGGAGACGGCGCCCGAGCCCGTCGCCGCCGAGAGAACCGCCGTGCCGTGCGCAGGAAGGAGCTTCCATGGACCGCAGAGCCCACCCCCGGCGGGCAGCCCGCGCGCGGGCCCTCGGCGTCGGCGCGCTGACCTGCCTCGTGGGCACCTGCGTGGGAGGCGCCGCCCTGGCCCAGGAAGCGCCCGGACAGCCCACCCCCGCCCCGCAGGCCACCTCGAGCGCATCCGCCTCCGCGGCCCCCGATCCCACGGGCGCCCCTGCCCCCACCGCGCAGCCCACTACCGCTCCCGCGCCCAGCGCGAGCGTCGAGCCTACGGCCCCTGCGGTCCCCACCACCGCGCCCAGCGCCACCCCGGCGGGGCAGCCGACGCCGGCCCCCACCGCTCCGAGCGCGACCCCCGCGCCCAGCGCATCCCCCACGTCCAGCCCCGCGCCGAGCCGATCCCCGTCGGCCTCGCCCACCCGCTCCGCGCAGCCCACGCCCACCCGTGAGCCGACCCGCGAGCCCACGCAGGAGCCCACCCGCGCCCCGGCGCCCCAGCCCAGCGCCACCGGCGGTTCCGGTGGTGCGGGCGGCGCGCCGTCCTCCGGCGGGTCGGACGGCGGCTCGGCGGCCTCCGACGTCGCGCCCGGACGTCAGGAGGCGGCCGTCCCCTACACTCCCGGCACCCGGGAGTCGCAGGCGCGGGTCGAGGGTACGGGCGGCTCCTCGACTCGGCCCCAGGCGCGGGGACGCGCCGATGAGCACGGCGGGTTCTCCCCGCTGCGCGAGCACGGCGGAGAGCCGACCTTGGCCGGAGTCTCCGGCTGGGTCAGCTACTACCTGGATCGCGACGACGGCTCCGCCCGCTCGGACCGTACCTCGGGCGGGGCCCCCGTGGATTCCAATGACAACGCCGGCGTGCAGGCCGTGCGCGGGGAATCCGGGGACGCGGGCCTGAGCACCGAGGCCGGCGCGGGGACCCCGGACCTCTCCGCGCTGCGCGGACCGATCCCGATCATCGTGTTCTCCGCCCTGGCCCTCGGGGGGATCGTGCTGGTCATCCACCGCTCCTCCCGGACGCTGGGCGGCCCCCGTCGGGCCGGACGCCGATGACCCCGGCCCACCACGCGGCCCAGCAGGGGCGGGAGCCCGCCCCCGGCACGGCCGCGGCGACCGGGGAGGAGGGGATCCTGCGGCGGATCCTGCCGATCTTCGCCGCGCAGCCGGCGGGCCGCTCCCCGGAGGGCCCGCGCGTCGTGGAGGGCCCCGGGGACGATGCGGCCGTCTACGACCTGGCCGGACGCCTCGCGGTGCTCAGCACCGACACCCAGACCCAGGGGGAGGACCACCTGCTCCGGTGGCCGTGCGGGCACCGCACCCGCGGTGCGGAGCTGGGCTGGAAGTCCGCCGCGCAGAACCTCGCCGACCTCGCCGCGATGGGCGCGGACCCGCTGAGCCTGGTGATCTCCCTGAGCTTCCCCGGGACCACCGCGGTGGACTTCCTCGAGGACATGGCCCGCGGCTACGTGGCCGCGATCCGCGCGCTGGGGGCCGACGCCTGCTCGGTGGACGGAGGGGACCTGGGCGGGGCCGGGGAGCTGTCCGCGACCGTCGCCGCCCTGGGCGCCTGCCGCGGGATGCCGGTGCGCCGGGACGGGGCCCGGCCCGGGGACGTCGTCGTGCTGGCCGGGACGCTCGGACGCGCCGCGGCGGGGCTGGACCTGCTGCTGCACGAGGACTTCGACCCCGGGGACATCCCCACCGAGGAGGACACCGCGCACGCCCGGCCGGGTGCGCGGGATGCGGATCGGCGGGCCCTGGCGGACCTGGCCGCCACCCAGCTGCGCCCCTGCCCGCCCCTGGGCGCGGGCCCGGCCCTGGCGGGTGCCGGGGCCCGGGCCATGATCGACGTCTCCGACGGCCTGGTGCGCGACGCCGGGCGGCTGGCCCGGGCCTCCGGGGTGCAGGTGCGGCTGGACTCCCCGGCCCTGAGCGGGCTGCGCGCGGACCTGGAGCCGGCCGGGCGCCTCCTCGGACGGGACCCGATGGACTGGGTGCTGACCGGGGGAGAGGACCACGGGCTGCTGGCCTGCCTGCCTCCACAGGCGCCCCTGCCCCCCGGGGTGCGTGCGATAGGCTCGTGCCGCAAGAACCACAGCGACGACGAGCACAGGGATGACCCGCCCGTGACCCTGGACGGAGGCGTCCCCGAGCACCTGGGATGGGATCACTTTGGCGGGTAGGACGGCGACCGGCGCGGAGGCGCTGCGCGACTGGCTGAGCACCGCCGCCGCGGCCCTGGAGGAGGTCCGCGAACCCCTGGACGCCCTCAACGTCTTCCCCGTGGCCGACGCCGACACCGGCGGAAACCTCGCCGCCACCGTGCGCGCCGGGGCCGACGCCGCCCGGCTGGTCGGCACGAGCCTGCTCGGGGAGCTGCTGGGCATCTGCGCCCAGCACTGCCTGGAGGAGGCCCGCGGCAACTCCGGGACCCTCCTGGCGGTCATGCTCGCCGGGATGGCCGAGCCCCTGACCGACGCCAAGCGCCTGAGCGCACCGGAGCTGGCCGCGGCCCTGGACCACGCGCGGGTGCGCGTCACCTCCGCCCTGAACGACCCCGTGGAGGGCACCATCTGGACCCTCGTGCGCACCGTGGCCGAGGCATCCGAGGAGTGGGTGGCCCGATCCACCGAGGAGCCGGGCTCCCACCGGGGCCTGGTCGCCCTGCTCGAGCACCTCGTGCAGGAGGGCTGCCGGACCGTGGCCGCCTCCGGGGAGCAGCTGGAGGTGCTGCGCGGCACCGGACGGGTGGACGCCGGGGCCCTCGGCGTGCTCATCGTCCTGGACTGCCTGAGCCACACCGTGGCTGGGAAGGCCTACCCCGGGGCCCCCGAGCGCCCCTACGGGAGGTGGCTCACCACCCCCGAGCCCGCCGACCGGAACCCGTCGGCCCATCCCTCGCGCGGGCCCGCGACCGATCCCGACGCCGTCGAGTTCATGTGCACGATCGCGCTGGACCCGCTGGCCGCGGCGACCGTGCGCCACGAGCTGACCGGCATCGGCGACTCCGTGATCATGACCGCCATCGACCCCACCGGGCCGAGGATGCGCTGGAAGGTGCACGTGCACGTGGGCACGGCCGCCGAGGCGATGGCCGTGCTCACCCGGCACGGCCGACCCACCGGCATCACCACCGAGACCCTCGCCCCGGGAGGGCGCTCGTGACCCGGCTGGAGGACCGGCCCCTCACCGAGGTCCTGCACCCGCAGACCGCGAAGGCCCTGAGCCGGCACCTGGGCCTGGAGACCGTCGGGGACCTGCTGGAGCACCTGCCGCGGCGCTACCTGCCCCGCGGGGAGCTGACCAGCTTCGCCGAGCTGCGGGAGGGCCAGGAGGTCTCCCTGATCTCCCGGGTGCTCTCCGTGCACACCCGCTCCCTGCACACCCGCCGCGGCTCGATCGCCGAGGTCACCGTCACGGACCAGCTGGACCCCGCAGGCACCGGCCCCGCACCCGCCCCGGACACGGCGGCGGCGCGCCTGGACGGCCTGGCGGGCACCGACATCGGCGTGGCCCCGGCGGACCCGGGACAGACCATGACCCTGTCCTTCTTCAACGCCTGGACCGCGGCCAAGGACCTGCACCCCGGGGATCACGTGATGTTCTCCGGGAAGGTCTCCGAGTACCGGGGCCGACTCACCCTGACCAACCCGCACTACGCGGTGCTCACGGACCTCGCGGCCGCCGCGGACCCGCAGGCCGCCCAGGCGCCGATCCCCGTGTACCCCGCGACCGCGAAATACACCACGGACCGGATCGCCGCCGCCGTCGCCGCGGTGCTGGACGGCACGGATCTGACCCAGCTGGAGGACCCCGTCCCGGAGGCCCTGCGCCGCCGCCACCGGCTGATGCCGATCGCCGCAGCCTACGAGGCGGCGCACCGCCCCGACGATGAGGAGCAGCCGCACCGGGGTCTGCGCACCTTCCGCTACCGGGAGGCGCTGATCCTGCAGACCGTGCTGGCCCGTCGCGCCCACCGGTGGGAGTCCCGGCGCACCAGCGCCCACCCGGCCCGGGAGGACGGGCTGCTCGCCGCCTTCGACGCCGCCCTGCCCTTTCGCCGCACCGACGGGCAGGTGCGGGTCGGGGAGGAGATCGCCGCGGACCTGGCCGGCACCCGGCCCATGAACCGGCTGCTGCAGGGCGACGTCGGCTCCGGGAAGACCCTCGTGGCCCTGCGGGCGATGCTGCAGGTCGCCGACGCCGGGGCGCAGGCGGCGCTGCTGGCGCCCACCGAGGTGCTGGCCGGGCAGCACCTGCGCTCGCTCACCGCTGCCCTCGGGGACCTGGCCGCCCCGACCGGGCCCGTTCACGTGGCGCTGCTCAGCGCCTCCCAGCCGGCCGCCGCCAAGCGCCAGACCCTGCTGGACATCGCCACCGGCGCCGCGCAGATCGTCGTCGGCACCCACGCGCTGCTCGGCGAGCAGGTGATCTTCGAGAACCTCGGGCTCGTGGTCGTCGATGAGCAGCACCGCTTCGGGGTGGCCCAGCGCCACGCCCTGAGCGGCTCCGACCAGGCCCCGGCCCACCGGCTGGTCATGACGGCCACCCCCATCCCGCGCTCGGTCGCGATGACGGTGTTCGGGGACCTGGAGACCTCCGTGCTGGACGAGCTGCCGGCCGGGCGCCGGGAGGTCGCCACCCACGTGGTCTCCCTCGCCGCGCACCCCGGCTGGGAGCAGCGGATCTGGCAGCGCGCCCGGGAGGAGGCCCAGGCCGGGCACCAGGTGTTCGTGGTCGTGCCGACCATCGAGGACGGCGGCCCCGCCCGCCCCGGCACCGGCGCGCCCCTGCAGTCCGTGGAGGGTCTCTCCGCCCGCCTGGCCGGGATGCCGGAGCTGGCCGGGGTGCGCATCGGCATCCTGCACGGCCGGGTCCCGGGGGAGGAGAAGACCCGCATCATGCAGGAGATGGCGGCCGGGCGGATCGACCTGCTGGTCGCGACGACGGTGATCGAGGTGGGGGTGGACGTCCCCAACGCCACGCTGATGGTCATCATGGACGCGGACCGGCTGGGCATCTCGACCCTGCACCAGCTGCGCGGGCGCATCGGGCGCGGGAGCCTGCCCGGCACGTGCCTGCTGGTCACGGAGCAGGAGGAGGACGGGCCCTCGATGCAGCGCCTGCACGCGGTGGCCTCGACGCGGGACGGCTTCGCGCTGTCCCTGGCCGATCTGGAGCAGCGCCGCGAAGGCGACATCCTGGGCGCCAGCCAGTCCGGCACGCACTCGACCCTGAAGACCCTCTCCGTGCTGCGCCACCCCCAGATCATCGCCCAGGCCCGCGCCGATGCCCGGGAGCTGGTGGCCGAGGACCCCGAGCTGTCCCGGTGGCCGGATCTGGCCGCCGCCGTGGAGCGGGCGGACTCGGATGAGGCCAGCCGCTACCTGGAGCGCGGATGAGCCGCGCGGAGGGTCGGGCAGCGGTGACGGCGCAGCGGGCCTGGAAGGAGAAGATGCGAGGCGGCGGAGGGAGCGCAGAATGAGCAGGATCATCGCCGGGATCGCCGGGGGCGCCCGGCTGCAGCCGGTGCGAGGCCAGAACACCCGCCCCACCACGGACCGGGTCAAGGAATCCCTGTTCTCCCGGCTGGAGGGCTACGACGTGCTGGCCGGCGCCCGGGTGCTGGACCTGTTCGCCGGCTCCGGGGCCCTGGGCCTGGAGGCGGCCAGCCGGGGCGCCTCCAGCGTGGACCTGGTGGACCGGGACCGCGCGGCCCTGAGCGCCTGCCGGGCCAACCTGGCGGTCCTGACCCGGGCCGGCGCCCCCGCGCGGGTGACGGTGCACGACGCCGCGGCCCGCCCCTGGCTGGAGCGGCTCCCCGAGCAGCCCCG
>ERZ1023261.146-NODE-146-length-32447-cov-6.207243_pt1 | contig 32447 bp, 30 predicted proteins | sample MGYA00521234_ERZ1023261 | MGnify/ENA primary metagenome ERZ1023261 (study PRJEB32759, sample SAMN07749871) | skin metagenome | biome: transportation; feature: city; material: polyester macromolecule | host: Homo sapiens | place: Hong Kong:TC line | collected...
ACTCCGAGGCAAGCCCCCAATCAGCCGCCTGCGACCAACGTGGTGACCGGGTACACCTAGCGGGGGCAGCCGGCGCACTCCGTGCATCCGGGAACCCGCACGAGGAGGCAGCACGTCGTCCGGGCCGGGGGCGGGAGACGTTCGCCGCGGGCCGTGCGGGCGCGGTGCTCGGCGAGCGCCCACGCATCGCGGACGAGGCACCAGCGCCGGTGCGGCCCCATCGGGTGGCGGGCCGGGAACCGATCGAGGAGCCCGGCGAGCGAGTCCTCGTACCGGCGCTCGGCCGACCGGTCACCGGCCAGGGAGCGGGCGATCCACGGCGCGGCGGCCGCGTCGAGCAGGAGCATGAGGACGGTCGTGTCCGCGAGCCCTTTGGGCAGCGGATCACCCGCCCATGCACGGGCCCCGGCTGCCCACTCGTCGCGAAGACGAGCCAGCTGCGCCGGGGCCGCGGTGCGCGGATCGACCGCGTCGATCAGGCGTGCGCCTTGTCGTAGGCCGCCTGGATGTCGGCCTTGATGCGGCCGCGGTCGGAGACCTCGTAGCCGTTCGAGCGGGCCCACTCGCGGACCTTCGTCAGGTCAGCGCTGCTGCTGGCGTTGCTCGTCCGGCGGGCCGTGGTGGAGCGGCTGGTCGTCTTCCGCCCGCCGGCGCGACGGGCGTGCCCGATCCACGTCGACAGGTCGTCCCGCAGCTTCTGGGCGTTGGCATCGGTGAGGTCGATCTCGTAGGAGACGCCATCGAGGGAGAACGTCACGGTCTCGTCCGCGTCGCTTCCGTCGATGTCGTCGACGAGGAGAACCTGAACCTTCTGCGCCATGAATTTTCGACCCTTCTTGGTGGTAATGCGGAACGGCATTCCGGACCGCTGCGCTCAGGATATCTCAGGCGCGCGCAGGAAAAAACTCCCGAAATAATTCCACCCGGTCATCCACGGGGCTCGAACCATGGCGCGCCCGTCAGCGCCGCGGGCGCTTCTCGGAATCCGGCGAGTGCTCGTCGGCAAAGTTCCTGCCCGGGTTCTCGCGCTCCCACCGCGCCTGCGCTGCGCGCTCGTTCCGATCGGCGGTGATGAGGTTCTTGATGACGATCCAGAAGAGGATCGCAACCCCGATCGTCGGGAGGATCGCGGCGAGGTAGGGCCAGACCTGCGACATCTCGATCAGCTCCGGCTCGTGGGCTTCAGGTGGGGAAAGAGGATCGTCTCGCGGATGCTCGCGCCCGTGAAGAGCATGACGAGCCGGTCGATGCCGCACCCGAGCCCACCCATCGGCGGGGCACCGAGCTCCAGGGCGGTGAGGAAGTCCTCGTCGAGCTGCATCGCCTCGGGATCGCCGGCGGCCGCCTTGAGGGACTGCTCGGTGAGCACCTGGCGCTGGATGACGGGGTCGATGAGCTCGGAGAACCCGGTGCCGCGCTCGACCCCGCCGATGATGAGGTCCCACGCCTCGATGAGCCCGGGCTCGCTGCGGTGGCGGCGGGCCAGCGGCTGCGCCGAGGCGGGGTAGTCGTAGAGGAACGTCGGCTGGATCAGCCCGGGCTCGACGAGCTCGCCGAGGAGCTCGAGGGCGATCTTCTCGCCGTCCCACGTCGGGTCGATCTCCACGCCGCGCTCCGCCGCGATCTCCCGCAGCCGGGTGGCGGGCGTGTCGACGGTGATCGTCTCCCCGACCGCCTCGGAGATGCCGTCGTAGACCTTGAGCCAGCGCCAGTCCCCGTCGAGGTCGATCGTGCCCGCCGGCGTCTCGATCCGGCGCGAGCCGAACGCATCGGCCGCGGCGAGGATGACGTCCTGCAGGAGACGGGCGATCGTGTGCTGGTCGCCGTACGCCTGATAGGCCTCGAGCATCGTGAACTCGGGGCTGTGCGTGGCGTCCACGCCCTCGTTGCGGAAGATGCGGCCCATCTCGTAGACGCGATCGACCCCGCCGACGACCGCCTTCTTGAGGTTGAGCTCGAGTGCGATCCGCAGCGACATCGGCTGGTCGAAAGCATTCATGTGGGTGTTGAACGGACGGGCCGCTGCGCCACCGTGGACGAGCTGGAGGATCGGGGTCTCGACCTCGAGATAACCCTGGCGCTCGAGCTCGTGCCGGATCGCCGCGAGGATCGCGCCCTTCGTCCGCACCATGTCGCGCGACTCCTGGCGGACGACGAGGTCGGCGTACCGCTGCCGGACCCGCGCCTCCTCCGAGAGGTCCTTGTGCATGACCGGCAGGGGCCGCAGCGCCTTGCTCGCCATGACCCAGCTCGTCGCCATGACCGACAGCTCGCCGCGACGGGAGGAGATGACCCGGCCGGTGACGGCGATGTGGTCGCCCAGGTCCACGTCGGTCTTGAACCGGGCGAGGGCCTCCTCGCCGACCTCCGCGAGCGAGAGCATGACCTGCAGCCGGGTGCCGATGCCCTCCTGGAGGGTGGCGAACGCGAGCTTGCCCGTCGTACGGACGAAGATCACGCGTCCGGCGACGGCGACGACGTCCTGCGTCTCCTCCCCCGTCTCGAGGTGGCCCCAGCGCTCGCGGACCGCGGCGAGGGTGTGGGTGCGCCCGACGGTGACGGGATAGGCCTCGCCGCCGGTGGCGAGGATCCGGTCGCGCTTCTCCCGCCGGACCCGCAGCTGCTCGGGCAGGTCGTTCTCGTCGGGGGCGGTCGCGTTCGGCTCGGTCACGGGGCCCAAGGGTAACGATGCGGGCGCGACCGTCCGACGCCGACGCCGTCGGTCCGCCGGCCGTCAGGCGCCGGTTCCGTCGAAGACCTCGAGCGGGCCGCCCCCTGGCCCCAGGAGCATCGGACGGTTGTCGATGAGCCGGGTCGTGCCGACCTTCGCGGCGACGGCGAGCAGGGCCTCGCCGCTGTACCACTCGGGCACGTCCTTGAGGGTCGTCGGGTGGACGAGGACGAGGTAGTCGACGAGGGCCAGCGGCTCGGCCACGAGCACCGCGCGGGCCGCGCGCCGGACGGCGGAGGGGCCCTCGGCGGCAGCCGCGGCGCCGGCCGCGAGCGCCCGGGACAGGCACAGCGCCACCTCGCGGTCGGCCTCGGAGAGATAGGTGTTGCGGCTGCTCATCGCGAGCCCGTCGTCCTCCCGCACGGTCGGGACCGACACCACCCGCACCGGGAAGTCGAGGTCGCGGACCATCCGGCGGATGAGGAGCAGCTGCTGCGCATCCTTCTGGCCGAAGTAGAACGCGGTCCCACCGGTGAGGTGCATGAGCTTGGCGACGACGGTGAGCACCCCGTCGAAGTGACCCGGGCGCGAGGCTCCCTCGAGCACGTCGCCGAGCGGGCCGGCACTGACCCGCACGCCGGGGTCACCGTCGGGGTAGACGACGTCCGGGGTCGGGGCGAAGACGAGGTCGACGCCCTGGCGGCGACACAGCGCCAGGTCGGCGTCGAAGGTGCGCGGGTAGCGGCTGAGGTCCTCCTTGGGCCCGAACTGCAGGGGGTTGAGGAAGATCGTGACGATGACCCGCTCGGCCCGCTCCCGGGCGGTGCGGATGAGGGTGGCGTGGCCCTCGTGGAGCGCGCCCATCGTCATGACGACCGCGACCTCGCCGCCGGCGGCCGGCTCGATCGCGGCGCGGGCGGCCTTCATCTCGTCGCGGGTCCGGGCGACGACCGGCTCGTTCGGGGTCACGGTGCGGAAGTCTCCCCCATCCCGGCGCCGGCGTCGTCGTCCGCCGCGTCGAGCACGCGCCGGAGCTCGTCCGCAGCGGGGCCCGGCAGGCGGCCCGCCGACCCCGCGCGGCGGGCCGTCGCCCGGGCCAGGGCCAGGTAGGTCGCGCGGATGTCGGGCGACTCCTGCGTGAGCGCGGCGAGGTGGTCGGCGACGGTGCCGGCGTCGCCGCGGGCGACGGGACCGGTGAGCGCGGCATCGCCGGCCCTCAGGGCGTTGTCGAGGCTCGCGGACAGCAGCGGCCGAAGCATCGTCGCCGGGTCCTCGATGCCCGTCCCGCGGAGGATCTCCATCGCCTGCGCGACGAGGGTGACGAGGTGGTTCGAGCCGTGGGCGAGCGCGGCGTGGTAGCTGATCCGCTCGGCGTCGGGCACCCAGACCGGCTCGCCGCCCATCTCGAGCACGAGCGCCTCCGCGACCGGTCGCAGGTCCCCCGCGCAGGTGATCCCGAACGGGCAACCACGCAGCCGCTCCAGGTCGAGGGAGGTGCCCGTGAACGTCATCGCCGGGTGCAGCGCGAGACCGACGACGCCGAGCGCCCCCGCGGGGTCGAACGGCGCCAGGCCGTGACGCCCGGAGGTGTGGACGAGGATCCGACCCTCCCCCAGGGCGCCCGTGGCCACCAGGCCGGCGACGAGGTCGGCGAGGACGTCGTCCGGCACGGCGAGGAGGACGAGGTCGGCGTCCGCGACGACCTCGTCGGCGGGGCGGACCGGCACCCCCGGCAGCAGGGCCTCGGCCCGGGTGCGCGAGGCCTCGGACACGGCCGACACGGCGACGACGTCGTGCCCGGCGACCCGCAGGGCGGCCCCGAGCACGGCCCCGACCCGCCCGGCCCCGACGACGCCGACCCGGAGTCGGGCGGGGACCCGGTGGGCCCGGCCGGTCGCGTGCTCGCTCACCGTCCCATCATGCCCGGGGGGGTTGTCCCTCGCGCCTCCCTGCCCTACGGTCCTCGTCATTACCCGTGAGTAATGCTTCCCTCGGAGGGATCCTGATGAGCTTTCGCCGCCCCACGTCCGCGATCGGCGCCACCGTCCTGACGCTCGCCGCGTCGAGCATCGCCGTCGCCGGCGCGGCCTCGCCCGCGCACGCCGACCAGGTCACGAAGGACCTCACCTACGACTGCAATTTCGACGTGCTCGGGGTCGGTGACGCGGGCAACAGCACGGTGAAGGTGTCGGTGACGGCCGACATCCCGAGCACGCCGCTCCAGGTCGGCACGGCGGCTCCCCGGGTCCCGGTCCAGGCGGTCGTGACCATCCCCGACGACCGTCGCGTCGCGCTCTACGACCTCCTGGCCGTCCGGTCCGTCGACGCGCCCGACGCCGAGACGGCGACGGCCGCCGTCGACCTGAACAAGGACGGCATCGTGACGAGCGCCGACGTCCTCGTCGGGGACACGACCGTCAAGGCCCCGCTCACGGCCCCGGTCACGGTCGTGCCCGCCTCCGGTGACTTCGACGTCACCGCCTCGGGGTCGACCGAGAGCTTCACCCCGACGACGGAGGGTGAGCTCGCGATCGAGGTCGGCGACTTCACGGGCTTCATCCGGGGCTTCTCGAGCGCGGACGGCACGAACTACAAGACGAACATCAAGCTCCGCTGCACGAACACGTCCGCGGACGCCTCGATCGGCGCCTTCACCGTCGAGGCTGCGCCGGTGGACGAGCCGGCGCCCGCGCCCGAGCCGGGGGACGAGCCCGCGCCCGAGCCGACGGACGAGCCCGCCGCGGCGCCCACCGACCAGCCGACCGAGACGCCCCAGGACGGCGGCGCGGAAGCAGCTCCGCCCACGCCTTCCGTGGTGAACACCGGCTCCGGCGCCGACGGTGACGGGTACCTCGTGCTCGGCGGGTTCGCCGCGGCCGGCAGCCTCGTGGCCGGTGGTCTGCTCGGCGCCGCCAGCCGCCGCCGCAAGGACGCCGCGCACTGACCCCGTCTCGCGCTCGCCACCGCGAGCATGATGCGACGACCACCGACGTGGACCCCGATGGACGGCCCGGCGTCCCGGTCACGCGCGCGGAGGCGAGCCGACGGCGTCGCTCGTCGGCTCGCCTCGGCTGGCTGGCCGTCGTCGCCACCATCGTCGGGCTGACGCTCGCCAACGTGGTGGCGTACCGAGCCGCCGAGGGCGGGGGCACCCCCACCCCGGGTACGTACGTCGCGCCGTCGGAGATCGAGGCGTCCCCACCCTCGACGTCGACGTCCACGGCACCGACCCGCACGTCGCGCAGCCGCGCGGTCGACCCCGCCACCGGGGATCGCCGCACGGCGTCGGCCGCCACCGGAGCCACGATCGCCGTGACGCCCGGGAACGTCACGGTGACCGCGCGAGGCGGTCGGGTCCTCGTGGACACCGGAGTGGTCCCGACCTACCTGGCGGCCGGGGGCGAGCTCGCGCCCCCGGCGGGCACCGCGGGCTGGTACGCCGAGCGCGGATGGCCCAGGCCCGGCGAGCCGGGGGCCTCGATCCTCGTCGGACACGTCGACCAGGGCGGCCGGCCCGACGTCTTCTGGAACCTCCCGCAGGCAACGGCCGGGGACCGGGTGTCGGTGCGCGACGCATCCGGCAGGTCGGTCGACTTCCGGGTCGTGAGGTCGCAGGCCATGGCCAAGACCCAGGTGCCGAAGGACACGACGATCTGGGACTGGAAGAACCCGCGGCCGCTCCTGCGGCTCATCACCTGCGACCCGACGACGCCGATCAACGCCGGGCACTACGAGGGGAACTGGGTCGTCTGGGCCGAGCCGGTCTGACCGAGGGTCAGGCGGGGTCGAGATCCTCGGGGCCCAGGCCGACCGCCACGCCGGGTCCGCGGGGGTCGTCGTCGTTCTCGTCGGCGCGCACCCGGCACCACCGCTGCACGACGAGGCCGGCGACGAGCAGCACGAACGCCGACCCCGCCGCGAGGGCGGCACGGGCGAGGATCGGCCGGAACGGGGCGAAGCCGGCGTCGGGCAGCAGCGCGAGGGCCTGGCCCGCCCACACCCCCGTGAGGACCGACCCGGTGAGGATGGCCGCCTGCGCGAGCGCGAGGGTCCGCGTCGCGCGCAGGGGGTCGATGCGGCGCCGGACGGGCGCCGACCGGTCGTCCCGGCGCTGCCACGAGCGCACGCCCCAGCCGTACCCGACGACGACCCCGGCGGCACCGAGGTGGAAGAGGATCGTCATCCACGGCACCCGGCCGGGGATGGTCCCCTGCCGGAGGAGCAGGTGCCACACGACGCCGACGACGAGCGCGACGACGGCGACGATCCACGCTGCCAGGCGCCCGCTGATCCCGGACCTCACGGGACGTCCTCGAGCGCGCGCACCGCGGAGGCGTCGAGCCCCTCGAGCAGCTCCCGGACGGACAGGGTCCGTCCGCCGGTCGCGAGCGCCGCGCGCGGGTCGGCGTCGAGCCACGGCACCAGGACGAACGCCCGCTCGTGCGCCCGCGGGTGCGGCAGGACGAGGTCACCGTCGAGCAGCGCGAGCGAGGCGGGGTCGTCGGGGTGGCCGTGCTGGACGAGGTCGAGGTCGAGGGTGCGCGCTCCCCAGCGAACCTCGCGCGTGCGCCCGGCCGCAGCCTCGATCTCGTGGAGGCGGCGCATGAGGTGGGTGGGACCGAGGGCGGTCGTGCCGACGACGACGGCGTTGAGGTAGTCCGGCTGCGGGACGCCGCCCACCGGGTCCGTCTCGAACCACGCCGACCGGCCGGTGACGGTGACGAACGACGACAGGCGGGCGATCGCGTCCTCCAGCACCGCGCGGCGGTCGCCGAGGTTGGAGCCGAGGGCGATGACGACGGGGTGGCGGCCCGGCGCCTCGAGCGAGACGGAGACGTCCCCGAAGGGCACCCCGACCGGGGCCTGCGGCTTGTGCACCGTCACCCTGGCCCGTTCGACGAACGGTCGCCGCACGACGTCGGCGAGAATGCGCGCCGCGAGGGTCTCGACGAGGTCGAGCGCGCCGTCCTGCACCCGCTGGATGACCTCCGCGGCGACGTCGGCGTAGCTCACGGTGAGCGCGAGGTCGTCGGCCGCGGCGGCGGCAGCGGCGTCGACGTCGTACTCCACGTCGACGACGAACTCCTGGCCCGCCTCCTTCTCGCTGGGCAGCACCCCGTGGTGCCCCCGGGCCCGGACGCCGCTGAGGACGATCGTCGTGAGGCCCGGCATCGCGCCGTCGGCGCCCGTCCGCGCCGTCATCGGGCACCGCCGGCGGTCAGCAGTGCCTGCGTGACGTCGAAGGCGTCGACCGTCGCGGGCACGTCGTGGACCCGCACGGCCCACGCGCCGGCGCGCATCGACGCCGCGGACACGACCGCCGTCGCGACGTCCCGGGCGTCGACGGGCCGCAGGTCGTGCGGCGCGACCTCGCCCGTCGCGGGGTCGACCGGTCGCCCGACGGAGCCGAGGAAGCGCTTGCGGGAGGCCCCGACGAGCACGCGCGATCCCGTCGCGACGAAGCGGTCGAGCGCGGCGAGCAGCTGCCAGTTGTGCTCGGCCGTCTTCGAGAACCCGATCCCGGGATCGAGGACGAGCCGTGCCGGGTCGACCCCGGCGCCGACGAGCGCCCGGACGCGGCCGTCGAGCTCGGCGAGGACGTCGGTGACGACGTCGTCGTACTCGGCGAGGTTCTGCATCGTCGCGCTGTGCGCCCGCCAGTGCATGACGACGAAGGGGACGTCGAGCGAGGCGACGGTCCCGGGCATCACCGGGTCCGCGAGGCCGCCGCTCACGTCGTTGACGATGCCCGCGCCGACCCCGACGCAGGCCCGCGCGACCCTGGCCCGGGTCGTGTCGATCGAGACCTTGATCCCCTCGGCCGCGAGCGCCTCGACGACGGGCACGACCCGGCGCAGCTCCTCCGCCTCGTCGACGCGGGCCGCCCCGGGGCGGGTCGACTCGCCGCCGACGTCGACCAGATCCGCGCCCTGCGCGACGAGCCGCCGGCCGTGCTCGACCGCCGCCTCCGTCGTCGCGTGCTCGCCGCCGTCGCTGAAGCTGTCCGGGGTGACGTTGAGGATCCCCATGACGAGGGGACGGCGCACGGGTCCGGCATCGCTCATCGCGCGAGCACCTCCCTCGCGGTGGCCGCGGGCTCCGCGCGCCGACGGCCCGGGAAGAGCTGCCGCAGCGGCGGGACCACGAGGAAGCCCTCGGCCTCGCCCATGGCGAACCCGACCCGGACGACGTCCCCGACGCGGGGGTAGACGACGAACCGGGGCGTCCACTCCGGCTCGAACTTCGCGTTGAAGGTGTAGAGGCTCTCCAGCTGGAACCACCGGTCGCCCCACACGAGGGAGCCGCGGAAGAGCTTCGTCAGCGGGCCGGCCCCGAGCTTCTGGCCCCGCTCGAAGGTGCTGCGGAACATCGCGAAGTTCAAGGACACCCGCCGGATCCCGAACCGGGGCGCCTGCTCGAGGGCCTCGACGATGAGCAGCTCGTTGATGCCCGGGGCGGCGTCCCGGGAGCGCCGCATGAGGTCGAGGCTCATGCCGTCCGAGCCCCAGGGCGCGAACTGGAGGAAGCCGTGGGTGACGCCGTCCTTCGTCGCGGCGATGACGAGCGCGTCGGGGTCGCGCGGGTCGAGGACCCGGCTGGTGGCCATCGAGAATCCGCGCTCGGTGCCCGCCCCGCGCCACGCCGCGGCGTCGCGGACGGCCTGACGGCGGATCTCCTCCGAGGCGTCGCGGACGCGGAACATGTGGGTGCGGTACCCCAGCCGCCGCACCCGCCCGACCATCTGCCGCACGTTGCGCATCGATCGACCCTCGAGGTCGAAGCGCCCCGTCTCGACGATCGCCTCGTCCCCGAGCTCGAGGACCTGGAAGCCGGTCTCGCGCACCCACGTCCGGCCCGCACGCTCGGAGCACCCGAGGACCGCCGGGGTCCACCCGTGCTCGTCGGCGACGGCGAGGAACGCCGCGATCGCCCCCGGCCAGGCCTCGGGATCGCCGACCGGGTCGCCCCCGGCGAGCATGACGCCCTGGACCACCCGGTAGCAGATGCCCGCCTTGCCGGACTCGGACCACACGACGGACTTGTCGCGGCGGGTGGCGAAGTACCCGAGCGAGTCGGGGTGCTCCGCGAGCAGCCGGCGGATGCGGGCGTCGTCGTCGTCGGAGAGGGTCGCCGGCTGGTTGGCCGAGCGGAAGAAGGTCCACGCGACGGACAGGAGCGTGAGGACGCCGAGGCCGAGGTTGAGGCCGTACGAGGCGAGCTCGGTCCGGTGACGGGCCTGATCGAACGTCAACCCCCCGTCGATGCCGACGAGTCCGAGCGCCACGTGGCGGGCGACCGTCACGCTCCCCGGCCATCCCCCGACGAGGGCCCGGTCGTTGACGGCGAGGTAGGCCGACCCGAGGGCGATCGACAGCGGCACGAGGGTGAGGACCGCCCAGAGGGCGTCCCAGCGGTCGCGCGGGTCAGGCTGCGCCGTGAACTGACGGCGGTAGACCACGAGCAGGACGAGCCCGACGACGCTGAGGACGAGGGCGACCGGGGCGAGCTGCCGGCCGTGGGCGAGCTGGAGGAGGATGCTGGCGACGGTCAGCCCGGTGGCGAGCGCCCAGGCCCGCCGCTTGCGCCGTCCGAGCGAGTGCGCGAGCAGGAGCAGCGCCAGCCCGGTGACGACGGTGGCGGCGGCCGCGGCATCGCTGAGCAGGCCGGGGACGGCGGTCGTGACGTCGTACAGCCGCACCCGCCAGGAGTGGATCGTCCCGCTGACGATGTCGAGGAAGGCGATGGCGTAGACGAGCCAGGCGATCCGGCGCGGCGCCCGCGAGGGGTGGAGGAAGCGATCGAGCAGCCGCCCGTCGGGCCCGTGGCCGGACCCCCGCTCGCGGGAGGCGGCGTCCATCGCCGCGACGAGATCGCGCTGCTCCCGGCGCGGTCGGCGGGTGCTCGGCGGCTGCGCCGCATCGACCCGGGCCCGGTGCGCGCGGGCGATCGCCCGGCCGCGTTCCCACGTGGCCCGGGCGACCTCCCGCTCAGCCTCCTCCGGGGAGGCACCGCGGGCGAGGGCCGCCTGAAGGACGGCCTCCCGCTCGGCGCGCCGCCGGCGACGCCGGGCCCGCTGGGACTCTGCCTCGAGGAGGGGCAGGTCCTCCGTCACGAACGGCCCCCGAGCATGAGCGACATCGCCTCGGCGCGCGTGGCCGGGTCGCGCAGCTGCCCCCGGACGGCCGAGGTGACCGTCGAGGCGCCCGGCTTGCGGATGCCGCGCATGGACATGCACAGGTGCTCGGCCTGGACGACGACGAGAACGCCTTGCGCGTCGAGGTGCCGGACGAGCGCGTCGGCGACCTGGCTCGTGAGCCGTTCCTGGACCTGCGGTCGGCGGGCGTACAGCTCGACGAGCCGGGCGATCTTGCTCAGGCCGGTCACCCGACCGTTCGGCGCGGGGATGTACCCGACGTGGGCGACGCCGTGGAAGGGCACGAGGTGGTGCTCGCACACGCTGTACAGCTCGATGTCCCGGACCACGATGAGCTCGTCGTGCTCGATCTCGAAGGTCGTGGAGAGAACCTCCGCCGGGTCGGCGCGCAGCCCCGCGAAGATCTCCGCGTAGGAGCGGGCGACCCGGGCCGGGGTGTCCCGCAGACCGTCACGGTCGGGGTCCTCGCCGACGGCCAGGAGGATCTCCCGGACGGCCGCCTCGATGCGCGGCAGGTCGACCTCCCGCGCCGTGTCGACCTGCTGGGCCGTGTCGACCTCGTGCGCCGCGTCCGCTCCCGGGTCAGCGGGGCCCATCCGGGTCCACCTGGCCGTCGGGCGGGATCGGCGCGACCCGGTCGGGCTCGCCGCCGAGGTCCTCCGCGTACGGGCTGGCCCCGCCACGGGCGGCGTCGTCGATGGCCTGCCGCGTCCCCGGGTCGCCCGGGGTGAGCGTCGCGCCCGCCGGCGCGTTCGCCCCCGGCGGGGGGAGGGGGGTGCCACCGAGCGGCCCGGTCGGAACGGTGCCGCCACCGGCGAGCGCCGCCTCCTCGGCCGGGGTGAGCACCGGGGGCTTGTCGGACAGCAGGCGCCGCTCGCTCGAGAGCCACGTCTCGCGCAGGGGGCGCTTGCGGACGTCGCGGAAGATCTCGGCGATCTCCTTCTGGTTGAGCGTCTCGTGCTCGAGCAGCTCGAGGACGAGACGGTCGAGGACGTCCCGGTTGTCGTTGAGGGCGTGCCACGCCTCGTCGTGCGCGGCCTCGATGAGGGAGCGCACCTCCTCGTCGACGATGCGCGCGACGTGCTCGGAGTAGTCGCGCTGGTGGCCCATGTCGCGGCCGAGGAAGACCTCGCCCTGGGACTGACCGAGCTTGATGGCACCGACCCGCTCGGACATGCCGAACTCGGTGACCATCTTGCGGGCCATCGCGGTGGCCTTCTCGATGTCGTTCGCCGCGCCCGTCGTCGGGTCGTGGAAGATGATCTCCTCCGCGACGCGCCCGCCGAGGGCGTACGCGAGCTGGTCGAGGATCTCGTTGCGCGTCGTCGAGTACTTGTCGTCCGTCGGCAGGACCATCGTGTAGCCCAGCGCCCGGCCGCGCGGAAGGATCGTCACCTTGCTCACCGGGTCGGTGTGGTTCATCGCCGCGGCGACGAGCGCGTGACCGCCCTCGTGGTAGGCGGTGATCTTCCGCTCCTTGGCGGACATGATCCGCGTCCGCTTCTGCGGACCGGCCATGACGCGGTCGATCGCCTCGTCGAGGATCGAGTCGTCGATGACCTGCTTGCCCAGCCGCGCCGTGAGGAGCGCGGCCTCGTTGAGGACGTTCGCCAGGTCCGCGCCGGACATGCCGGGCGTGCGGCGGGCGACGGCCATGAGGTCGACGTCCGGGGCCATCGGCTTGCTGCGGGCGTGCACCTCGAGGATCCGGGCGCGGCCGAGCATGTCGGGGGCCTCGACCGCGATCTGCCGGTCGAAGCGGCCCGGGCGCAGGAGTGCCGGGTCGAGGATGTCGGGGCGGTTCGTCGCCGCGATGAGGATGACGTCGGTCTTGACGTCGAAGCCGTCCATCTCGACGAGGAGCTGGTTGAGGGTCTGCTCGCGCTCGTCGTGCCCGCCACCCAGGCCGGCGCCGCGGTGCCGGCCGACGGCGTCGATCTCGTCGACGAAGACGATGGCCGGCGCGTTCGCCTTGGCCTGCTCGAAGAGGTCCCGGACGCGCGAGGCGCCGACACCGACGAACATCTCGACGAAGTCCGAGCCGGAGATCGAGTAGAAGGGCACGCCCGCCTCGCCGGCGACCGCGCGCGCGAGGAGCGTCTTGCCGGTGCCGGGCGGGCCGTAGAGCAGGACGCCCTTGGGGATCTTCGCGCCGACGGCGTGGAACTTGCTCGAGTCGGCGAGGAACTCCTTGATCTCGTGCAGCTCCTCGACCGCCTCGTCCGCACCGGCGACGTCGGCGAAGGTCACCTTCGGCATGTCCTTGCTCGCGAGCTTGGCCTTCGACTTGCCGAACTGCATGACCCGGTTGCCGCCGCCCTGGGCCTGCGACATCAGGAAGAAGAAGAGGCCGACGAACAGCAGGAGCGGCAGAAGGTTGAGCAGGAGCGTCCCGACGATGCTCGGGTGCTCGATCCGGTCGTTGCGCACGCCGTCGACGTGCTGGTCGACGAGCCGCACCAGCTGCGGAGCGCGCGCGTCGACGTACTCGGTGCGCACCTTCTGCGCATCCTTGACGTTCTCGCCGTCGGAGTAGGTCTCGCCGTCCTTGAGGTCGAGCTGGAGGACGTTGTCGCTCGTGAACTCGGCCTTGTCGACCTTGTCCTCGCGGATGAGCGTCTCCGCCGCCGAGGTGTCGACCCGCTGGTAGCCGCCGGAGCCGTCGTAGAAGAAGAAGAGACCCGCGGTGATCGCGATGAGCGCGAACCAGAACAGCGGCGTGCGGAAGACCTTGGCGGGTTTCATGTGGTTCCCGGGCGGACCCCGGTACCTCCTGCTCGTGGACGGCCGGCCGACGGGTGGCCCGGGCCGAGTGTGCTGGGGGAAGACGCTACTACGAGGCCCGGACAGCGGGCCCGATGACGGTCAACGCCCGGCCCCGTCCCCGTGTTCCGGGGGCTCAGGAGTAGACGTGGGGGGCGAGGGTCGCGACCTCGCGCAGGTTGCGGTACCGCTCGTCGAAGTCGAGCCCGTAGCCGACGACGAACTCGTTCGGGATGTCGAAGCCGACCCATCGGACGGGGATCTCGACCTTGGCCGCGTCGGGCTTGCGCAGCAGCGTGAGGATCTCGACCGTCGCGGGGCTGCGGGACTCGAGGTTGGCCTTGATCCAGCTGAGCGTGAGGCCGGAGTCGATGATGTCCTCGACGATGAGGACGTGGCGGCCGGTGATGTCGGCGTCGAGGTCCTTGAGGATGCGGACGACGCCCGAGGACTTCGTCCCCGAGCCGTAGGAGCTGACGGCCATCCAGTCCATCGGCGCCGAGCCGGGCAGGGCGCGCATGAAGTCGGCCATGACGATGACCGCGCCCTTGAGGACGCCGACGAGGAGGACGTCCTTGCCCTCGTAGTGGGCCCACACCTCCTGGGCCAGCTCGGCCAGGCGCTCCTGGATCTGCTGCTCGGTGAGGAGCACGCGCTCGAGGTCGTCGGAGATCGTGCGGGCGTCCACGTCGGGCTCCTGCCGGTCGGGTCGGGGTCGACCCTTATTAGACCGCGCCGGGCGGGGCCGGTGGTGCCCCCGGTCCGGCGAGGGCGTGGAGACGACCGTCGACGCGGGCGACCCGGACCCCGCCGGGCAGGTCGGCGGGCCCCTGTCCGCGCCAGCCGACCAGAAGGGCGTCGACGCGGTCGACGTGCACGACGGCGAGCGATCCCGGCGGGCACCCCGCCTCGAGGAGCAGCACCCGCAGGACGCGGCGGCGCAGCGCGGGCTCGAGCGGGGCGAGGGTGCCGGCGTCGACACCCCCGTCGTCGAGGGCGCCCGGCAGCGCGGCGCGGGTGGCCGCGGTGAGGGCGTCGAGCAGGTCGGCATCGGCGCGCAGGAGGTCGGCGGTGCGGACGAGCCCGTCGGCCAGGCCGGGGCCCAGAACGCCCTCGAGCTCGGCGAGCGCGGCCCGGGCCCGGACCCGTGCGTGGCGCCGGTCGGTGTTGTGCGGGTCGTGCCACGGGTCGAGGCCCCAGGCGTCGCAGGCGGCGAGGGTCGTCGCGCGCGGGAGCGTGAGGAAGGGACGGACGAGCCTGACCTCGCCGCGTGCGGTGCGAACGGTCCGGGCGGCGGGCATCCCCGACAGGGACCGGGCGCCGGAGCCGCGGGCGAGCCCCAGCAGCACCTGCTCGGCCTGGTCGTCCCTCGTGTGCCCGAGGAGCACGGTGACGGGCTCGCCGTCACCCAGCTCGTCGGCGACCGCTTCGATCGCGGCGTAGCGGGCGCGACGGGCCGCGGTCTCCAGGGACTCCCCCGGCCGTGGGGTCGCATCGGCCGCGACGACGGTGACCGGGGCCAGCCCGAGCGTCCGGCAGGCGGCCGCCGCCCGTTGCGCGACGGCGGCCGAGTCCTCCTGCAGGCCGTGGTCGACGACGACCGCTCCGGCGCGCAGGTCGGTTGCCGAGGACGCCTCGGCCGCCAGCGCCGCGGCGAGAGCGAGCGAGTCCGGTCCCCCGCTCACCGCCGCGAGGACCACCCCGACCGGCGGCAGGACGCCCCGCACCGCCCGCCGGCAGTCGGCCTGCGAGGGATGCCCGGCTGCCATGGCCCCCATCCTCCCGCGGCCCGTGGGGGTGCGGCGACTAGCCTCGCCGCGTGGACGACACCGGGCACCGCGACGCCGACCGGCTGGCCGACCTCGCGCACCGCAGCGCCGCGATCAGGGGCGGGGTCGTCGGCAACCTCGTCGACATGGTCCACATCTTCCTGCCGCTCGTCGCCCTCGCCCCGGCGACGAAGACCCTGGCCGGACCTCAGGCGGGCGCCTCGAGCGCGGCGCTCGTCGTCGCCACCCTCCTCGCCCGGCCCATCGGCGCCGTCATCTTCGGCACGATCGCCGACCGCGTCGGCCGCACCCGGGTGACGCGGTTCGCCATCGCCGGGACCGCGTTGTGCGCGCTCGGCGTCGCCCTCGCCCCGACGTACGAGGCGGTCGGGGCGTTCGCGTGGTGGTGGGTCGTCGCGCTCCGCTTCCTCGCCGGGGTGTTCCTGGCGGGCGAGTACACCTCGGCGATCCCCCTCGCGATGGAGTGGTCGGCACCGCGCCACCGCGGCCTGGTGTCCGGGCTCATCATGGCGATGGCCCCGTGGGCGCAGGCGCTCATCGCCCTGTCGACCCTCGGGGGGCTCGCGCTGCTCGGCCCGGGCGCGTACGCGAGCTGGGGCTGGCGCGTTCTTTTTGCCGCTGGCGCGCTCGCCTCCGGCGGGATGTGGCTCTGGTACCGCCGGTTCGTCGCCGACGCCCCGGCGTTCGTCCGGCAGGTGCCGGACGAACGCCGGCCGACCCCACGCGACCTGCTCCTCGGTCGGTGGGCCCGGCGCTTCTGGCCGATGCTCGGGCTCATGTCCGGCCTGTGGCTCATGACGAACGTCGTCGTCATCGCGCTGACCGGTCGGCTCGTCGCCCGCGACGGCGTAAGTCCCGAGTCCGTGTCGGCGGTCATGGCGGTGGCGTCGATCGGGCAGGCGATCGGGATGTCCTTCACCGGGCACCTGTCGACGCTGCTCGGCCGCCGGCGCTACCTCGTCCTCGCCGGGATCGTCGCGTCGGTGCTCGGACCGGTGCTGTGGGCCTGGACGCTCGGCCGCTCCTCGCTCGTCCTCGTCGCGCTCGGGGCGGCGGCGCTCCAGGTCGTCACCGTCACCGCGTACGGCCCGATGGGGGCCTACCTGTCCGAGGGCCTGCCGACGGCGATCCGGGCCACGGGTTACGGCGCGGCGTACAGCTGGTCGATCGTCGTCCCCGCGCTGCTGCCGATGTGGGGGCCGCCGCTGCAGGAGGCCGTCGGGGACACCGTCTCCGTGCCGGTCGTCCTCCTCGGCCTCGCCGGGCTGCTCGTCGCGGCGTGCGCGGCGCTCGGGCCCGCGCTCACCCGCCGGGATCTCGACAGCGACATCGAGTCGATCGCCCGCGACGGCGTCCGCGGTGGGCGCGAGGTCGGTGCCCGTGCCTGACGTCGCCCCGGAGCTCGTCACGGCTGCGACCGCGATCGTCGCGGCGGTCCGCGGACGCCGGCCGCTGGTCCACCGGATCGGTCCGGGCGTGACCGCGCCGATCGTCGCCAACGGCCTGCTCGCCGCCGGCGCCCGACCACTGGTGACCGACACCGCCGACGAGGCGCCCGCCCTCGTGCGCGCCGCCGACGCCCTCGTCGTCGGGACCGGGTCGCTCTCCGGGGACGCGCGCGCCGGGATCCCGCCGACGGTCGCCGCTGCCCGGGACGCCGGAGTCCCCTGGGTGCTCGACCCCGCGGCGATCGGGGTCGCACCGGTGCGCACGCGCCTGGCCCACGATCTCCTGCGGCAGGGGCCGGCCGTCGTGCGCGGGAACGCCTCGGAGCTGCTCGTCCTCGGGTCGGGCGGCAGCGGCGGCCGGGGGGCCGACGCGGTCCACGACCCGGAGGACGCGCTCGAGGCCGCCCGCGAGGTGGCCCGCCGCTCCGGTGCCGTCGTCGCGGTGTCGGGCGCCGTCGACGTCGTCACCGACGGTGACCGGGTCGTCCGGGTCGAGCACGGGTCGCCGCTGCTCGCGCGCGTCACCGGCACCGGGTGCCTGCTCGCCGCCCTCGTCGGGGCCTGTCTGGCCGTCGCTCCGGAGGATCCCGTCGCGGCCACCCTCGCCGCGACGTGGTGGCTCACCCTCGCGGCCGAGGACGCGGACCCGCTCGGGAGCCGCACGCCGGTCGGGCCGGGTACCTTCTCCGTGAGGCTCCTCGACGCGCTCGACCGCTTCGAGCCGACCTCGCTCGCCGAGCTGACGGAGGGGAACCGTGAGCGCTGACCTCGACCTGAGGGTCTATCTCGTGACGTCGGGAATCGACGACCGGACGGTCGAGGTCGCCGCGCGCGCCGCCGCCGCCGGGGTCGGCATCGTCCAGGTCCGGGCGAAGGACCTGCGGGGGGACGCCCTGTTCGCCTTCGTCGCCCGGGTCGCCGAGGCCGTAGCGACCGCCGCACCGGGCACCACGCTGCTCGTCGATGACGACGTGGAGGTCGCGCGCCGCGCCCGGGCCGAAGGGCTCCCGGTCCACGGCGTCCACCTCGGCCAGGACGACCTGCCCGTCGTGCTCGCGCGCGAGGCCCTGGGGCCCGACGCGATCATCGGGCTGACGACGGGGACCCTCGACCTCGTGCGCGACAGCGTCGCGCACGGGCTGTCGCCCGACTACATCGGAGCCGGGCCGTTCCGCACGACGCCGACGAAGGACAGCGGCCGCCCGCCGCTCGGGGTCGAGGGCTACCCGCCGCTCGTGGCCGCGACCCCCGCCCCCGTCGTCGCCATCGGGGACATCACGCCGGCCGACGTGCCCGCCCTGTCCCGGACCGGGATCGCCGGGGTGGCGATGGTGCGGGCGATCATGACCGCCGAGGACCCGGCGGCCGTCGTGCGCGAGGCGCTCGCGGCCTGGGAGGGTGTCAGGGCCTGAGGCGCCGGTCGCTCAGCCGTGGACGCGGGCGACCCACCGCTGCGGGTCGGTGATCTCCGCGGGCCGCGGCAGCGTGTCCGGCGAGGTCCACACGGCGTTGAAGCCGTCGATCCCGACCGTGTCCTGGACGGCCCGCACGAAGGCGGCGCCGTCGCGGTACTGGCGCATCTTCGCCTCGAGCCCCATGAGGCGCCGCAGGAAGCGGTCGAGCGTCCCCGCACCCTTTCGGCGCTCGTCGAAGCGGGCGCGGATCGTCGCGACGCTGGGGATGTGCGCCGGTCCGACCTCGTCCATGACGACGTCCGCGTGCCCCTCGAGCAGGGACATCACCGCGGTGATCTCCGCCATCCGCCGCTTCTGCTCGGGCGTGGCGAAGACGTCGGCCAGGCCCTGACCGTCGCCGCCGAGCGCGCCGGGCACGTTGCGCGCCAGGGCCGCGAGCCGGTCCTTGAGAGCGGTGGGGTCGGGGACCATGTCGACGGCGAGCGCCTGGGTCCGCTCGATGAGGTGGTCGCGCAGCCACGGGACCGCGGTGAACTGCACGCGGTGGGTCTCCTCGTGCATGCACACCCACGCGCGGAAGTCGGTCGGGTCGACCTCGAGCTCGCGCTCGGCCTGGACGAGGTTGGGCGCGACGAGGAGGAGCTTCGGGGTGCCGCCGGGCGCGAGGTCGTACTGCCCCAGGACCCGTGAGGAGAGGAAGGCGAAGAGGGCACCGGCCTCGGCGCCGGTGACCTTCCCGCCGATCATCTGGGCGAGGGCCGGCGGCGGGGCGGGCGATGCCGCCGACAGCTTGCGCGCGATCGGCTCGAACATCGTCGCCATCGAGTCGGCGTTGACCGACACCCACGTCGGACGATCGACGACGAGCGGCGCGGGCGCCGTGCCGGGGGCGTGCAGGCGGGAGGTCTCGGCGACGGGGTCGACGGCGCGGCGCGCGGACCGCCGGATGTCCTCGACGACCTGCCGGGCCTCCTGCTCGGTCACGTCCGGCCCGGGGTTGACGAGCCGGGCGGCCGTCGTCTTCGCGAACTCCCAGTCCACGTACGTCGTCGGTCGTCGTGCCACGTCTTCTCCTTGGTCGTCGGGAGGTCAGCGGCACCCGCACGCGGTGAGGGCGGTGACCACCTCGTCCAACGCCGCCCGGGCCTCGAGCGTTCCCTGCCTGGCCGGCACTCGGCTGGCGACGACGACGAAGTCGAGGGGGCGCCCGTCCCTGGTCGTCGTCGTCCCGGCGAGCGCGGAGGTCCCCGTGAGGGTGCCGGTCTTCGCGCGGGCGATGCCGGCTGCCGGACGGGTTCCCGGGGTGGCGAACCGGTCGTAGAGGGTGCCGTCCAGCCCGGCGACGGGCAGCTGGGCGACGACGTCCCGCAGCTCGGGCAGGACGGGGTCGGCACCGGTCGCGGTGGCGGCGACGAGGACGTCGCCGACGAGCCGGACGGGGACCTTCTGGTTCGGGCCGAGGCCGGAGGCGTCGGTGATGCTCAGCCCCGTGAGGTCGAAGCCCCGGGCAGCCAGCTGGGTGCGGATGAACTGGGGGTTCGTCCGCGGGGAACCGGAGCCGGCGTCGCGCTTCGCGGCCCGGCGGACGAGGCCCTCGGTGAGCGCGTTGTCCGAGTGCTCCATGGCGTACGCCAGGACCTGGCCGACCGGCGCGGAGTCGACGGAGGCCAGCGGGGTCGCGCCGCGGGGGGCGGCCGTGGTCCCCGCCGTCGGGGTCACCCGCACGCCGTGGGCGGCCAGGCGGCGGGTGAAGGCGCGCAGCGCGGTGCCCTCGGGGTCGAGCGCGGGGGCGCCCGGCCGCGCGCGCGCGGTCGCGACACCGATCGCCGCGACGGGGTCGGTGTAGCCCGCGGCGACGTCGGCCTGCTTCCACCCACGGGCGATCCGCGGCCCGGGCAGGGCGGAGGTGTCGAGGCGGACGCGACGCGGACGCGCGCCTTCCGTCCTCAGCGCGGCGGCCGTGCGGGCCGCGAGGTCGTCGAGCCCGGCCCGACCGGCGACCGTCGTCGGGTCGCCGGAGCCGGTGCTCAGGAGGACGTCTCCCCCACCGACGAGGACGACGGTGCGGGTGGCGGGGTCCCAGACGGTGCTCGTCGTCAGGGGTGCCGAGAGGTCGTCGCCGCTCGCGACGGCCGCGGCGGACAGGAGCTTCTGCGCGGACGCGACGACCCTGGGCGCGGTCGCGGCCTGCTCGAAGAGGGTCTCGCCGGTGACCCCGTCGCGGACGACGACCCCGACGCTCGGCCCCAGGCCCGGCGCCCGCAGCGGGGCACGCAGGTCGCGGGCGAGGCCGGCGCGGGTCGGGACCGGGGCGGTCGCCGGGTCGGTCGCCAGGACGGGGGTCGGTCGGGCCGCGGCGGGAACGGCCTGTGCGGCGTCCGCGGGGACTGGCTCGTCACGCGTGAGGATGCCCGGGGCGTGGTCGGTGACATCGGCCCAGCCGTACCCGCCCAGCGCCAGGGCGACCACGACGAGGGTGAGCAGCAGGGCCCGGATCCGGCGCACGCGCACCCTCTCGCTCGAGGTCGGGAATGATGGGGGCAGACTGCAAGGAAGGTTAGGTCATCGGCGCCCCGCTCTTCGAACGGAGCGCTGCCCGCACCGGCGCCCCACCCGGGCGCCCGACGAGGAGGAAACGACGTGGAGTTCGACGTCACCATCGAGATCCCCAAGGGTCACCGCAACAAGTACGAGGTCGACCACGAGTCGGGCCGCATCCGCCTGGACCGTCTCCTCTTCACCGCGATGAGCTACCCGAGCGACTACGGCTACATCGAGGACAGCCTCGGCGAGGACGGCGACCCGCTCGACGCGCTCGTGCTCCTCGACGAGCCGACGTTCCCCGGTTGCATCGTGCGCGCCCGGCCCATCGGCATGTTCCGCATGCGGGACGAGGCCGGTGGCGACGACAAGATCCTCTGCGTCCCGGCGGGCGACCCGCGCCGCGACCACATCACCGATCTCGAGGACATCAGCGAGTTCGACCGCCTCGAGATCCAGCACTTCTTCGAGACGTACAAGGACCTCGAGCCCGGCAAGTCCGTCGAGGGCGCCCACTGGGCCGGCCGCGAGGACGCCGAGAAGTGCATCGAGGAGGCCCTCAAGCGGGCCAAGGACGCGGGCATGACGACGGCGCGCTGGTACATGCCGAACGGCCACGCCTCCCAGGCCGAGGACGTCGCCCACACCCAGGAGGAGACCTCGGCCGCCGCGCAGAAGGCGCGCGAGGAGCTCGCGACGAAGGACAAGCCGCTCAGCGACGACTGAGCGTCAAGAACGCGTCAAGGTCCGTAAAGAACGGCTGCGGACCGAGGCCGGCAGCGTCGGGGTGCTGTCGGATGTGCCGGTGATCGAAAATCTCATCGCCGGGATCGTCGCTGCCGGCCTCGTCATCTACCTCGTCGTCGCCCTGATCCACCCGGACCGGTGGTGACCGTGGCGCCCACCCTGACGGCCGTCCTCGGGATCGGCCTTCTCGTCCTCGCGCTCGCCCTCATCCACGTCCCGCTCGGCACGTGGATGCACCGCGTCTACACCGACGAGCGGCACTGGGCCCCCGAGCGGCTGGCCTACCGCGTCATGGGGGTCTCCCCCGACTCGCCGCAGACTTGGCGCAGCTACGCCGCGTCGGTGCTCGCGTTCTCGCTCGTCAGCATCCTGGGCCTGTGGGCCCTCATCACCGTCCAGGGCTGGCTCCCGCTCTCCCTCGACCGGGAGATGACGTGGTGGACCGCCCTGAACACCGCGGTCTCGTTCACGACGAACACCAACTGGCAGTCCTACGCCGGCGAGGCCGGCGCGGGCCACGTCGTCCAGGCCCTCGGCCTCGCGGTGCAGAACTTCGTCTCCGCGGCCGTCGGGATGGCCGTCGCCGTCGCGCTCGTGCGCGGCATCGCGGCGCAGGGCACCGACCGGATCGGCAACTTCTGGGTCGACCTCGTGCGCGGCAGCCTCCGCATCCTCCTGCCCATCGCCGTCGTCGCCGCGATCGTCTTCCTGCTGTCCGGCGTGCCGCAGAACCTCGGCGCGCCGCAGCCGGTGACCACCGTCGCCGGCGGCGAGCAGGTCGTCCAGGGCGGCCCCGTCGCCAGCCAGGAGGTCATCAAGCTCCTCGGCACGAACGGCGGCGGGTTCTTCAACGCCAACTCGGCGCACCCGTTCGAGAACCCCAACGGCTGGACGAACGTCCTGTCGATCCTGCTCGTCCTGTGCATCCCGTTCTCCCTGCCGTACACCTACGGCCTGCTCGTCGGCGACCGGCGCCAGGGCCGGGCGATCCTCGGCGCGATGGCCACCCTGTGGCTCGCGGCGAGCGCGCTCGCGGTGTGGGCCGAGCTGTCCGCCGCCAGCGGCCCCGGAGGGTCGATGGAGGGCAAGGAGCAGCGCTTCGGCCCGGTCTGGTCCGCCCTGTTCGGGGTCGCGACGACCGGGACCTCGACCGGCGCGGTGAACTCGATGCACGAGTCCTACTCGCCGCTCGGCGGCGGGGTCCTCCTCGGCGACATGATGCTCGGCGAGGTCTCCCCCGGCGGCGTCGGATCGGGCCTCTACGGGATGCTCGTCATGGCGGTGCTCACGGTCTTCATCACCGGCCTCATGGTCGGGCGCACCCCCGAGCTGCTCGGGAAGACGATCGGCCGCCGCGAGATCACGTGCGCGGCGCTGACGACGCTCGTCATGCCCGCGACCGTGCTCCTGCTCACCGGCGCCTCCCTGTCCCTGCCGGTGGCGCGCGACGCGCTGCTCGGCTCCGGACCGCGCGGGTTCACGGAGATGCTCTACGCGTACACCTCCGCGGCCAACAACAACGGCTCGGCGTACGCGGGGCTCTCGGCCGACCAGCCGTGGCTCGGCCTGACCCTGGCCCTGGCGATGGCGCTCGGACGGTTCCTGCCGATCGTCCTCGTCCTCGCCCTCGCCGGCAGCCTCGCGGCCCAGCGCCGCCGTCCGGTGACCGACGGGACCATGCCGACCCACACCGCGCTGTTCGCGGGCGTGCTCACGGGCATCGTCCTCGTCGTCGCCGGCCTCACCTTCTTCCCCGCCCTCGCCCTGGGCCCGATCGCAGAGGCGCTCCGATGACCTCCTCCACCGTGTCCGACACCACCCTCCCCGCCCAGCCGCGGCGGTCGCTGGCCGCCACCGCGCTCGAGGCGCTGCCCGACGCGTTCCGCAAGCTCGACCCGCGGCACGTCGTCCGCTCCCCCGTCCTGTTCGTCGTCTGGATCGGCTCCGTGATGACGACGGTCCTGGCGATCCTCCACCCGAGCGTCTTCGCATGGTCGGTGGCCCTGTGGCTCTGGGCGACGAACGTCTTCGCCAACCTCGCGGAGTCCGTCGCCGAGGGACGCGGCAAGGCGCAGGCGGCCACCCTGCGGGCCACCCGCACCGAGACCACGGCCCGGCGCCTGACGTCGACCGAGGTGCCGCCGCTGTCCGCGCTCGAGGCCGGCGCGCAGCTGCCGCCCGGCACGATCGAGGAGGTCTCGGGCCAGGACCTGCGCCTGGGGGACCTCGTCGTCGTCCAGGCCGGTCAGGTCATCCCCGGCGACGGTGACGTCGTCCAGGGTGTGGCCACGGTCGACGAGTCGGCGATCACCGGCGAGTCCGCGCCGGTCGTGCGGGAGTCCGGCGGCGACCGCAGCGCCGTCACCGGCGGGACCACGGTCCTGTCCGACACGATCGTCGTGCGGATCACCAGCCGCCCCGGCGAGACGTTCATCGACCGGATGATCTCGCTCGTCGAGGGCGCCGCCCGGCAGAAGACCCCGAACGAGATCGCGCTGACGATCCTGCTGACGACGCTGACGATCATCTTCCTGCTCGCCGTCGCGGCGATCCAGCCGATGGCGGCCTTCGCCGGCGAGCCCCTGTCCGTCGTCGTCCTCGTCGCGCTCCTCGTGTGCCTCATCCCCACGACGATCGGCGCCCTGCTGTCGGCCATCGGCATCGCCGGCATGGACCGGCTCGTCCAGCGCAACGTCCTGGCGATGTCCGGCCGCGCCGTCGAGGCCGCGGGCGACGTGTCGACCCTCCTGCTGGACAAGACCGGCACGATCACCTTCGGCAACCGGCGCGCGACGGACGTCGTCCCCGTCGCCGGCGCGCAGCGGGCCGAGGTCCTGCGCGTCGCGCACCTCGCCTCGCTCGCCGACGAGACCCCCGAGGGCCGCTCGATCGTCGAGCACGCCCTCGAGCAGGGGCACTCCCCCGAGCACGCCGACGCCGCGGCCCTCGCCGCGACCGGGGCGGCCGTGGTCCCGTTCACCGCCCAGACGCGGATGTCCGGGGTGGACCTGCCGGACGGCAGCAGCCTGCGCAAGGGCGCCGGCAGCTCGGTCGCCGCCTGGGTCACCGAGACGGGCGGTACGTGGCCGACCGACGCGGACCCGGCGATCGAGTCCATCTCCGCCTCGGGCGGCACCCCGCTCGTCGTCGCCGAGCAGACCGCTGCCGGGCAGCGCCGGGTCGTCGGTGTCGTCCACCTCAAGGACGTCGTCAAGCCCGGCATGCGGGAGCGGTTCGACCAGCTGCGCTCGATGGGCATCCGCACGGTGATGATCACCGGTGACAACCGGGTCACCGCGGGTGCGATCGCGGCCGAGGCCGGCGTCGACGACTTCCTCGCCGAGGCGACGCCGGAGGACAAGATGGCCCTCATCCGCAAGGAGCAGGAGGGTGGCCGTCTCGTCGCGATGACCGGCGACGGCACGAACGACGCCCCCGCGCTCGCCCAGGCGGACGTCGGTGTCGCGATGAACACGGGCACGTCGGCGGCGAAGGAGGCCGGCAACATGGTCGACCTCGACTCCGACCCGACGAAGCTCATCGACGTCGTCGCCATCGGCAAGCAACTGCTCATCACCCGCGGAGCGCTGACGACGTTCTCGATCGCCAACGACGTCGCGAAGTACTTCGCGATCATCCCCGCGATGTTCGTCGTCATCTTCCCGGGCCTCAGCAAGCTCAACATCATGCACCTGCACAGCCCCGAGTCGGCGATGCTGTCGGCGGTCATCTTCAACGCCCTCGTCATCGTCGCGCTCATCCCGCTCTCGCTCAAGGGCGTGGCGTACCGATCGCTCGGTGCCGCCGCGATGCTGCGCCGCAACCTGCTCGTCTACGGCGTCGGCGGCGTCATCGCGCCCTTCGTCGGCATCAAGCTCATCGACCTCGTCCTGTCCGTCATCCCGGGAGTGAAGTGACATGTTCGTTCTTCGTCAGGGTTGGGCCGCGCTTCGTGCGCTCCTCGTCCTCACCGTCGTCCTCGGCATCGCCTACCCGTTGCTCGTCACGGGCGTGGCGCGGGCGATGCCGGCCCGGGCGGACGGCTCGATCGTCCGCGCCGAGGGTCGCGAGGTGGGTTCCAGTCTCATCGGCCAACCCACGAGCGACGCGAAGTGGTTCGCGGCGCGCCCGTCCGCCGTCGACGCCCCCGGCGCCGAGAGCGGCGGCTCGAACCTCGGCCAGAACGCCGACGAGCAGAAGAAGGCGATCACCGAGCGTCGTGCGGCGCTGACGAAGGCCAACCCGAACGCGACGGGCCCGATCCCGGACGACGCCCTCACCGCGAGCGGCAGCGGCGTCGACCCGGACATCAGCGTCGTCTACGCCCGCTGGCAGGCACCACGGATCGCCGAGGCCCGCGGGATGAGCGTCGCCGACGTCGAGAAGATCATCGACGCCCACATCGAGAAGCCGGCCCTGGGCTACCTCGGCGCCGAACGGGTCAACGTGCTCGACCTCAACATCGCACTCGCGCAACGCGCTGCTCGCTGAGCGGGCGGAAACCGCGACGGCAGAAGAAGATGGACGCATGACACGAGGCACGTTGCGCATCTACCTCGGTGCGGCCCCCGGCGTCGGCAAGACCATGGCGATGCTCGCCGAGGGCCGACGCCGGGCCGAGCGGGGGACGGACGTCGTCGTCGGTTTCTGCGAGACCCACGGGCGCACCGCGACGGCCGTCGCGCTCGAGGGCCTCGAGGTCATGCCGCGACTGCGGCGCGAGTACCGGGGCGCGACGCTCGAGGAGATGGACCTCGACGCCGTGCTCCGGCGCGCGCCGCAGGTCGCGCTCGTCGACGAACTCGCGCACACCAACGTGCCGGGCGGCCGCCACGAGAAGCGGTGGCAGGACGTCGAGGACCTGCTCGCGGCGGGCATCGACGTCGTCTCCACCGTCAACATCCAGCACCTCGAATCGCTCAACGACGCGGCGTTCGCCATCACCGGCGTGCTGCAGCGCGAGACGGTGCCGGATGTCGTCGTCCGGCGCGCCGAGCAGGTCGAACTCATCGACATGGCGCCCGAGGCACTGCGTCGGCGGATGGCGCACGGCAACGTCTACAAGCCGGAGAAGGTCGACGCGGCGCTCGCCAACTACTTCCGCCAGGGCAACCTGACGGCCCTGCGCGAGCTCGCGCTGCTGTGGCTCGCCGACCGCGTCGAGGAGAGCCTGACGGCCTACCGCAGCGACCATGACATCGTCGGTACGTGGCCGACACGTCACCGTGTCGTCGTCGCCCTCTCCGGTGGGCGCGAGGGCGCGACGCTGCTGCGCCGCGCCGCCCGCATTGCCGCGCGCGGCAGCGGCGGCGATATGCACGCCGTCTTCGTCGTGCGCGACGACGGCCTGCGCACCGCCGAGGCCGACGTCGTCAGCGGCCTGCGACGCCTCACCGAAGAGCTCGGCGGGACGTTCCACACCGTCAGCGGGCCCGACGCGGCCGAGGCCGTCCTGCACTACGCGCGCGGCGTCAACGCCGACCAGATCGTCGTCGGCCTCAGCCGGCGCTCGCGGGCCCAGGCGATGCTGCGTCCCGGCACGGGCGAGCGCATCATCGCGGGTTCGGGCGAGGACATCGACGTCCACGTCGTCACCCACGAGCTCGCGCACGTGGGCTCGTCACCGACCGAACGCGAGGGGTTGTCGACGCGCCGGGTGCGGCTCGGCTTCCTCACCTCGGTGACCGCCCCGGCGCTGCTGAGCGCCCTGCTCGTGCCGCTGCGCTCCGGTGTCGGGCTGCCGCTCATCGTGCAGCTGTACCTGCTGCTCACCGTCGTCGTCGCGCTCATCGGCGGGATGGCGCCCGCGATCACGGCCGGTGCGCTGTCGTCCCTGCTCATCAACTGGTTCTTCACCCCGCCCATCGGCACGCTGACGATCTCCGACCCACAGAACGTCGTCGCGCTCGTGCTCTTCGTCGTCATCGGCGCCGCCGTCTCGCTCGTCGTCCACGCGAGCGCCCGCCGGGCCGCCGACGTCAGCGCCTCGCACCAGGAGGCGACGGCGCTCGCCGAACTCAGCCACACGATGCTGTCCTCCGCCGACCAGTTCGCGCTGCTGCTCACGCGCTCGCTCGAGATGTTCGACCAGGACGCGGCGGCCGTCGTGCGCACCCGCGGGCCGGGTCGCAGCGTCATCGCCTCGACGGACGGCTACAGCGACGTCGCCGCGCAGGCGCTGCCGCGGGAGAAGACGACGGTCGAGCGCATCGACGACGAGCACGACCTCGTCCTCGTGGGGCGCCCCGTCCCCGCCGAGCGGCAGCGGCTGCTGGGGGCGTACGCGATGCACGCGGCGGCCGTGCTGCACCGTCGAGCGCTGCTCGACCTCGCCGAGTCGGCCGACACCCTCGTGCGCGACAACAAGGCGCGCACCGCGCTGCTGTCCGCCGTCTCCCACGATTTGCGCACGCCCCTGGCCGGCATCAAGGCCGCCGTCGGCAGCCTGCGCAGCGACGAGGTGACGTTCTCGCCGGAGGACCAGGCGGAACTGCTCGAAGCCGTCGAGACGTCGGCCGATCGGCTCGATGCGCTCATCGGCAACCTGCTCGACGCCTCACGGCTGCAGACCGGCGCGCTCGTCGCGAACCCGCGCGAGATCGACCTCGCCGAGGTCGTCACACCCGCGGTGCGCGCCCTCGAGACACCCGATCGCGTCACCTGGCACCTCGACGACGCCGCGCGCCACGTCGTCGCCGACCCCGGCCTGCTCGACCGCGTCCTCGCGAACGTCCTCGAGAACGCCCTGCGTCACGGCGGCAGCGACGGCGTTGTCGTGACGACGAGTGCGCTCGGCCCGCGCGTCGAACTACGCGTCGCCGACCACGGCCCCGGCATCCCCGACGAGGCGCGCGAAGAGATATTCCGGCCCTTCCAGCGCTACGGCGACGCACCCGCGGGTGACGGCATCGGGCTCGGTCTCGCCGTCGCGCGCGGCCTGACGGAGGCGATGGGCGGCATGCTGGAGGCGGAGACCACTCCCGGTGGAGGTGTCACGATGGTCATCGTCCTGCCGGCCGTGGCGAACGCAGCGGGTGCGACGAGCGAGGCCGAGCCCGGCGCTGAATCGGAACCCGAGTCGGCGCCCGAGGCCCGGCCCCAGGACGCTGAGGCCGACCAGCCGGTCGATACCCGGTTCGCAGACGCAACCACGCGCGGTGAGTCATGAGTGAACGAGTGCTCGTCGTCGACGACGACCCGACGATCGCGCGCACGCTGCGCATCAACCTCAAGGCGCGCGGCTTGGACGTCGAGACCGTCGGGTGCGGCCTCGATGCCCTCAGCACGTGCGCAGACGCGATGCCCGACCTCGTCGTCCTCGACCTCGGCCTGCCCGACCTCGACGGCGTCGACGTGCTGCGCCAACTGCGTCAGAGCTCGAGCGTGCCTGTCATCGTGCTGTCGGCTCGTCAGGAAGCCGATGACAAGGTCGAGGCGCTCGACGAGGGTGCCGACGACTACGTGACGAAACCGTTCGGCATCGAGGAGCTCATGGCGCGCGTGCGGGCCGCGCTGCGGCGAGGCGGCGGCGCCGAACCGTCCGGCCCGGCGCCCGTCGTCACCGCGGACTTCTCGCTCGACTTCACGACGTACGAGGCGAGCGGGCCGACGGGGGCCGTCCACCTCACGCCGACGGAGTGGCGCCTGCTCGCCGAACTCGCGCGCCACCGCGGGCGCGTCGTGCCGCACGAACAACTGCTGCGCGCCGTGTGGGGGCCGCAGTACGGACGCGAGTCGAACTATCTGCGCGTCTACTGCGGGCAGTTGCGTCGCAAGCTCGAACCCGAACCGTCCCGCCCGCGCTGGATCGTCACCGAACCCGGCATCGGCTACGTGCTGCGCTGACGCGCCGCGCAGGGCTCGTCAGTGCGCCTTCGCCGTCAGCGTGATGAGTGTCGCCTCGGGACGGCAGGCGAAGCGCACGGGCGTGTACTTGTTGTGTCCGAGCCCGGCGGAGACGTGCAGCCACGCCGCGTCGTCGGGCGCGGCGGACGACGGCAGCGCGGTGCGGCGCCGTTCGCGCGCCGTAGCCTCCGAGCGCGAGACCGAGTCGTTGTGCACGCGGTGGGCGTCGAGGACGTCGAAGCGCTCGCCGATCTCGGCGGCGGAGTCGAGGGGCGAGCCGTCCGTTGCGAGCGCACCCGGCCCGATCGGCACGGCCTGCGTCGAGTCGACGCCGGACGCGCCGGGCCACCAGCGCGAGACGCCCTTGACGCGCGAGGTGTCGAGGTCGCAGTTCGTCACGAGCGCGCCGTGGAACGGCACGCACAGCTGCCCGCCGTGCGTGTGACCGGCGATGACGGCGTCCGCGCCGTCGGCCGTCATCGCGTCGAGCACGCGCGTGTACGGCGCGTGGACGACGCCGATCGTCGCGGCCACCTCACCTCGGCGCGACGCGGCCTCACCGGCGACCTGCGCGTAGTCGTCGTACTCGAGGTGCGGGTCGTCGACGCCGAGAAGCTCCAGCGCCACGCCGTCAGCCCCCACCCGCACCCGCTCGCGTCGATGCGTGAGGTCGAGCCAGCCGCCCGCGGTGAAACCGTCACGCAACTGGGCGATGTCGAACTCACCCGTCTGCATCGCCGCGCCCTTGGCATGCGAGTCGTCGAAGTAGCGCAGGGGGTTCTTGAGCTTGGGGTAGAAGTAGTCGTTCGAACCGAAGACGAACGCGCCGGGAAGCTCCATGAGCGGCCCCATCGCGCGCAGCGCAGCGGGGATGGCGTGCTCGTCGCTGAGGTTGTCGCCGGTGTTGATGACGAAGTCGGGTTCGAGCCGCGCGAGCTGACGCACCCACTGGATGCGTCGTTCCTGACGCGGCACGATGTGCAGGTCGCTGACGTGCAGCACCCGCAGCGGCGCCGTCCCGGGGGCGAGCACCGGCATCTCGACGCGGCGCAGCGCGTACCAGTTGCGCTCGATGAGCGAGGCCCAGGCCAGCGCCGCCGTACCGCCGGCGGCCGTGCCTGCAGCGGCCAGCGACAGCGCGCGGGGGAGGGGGCGGGCGGGGAAACTCATGCGGGGATTCTCGCACCGGGGTGGAAGAATGACCGCATGAACGCAACCGGTGCCACCACCTTGAAGGCCACTCTCCACACCGACCTGACCGACGCGATCCGCGAGCGCGATCAGGTGCGCAGCGCGACGTTGCGCATGGTCCTGACGGCCGTGTCGAACGCCGAGGTCGCAGGCAAGGAGCACCGTGAGCTGAGCGATGACGAGGTGCTCGCCGTCATCGTCAAGGAGGCGAAGAAGCGCCGCGAGGCGGCTGACGCCTACGTCGGCGCCGGGCGCACCGAGCTCGCCGAGAAGGAGAACGCGGAACTCGCCTGCCTCGAGGGGTACCTGCCGAAGCAGCTGAGCGACGACGAGATTGACGCGATCGTCGCCGAGGCCGTCAGCGCCACGGGCGCATCCGGCATGAAAGACATGGGCAAGGTGATGGGCGTCGTCAAGCCCAAGATCGGCGAGCAGGCAGAGGGTGGGCGCGTCGCGGCGGCCGTCAAGAAGGCGCTCGCGGGCTGATCACTTGCTGCGGGCTCAGGTGCCCGAATGGCGGTGAGGGCCGTGCCGACCCCAGCGGTCGGCACGGCCCTCAGCGTTCGTGCACGTCTCAGCTCTCGCGGCGGATGCCTGCGGCGGCCTCGTCGGCGCGCGCCATCTTGAACAGGGTCGCCCACGACTTGACGTCCGGACGGCGACGCAGCAGCGCGCGGCGCTCACGCTCCGTCATGCCGCCCCAGACGCCGTACTCGGTGCGGTTGTCGAGCGCGTCGGCGAGGCATTCGGCGACGACGGGGCAGCGCTGACAGATCGTCTTCGCCGACTGCTGCGCAGCCCCCTTGGCGAACAGGTCGTCAGGTGCCGCCGCGGCGCACTGGGCGCGGGCGGCCCAGTTGTCGTCCCAGACGGGCGTCTGCGTCTCTTCTTCGGCCATGATCGTCATCGGTGCCCTCCCCTTGTTGGTGCGGATGACGGTGTGGCGTGCGCCACATACAAAGGTTGCTATACGCACAGTAGGCGTGGTTACTGGTGAGTTTCCATGGGGATTGAGTACCAAAAACGTTAGTACACGCGGTCGGCGCGGGGCGCGCCGAACCGCGCCTCGAAGGCTTTGACAGGCTGCTCCGATACGCTGAGCGGCATGCGTGGAAAGTCTCCTGGCGCCGATGCGTCGGCGAAGAAGCAAGCCCGGAAGAAATCTGACGGTGGCCGTCAGCGTTCTGCGATGGGCTCGGTTCTCAGCCTCCTCGGCGCGTTCGTCGCCACCTCGATGGCGCTGGGCCTGCTCTTCGCGGGCCTGCTCATCCCCGCCACGGGCCTCGCGGGCGCGAGCGTCAAGGGTGGCGTCAAGGAGTTCGACGACATGTCGGGCACGCTCACCGAAAACGCGTTGAGCCAGCAGTCGAAGATCCTGGCGAAGGACGGCTCCGTCATCGCCGCCCCGTACGACGAGAACCGCATCGTGGTGCCGTCGTCGGCCATCCCCAAGGTGATGAAGGACGCTCAGGTCGCCATCGAGGACGAGCGCTTCTACGAGCACGGCGCCCTCGACCAGCGCGGCCTCGCACGCGCCGTGGCCTCGAACCTCGTGTCGTCGAGCACGCAGGGCGCCTCGACGCTGACGCAGCAGTACGTCAAGGTCGCGGCCCAGCGCGCCGCGATCGAGAGCGGCGACAAGGAAGAGGCGAAGAAGGCCGTCGCGCAGCACGGCACCGACGCCTACGTCCGCAAGATCAAGCAGCTCAAGATGGCGGTCGAGCTGGAGAAGACGCACACGAAGGATCAGATCCTCACGAGCTACCTCAACCTCGTCTTCTTCGGTGACGGCACGTACGGCATCGAAGCCGCCTCCCAGCATTACTTCGGCCACCCGGCGAAGGATCTGACGCTGCCCGAGGCCGCGACGCTCGCGGGCGT
>ERZ1023261.147-NODE-147-length-32109-cov-9.618332_pt1 | contig 32109 bp, 27 predicted proteins | sample MGYA00521234_ERZ1023261 | MGnify/ENA primary metagenome ERZ1023261 (study PRJEB32759, sample SAMN07749871) | skin metagenome | biome: transportation; feature: city; material: polyester macromolecule | host: Homo sapiens | place: Hong Kong:TC line | collected...
CTCGCGGACCAGGGCGCCGCCACCGACCCCCTGGAGCGGATGCGGCACGCGGCCGGCCTGCACCGATCCCTCGCCCTGCTCGGACGGAACGGGCGCCTGTCCACGTCGCTGGAGCGGTGCTTCGATGAGACGGCCCGGGCCCATCACGTCCTCGGCGGTCTCAACGCGCACATGGAGTCGGACGTCGAGCTCGATGAGCATGCGCGCATCGTGGACGCGGTGGAGTCCGGAGACGCGGAGGCCGCCCGCGAGGCCATGCGCACCCACCTGCGCACGATCCGCCGCGTCACCCTGCGTCAATGGACCGACGGCCCGGGACTCTGGGACTGACCCCCGCACCGCACGCCAACGTGAAGCGCCCTGGGTTTGTTGGAGACTCCTGACCTTGGAAACGAGGATGGAGTTATGCCGAAAGAGCAGACAGCGGGGAAGCCGACGACGCGTCGGTATTCGCCGGAGGAGAAGGCCGCGGCGGTCCGGATGGTGAGGACGCTGCGTGCCGAGCTGGGGACCGAGCATGGGACCGTCAATCGGGTCGCGACGCAGCTCGGGTACGGGGTCGAGTCCGTGCGGATGTGGGTCAAGCAAGCCGACATCGACGACGGCGTCACCTCTGGCGTGAGCAGCGCTGAGGCGCGGCGGGTGCGTGAACTGGAGCAGGAAGTCCGGGAGTTGCGGCGGGCCAACGAGGTCCTCAAGCGTGCTGCGTCTTTCTTCGGGGCGGAGCTCGACCGCCACTACCGGAAGTAGTCGCGTTCATCGACGCGAACAAGGATGACCTGGTCGACGGTCGCCGGCTCGGAGTCGAGCTCATCTGCAGGCTGCTGCAGGTGGCTCCGAGCAGCTACTACGCCGCCAAGACCCGCGCCCCCTCGGCTCGCGCGGTGCGGGACGAGGAGCTGATCCCGCAGCTGGTCGAGCTCTGGGAGACGAACTACCGCGTCTACGGGGTCAGAAAGCTCTGGAAGACCGCGCGTCGCGCCGGGATCGACATCGGCCGAGATCAGACGGGCCGGCTCATGCGCGCCGCAGGGATTAAGGGCGCGACCAGGTCGAAGCGGGTGAAGACGACCCGGCCAGATCCGACCGCGGCGCGGCACCCGGACCTCGTGAAGCGGGAGTTCACCGCGCCTGCCCCGAACCGGCTCTGGGTCACCGACCTGACGTTCGTGCCGACGTGGGCCGGCGTCGCGTACGTCTGCTTCATCGTCGACGCGTTCTCCCGGATGATCGTCGGGTGGCGGTGCGCGTCACACATGCGCACCGAGATGGTCCTCGACGCGATCGAGATGGCCCGCTGGTCCCGCGGCGCTCGCCACGAGGACCTGCGCTGCCACAGCTGTCAAGGGCCATTGAGTTCTGCCCATAGGCGGCCAGTGTTTCTTCCCGCTGGTGGCCATCAGAACTGCCCACTGGTGGCCAGCTGGTTTGCCCGTTTGGGTGGTGGTGCTGGCCACCGTGATGGGATCAGTTCAGTGGCATGACTCCCTTCCCGGCCATTGCCTGGGTCATCCGTACGGAGTCTCCGGTGGTCTGGCACACGTGGGCGTGGTGCAGGAGCCGGTCCACGGTGGCGGTGGCCAGGGTCTTGGGCATCAGCTCGTCGAAGCCGGCCGGGTGCAGGTTCGAGCTGATCGCTACGGAGCGTTTCTCGTAGGCGGCGTCCACGATGCGGTAGAGGCCCTCGGCGGCATCGTCGGCGACCGGCAGCAGGCCGATGTCGTCGATGACGATCAGGTCGGCGCGCAGGATTCGGGCGACGGCTTTGGTGATGGTGTCATCGGGCCGGTGGGCCCGGATCATCGCCCCGAGGTCCTCCAGGGTGAACCAGGCCACCCGCTTGCCCTCCTCCACGGCCTGCTGGCCCAGGGCCTCGAGGAAGAAGGTCTTGCCGGTGCCGGAGGGCCCGCAGACCACGAGGTTCTCTCTGCGCGAGAGCCATTCCAGGGTGCGCAGGGACTGCTGGGTCGGGGCCGGGATCGAGGAGGCGCCCGGATCCCAGGTCGTGAAGGTCTTGCCGGTGGGGAACCCGGCGGCCTTGCGCCGGGCGGCGAGCATGGATCGGGCCCGACCGGTGGTCTCCTCGACCAGCAGGGCCTTGAGGACCTCGGCCGGCTCCCAGCGTTGGGCCCGGGCGGTGGCCAGTACCTCGGCGGCGATACCGCGGGCGTGGGGCATCTTCAGCTGCCGCAACAGCGCCTCCAAATCGGCCGGCAGCGCCGGTGCGGCGGTGTTCGGGGTGTGGATGCTCACCGGGCTGCCCCCTCGGTGTTGGAGGTACCGAGGCCGGCCCAGCCGGCGGTGCCCTGGGTCAGGGACCGTTCCTCGGTGGCGGTGTGCATCCCGGTGCGGTGGCCGGCGGCGGTGAGCAGGGAGGCCAGGTCGCCGTGGGCGAAGCGCTGGTGCACCGCGGCCACCCCGAGGGCGCGGTCGACCTGGTCGGTGCCGGCGAGCTTGGCCAGGGTGACGGCCTCGGCCATCTTCTGACCGATCCGGCTGGTGCCGGCCGCGGCGGCCTCCACCAGCCAGGTCCTCGCTCCGGCCCCGATGGCCAGGAACTCGGCCTCCGCCGCCGAACGGGGCACCGGGGTGTAGTCCCCGGGCACCTTGTCCGTCTCGTGGCCGGGGAAGTGCGCGTCGTCGATGGCCGGGGACCCGGGCCGGGCCACCCGGTGCCGGGCGACCTCCACCGGCCCCTGCGCACCGGCGTGCATGATCACCACCATCGAGTCCGGTCCGGTGCCGTGATGGCGCACGAACACCTCGGCCCCGAGCAGGTGCGCGGGCACCGAGTACTGGGCGTTTTCGAAGGAGACCATCGGCGTGTTCTCCGGCACCTTCCGTCCCACCCCGTAGGCCACGGTGTGCGCCGTGGCGGGGATCCGATGCAACGCGCTGGTCTCCTCGGCGAGCATGTGGTCCGGGCGGCGCCGGGTCACCCGGTGCTCCCGGGAGTTCACCATGGCCATGAACCCCGCGCAGGCGGCCTCGAGCTCAGCGAACGAGGCGTACTGGTCCCGCAGGTTGGTGTCCTTCGGGACCAGGTCGGCCTTGGCCAGCTTCACCGCGTTCTCCACCCCGCCCTTGGCGGCCGGATCCGCTGGCTGGCAGGTCAGCACCTCCACGCCGTAATGCCGAGCGAACGCCACGGTGGCCTGGTTACGCACCGGCACCCCGGCCACATGAGAGACCGTCACTGTCTTCTCGTTATCCGTCAGCACATAGGTCGGCGCGCCCCCGATCAGCCGGAAGCACCGGTCCAGGGCGGCGAACACACTCGGAGCCGTCCTATCACGCAGGGCGATGACGATCCGGTAGCGGGACCAGGCCAGCCAGGCCACGAACAGCACCGTCTTGGCCCCGTCGATCGCCGGCCCATCGCCGAAGTCGTACTGCAGCCATGCGCCCGGCTCGGTGATCCAGGGCCGGTGCACCCGGCGCTTCCCGGCCCGCCAGGCGGCCTTCACCTCGGCCACCGCCCGCCGGGTGGAGCGCTCAGAGCCGGTGTAGCCCATTGCGGTGAGCTTGGCGTGCACGACATCGGCGCGGATCCTGCCCGTGGAGGCCTCGACCCATTCCTCGATCTTGGGCAGCCAGACATCGGTGACCTTCGGGCGGCTGGCTCCGGATCCAGGGGTCTGGCCGGCGTCGCGGGCCCGCACCAGCCGGGCCACGGTGTGATGGGAGCAACCGGCCAGCTCGGCGGCGCCCCGCAATGACTTGGTCAGGTCATAGGCACTGAGTATTTTCATGGTTTCTGCGGCATCCTTCATTCAGGGCCTCTTCCTCGCTGGATTCGATTCGACACCGATATCCAACCCGGGGAGGAGGCCCCCGCCGGCTCACGACGCGGCGGGCAACGAGCAACGCGGGCAAACCAGATGGCCAGCACCGGGCAGTTCCCGTGGCCATCACTGGGCAGTCCTCATGGCCGTCAGCGGGTCATTCCCTGGCCACCTATGGGCAGCTTTTCATGGCCGCTTACACACAGCGACGCGGGGTCTCAATTCACCTCCATTCGCTACGGCGAACGCCTCGCCGAGATCGGAGCGACACCGTCGATCGGGACCGTCGGGGACAGCTATGACAACGCCCTGGCCGAGACCGTGAACGGCTATTACAAGGCCGAGCACGTCCGCGGACCCGCACGGCCAGGTCCCTGGCGGACGGTCGAGGACCTCGAGCTCGCGACCCTCGGGTGGGTGTCCTGGCACAACACGCAACGCCTCCACGGCTACCTCGGCGACGTCCCACCCGCCGAGTTCGAGGACACGTTCTATGCTGTCGAAGCCGGCCGCGAACAGCTGGTCGGAATCAAATAGCGCGAGTCTCCATCAGACCCAGGGGGCTTCAGGGCCAACGCTCTGGTCACCGACGAGATCGATTTTGGATCGAGCCGCTCGGCCACTGAGGAAGTTCTGAATTCCCGGGGATATAAGTCGAGCCGAACGCCGAACCGTAGGGTCTGTCTCGATCAGTTTGTGCTAAGGAATATGTCAGGCACGGAAAGAGGCCCAGGCGCTCCCCTCGAGGGAGTACCTGGGCCTCATTCCATTTTCCCTCGTCAGATGCGGACTCTGACCCGTGGGAACGTGGTCGGGCTAGCGGGATTTGAACCCACGACCTCTTGACCCCCAGTCAAGCGCGCTACCAAGCTGCGCCATAGCCCGTGGCGAATCGCGGTCATCCGCGCTTCGGCACCCGATGAGCATACCCCACCGGCACCGCCGGGCGCGAATCGGAAGCGGGCCTGCCAGGTCGTCGTTGTCAGGGGCAAACCGCGCGACACCCCCGAAACGTGAACAAGGGGCCCACGTCCTCTTCACAGACGTGAACCCCTCATCCCTTGACCGAGGGCCACCCGACCGAGAGTCCCCCAGCGACCGCGGCCCCGGCGTACCGGTGGGCCTGGCGGTCTGCACGAACCCTCTCATGACTGAGGGTGCAGTCGTGCACGGGTGAAGCGTAACACGTCGAGCCGCTCCGATCCGCCGTTCCGGGCGCGTCGCAGGGGCGTGTCGGGGGCCTCACGGAGCCCCGTCGCAGGCTCAGAACGTGAAGGTTCGGTCCCCCACGCGGAATTCGACGTCCTCCAGGTTCGGGATGGCATTGCGCGCCTGCTCCGCCGCCTCCCGCATCGTGTCCTCGAGGACCTGGGGATCGGCCTCGAGCAGGGACTGGCCGTACTCGATGACCACCTTCCCGTCCTCCCGGAGGGCCTCGACGTCGACGATGTCCGAACCGGAGGGCAGGGATCGCGTCAGGTCCTCGACGACCTCGGCGGCGCGCTGGTCCGCCTCCTCGAGGGCGCCCTCGGCCTCCTGGCGCAGCTGCCCCAGGTCCACGCGGTCCGAGGCGTCCGCCTCCAGCTCGCTGATCCGGTCCTCGGCCTGGGCGAGCCGGTCCTCCGCGCTCTGCAGCGCGGCCCGGGTCTCGCCGTCGTCGACCGCGCAGCCGGATGCGGCCAGCGCGAGCGCGGCCAGGGTGGCCAGGGACAGGGCGGCGGGGCGACGTCGGATGAGGCTCATGCCCTCAGGCTACGAGGCGAAGGTGGACGAACGGTGGGAGCTTGCCGGGACGACGACGTCCCCCGGCGCGGGTGGCCGAGGGACGTCGTCGGGGGCGGGGCCGGATCAGCGGCGGCGACCGCGCTTCTCGCGCACGCGCATCCCGATCTCGAGGGGCGTGCCCTCGAACCCGAAGGTCTCGCGCAGGCGGCGCACGATGAACCGGCGGTACCCGGGGTCCAGGAACCCGGTGGTGAACAGCACGAACTTGGGCGGCCGGCTCGAGACCTGGGTCGCGAACAGGATGCGGGGCTGCTTGCCGCCGCGCAGCGGGTGCGGGTGGGCCGCCACGAGCTCGCCGAGGAACGCGTTGAGCTTGCCCGTGGGGATGCGGGTGTCCCATGAGTCCAGGGCGAGGTCCAGCGCGGGGACGAGACGGTCCTTGTGCCAGCCGGTCTTCGCGGAGATGTTCACGCGCGGCGCCCACGCGACGTGCGCCAGGTCCCGCTCGATCTCCTTGGCCAGCTGGAGCCGCCGATCCTCATCCACCTGGTCCCACTTGTTGAACGCGATCACGAGGGCGCGACCGGAGTCCAGCACCATCTGGAGGATGCGCACGTCCTGCTCCGAGATCACCTGCGGCGCCTCGAGCAGCACCACGGCCACCTCGGCGCGGTCCAGGGCCGAGGCAGTGCGCAGCGACGCGTAGTAGTCGGCGCCGTGGGCCATGTGCTGCCGTCGACGGATGCCGGCGGTGTCCACGAAGCGCCACAGGCGTCCGCCGAGCTCCACGAGCTCGTCCACGGGGTCGCGCGTGGTGCCGGCCAGGTCGTCCACCACCACGCGGTCCGAGCCGGCCAGCTTGTTCAGCAGCGAGGACTTGCCCACGTTCGGCCGGCCCACGAGGGCGATCCGGCGCGGGCCGCCGCGCGGCACGAGACCGCCGTGGGCGGACTCCTCCGGCAGTGCCTCGAGCGCGGCGTCCAACAGGTCCGCGACGCCGCGGCCGTGCACCGCGGACACCGGGTACGGGTAGCCGAAGCCGAGCGACCACAGGGTGGCGGCGTCGGCCTCCTGGACCATGTCGTCCACCTTGTTGGCGGCCACGATCACCGGGCGGTCCTTGCGACGCAGCATCGAGACCACGGCCTCGTCCGTGGCCGTCATGCCGACGGTGGCGTCCACCACGAACACGACGGCGTCCGCCACGTCCACGGCCAGCTCGGCCTGCTCGGCCACGCGACGGTGGATGCCCTTGGCGTCGTGCTCCCAGCCGCCGGTGTCCACCACGGTGAACTCGCGGCCGTTCCACTCGGCGTCGTAGGAGACGCGGTCGCGCGTCACGCCGGGCACGTCCTCCACCACGGCCTCACGGCGGCCGATGATGCGGTTGACGAGCGTGGACTTGCCGACGTTCGGCCGGCCCACGATGGCCAGCACGGGCGGCACGGGCGCGTCGACGTCCTCGTCGGGCCCGAGCTGCCACGCGTCGAGGAGGGCGGCGTCGTCCTCCTCGAGCTCGTAGTCGGCCAGGCCGGCGCGCAACGACGCGGCACGCGCCTCGGCCTCCTCCTCGGTCATGGCGGCGAGCCGCTCGGCCACCTGATCGTCGCCGGCGGGGACGAACTCGTCCTCACCGGAGCGGTGCTGGGGGTTCTCGGTCATCGTCGGCCTCCCTTCACGGCCGGGATGCCGGCCTGGTCCTCGACGGCGGCCAGGACGGCCGCCACGGTCTGCTCGAAGTCGAGCTCGGTGGAGTCCACGAGCGCCACCCCGTCGGCGGGGCGGTCGAACGTGGACACGGTGGCGTCGCGGGCGTCGCGCCCGGCCACCTGACGGTGCAGCGTGCCGGCGTCGACGCCGGTCTCCCCCGCCGCGGCCAGCTGGCCCGAGCGGCGGGCGGTGCGCACGGCCTCGGAGGCCGTGAGCAGCACGCGCGCGTGGGCGTCCGGGGCCACCACCGTGGTGATGTCGCGGCCCTCGGCGACCATCCGGCCCGCGGCGGCGATCGCCGCCCGCTGGCGACGATGCAGCTCCTCGCGCACCGGGATGACCACGGCGACGGTGGAGACCGTGTCCGTGACCTCGGGGCCGCGGATCGCCTCGGTGACGTCCGTGCCGCCGACCCGCACGGCCTCGACGTCCGGGTCGGTGGACTGGTCCAGGTCCATGGCGACGGCGGCCGCCGCCACGGCCTCCGCATCGGCCAGGTCGACGCCCTCGTGCAGGCAGTGCCACGCCACGGCGCGGTACATGGCGCCGGTGTCCAGGTACGCGGCGCCGAGACGCCGGGCCACGGCCTTGGACACGGACGACTTGCCCGAGCCCGAGGGGCCGTCCACCGCCACCACGAGCGGCGCGGGTGCGACGTCGTCGCGGGTGTGCTCGGTCATCTCAGACCACCTTCCATCCGGCGGCGGTCAGCGCCGCCACGAGTTCGTCCCTGCGGCCGGGCAGCACGGAGATCTCCACCATGCCGACCCGGTGGCCCGAGGCGTGCTCGAGCCGCAGGTCCTCCACGTTCACGTCCGTGCGGCCGACCTCGTCGAGGAGGGCCGCGATCTGCCCGGGGGCGTCGTCCACGATCACCGTGACCACCGCGAACGCCTGCGGCGGCGCCCCGTGCTTGCCGGGCACCCGTGCCCGACCGGCGTTGCCCTCGGCGATCAGCTGCGCCATGTCCAGCCGCGCCCCGGGGGCGGAGGGGTCCTCCAGGGTGCGGATCAGCCGGTCCAGGTCCGCCCGCAGCCCGTGCAGCGCCGGCACGATCCGCCCGGCGTTGCCGGAGAGGATCTGCACCCACAGCTGCGGGTCCGACGCTGCGATCCGGGTGGTGTCCCGCAGCCCGTTGCCGGCCAGGGCGAGCGCCTGGTCCGGGGTGTCCTGCAGGCGGGAGGCCACGAGCGAGGCGGCGATCTGCGGCAGGTGCGAGATCAGCGCGACCGATTCGTCGTGGGCGCGGGCCGCCATCCGGTACGGGGTGGCCTGCAGCGTCAGCGCGAGCGCCCGACCGGCCGCGAGGGCGCCCGGGTGCGTCGTGTCCGTCGGGCACAGCACCCACGGCGCCTGCGTGAACAGGGTGCCGCGGGCCGCCACGGGACCGGACCGCTCGGAGCCGGCCATCGGGTGCGTCCCGAGGTACCGGTCGGCGTCCTGCGGGGCCAGGCGGCCGTCGTCGACGGCAGCGCGCACGCCCGCGGCGACCGCCTCCTTCACCGAGGCGATGTCCACCACCACGGCCGCGGGCCAGCGGCGCAGCGAGTCGACCACGACGTCGGCGGTCACGTCCGGCGGCGCGGCCACGACGACGAGGCCCGGGGCGGCGTCGAGGTCGTCGCCCTCGGCGTCCAGGCGGGCGGGGCGTCCGGCGCGGATGTCCGCGGCCACGGCCAGGGCGGCGGGCGAGGGGTCGTGCAGGCGCACGTCCACACCGGCCGCGCTCAGCCCGATGCCGATCGAGGCGCCCAGCAGACCGGTCCCCCGGACGAGCACGGGCTGCGGGATCCCGGCCGGGCCGTCACCGAGCTTGGCGGCGGACTCGGCGGGCGCGCTCACAGGCCGACCAGGGCCTTGAGGTGGCCCAGCTCCTGCGCGTTGAGCGCGCGGACGGTGCCCTGCTTCTGGTCGCCCAGCAGGATGGGGCCCACCTTGACGCGGACGAGCCGCTCGACCGGGTGGCCGATCTCCTGGAACATGCGACGCACGATGCGGTTCTTGCCCGAGTGCAGCACGACCTCGACGAGCACGTGGCCCGGCGTCGAGTCGACGAGCTTGAACGAGTCGACCTGCGCCACGCCGTCCTCCAGTTCCACGCCCTCGCGCAGCCGGTTGGAGACGCCCTTGGCCAGCGGGCCGCGGGTCTGCACGACGTAGGTCTTGGGGACCTCGTAGCTGGGGTGGGTGAGGCGGTTGGCCAGCTCACCGTCGTTGGTGAGGATGAGCAGGCCCTCGGTCTCGTTGTCCAGACGGCCCACGTGGAACAGGTGCTCCTGCCCGGGCTTGAGGTAGGTGGCGATCGAGGGCCGGCCCTCCGGGTCCACCATCGTGGAGATCACGCCGCGGGGCTTGTTGAAGACGAAGTACTGCTTGGTCACGTCCGTCTGCACGGAGATGCCGTCCACCCGGATCACGGCCGTGGCCGGGTCCACGCGCACGCCGGGCTCGGTGACGACGACGCCGTCCACCTCCACGCGGCCCTCGGCGATGAGGTCCTCGCTCACGCGCCGGGACGCCACACCCGCCGCGGCCAGCACCTTCTGCAGGCGCTCGCCCGACTCGTCGTGGATGCGGTCGAGGTGGGCGGCCTTGGCCCGGGCGGCGCCGGCGCCGCGGCCGCGGCGACCGCGGGTGCGCGGCACGGCGTCCTCGTCGAAGGGGGCCTCCTCACGGGGGGCGGCGGCGCCGCGGCGGGCACCGATCTGTCGCTGGAAGTCGCGCTCCTGGAACGGGCCGCCCCGTCGACCGACGGCGGGGGTGCGTCCGGAGCCTCGCGGCTTGCGGGAGTTCATGGGGAGGGCGTCCTTTCGGGTGCGCGTCAACGGCGCCGGTCGGGCCGGCGGCGGACGGGTCAGGGGGTGAGGGACGGCCCGGAGACGGACACGCCCGGCTCCATTCTCGCAGATCGGCGGCGTCGCGTCTCCCGGCCACCGCTCCCCCGGCCGCGAGCGCGCAGAGAACCGGCCCGGTCCCGCGACGGGACCGGGCCGGCGTCGTCGGCGCTCAGCGGACGGTCACGGCGCGCCGCCGCGGCAGATCAGCTCGCGGGCGAGCTGCCGGTAGGCCTTGGCGCCGTCGTGGTTCTCGGCGAACAGGGTGATGGGCGTGGCCGCCACCGTGGCGTCGGCGAACTTGATGGACCGCTTGATGACGGTCTCGAACACGCGGTCCCCGAAGCCGGCCACCAGCGAGCCCACGACCTCCTTGGAGTGCAGGGTCCGCTGGTCGAACATCGTGGCCAGCACGCCGTCGATCTCCAGGTCCGGGTTGAGCCGGTCCTGCACCTTCTCGATCGTCTCGACGAGCAGGGCGACCGCGCGCAGCGCGAAGAACTCGGCGGTCAGCGGGATGATCACGCCGTGCGAGGCGGTCAGCGCGTTGACGGTCAGCAGGCCCAGCGAGGGCTGGCAGTCGATGAGGACCACGTCGTAGTCGTCGCGGACCTGGCGCAGCGCGCGCTCGAGGACCTGCTCGCGGGCCACCTCGTTGACGAGCTGCACCTCGGCCGCGGACAGGTCGATGTTGGCCGGCAGCAGGTCCATGTTCTCGAAGTCCGTGGACAGGATCGCGTCCTTCGCGGTCACCGACCGCTCCATGAGCACGTTGTACACCGTGGTGTCGAGCTCGTGCGGGTTCGCACCCAGGCCGGCCGAGAGGGCGCCCTGCGGGTCGAAGTCCACCATGAGCACCCTGCGGCCGTAGCCCGCGAGCGCGGCGCCCAGGTTGATGGTGGAGGTCGTCTTCCCGACGCCGCCCTTCTGGTTCACCATCGAGATGATCCGCGCCGGGCCGTGCGAGGTCAGGGGCGCGGGCTCGGGGAAGTCGTGCTTGGGCCGGCCGGTGGGCCCGAGCACGGGCTCGCCGTGGATGGTCATCACGGGGATCGGTTCTCTCGAGGTCACGGCGGCGCCGGCTCCTTCCACGGTGGTCTGCACGCCCGGCCGCGGGCCGCGGCGCGCCGCGGCCGCCGTCGTCGGCGTGTCCGGATCTTCCCCCACCCTAGTGCCTGGCGTTCCCGGGACGACGGCGGCGCCGGGGACGGGCCGGTGTCCAGGCTCGTCCCCGGCGTCGCCGGTGGTCGACGGTGCGGCGTGCCGCGCGGGCCCGCCGCCTCCGTCAGCGGGCGGGGTTCCGGTCGCCGTCGGCGGCCATGGCGAAGTTCAGGCTGGAGTCGGGGTGACCCTCGTAGGCCTGCTCGGCGATCGTCGGGGACTGCTGCGGGTCGTGCGCGGCGCCGTCGTGGCCGGCCACGGTCGCCTCGTCGAACTTCAGCTCGCCGCTGAGGACGCGCCGGGCGCGCTCGCCGTCGAGCTCGCCCACCCAGCGGCCGACGAGGAGCGTGGCCACGGCGTTGCCGGTGAAGTTGGTCAGGGCGCGGGCCTCGGACATGAACTTGTCGATGCCCACGATCACGCCCATGCCTCCGAGCAGCTCGGGTCGGTGCGCCTGCAGGCCGGCGGCGAGCGTGGCCATGCCCGCGCCGGTGACGCCGGCCGCGCCCTTCGAGGCGATGATCATGAAGACCAGCAGGCCGATCTGCTCGCCGAGGTTCATCTCCGCGCCCATCGCGTTGGAGACGAAGAGCGCGGCCATGGTCAGGTAGATGGCGGTGCCGTCCAGGTTGAAGGAGTAGCCGGTGGGCACGGTCACGCCCACGACGGACTTGTCCACGCCGGCGTGCTCCATCTTGGCGATCAGGCGGGGCAGGGCGGTCTCGGAGGAGCTGGTGGCGAAGATGAGCAGGTACTCCCGGCCCAGGTACTTCATGAGGGACAGGATGCTCAGGCCGGTCACGACCTTCAGGATGGTGCCGAGCACCACCACGATGAAGGCGATGCAGGTCAGGTAGAAGGCGCCCATGAGCAGCGCCATGGCGCCGATCGCGGACCAGCCCGTGGAGCCGACGACGGCGGCGATCGCACCGAAGGCGCCGATCGGGGCGACCCACATCACCATCATGAGGATGCGGAACACGACGCCCTGGATCAGGGTGAGACCACGCAGCAGCGGGGCGCCGGCCGGGCCCATCTGCTGCAGGGCGAAGCCCACGAGCAGGGCGATGAACAGGGTGGGCAGCACCGGCAGGGAGCCGGGGATGATGTCCAGCAGGAACTGGACGGTGCCGTCCACCGCGGCCTGGGGCTTGTTCGGGTCGTAGGGCGTCAGCTTGAGGCCCTCGCCGGGGTGGATGAGGTTGCCGACGACGAGGCCGACGGCCAGCGCGAACGTGGACATCGCCATGAAGTAGACCAGGGCGATGCCGCCCACGCGGCCGACGGTCGCGGCCTTGGCGATCGAGCCGACGCCGAGGACGATCGTGCAGAAGATGACCGGGCCGATCATCATCTTGATGAGGGAGACGAAGCCGTCGCCCAGCGGCTTGAGGGACTTGCCGAACTCGGGGAAGAGCAGGCCGACGGCGGCGCCCAGCACCACCGAGGCGATCACGGCGATGTACAGCCAGTGGGTGCGGTCCTTCTTCGTCGCCGGGGCCGGCGGGGCCGAGGTCTCGGCCGGTGGGGTGTGCGCCATCGGGCGTTCCGTTCTGTGCGGTGGTGGGGCGCCGCCGAGCGGTCCGCAGCGGCGCGGGAGGGATGTGACCACTCTCGCGGCCCCGGGTGGTGTCGGTCACGATTGCGGTCATAGTGGTCACGGCGGCCGACGGACTGCAGGATCGTGGGGGTGGACCGGCGCGTCGCCGGCCCGAGGGAGGAGAGGCATGCGCCACCCGTGGTCGATCGCCCGGCGGATCGCCGTGGTCCACGTGGCGCTCGTGGCGGCCATCGCCCTGTTCAGCGTGTGGAGCGCCTACCTCCAGGCCCGCGAGGTGGCCCAGCGCGTCGAGGAGCGCCACGTCCAGGGCGTCACCACCCTCGTGGCGCGCGACCCCGCGCTCGTCTCGGCCCTGCGGGCCGGCGACGCCCCCGCCTTGCAGGCCGGGATCGACGGCTGGATCGCCGAGGCGCAGGTCTCGTGGCTGACCGTGATGGATCCGGACGGGATGCGGTTGGCGAGCTGGCGCCCCGAGCAGGTCGGCGTCCGCTACCCGAGGCCGGTGGACGCCGTCGTCGCCGGGGACACCGTCGTGGAGCTCTCGAGCACCGGTGCGGCGGGCCGTTCGGTGCGCGCGCTCGCGCCGGTCGTGGACCCGGAGGACGGCACCGTCCTGGGCGTGGTCACGACGGGCGTGCAGATCTCCGATGTCGCCATCATGGCCCAGGCCCAGATCCCCGGCATCCTGCTGGGCTCGGCCGCCGTGGCCGCCGTCGGCCTGCTCGTCGCCTGGCTCGTGGGCCGGTATCTGAACCGGGTGACGCTCGGACGCGGCCCCGAGCAGATCGCCGAGCAGTTCCTGCTGGCGGAGACGGCCATGGACTCGCTCGAGGCCGGCGTCGTGGTCCTCGCCCCGGACGGGCGGGTCCGCCTGCACAACGACGCCGCCGCGCGCCTGCTCGGCTGGGAGGGCGCGGGCGAGCCTCGACCGCCCACCGAGCTCTCCGCAGCCCTGCCGGGCGCGGTCAGCGGCGAGGCGAGCCTCGCCGTCGGCGGGCGGGTCCTCGTGGTGCAGCAGCGTGTCGTGCGGTCGCCCGGCCGTTCCGACCCCGGCGGGTCGGTCCCGCCGACGGCCCTCGCCGCGGCCGCCCGCGAGGGCGTGACCACCGCCCCGGCGGGATCGCGCGTGCTCGTCCTGCACGACCGCACCGACCTGCAGCGGCTCGGCGACGAGCTCACCGTGGCCCACACCCTGACCACGGCGCTGCGCGCGCAGACGCATGAGCACGCCAACCAGCTGCACACCGCCCTCGCCCTCGTGGAGTCGGGCCGGCTGGAGGCCGCCCGGGCCGTGCTGTCCCGCCGCGCCGCGGACGAGGAGGCCTCCGACGACGTCCTCGCCGCCCTGCTCGACGCGAAGGCCGCCCAGGCGCGTGAGCGGGGCGTGGCGCTGACCTGGTCCGCCGAGCTGACCGCGCCCGCCCCGCTGCGCCCGCTCGACCTGCTGACCGTGCTGGGCAACCTCGTGGACAACGCCCTCGACGCGGCCGCCGCACCCGACCTGTCCGCGGCAGACCGGTGGGTCGACGTCGAGGTGGTCTCGGACGCCGCGGGCCTGCTCGTGCAGGTGGCCGACGGCGGCCCCGGACCCTCCGACGCGGACCGCGGCCGACTCTTCGACCGGGGCTGGTCGACGAAGCCCGTCGGCGCCGCCGGACGCGGCATGGGGCTGTGGCTGACGCGGCGGATCGCGGAGGAGGCCGGCGGGGTCGCGGACGTCGCGACCGACTCGGGCACCGTGTTCACCGTCGAGGTGCCCCGCACCCCCCGACCCCAGGAGGAGACATGACCGCCCGCCCGTACCGGGTGCTCGTCGTCGAGGACGAGCAGCTGACGGCCGAGACCTACGTGGCGCACCTGGACCGGCTGCCGGGCTTCGAGGTGGCCGCGGTGGCCGGTTCCCTGCTGGCCGCGCGGCAGGTCGCCGCGGCGGGCCTGCACGCGGACGGGCGCTTCCCGTTCGACGTCGTGCTGCTGGACATGAACCTGCCGGACGGGCACGGCCTGGACTTCCTGCACCAACTGCGCGCGGCCGGCTTCCACGGCGGGGTGCTGGCGCTCACCGCGGCCACCGACCTGCCGGTGGTGCGCCGCGCCGTCGCGTACGGGGTGACGCAGTACCTCGTGAAGCCGTTCGGGTTCGACGAGTTCGCGGATCGGCTGGGCGGGTTCCGCGCCGCCTCGGCGATGCTGGCCGGCGACGGCGCCCTCGACGGCCAGGAGCAGGTGGACGCCGTCTTCCGCGTCTCCCGCGAGCGGCGCGCCGAGGCCCTGCCCAAGGGGCTGACCGAGGGCACCCTGCGCGAGGTGGTGGAGCTGCTGGGGGCGGACCCGGAGACCGCCCTGAGCGCGGCCGAGGTGGGCGAGCGCCTGGGCATCTCCCGCGTGACGGCCCGGCGCTACCTCGAGCACCTCGAGCGGATCCGCCGGGTGCGGCGCTCGGCCCGGCACGGCGGCCGCGGCCGGCCCGAGCAGGAGTACCGCTGGGCCGGCCGCACGTGAGCGGGGCTCAGCGGGCCGGGCGCAGCACCCCGGCCAGGGCCTCGAGCACGGCGGGGTCCTCGATGGTCGAGGGCACCGCGTACTCCTCGCCGTCGGCCATCTGCCGCATGGTCTTGCGCAGGATCTTGCCCGAGCGGGTCTTGGGCAGCGCGTCCACCACGACGACGTCGCGGAAGTCCGCCACCGGGCCCACCTCGCGGCGCACCGCCTGACGCAGCTCGTCCAGGAGCGCGGCCTCGGCCTCGGAGCCGGGCTCGGGCGTCTCGACGCCGGACTTGAGGACCACGTAGCCCGAGGGCCGCTGGCCCTTGAGCGGGTCCGCGACGCCGATCACGGCGCACTCGGCCACCGCCGGGTGGGCGGCCAGGGCGGCCTCGAGGACGCCCGTGGACAGCCGGTGCCCGGAGACGTTGATGACGTCGTCGGTGCGGCCGAGCACGAACACGTAGCCGTCCTCGTCCACGACGCCGGAGTCACCGGTCGCGTAATGGCCGGGGAACGCGCTGAGGTAGGAGTCGATGTAGCGCTGGTCGTCGCGCCACAGGGTGGGCAGGGTGCCCGGGGGCAGCGGCAGCCGCAGGGCGATGTTGCCCTCGGTCCCGGCGGGCACGGGCTCGCCCAGGCCGTCCAGGACCACGAGATCGACGCCCGGCGAGGGCACCGAGGACGAGCCGATCTTCACCGGCAGCTGCTCCAGGCCCACCGGGTTCGCCGCGATGGCCCACCCGGTCTCGGTCTGCCACCAGTGGTCGATCACCGGCATGCCCAGCAGGCCCTCGATCCACCGCTGCGTCTCCGGGTCCAGGCGCTCGCCCGCGGCGAAGAAGTGCCGCAGGGAGGACAGGTCGTGGTCCTTGAGCAGCTCGCCCTCGGGGTCGGCGCGGCGGATCGCGCGCAGCGCCGTGGGGGCCGTGAAGAAGGAGCGCACGCCGTGGTCCTCGATGAGCCGCCAGAACGCGCCGGCGTCGGGCGTGCCCACGGGCTTGCCCTCGTACATGACCGTGGTGGCCCCGGCCAGCAGCGGGCCGTAGACGATGTAGGAGTGCCCCACGACCCAGCCCACGTCCGAGGCCGTGCACATCGCCTGCCCCGGGCCGACGTCGTAGATGTGCTCCATGGTCCAGCGCAGGGCGACGGCGTGGCCCCCGTTGTCCCGGACGACGCCCTTCGGCTTGCCCGTGGTGCCCGAGGTGTAGAGCACGTACAGCGGGTCGGTGGCCTGCACCGGGACGCAGTCGGCCGGCTCGGCGGCCGCGACGGCCTCGCCCCAGTCCTCCCAGCTCGCGCCCCCGCGCCCGTCGGCGTCCGCGAGCGCGGTCTCGAAGCCCTCGCGGTGGTGGACCAGCACCGTGCGCACGGGGTGCGCGGCGGTCTCGAGCGCCTCGGCCACGGCGGGCAGGTATTCGACCCGGCGCTTGGGCTCGATGCCGCCGGAGCAGGTGAGCACGACGTCGGGGGCGGCGTCGTCGATGCGGGAGGCGAGCTCGCGCGGGGCGAAGCCGCCGAAGACCACGGAGTGCACCGCGCCGAGCCGCGCGCACGCCAGCATCGCGATGTGGGCCTGCGGGATCATCGGCAGGTACACGAGGACGCGGTCGCCCTTGCCGACGCCGCGCGCGGCCAGGGCGCCGGCCAGGCGGGCCACCGCGTCCGTGAGCTCGGCGTACGTGTAGCGGGTGACCTCGCCGGTCATCGCGGAGTCGTGGATCAGCGCGACGGCGTCCCCGCGGCCCGCCTCGACGTGCCGGTCCAGGCAGTTGAAGGCGGTGTTCAGCTCGCCGTCCGGGAACCAGCGGTACAGGGGCGCGGCGGAGTCGTCGAGGGCGCGCGTGGGCGCGACGGTCCAGTCGATGGCGCGCGCCGCGTCGAGCCAGAACCCCTCGGGGTCGCGGAGGGAGCGGGCGTGGGCGTCGGCGTACGCGCCGGAGGGGCGGTCTTCGGTGGGGGCATCGTGGGTCGCCATGCGCCCAGGGTAGTGCCGTGGATCACAGGGGGCAAGGGATCTGTATACATTTCGTGCCCCGTCAGTGAGGCGTGGCGGCACGCGCGAGACCCGCGCCGGGGACGCACCACCCAGCCCCCGCACGCCGGACGACGCTCCCCGTGGACGGCGTCGCCCGGCACGCGCATCGGACACACCCCCTGCCCTCGGCGGGACTGTTGTGTATACACTGGCGGCATGCGAGCGAGTGAGCGGGCGTACCAGGCCCTGAGGGCGGAGATCCTCGACTGGTCCCTCCCTCCGGGCGCGGGCCTGGGCGAGGTGGAGCAGGCCGAGCGCCTGGGCATCTCGCGCACCCCTCTGCGCGAGGCGCTCTCCCGCCTGGTGGCCGACGGCCTGGCCGAGCAGGCCCCGGGCCGGGGCATCGTCGTCGCCGACCTGTCCCTCGAACAGGCGGACCAGCTGTTCGACCTGCGCATCGCCCTCGAGTCCCTCCTGGCGCGCCGGGCCGCGCAGCGGGCCACCCCGGAGGCGGCCGAGCGGTTCACGGTCCTCGCGGGCCGTTTCCAGGAGGCCGAGGCGGCCCTGCGCGGCGGGACCGACCCGGCGGACTACTACGCGATGACGGCCGAGCTGGACAGCCGGCTGGACGAGGCCGCCGCGAACCCCTACCTCGTCTCCACCCTGCGCACCCTGCGCCTGCACCTGGCGCGCCTGCGCCGACTGGCCGCGGACGACCCGGCCCGCCTCGCGGCCTCCGCCGCGGAGCACGCGGACATCGCCGACGCCGTCGGCTCGGGCGCCGCAGACCTCGCGGAGGCGACCACGCGGGTCCACCTGCACCACGCCTTCCACCATCTGACCCGGCGCGGCCGCGCCGAGGAGACCCCGACCCTGCTGACCCCCACCGAAGGAGACCGACCATGAAGAACCATCACGTGCGCGTCCACCGCTCCGAGGAGAACCTCGAGCGCAAGGACCAGCTGGCCTGGAAGCTGGCCGAGGTGGCCGTCGACGACGTCGAGGTGCTGCCCGAGGTCGAGGAGATGATCATCAACCGGATCATCGACAACGCCTCCGTCGCCGTCGCCTCGCTGAAGCGCGGCCCGATCGTCGCCGCCCGCGCCCAGGCCCTGTCCCACCCGGTCTCCACCGGCGGTGCGGGCGCCTCCGTGTTCGGTGTGGAGCAGAAGGTCTCCCCCGAGTGGGCCGCGTGGGCCAACGGCGTGGCCGTCCGCGAGCTGGACTACCACGACACGTTCCTGGCCGCCGAGTACTCCCACCCGGGCGACAACATCCCGCCGATCCTCGCCGTCGCCCAGCACACCGGCCGCTCCGGCAAGGACCTGATCCGCGGCATCGCCACCGGCTACGAGATCCAGGTGGACCTCGTGAAGTCCATCAACCTGTACGGCCACAAGATCGACCACGTGGCCCACATCGGCCCCTCCGCCTCCGCCGGCATCGGCACCCTGCTCGGCCTGGACACCGAGACCATCTTCCAGGCCATCGGCCAGGGCCTGCACACCACCACCGCCACCCGCCAGTCCCGCAAGGGCGAGATCTCCACGTGGAAGGCCCACGCCCCGGCGTTCGCCGGCAAGATGGCCGTCGAGGCCGTGGACCGCGCCATGCGCGGCCAGACCTCGCCCGTCCCGATCTACGAGGGCGAGGACGGCGTGATCGCCTGGCTGCTGGACGGCCCGGACGCCTCCTACGAGGTGCCGCTGCCCGAGCAGGGCGAGCCCAAGCGCGGCATCCTGGACACCTACACCAAGGAGCACTCGGCCGAGTACCAGGCCCAGGCCTGGATCGACCTGGCCCGCAAGCTCCACAGGGAGCACCCGGAGGCCACCGACCCGGCGAACGTCGAGTCGGTGCTGATCAAGACCTCGCACCACACCCACTACGTGATCGGCTCGGGCGCCAACGACCCGCAGAAGTACGATCCGACGGCCTCGCGCGAGACCCTCGACCACTCGATCCCCTACATCTTCACCGTGGCCCTGCAGGACGGCTCCTGGCACCACGTGGACTCCTACGCCCCCGAGCGCGCCCAGCGCGAGGACACCGTGGCCCTGTGGCACAGGGTGACCACCGTGGAGGACCCGGAGTGGACCCGCCGCTACCACTCGCTGGACCTCGCGGAGAAGGCGTTCGGCGGAGCGGTGGAGATCACCCTCAAGGACGGCACCGTCATCACCGACGAGATCGCCGTGGCCGACGCCCACCCGCTCGGCGCCCGGCCGTTCGCCCGCGAGCAGTACATCCAGAAGTTCCGCACCCTGGCCGAGGGCATCGTCTCGAAGGAGGAGCAGGACCGCTTCCTGGCCGCCGCCGAGCGCGTGGCCGAGCTGCAGCCCGGCGAGCTGGACCAGCTGAACATCCTGGCGGACCCGGCGTTCCTGTCCGAGGCCGACCTCGCCGCCGCCCCGAAGGGCCTGTTCTGATGCTGTACTCGACGAAGACGGCCGAACAGAAGCGGATCGACCTGCGGCAGACCCTGAAGCAGGGCGGCGCCCAGCAGTTCCCGGGCGCGTTCACCCCGCTGACCGCCAAGCTGATCCAGGAGAAGGGCTTCCCCGGGGTGTACATCTCCGGCGGCGTGCTCGCGAACGAGCTGGGCCTGCCCGACGTCGGGCTGACCACGCTCACCGAGGTGGCCGTGCGCGGCGGGCAGATCGCCCGCCTCACGGACCTGCCGTGCCTCATCGACGCGGACACGGGCTTCGGCGAGCCGATGAACGTGGCCCGCACGGTGCAGGAGTTCGAGAACGCCGGCCTGGCCGGCTGCCACATCGAGGACCAGTTCAACCCCAAGCGGTGCGGCCACCTCGACGGCAAGAACATGGTGGACCTCGACACCGCGGTCAAGCGCATCGCCGCCGCCGTCGACGCCCGCCGGGACCCGAACTTCCTCATCATGGCGCGCACCGACCTGCGTGCCGTGGAGGGCCTGGACGCCGCGATCGCCCGCATGAAGGCGCTCGTGGAGGCCGGTGCGGACGCGATCTTCCCGGAGGCCCTGAAGGACATCGGCGAGTTCGAGACCGTGTGTCGCGAGCTGGAGCCCCTCGGGGTCCCGGTCCTGGCGAACATGACCGAGTTCGGCAAGTCCGAGCTGTTCACCCGCCGGCAGCTGGCCGACGCCGGCGTCGCGATGGTGATCTACCCGGTCACCCTGCTGCGCTCCGCGATGGGCGCCGCCGAGCGCGTGCTCGACGCCATCAAGGAGGAGGGCACCCAGCAGTCGCAGGTGGAGCAGATGCTCACCCGCGCCCGCCTCTACGAGCTGGTGGACTACGAGGGCTACAACGCCTTCGACACGGGCATCTTCAACTTCGACGTGCCCACGCTCGACATCGGCGCCAACCACGCCGACCTCTGACCCGTCACCGGGCCCGCCCGTGCGCGGGCGGGCCCCACTCCCCGAGGAGGGACACCATGACCGAGACCGAGATCAAGAAGGGCCTGGCCGGCGTCGTCGTGGACACCACGGCGATCTCCAAGGTCAACCCGGAGACGAACTCCCTGCTGTATCGCGGCTATCCCGTGCAGGACCTGGCCGCGCAGCTTTCGTTCGAGGCCGTCGCGCTGCTGCTCTGGACGGGCGAGCTGCCCACGGACGAGGAGCTGGCCGCGTTCGAGCGCTTCGAGCGCGCCCACCGTGCCCTCGACCCGAAGGTGAAGCAGGCCATCGACCTGCTGCCCACCGACTGCCACCCCATGGACGTCGGACGCACCGCCGTGTCCGTGCTCGGCGCGAACCACCCGAAGGCGGAGGACTCCTCCCCCGAGGCCGAGCTGGAGAAGGCCCAGGCCCTGTTCGCGGCGTTCCCGGCCGTCGTCGCCTACGACCAGCGCCGCCGCCGCGGCCAGGACGTGGTGGAGCCGCGCGAGGACCTGGACTACTCGCAGAACTTCCTCTGGATGACGTTCGGCGAGGAGGCCGCCCCGGAGGTCGTGGACGCGTTCCGCGTCTCGATGGTGCTGTACGCCGAGCACTCGTTCAACGCCTCGACCTTCACCGCGCGCGTGATCACCTCGACGCTCTCCGACCTGCACTCGGCCGTGACCGGTGCGATCGGCGCGCTCAAGGGCCCCCTGCACGGCGGCGCCAACGAGGCCGTGATGCACACCTTCGACGAGATCGGCATCCGGAAGGAGGAGTCCCGTGAGGACGCCGCCGCCCGAGCGAAGGCGTGGATGGAGGACGCCCTGGCCCAGAAGAAGAAGGTCATGGGCTTCGGCCACCGCGTCTACAAGAACGGCGACTCCCGCGTGCCCACCATGAAGGCCGCACTGGACCGGATGATCGAGCACTACGGCCGCGAGGAGATGCTCGGCCTGTACGACGGTCTGGAGCAGGCCATGGACGAGGCCAAGCAGATCAAGCCGAACCTCGACTACCCCGCCGGCCCGACGTATCACCTCATGGGCTTCGACACCGAGCTGTTCACGCCGATCTTCATCGCCTCACGCATCACCGGCTGGACCGCCCACATCATGGAGCAGCGCGCCGCGAACGCGCTGATCCGCCCGCTCTCGGCCTACGACGGCCCCGAGCAGCGGGAGCTGCCGGCGGGCTGAGCCTCGTGAGGGGCGGTCGGGGCGACTTGTCGGAGGTGTAGACGCAGATCACCTCCGACACGTCGCCCCATTCGCTCGCGGCGCGGTGCCGCGTGCACGACGACGGCGGGTCGCCCCGGGTGGGGCGGCCCGCCGTCGTCGTGTCGTCATCGGTGCGACGCCCTCGCAGAGTGGTCACGACACGCCGCGTGCCGGGCGCGGCGACGGCGTGTCGTGACCACTGTGTCGGGCCGGTCGTCGGCCCCTCAGCGCCGGGCCGCCGCGTCGGCGCGGCGGGCCAGGCCGGCGGCGACGAGGCCGGCGAACAGCGGGTGCGGGCGGGTCGGCCGGGAGGAGAACTCCGGGTGGGCCTGCGTGGACACGTAGTACGGGTGCACGTCCCGGGGCAGCTCCACGAACTCCACGAGGGCGCCGTCCGGGGAGGTGCCGCAGATCGCGAGACCGGCCTCCTCGAGGCGGTCGCGGTAGGCGTTGTTCACCTCGTAGCGGTGGCGGTGGCGCTCGGTCACCTCGGTGGTGCCGTAGGCCTCGGCCACCACGGAGCCCGGGCGCAGGGTCGCGGGGAAGGCGCCCAGGCGCATGGTGCCGCCGAGGTCCCCCTCGCCGGCCACGATCTGCTCCTGCTCGGCCATGGTGGCGATCACGGGCGAGGCGGTCTCCGGGTCGAACTCGGTGGAGTCCGCGTCCTCCAGGCCGAGGACGTTGCGGGCGTACTCGATGACCATGGACTGCAGGCCCAGGCACAGACCCAGCGTCGGGATCCGCTGCTCGCGGGCGTGCCGCAGCGCGCCGAGCTTGCCCTCGAGCCCGCGCACGCCGAAGCCGCCGGGCACACACACGGCGTCGACGTCCGCGAGCGCCACCGCCGCGCCCTCGGGGGTGGCGCACTCGTCCGCGGCCACCCAGCGGATGCCCACCTTGGCCCGGTGGGCGAAGCCACCGGCGCGCAGCGCCTCGGTGACGGACAGGTAGGCGTCCGGCAGGTCCACGTACTTGCCCACGAGCGCCACCGTGAGCTCGTGCTCCGGGTGGTGCACGGCGTCCATGAGGGCATCCCACGCGGTCCAGTCCACGTCCTTGAACTTCAGGTCCAGGGACTGCACCACGTGGGCGTCGAGGCCCTGGTCGTGGATGACGCGGGGGATGTCGTAGATGGAGGGGGCGTCGGCGCAGTTGACGACGGCGTCCTGCGGGACGTCGCACATGCGGGCGATCTTGCCGCGGACATCGTCGGGGACGGCCCGGTCCGAGCGCAGCACGATCGCGTCCGGCTGGATGCCGATCGAGCGCAGGGCGGCCACGGAGTGCTGGGTGGGCTTGGTCTTGAGCTCCTGCGAGGGGCCGATGTACGGCACGAGGGAGACGTGCAGGAAGAAGACGTCGTCGCGGCCGACGTCCTGGCGGACCTGGCGGGCGGCCTCGAGGAAGGGCTGCGACTCGATGTCGCCGACGGTGCCGCCGATCTCCGTGATGATCACGTCCGGGGCGGGGCGGTCGCCGCGGGGCTCCGCGGGCAGGCGCATCCGGCGGCAGATCTCGTCGGTGATGTGCGGGATGACCTGGACGGTGTCCCCGAGGTACTCGCCGCGGCGCTCGCGGGCGATCACGGTGGAGTACACCTGGCCGGTGGTCACGTTGTCCAGGCCGTCGAGGTCCTCGTCGAGGAAGCGCTCGTAGTGGCCGATGTCCAGGTCCGTCTCGGCGCCGTCCTCGGTGACGAACACCTCGCCGTGCTGGAACGGGTTCATGGTGCCCGGGTCCACGTTGAGGTAGGGGTCGAGCTTCTGCATCACCACCCTGAGCCCGCGCGCCTTGAGCAGGTGGCCGAGCGAGGAGGCCGTGAGCCCCTTGCCGAGGGAGGAGGCGACACCGCCGGTCACGAACACGTGACGGGTGACGCGCGTGGACGTCTGAGTACGAGAAGTTCGTTTCACCACGGATCTCGAGCGTATCAGGTGCGGGGCTCAGCGCGCGCGCGGATGCGCGGCGGCGTAGACCTCGCGCAGGGAGTCCACGGTGACGAGGGTGTACACCTGCGTGGTGGTCACGGACGCGTGCCCGAGCAGCTCCTGGACCACGCGGACGTCCGCGCCGCCGGCCAGCAGGTGCGTGGCGAAGCAGTGGCGCAGGGTGTGGGGCGAGACGTCCGCCTCGAGGCCGGCGCGCTCGGCCGCCCGCTTCAGCACGGCCCACGCGGACTGCCGGGAGAGCCGGCCCCCGCGGGCGTTGACGAACAGGGCGGGCGTGGAGCGTGTGACTCCCGTCATGATCGTGGGCCGTCCCCGCACCAGCCATGCGTCGAGCGCGGCGGCCGCGTAGGAGCCGATCGGCACCACGCGCTCCTTGGACCCCTTGCCGAACAGGCGGACCACGGGCTGGCCGCCGTCGTCCCCGGTCTGCGCGAGCCCCACCACGTCGTCGACGTCGAGGCCGACCACCTCGGAGATGCGGGCGCCGGTGCCGTAGAGGAACTCGAGCAGCGCGCGGTCCCGCAGTCCGGCGGGGGTGTCGACGGGCACGGCCTCCAGCAGCGCCGTCACCTGCTCCACGGGGAGCGCCTTCGGCAGGCGGTCGCCCGGCTTCGGCGGGTGGACGTCGCGGGCGGGGTCGGCGGGCGTGAGTCCCTCGAGGGCCCAGAACCGGTGCAGGCCGCGCACGGCCGCGAGCACGCGGGCCGCCGAGCGGACCGCGAGGGGCCGCCCGCCGTCCTCGCCGGTGCCCAGCGCCCGCAGGAAGCCGGAGACGTGGCCGGGGTCGACGTCGGCGGGGGCGCGCACCCCGTGGGCTTCGAGCCAGCGGCGGTAGCGCTCGAGGTCGCGGCGGTAGGCGGCCAGCGTGTTCGCGGCGAGGCCCCGCTCGACGGCCAGGTGCTCCAGGTGGCGGCGGAACGGGGCCGCGAGCGCGGACTCCGCGCCCCGGCCCCCACGGCTCCCACGGGCCTCGGCCTCGCCGCTCCCCCGGGCGGCCGGGTCGGTGCTCACGCGGGCCAGTCCGCCCCGGGGCCGTGGCGGTCCGGGACGAAGGGGGCGTCCACGGGGCGCAGGCGCCGCCACCCCTGGGCGCGGTGGGCGCACAGGGCGAGGATCGCCACGACCGTGGAGGGGTTGTGCACGCGCCCATCCAGGACGGCGTCGGTCACCTCGTCGACGCCGACCCACACGAGCGGCATGGCGGCCTCCTCGTCCTGCCGGGTGTGCCGCTCGCCGTCGGGGATCTCTTCGATCTGACGGGCCAGGAACACGCGGATCGCCTCGCTGGAGCCGCCCGGGGTCGTGTAGTAGTCGACGAGGGTGTGCCACTCGCGGGCGCGCAGGTCGGCCTCCTCGGCCAGCTCACGGACGGCGACCTGGTGGAGGTCCTCCCCGTCCACGTCCCGCAGGCCCGCCGGGATCTCCCACAGCTCCATGCCCACGGGGTGGCGGTACTGGCGGACGAGGGCCACCTGCTCGCGGGGGCCGGTGGTGGTGAGCTTGGTGCGGACCGCGAGGATCGCCACGGCGCCCGGGTGCACCATCAGCTCCCGGGTCAGCGGATCCCGGGACTTGTCCGCCGGGTCCAGGCGGAACGACTCCCGGGCGATGTCCCACACTCGGCCTTCGTAGACGGTCTTCGACTTCTTCACCGGGCGGGGGACGTGCAGGTCGCGCAGGGGCGAGCGTCCCGCGGACGCGGGGATCTCAGGCATGGGGCGATCCTTTCATGTCGGGGCGGCGTCCGCGGACCGGGTCAGCCGCGTTCGCGGGCGGAGGACTCGAGCAGCTCCCGGGCGTGCTCGCGGGCCGCCGCGGAGTCCCCGTGCCCGGCGAGCATGCGGGCGAGCTCCTCGACCCGTTCGTCGGCCGTCAGCGTCACGACGTCGGAGGTGGTCACACCCGCGGCCGGGTCCGAGTTCTTCTCCACCCGCACGTGCCGGTCCGCGTAGGCGGCGACCTGGGGCAGGTGCGTCACGGCGATGACCTGCACGTGGCGGGCGAGCCGGGCCAGGCGGGCCCCGATCCGCACGGCGGCCTCACCGCCCACGCCGGCGTCGACCTCGTCGAACACGAAGGTGGGCACCGGGTCCGTGGCGGCCAGGACCACCTCGAGGGCGAGCATCACGCGGGAGAGCTCGCCGCCGGAGGCGCCGCGGCCCAGGGGCCGGGGCTCGACGCCCGCGTGGGGGCGCAGGGCGAGCGTGACGTCCTCAGCGCCGTACGGGCCGAGACCGTCCCCGGCGACCGGCGTCAGTCCCACGTGGAACGAGGCGTCCGGCATGAACAGGGCGTGCAGCTCCTCGGTCACCGCGGTCTCGAGCCGCTCGGCGGCCGCGGTGCGCAGGGCGGTGAGGGTCGCGGCCCGCTCGCGCAGCGCGGCGTCCAGCCGGTCGACCTCCGCCTCGAGCTCCTCGAGGCGGCCGGAGTCGCCCTGCAGCTCGTCCAGGCGCGGACGCTGGGTCCGGGCCCAGTCGATCACGTCGGCGAGCTCCGGCCCGTAGAGCCGCTGCAGTCGTGTGAGCTCGGCCAGCCGCGACTGGGCCGCGTCGAGGTCGGAGGCCGCGTCGGCGTCCAGGTCAGCGGTGTAGCGGGCCAGGTCGCCGGCGATGTCCGTGAGCACGACGGCGGCCTCGGCCAGGCGCGCGGCCGCGGCGGCGAGCTCGGGGTCGTCGCCGGGGGCGGCGAGCACGGCCTGCCGCGCCGCCTCCACGAGGCTGACGGCGCCGGGGGTCTCGTCCATCGTGTCCACGTCGGGGCCGGCCAGTCGGGCGTGTGCCTCCCCGGAGGCGGCGCGCAGCTCCTCGACGTCCTCGAGCCGGCGGATGAGAGCCCGCAGCTCCTCGTCCTCGCCCTCCTGCGGCTCGGCGAGGTCGATCTCCTCGAGCGAGCGCTGGAGCGCCTCGGCTTCGCGGGCCCGCTCCTGGCGGTGGGCGGTGAGCTCCTCGCGCTCCCGACGCGCGGCGGTCCAGGCGGCGTGGTCCGCGCGGTAGGCGCGCAGGGCCGCGGCGAGCTCGGCGCCGCCGAACGCATCGAGGGCGTGCCGCTGGGCGTCGGCGCCCTGGAGGCGGACCTGGTCGTTCTGCCCGTGCACGGCCACGAGCGTGGCCCCGATCTCGGAGAGCAGGCCCACGGGCACGGAACGGCCGCCGGCCGCGGCGCGGGAGCGTGTGCCCTCCCCCGACGCCGTGACGCTGCGGCTGAGGACCAGGTCGTGGGTGCCGTTGTCGCCCTCGTCCACGACCGCGCCGGCCTCCTGAGCCAGGCGGAGCGCCGCGTGGTCCGCGGCCACGCGCACGCCGGCGTCCACGACGGCACGGGACGAGCCCCGGCGGACCGCGCCCGCGTCGGCGCGAGCGCCGAGCAGCAGGCCCAGGGCGGTGACCACCATGGTCTTGCCGGCGCCGGTCTCGCCGGTGACGACGGTGAAGCCGGGGTCCAGGTCCACGGTGGCCTCGCCGATCACGCCGAGCCCCGAGATCCTCAGATGGTCGATCATGCGTCCTCCCCGGGGTGACGCGCCCCGCGGTCGCGGTGGCGCTGGATGTCCGCGGGCGAGAGCACCGACAGCGGCATGGTGGCCGGTTCGACGACGTCGGGACGCGGCCCCGCGTGCCGCGGCTCGACGGTCTCCACCGCGTGGAGCACGCCCGCCCGCTCCTGGGCGGTGACGGGGCCGCGCCAGCCGTCCGTGGGCAGCCGGAACTTGCGCACGAGCCGTTCCGCGAAGGGCGTCGGGTTGAGACGGGCCAGGCGCACCGGCTCCGCCGACCGGGACACCTCGATCCGGGCCTGCGGCGGCAGTTCGACGGTGCGCCGGCCGTCACACCACAGCACACCGGTCTCGCGGGTGCGGGTGAGCACGTCCACGCCGATCGTGGAGCGCGGACCCACCACGAGGGGGCGGGTGAACAGGGCGTGGGCGCTGATGGGCACGCACAGCAGGGCCTCCACGGAGGGCCACACCACGGGGCCCCCGCCGGAGAAGGCGTAGGCGGTGGAGCCGGTGGGGGTGGCCAGGACGACGCCGTCGCAGCCGAAGGCCGTCAGCGGCGAGTTGTCCACGGAGACGACCACCTCGAGCATCCGCTCCCGGTGGGACTTCTCCACGGAGGCCTCGTTGAGGGCCCACGTGCGGGCCACCTCGCGGCCCTCCACGTGCACGACGACGTCCAGGGCCATGCGCTCGATCACCACGTAGGACTCCGAGGCGATCGCCTGGACGGTGCGGTGCAGGTCGGTGCGCTCGGACTCGGCGAGGAAGCCGACGTGGCCCAGGTTCACCGCCAGCAGCGGCACGTTGTAGCCGCGGACGAAGTCGGCCGCCCGCAGCACCGAGCCGTCGCCGCCGAGGACGAGGCCGAGGGTGATGTCCTCGAGCTCGCAGTCGACCCCGAGGGCCTCCGGCGCGAACTCCGGGGGGTCCCCCGCGGCCGCGCGGATGGCGGCCACGTCCTGTTCGAGCATGACGCTGACCAGGCCCTCCTCCGCGAACATGCGGGTGGCCTGCAGCGCCGCGCTGATGGCGTCCTCGCGGCCCGTGTGGGTCAGGACGAGGACGCGACGTCCGGGGGTGTAGGGCATGGTTCCTTCCGCGAGCCGGGGTGCCGGGCACTGCGCTCCAGGATAGCCACGAGACCGGACGCGCGAACCGGTGGCCCCGCGCCCGTGGACGGGCGGGGCCCCTCGGACGCGGGTCAGGACCAGTCGATGTGGGCGCCCCGGACCCACCCGGCGGCGCGCTCGCCGGCGGGCGGGGCCGGGCTCGTCCCGCCTGCCGGGTTGTCGGCCGCGGTGGCGTCGGGACGGCGGAGCCGCAGGAAGAACTCGGCGTTCCCGTCCTGTCCGGCCAGGCCGGATCGGGCGAGGCCGCGCGGTGCGAGGCCGGCGCCCAGCGCGGCCGCGGCCACCCCCACGACGGCGTCGCGGCGGGCGTCGGGATCGGTCACGACACCGGAGCGCGGCAGGGCGCGCCGCCCGACCTCGAACTGGGGCTTGACCATGAGCAGCAGCTCGGCGCCGGGTCGGCACACGCCCGCGAGCGGGGCGAGGACGAGGCGCAGCGAGATGAAGGACAGGTCGGAGACCACCAGGTCCACCGGACCGTCGATGTCCTCGGCCGTGAGGTCGCGGACGTTGAGCCCCTCGCGCACGAGGACGCGGGGGTCGGCCCGGACGGTCGGGGCCAGCTGGTCGTGGCCCACGTCCACGGCGGCCACCCGTTCGGCGCCCCGCTCGAGGAGGACCTGGGTGAATCCGCCGGTGGAGGCCCCGGCGTCGAGCGCCCGGCGGCCGGCCACGGCGACGTCCGGGAATGCCTCGAGCGCGCTGACGAGCTTGTGGGCCGCACGGGAGACGTACCGCGGGCCCGGGTCGCGCAGGCGCAGCGTGGCGTCGGCAGCCACGCGGTCGGCGGGCCGGCGCACCGGGCGGCCGTCGAGGAGGACCTGTCCCGCGCGGATGAGCGCCGCGCCCTCCGTGCGGGAGCGGGCCAGGCCCCGGGCGGCCAGGGCGACGTCGGCGCGTGCGGTCTCAGCCACGCCGTGGGTCCGCGGAGGCCTCGGCCCCGCCGGCGAGCAGAGCGGGCAGGTGCGCACGGACCCACGTCGGCCGGTCCGGCCCGGGGGCGGCGGCCGCGGTCTCGCGCGTGTCGATGCCGGTCAGGACGAGCACCGTGTCGAACCCCGCCGCGTTGCCGCCGCGGATGTCCGTGTCCAGGCGGTCGCCGACCACGAGGGGACGGGCCAGGCCGAGGGCCTCGGCCGCCGTCCGGAACAGTCGTGGCTCGGGCTTGCCCGCCGCGACGGGCGCGGTGCCGGTGGCCCGGCCCACCGCCTCGACGAGGGCCCCGTTGCCGGGGGCGATCCCCTCCGCGCGCGGGATCGAGGCGTCCAGGTTGGTGGCGACCCAGGTGGCCCCGGCGCGCACGGCGTACGCCGCCTCCGCCAGATCGGCCCAGCCGAGACCGGGGTCGAAGCCCTGGATCACCGCGTCGGGACGCTGCGCCGCGGACGCGACCACCTCGTAGCCCCGCTCCTCGACCACGGCGCGCAGGTACGCCGAGCCGACCACGAGCACCCGACCGGTGCGGCGGCCCAGCGTCTCCTCGAGCAGGTCGACGCCCGCCGGTGCGGAGCCGAAGACCTGCCCCGCCTGCGCGGGCACCCCGAGCGTGCGGAGATGCTCGGCCACGGACTCCGGCGCGCGGGAGGCGTTGTTCGTCACGAACCCGACCGGCACGCCCCGTTCCTGCAGCGTCGACAGCGTCTCGACCGCCCCGGCGATCGCGCCGCCTCCGGCGTAGACGACGCCGTCCAGGTCGCACAGCAGCCCGTCGTGACCGGCGAAGAACGTGGCGCTCACCGCTCGTCCGCCTCCGGGGCCTCGAGGGCGTCGAACAGCGACAGCTGGTTCGGGTCGACCTCGTCCGGCGCGTCGACGGCGGCCGGCGGCTCTGCGGCGGCCTCCGGCCGGGGCGCCTCGGTCGGCTCCGTGGCGGCCTCCGGCTCCTCGGCCGGGGATCCGTCCGCCGTCGGCTCCGCACCGGCCTCGGCCGCATACCGCTCGTGGCGCCGTTCGCGGGGGGACGGGCGGCGGTCCCGGGGGTCCTCGACCGGCTCGGTGTCCACGTCGATGATCTCCGGGTCCGCGAACCCGCCCACGCCGAGGGCCTTCTCCGCGACGCGCACGGCACGCGCCCAGAGCCGAGCCTCGTCGCGGCGCCCCAGGGCGAGCAGCACGTCGGCCTGACGCTGGAACAGCCGGGGAGAGAAGGGGTAGCCGCGCCGCCGGTCCAGTTCCGGGATCTGCAGGGCCTCATGGGCGCCCTGGAGGTCGCCGGCGTCCTCGCGGATGCCGGAGACGACCATGGCCAGCTCGGCCCGCGCCGCCCGGTCCAGACGCGAGGCATCCACCTCGGCGGCCAGCTGCAGGGCCTTCTCCGTGCGGCCGAGGGCACGCTCGCTGTCCACCTGCGCGGCGATGTGGGTGTCGTCGCCCGTCATGCGCCGGTAGGTGCGGAACTCGCGCAGCGCGTCGGCGTACTCCCCCGCCGCGTAGGCGGTGAGCGCGACTGCCTCGCGCACGCGTGAGAGGCGGCCGCCCTTGCGGGACGCGGCGAGGGCGTGCTGGAACGCCAGCGCCGGGTCGACGTCCAGGTAGCGGCCGGCCATCACGAGATGCTTGGCGACCCAGCTGGCAGGACGCTCGTCAAGGCCGTTGATCTCCTTGAGCGTGCCGCGGTCGAGCTCCTGGCCCGTCACGTCCGGGTCGATGTCCGGAGAGCGCTCCTGGTCCGCACGATTCGCCGCTCGGAGGTCACCGGGATTGTGCGCGGGTCGTTCGGCGCGGTCCTCGCGACGAGGGCCCGTCGGCGCACCGCGGCGCTCGGGGCGTCCGCCCCCCTGGCCCGGGCCGCGCCGCCGGTCCTCGTGAGGCCCGCCGGAGCGGCGCCGGTCACCGGCACCGCTGCGAGGACGTCCGTCGCGGTCACCGCCACGACGCCGGCCATCACCGCCACCACGGGGCCCGCGGCCCTCGGATCCGCGGTCCTCGCGGCGCTCTCGGGGGGTGTCCTCAGCCATGGTGTCCTTCCTGGGCGTCACGCCGCGACGGTCCGCGGGAACGCGGTCTCTGTTCCTCATGTGCCGGCCTCGCGGCCGGGTCCTCAGGGGACCAGGCTAGTGCCCGGAGCCTGTGGCAGACCGTCCTTGCGGGGAAAACAGTCCAGAAATGCGGGAAGGGCCTCGCACCAACAGTGCGAGGCCCTCCCTCAAAGAATGTCCGGCGGCGACCTACTCTCCCACAACCTCCCGGCTGCAGTACCATCGGCGCTGTGGGCCTTAGCTTCCGGGTTCGGAATGGAACCGGGCGTTTCCCCCACGCTATGACCGCCGTAACCCTAACCCCACACCACCACCCTCAACACGGGCAACAGCAGGGAAACCTACGGGTCACACAACAGTGACACTATTCAACTGAAACACCCCAACCACCCACCAACAGTGGACAGCCGGTTGCAATCAGACAACCGCACAGTGGACGCGAACACCAACCCATCACCTTGAAGCAAGCAATGGGATAAGAGTGTGTGTAAGTCATCGGCCTATTAGTACTGGTCAGCTTCACGAGTCTTCAGTCCTCGCTTCCACATCCAGCCTATCAACCCAGTGTTCTAGCTGGGGGCCTCACACCCTCAAAGGGGCAAGGAAATCTCATCTCGAAGCCGGCTTCCCGCTTAGATGCTTTCAGCGGTTATCCATCCCGAACGTAGCTAATCAGCCATGCACCTGGCGGTACAACTGACATACCAGAGGTTCGTCCGTCCCGG